>Ga0209075_1000862_pt1 | contig 29303 bp, 28 predicted proteins | sample Stecom2011_FD_187523 | JGI IMG/M metagenome (GOLD analysis project Ga0209075, IMG submission 187523) | Agricultural soil microbial communities from Utah to study Nitrogen management - Steer compost 2011 (SPAdes) (version 2) | ecosystem: Environmental > Terrestrial > Soil > Agricultural land...
CATAGTGGATGCCGGGCGCTTCCTGTACGGGCGTGGCTGGTCCCCGGCTACAAGCAGCAACTACTCTGCCCGTATAGATCAAGAACATATTGCCATTACGGTATCCGGCCGCCATAAAGGTCAATTGGGGGCGGGCGATGTCATGGTTGTCGATCTTCAGGGCAAGCCTGTGCAAAGTGAGTGCCGTGCCTCTGCAGAGACGCTGCTGCATACGGTGCTGTATCCGGTGTTCCCGGATGTTGGGGCCGTTCTGCATACCCATTCTGTTAACGCAACGGTGCTAAGTCGGATCGTTCCCGCTGGGGAGCTTTTAACATTTGAAGGCTACGAGCTGCAAAAAGCCTTCGATGGCGTGGAAACCCATGAGTCGACGGTCACGATTCCAGTTTTTGAAAACACTCAGGATATTGAAGCTCTGGCCCGGGAAACCCGAGAGTGGTTTCTGGAACACCCCGAGCAACCCGGCTACCTGATTCGCGGGCATGGTCTGTATACCTGGGGCAAAACCATGGCGGACTGCCTGCGGCATGTGGAAGCCTTTGAATTTTTGTTTGAATGTGAGCTTGCAACCAAGAGGGTTCGCCCATGACAACTTTGAGTATTTTTGACACACACAACCCGAAATCTGCACCAACAGTAACCCACGACTCAGGCGAAATCGGCGAGTTATTGAACAGCAAGGGCGTCCGTTTTGAGCGTTGGCCAACCCAGAACCTACCAGCAGATGCAGCGCCAGAACAGATTCTGGAAGCCTATCGCTCTGAGATTGCAAAGTTGAAGGCCGAGAGCGGGTTTCAAACCGCTGATGTGGTAAGTCTGAATCCGGACAATCCACAGAAAGGGGCTTTCCGAAACAAGTTTCTCGATGAGCACATTCACAGTGAAGACGAAGTGCGCTTTTTCGTGCGCGGGCAGGGCATTTTCTATCTACACTTTGGTAATCAAGTGTTCGCGGTTCAGTGCCAGAAAAATGACCTGATCAGCGTGCCGCAGGGCACACGGCACTGGTTCGATATGGGGCCGGAGCCGGAGTTTACGTGTATTCGCTTGTTTACCAACCCTGAAGGCTGGGTTGCAGACTTTACCGGGGAAGATATTGCCTCGCGCCTGCCGCGCTTTGAGGAATTAGAGGGGGTGTCAGCATGATCCGGGTCATTCTTACGGATATTGAAGGTACGACCAGTTCAATCTCTTTTGTGCACGATGTCCTGTTTCCCTATGCGGCAGAGCACTTGCCGGGCTTTGTCCGCGAGCATTGCGACAAACCTGAGGTATCCGGACAACTGGATTCGGTAGCCAAGGATGCAGGCGTGGACAGAGACGATACCGAAGCGCTGATTGAAATCCTCCAAGCATGGATTCGCGAGGACCGTAAGGCTACATCGCTCAAGGCGCTTCAGGGAATGGTTTGGGAGCAGGGGTATCAGAAAGGCGAACTGCAGGGGCATATCTATGAAGATGCCGCACAGTACCTGCAACACTGGCACGACCGTGGCTTGCGTTTATACGTTTATTCGTCAGGCTCGGTGAAAGCCCAGAAACTGATCTTTGGCTTTACGACGGCTGGTGACTTTACACCGTTCTTTTCAGGCTATTTCGACACCAGAATTGGTGGCAAAAAAGAACCAGAAGCCTACCGAAATATCCTTAATGAGCTTGGTGTTGAGGCGAAGACGGTTTTGTTCCTCTCAGATGTTGAAGCCGAGCTTGAGGCGGCCGAGGCTGCGGGTATGAAAACGGCGTGGTTGATCCGTGATGGTGATTTGCCGGAAACAGAGCGAGTTGTTGCCCGGGATTTTGCCGAGGTGGACGCTGCCCTGCTGCAAAAGCGGTAACCGGTATCCAGCGCCCATCCGGGCTGGTCTAGGAGGTAAATATGCCAGCATCCATCGCTGTCAGACTGTTCACTTCCACCTTGGCCGCGCTGCTGCTGACAGGTTGCAATCCCTTCTCGGATGCTCGCCCAATGATGGAGGAATACGTAGAGCGGGTTGGGCGGGTACTGGATTCAGAACCAGTATTGTCGGAGGTGCCTGCAGCGAAGCCCATTCCCCGGCGCCGTAACCGCGTACTGCCAATGCCCGAGCTGGAATTGGGTATGCTCGATTTTTTATCCTTGTACGGTTGTGAGTTGCAGTATGTGGTGGGGGAGAAAAACTCTGTTATGGGCAAGGTGATGCAACCCCTTAACCGGTTGCGTTATGAGGTGCGTTTTATCCGGGCCGCCACTGAGTGTTTGGAAACGGTAGAGGATGAAGAGCTTGAAGGCGTGTTAAAGCAAGCCATTGCCAGTAAGCGTGAATCACTTCCAATCGCGGTGTGGAACGCAACCTGGGGCGTGGAAGAAGTTGAAACACTATTCACGCTCGCCAAAGGTGAGTACCCCGTAGAAGCTAAAAACGCACTCTCGGACCTTGCCCGCGATGCCCGCCAGTTAAACAAATCAGTGGCAGCACTTCTTGCGCAGAATCTTGAAATAGATTTGAGCTTTTGGGGCAAGGTGCACCAGCGCTGGCAGGCGGAATACCGCGCAGGCCAGTTACTCAATAGCGCTCGACTGGTTACTGCGCGTCTCGAAGACGGCACACGCCTCATTCGTCAGCGGTTGAATAGTCGCCCGCTGTGCTTCAATGGCAAGCCAAATAGCCAGTCTGATACCGTTCAAAGTATGTTTTTCAGTATCTACATTGGAAAAATCCAACCCTACCTCGCCGATATACGTCGCGCCCGCACAGATTTGATAGAGCCCTTATCTGAACTTGCCACTATGCAGGCAAAGGTAATGCCGACAGTGTTTCAAGAATGGAGCCGTTCGGCGCTGGCTTTGCAGGGCCACGATAGTGCGTGGGCCAATCTGGATAATGCCGTGACTACCCACACTAAAGCGTGGCAATCGCTACTTGAACAATGTGGACTGAGGCCGGGAGCATAACGGCTGCTTGTTTTTTGTTTAGCAAACACTCGCCTTGAAGTCAGCGTTGACTTGCCGGTGTAACCCGGAGAATTTCCTCAACGGTGGTCTGGCCGCTGGCCACTTTTTGTGCGCCGCTCAACCTCAGTGATTTCATGCCTTCTCGATAGGCGTCCAGCCTTAGCTGTTCAAGTTCGCAGTGGTCAGTAATCTGGCTCGTGAGTGCGCCCGACAGTGTCATGATTTCGTACACGCCCGCACGGCCGAGGTAGCCGGTGTTGCGGCATTCCAGACAACCTACGGGTTTATGGAAGTGTTTGGGTGGCGGAGCTTTCCAGGGTTTGGTCAGCGTCTGCCAGGCCTGCGTGTCAACGGGCGCTGAGACTTTGCAATGCGGGCAAAGTGTGCGAACCAAGCGTTGGGCCATAACACCCAATACCGTTGCACGGATGAGGTAGGGAGGAATGCCCAGTTCCATCATTCGAGTCAGCGCGCTTGGCGCGTCGTTGGTGTGCAGAGTTGAGAGCACTAAGTGCCCCGTCAGGGCTGCTTGAACCGCCATTTCAGCGGTTTCCAAATCGCGTATTTCACCGATCATAATAATGTCGGGGTCTTGCCGCAGTAGCGCCCGAACGCCGGAAGCAAAGGTCAGATCAATATTGGTTTGAACCTGCATCTGGTTGAACGCTGGCTCCACCATTTCGATGGGGTCTTCAATGGTACAAACATTCAGCTCGGCAGAAGCGATCTGCTTCAGAGTTGAATACAGTGTTGTGGTTTTACCAGACCCTGTAGGGCCGGTAACCAACACAATTCCGTGGGGTTTTGAGGTTGCTTCCTGCCAGCGCTCTCGATCTTCGCGGCTGAACCCCAGTTGTTCGTAGGATTTTAACAACACATCAGGGTCGAATATCCGCATCACCATTTTTTCGCCGAAAGCCGTTGGCATGGTAGCCAAACGAAGTTCTACTTCGCTGTTGTCGGGCTTGCGAGTTTTTAGGCGGCCATCTTGAGGTCTGCGTTTTTCGGCAACGTTCAGTCGCCCCAGAATTTTTAGCCTACTGGTAATGGCCATACCCACATGTTCTGGAAACTCGTAAACGCTGTGCAAAACGCCGTCTATCCGAAAGCGTATGTGAGTTAGCGTGCGTCTTGGCTCAATGTGAATGTCAGAGGCGCGCTGATCAAAGGCATATTGCAGTAGCCAGTCGACAATACGTACAACGTGCTGGTCGTTGGCATCTGCGCTGTCGCTGGCGCCCAAGTCCAGTAGCTGTTCCAGATTCTGATGACCTGCGCTGTTGCCCGGACCTTGGCCACCACTGGCTTTATTCACAGAGTTCGCGAGCTGATAGAACTCGACGGAGTAACGTCGAATATCTTCGGGGTTTGCCACTACGCGACGAATGTCTTTGCGCACCGCTTGGTGTAGATTGCCCTCCCAGTCGGTTTTGAAGGGTTCCGCACTGGCCACGACTATGTCGTCCGGCCCAATCTCAACGGCGAGAATGCCATGGCGTTGGGCGAACGCATAGGACATAACCCGGGCAATCGCGGGCGTGTCTATTTTTAATGGATCAATGTGGTAGTAGGGTTGGCCAGCCCAGCCAGCTAGCCATTGTGTAAGCCGGTCGAGATCGAGAGTCTTACCGCTCTTTTCGCTGGTGAGCGCCGCAATAGCAACAAGCTCCAGAGGGTGACGTTTTGCTGTCTGACTGCTGGCAGCGCCGAGATTGGCAGAGAGCACCCGCTCAGCGCTTTCCTGATTGATTTCGCCGTCGCTGACCAGTGCCGTACAAACATCCCGCAGTGTTAGAGTGCTTCTTGGAGGCGCAGGCGGCTTAGAAGAATGTGACGGTGTGTGTTCTGCTTTAGTGAAATCAGCCATGGAGTATCACTTTTCGGAATTGGGGCGAATCAATCTGCAACCGGCCGGTTCACTTTTAAATGAATCATGGCCACAGTGAACAAAAGAAATGTCAGGATCATAAGCACGACGGGGCCAGGCGCACCCTGACTAAGCCACGAGGTAACCACTGCTTGAGTAAAGTAAAAAATCACTGCAAAAGCTAACCAAATATAGCCTCTATTATTGCCACGGAAAACGGGTACCACCAGTGCGAGCAGCGGTATCAGTTTAACGGATAGCATAAGGGCTATCGACACGCCTGCAACCGGTGCCGGGTAAAAGGTGGTGATCAAAAGGGTTGCCAGTACCGCCAAATACAAAAACTGGGTTGCGTGGGCGGTGTGCCGGGCTTTGGGGTTGTGGAGCATTGTAGAATTCCCGAAAAGTATAAAGTGCTTTACGTGGCGAGGCTGTGTTTGTGTCAATCAGCTAACTTAAGTGCCAGATTTGCAAGGCGTTCACCAAATAGCTGGCAGAGGGCCTTTTCATGTGTGCTCAACGGTTGTTGCGCAGCAGTTCCGGCCCAGTGTGTGGGGCCATAGGGTGTGCCGCCGGTTGTGGTTTCACTGAGGTTTTCATCAGTATAGGGAAGCCCGCATAACACCATGCCGTGGTGCAGTAAAGGTATCATCATCGTCAGCAATGTAGCCTCTTGGCCGCCGTGTAGGCTTCCGGTCGAGGTAAATGCCCCCGCTGGCTTGCCTGCTAGGGCGCCGCTAAGCCATAAGTCCCCAGTGGTGTCTAGAAAGTGTTTGAGCGGTGCGGCCATATTGCCAAACCGGGTGGGGCTGCCAATAGCCAGACCTGCGCAATTAGCGAGGTCGGACTTGCTAGCATAAGGCGCACCTGTGTCTGGAACCGGAGGCAAGGATGCGTCTGTATCGGGCGAAACCATGGGGACGGAGCGCAGTTTTGCCTCGATACCCTTCACCTTTGCGACTCCGCGGCCTATCTGGCTTGCCAGCTCCGCAGTCTGCCCGTTGCGGCTGTAATAGAGAATAAGAACATAAGGCAGTTGCTCAGACACTTTGGCTTCCTTTAGTCGACGGTCGTACAATCAAAGAATGGTTAGAATATTTTCCGGTGGGCGTCCCACGGCAGCTTTGCCGTTGGCGATCACAATGGGCCTTTCAATCAACTTTGGACTGGCTACCATAGCAGCAATCAGTTGTTCTCGGGTAAGGTGCGGGTTGCCCAAACCTTGCTCCTTGAATTCACTTTCACCGGTGCGCATCAGTTCACGCGGCTGGCGGCCGAGTGCCTCAAGAATATCGGATAGTTCCTGCTCTGTTGGCGGTGTTTCCAGGTAGCGTATAATCTCCGGCTCAATACCTCGTTCCGTAAGTAGTTCGAGCGCTTGGCGAGATTTTGAACAGCGGGGGTTGTGGAAAATCCGGATGGGTTCTGTCATGTTCGTGCCTGTTTGTTGAAATGGAGCTGCAATCATTTGTGGCGAGCAGTCTAACAGGAGGTTTTCCCGTGCAGAACCCTGACATCCGCCGGTTAACCCGGAGAGTCGTCGTTACGGCAGCGGTATTTTTAGCGGTTGCATTAGCCGGTTGCCAAAAAGTTGAGCTGGAAAGAGCAGAGGGCCCAAAACTTGCCTGGAATGATCTGCGGGGCCAGTGGGTATTAGTTAATTACTGGGCTGAGTGGTGTAAGCCTTGTTTGGAAGAAATCCCGGAATTCAACGAGCTGGACAAAGCACCGGATATAACGGTGTTGGGTGTCAACTTTGACGGTGTGAAAGGCGAAGCTCTGGTAAATCTCGGTAAACGCATGGGCATTGAATACACCATGCTTGGTCAGGATCCGGGGCCCGAATTCGACTGGAAGCTCCCGGTTGCCTTACCTGCAACCTTCATTGTGAACCCCGAAGGGGATCTCGTGGAGGCTCGTTTCGGCCCTCAGACGGAAGCCGATATACGCGCATTGATTGGCGGGTAAGGGCTTCTCGGACACGTTGTTCCCGACCACTTAAATCCTTTTAATGAATACATATGCAGGAATTACCTGACGCTATGTCGCAGACTTTTGTACACCTTCGCGTACACTCCGAACACTCCATGGTGGACGGCCTTGTGCGCGTCAAACCGCTGGTCCAACGCGTTGTGGAGTTGGGCATGCCAGCCGTGGGCCTCACGGAACAGTCCAACATGTGCTCGCTGGTGCGGTTTTACAAAGCGACAACCGGTGCAGGTATAAAGCCGGTTATTGGTGCGGACCTATGGCTAGAGAATCCAGACGAACCGGAAGCCCCGTTCCGTTTAACCTTGCTAGCCCGGGACAATCAAGGCTATCTCAATCTCACAGAAATCATTTCCCTTGGATACACAGAGGGCCAGCGTTACGGCAAACCCATTATTCAGCGCAAATGGCTTGAGACCAGAGCCGAAGGCTTGATTGCCATGTCTGGAGCCAAAATGGGTGATGTGTGCAAAGCGTTGCTAGCAGACAAACCCGAACTGGCTAAAACTCGGGCTGAGTATTGGATGAATCTGTACCCAGGCTCTTATTATCTGGAGTTACAGAGAACTGGTCGGCCCGGTGATGAAGACTGCCTGCACATGAGTGTCGAGCTTGCTCAGGAGTTAGGGCTTCCTGTTGTAGCGACAAACGACGTGCATTTTTTGGAGGCCGACGACTTCGAAGCCCATGAGGCTCGGGTCTGTATCGGTGAAAGCCGTACACTAGACGACCCCCGACGTGATCGCCGCTTCAGCGACCAACAATACTTGCGCAGCGCTGAAGAAATGATTGAGTTGTTCAGCGACGTGCCAGAAGCCATCCAGAACACTGTCGAGATAGCGCGGCGCTGCTCGGTTACCGTGCGGTTGGGCGAATACTTCTTGCCCAACTATCCGGTGCCGGAAGGCATGACCATGGATGAATACTTCCGTAAAGTGTCTGAGGATGGTTTGGAAGACCGTCTGGCCAAAACCCTGCCCAAGGACGATCCTGACTACGACAATAAGCGCGAAGCCTACTACAAGCGGCTGAATTTCGAGCTGGATATCATCATCCAGATGGGATTCCCGGGCTACTTCCTGATCGTAATGGACTTTATCAAGTGGGCTAAGAACAACGGCGTACCTGTTGGTCCGGGACGTGGTTCCGGTGCTGGTTCGCTGGTTGCATACGCTCAGCTCATCACCGACTTGGATCCCCTAGAATACGACTTGCTGTTCGAGCGCTTTCTTAACCCGGAACGGGTATCCATGCCCGACTTTGACGTCGACTTCTGTATGGAAGGGCGGGACCGGGTTATTGCCTACGTAGCTGAAAAGTACGGCCGGGAAGCGGTTTCCCAGATCATTACATTCGGCACCATGGCGGCGAAAGCGGTAGTTCGAGACGTGGCCCGTGTGCAGGGCAAATCCTATGGTCTCGCAGATAAGCTGTCTAAAATGATTCCCTTCGAAGTGGGAATGACTTTGGGTAAGGCGGTTGAGCAGGAGCCAAGTCTTCAGGAATTCCTAGAGCAAGATGAAGAAGCTCAGGAAATTTGGGAAATGGCCCTAAAGCTTGAGGGTGTGTGCCGGAACGCCGGCAAGCACGCTGGTGGTGTGGTAATCGCACCCACCAAAATTACCGACTTCTCGCCGCTCTACTGCGATGATGATGGCGGTAGTTTGGTGACCCAGTTCGACAAAAACGATGTAGAAGACGCTGGTCTGGTGAAGTTTGACTTTTTGGGCCTGCGTACGCTCACCATCATCGATTGGGCGTTGAAAATGATCAATCCGCGGAGAGAGAGCCGAGGATTGCCGCCGTTGGATATTAACGAAATCCCGCTGGATGACCCGGCTTCCTTCGTAATGCTGAAAAAAGCGGATACTACCGCTGTATTCCAGCTGGAATCCCGGGGCATGAAGGATTTGATTCGCCGCTTACAGCCGGATTCGCTAGAGGACATGATCGCTCTGGTGGCGCTGTTCCGCCCCGGGCCATTGCAATCGGGCATGGTTGACGACTTTATCGACCGGAAGCATGGCAAGCAGCCCATGTCGTTCCCGCACCCGGACTATCAATACGAAGGCTTGAAGCCGGTTCTGGAGCCCACCTACGGGGTTATCTTGTACCAAGAGCAGGTTATGCAGATTGCTCAGGTGATGGCGGGTTACACTCTAGGCAACGCTGACATGCTGCGCCGGGCTATGGGTAAGAAAAAGCCCGAAGAAATGGCCAAGCAGAAACAGTTTTTCCTCGATGGGTGTGAAGGCAATGGCATCAACAAAACCCTTGCTGAAAATATCTTCGACTTGGTTGAAAAATTTGCAGGCTACGGCTTTAACAAATCCCACTCTGCAGCCTATGCGCTGGTGTCCTACCAGACGCTATGGCTGAAGGCGCACTACACCGCCGAATTCATGGCTGCGGTTTTGACCGCAGATATGCAGAATACGGACAAAGTTGTCACGCTCGTTGAAGAGTGCCGTAACCTCAAGCTGGACTTGGTGCTGCCGGATGTAAGCCGCTCGGAGTATACCTTTACCGTTAATGATGAAGGCCAGATTGTGTACGGCTTAGGCGCTATTAAAGGGTTGGGCGAAGGTCCGATTCAAGCCATTGTAGAAGGTCGAGCCAGCGGCGAACCCTATCAGGACCTTTTCGACTTCTGCCGCAAGGTAGACCTGAAAAAAATCAACAAGCGGGCGATGGAAGCCTTGATTCGTTCCGGTGCCATGGACAAACTCGGCGCGAGTCGGGCCCAACTGATGGCCAGTATCCCCAAAGCCGTTCAGCAAGCGGATCAGCAATCGCGTAATGAGTCCGTCGGCATGGTGGATATGTTCGGCGACATGCTGGAGGCCGCTGATGGCGGAGATCCCTACGCCGATGTGGCGGACGTGCGCGAGTGGCCCGAGAAGCAGCGCCTGAAAGGCGAAAAAGACACTCTAGGGTTGTACCTTACGGGGCATCCGTTTGATGAATATGAGCGCGAAGTCCGGCGTTTTGTGCGCTCGTCTATTTCAGATCTAAAACCTAATAAATCACCGCAACGGGTCGCTGGGTTGGTCATTGCCCAGCGAACCATGAAAACCCGCACCGGCTCCACCATGTGCTTTATTACGTTGGATGACCGTAGCGCACGAATTGAGGCTACACTGTTTTCTGAGGCTTTCTTTGAGAACCGCGAGTTGTTGCAGTCAGATCAGGTGATTGTGGTTGAAGGTCAGGTAAGCCACGATGACTACTCTGGGCAGATGAAAATGCGCGTCAGTTCGGTAATGGACGTGCCCTGCGCGCGCAAGCAGTTCAGCAGGGGCTTGAAGCTGAACTTGCATGCTGACCAGCTTCAGAATGGACTGCTGGACAAAATCGACAGTACCCTAAGGCCGTTTCGTTGTGACGGCAGCCCAGTATGGATTGAATACAGCAGTCCGGAAGCCAGCACCCGGATTGAGCTGGGAGATGCCTGGCGTGTGCAGCCGGATGACAACTTGTTGCTGGAATTGAAGTATCTGGTGGGCGACCAGTGCGTAGAACTGGTCTATGATTGAGTGATTAAGGCAAAGAGTTGCACGCAGAATTAAATGTTTGTCAGGTTGCGGGCTCATACCAATGTCCGCTTTAGCCGTGACTCTGGCGCTGCTATCTTTGTCCCAAATTCTTTATTGGCGGAGCGCTGGCCCGCCTGGCGATAAAATGATGGAACATCATGAACCCTAATTATTTGGATTTTGAACAGCCGATTGCCGACCTTGAAGCGAAAATAGAAGAGCTTCGAATGGTTGGTAATGACACTGACATCAACATTTCTGATGAAATCACACGGCTGAAAAAGAAAAGTGTCAGCCTGACCGAGAACATATTCTCTGATCTACATCCTTGGGATGTGGCTCGCTTAGCTCGGCATCCGCGTCGGCCCTATACCCTTGATTACATCGAGATGATCTTCGAAGATTTCGATGAACTTCACGGCGACCGTCGTTATGCGGACGATCAGGCCATTGTGGGCGGCACAGCGCGCTTAAACGACACGCCTGTGATGGTGATCGGCCATCAAAAAGGCCGCGAAGTGCGGGACAAAGTGAAGCGCAACTTCGGCATGCCGCGCCCTGAGGGTTACCGCAAAGCCCTGCGTCTGATGGAAATGGCAGAGCGCTTTAGAATGCCCATCCTTACGTTTATAGACACGCCGGGTGCCTATCCGGGCATCGGTGCGGAAGAGCGAGGCCAGAGTGAAGCCATTGCCTTTAACTTGGCAGTTATGTCGCGCCTAAAAACGCCGGTTATTTCAACGGTGATCGGTGAGGGTGGTTCAGGCGGAGCTCTGGCCATTGGTGTGTGTGATCAGTTGAATATGCTGCAGTATTCCACCTATGCGGTGATATCGCCGGAAGGTTGTGCCTCCATCCTATGGAAAAGTGCTGAGTATGCTTCTTTGGCGGCTGAAGCCATGGGTGTAACGGCAGATAGGCTGAAGGATCTCGGGCTTGCGGATAACGTTATCACCGAGCCCTTGGGTGGCGCCCACCGTAATCCGGAACAAATGGCTGAATCCTTGCGCGAAACGCTTGTAGGCGGGCTGGCAGAACTATGTCGCCTGCCTCTGGACGAGCTGGTCTCCCGGCGGTATGAGCGGTTAACCCGCTATGATACAGGGCGCTGAGCCCGTCCACGGGTATTCGTTTCCGGAGTCCCTGCTCTCGCCGGTGAAAGCCATTTCCGGTTACCGGCAGCTTTGGGTCGCCCTCAGTGGCGGCCTTGACTCTACCCTTCTTCTGCACCTTGCTGCGCGCTGCCATTCCGGAGTGCGGGCAGTGCATATCAATCATCAGCTTCAGGCCAATGCGGGCGAAACGGAAACGTTCTGCGAAAATCTGTGCGCTGAACTTAATATACCTCTCACCATTCGGCCGGTGTCGGTTGAGCTGGGTACAGGCCCGGGTGAAGGGCTTGAGGAAGCTGCACGCAAAGCTCGTTATAGCGTGTTTGAAGCACTCCTTGATTCCGGTGATGTGGTGTTGATGGCCCATCATGGAGATGATCAGGCTGAAACAGTGCTGTTTAGAATGTTTCGTGGCAGCGGTGTGGCGGGCCTTGCTGGCATGCCTGAGAGTCGCCCGTTGGGTAAGGGGCGTTTGGCTCGGCCGTTGTTGGGTATTGAGCGATCAGAGCTTGAGAGCCATGCGCAAAATGCTGGGCTTTCATGGGTTGATGACCCCAGCAACACCGATACAAAGTTCGACCGCAACTTTTTACGTTTAAGCATTCTACCGGCCCTTAAAAAACGCTGGCCCGGCTTGAGTCAACGCTTGCGACACAGCGCTGAAGCCTGCTCCGAGAGCGACTTTCTAAACCAACGGCTGGCGGAGTTGCAGTGGCAGGCGATCGGAGGAGAAGGGCGGCGCCTGCCAGTTGCCGGGCTGATGACTCTTTCGCTTGCGGAGCAGACAAATCTTCTCCGCTGGTGGATCCGTCGGGCTGGATATCACCCTCCCTCGGTTAACAACTGGTCGCAGGTACTGCAGGATCTATTGCTGGCAGCAGAAGACCGTTTGCCGGAGCTGAGAGCGAACCGTTATAGCCTTCGACGTTTTCAGGGCGAGCTGTGCTTGGTTCCCGAAGCTCAGTCATTGCCTAAGGCGCCTTTAAAGCTTCGGCCTGACCAAACGGTGCAATGGGCAGAGTGGGCGATTCGGTTGAATCGGGTGTCTACAGCGAAAACGGATTTGCCGCCTATACGGATATGTACGAGGCAAGGGGGGGAGCGCGTTCGTTTTCGCGTAGATGACCGCTCTAAATCACTTAAAAAGTGGTTTCAGGAGCAAGCCGTTCCCCCTTGGGAAAGGGGGCGTCTGCCCTTGATTTTCGCGGGTGCGACGGGGCAAGAGGAACTCATTGCGATTGGCAATTTATGGTGTTCTGAGCAATACTGCGGAAGCGCCCCTGCCGCAGGCTTACGGCTGATTGTCGAGCGGGATTGTGATTGAGTCGCTAGGGGCTTTCTGGTAGTCTGGCGTCCCATCTTGAGATGACAATCTCCCTCCTTCACAGAATCTGATAATCATGGAATCTGCATGACGCGTTATATTTTCGTCACCGGCGGTGTTGTGTCTTCACTGGGGAAAGGAATCGCATCAGCCTCTCTGGCTGCGATCCTTGAGGCACGCGGCCTGAAGGTCACTATCCTCAAGCTGGACCCTTACATTAACGTGGATCCAGGCACCATGAGCCCGTTTCAGCACGGTGAGGTGTATGTCACCGAAGACGGCGCTGAAACCGACCTCGACCTTGGTCATTATGAGCGTTTCATTCGTACACCGATGAGCCGTCGCAATAATTTTACGGCTGGCCGTGTTTACGAGGAAGTTATCCGCAAAGAGCGTCGCGGTGATTATCTCGGTGGAACCGTGCAGGTTATTCCCCATATCACAGACGAGATTAAACGCCGCGTTGTTGAAGGTGCCGCTGGAGCAGACGTAGCTTTAGTAGAAGTGGGCGGAACCGTGGGCGATATTGAATCTCTGCCATTCCTCGAAGCCTGCCGCCAGTTGAAAGTTGAAGTAGGCTCGTCTCGCGCCTTGTTCATGCACCTTACTCTGGTTCCCTATATTGCCACGGCTGGTGAAATCAAAACCAAACCAACCCAGCACTCCGTAAAAGAAATGCGCTCTATCGGTTTGCAGCCGGATATTCTGCTATGCCGCTCAGAGCATGAAGTAGACGCGAGCTCACGCCGAAAAATTGCACTATTTACCAACGTAGAAGAGCGTGCCGTTATTCCTATGCGAGACGCCAAATCTATCTACGCTATCCCGCGCATGCTGCACGAGCATGGTCTGGATCAGTTGGTAATCGAGCGCTTTAATCTTGATGCCCGCGAAGCAGACTTGAGTGAATGGGACAATGTTGTCGAATCGCTGATGAATCCAGAGCAGGAAGTGACCATTGCCATGGTAGGCAAGTACATGGAACTGCTTGAAGCCTATAAGTCGCTGATTGAATCTTTGCTTCATGCAGGGATTAAAACCCGCACCAAAGTGAACATTAAATATATCGACTCAGAGGACATCGAGCGCGATGGCACTCAGGTACTTGAGAGCGCAGATGCAATTCTGGTTCCAGGTGGATTTGGCGAGCGTGGCGTAGAAGGTAAAATCACCACGGTTCAGTATGCACGTGAGAATAAAGTGCCCTATTTGGGTATCTGTCTGGGCATGCAGGTGGCGGTGATTGAATACGCCCGCAACAAAGCTGGACTGGTTGATGCGCACAGCACAGAATTTCGTGAGCATACTCCCGAGCCTGTGATTGGTTTGATTACCGAGTGGCTGGATGCGACGGGTGAGCGCGAAGAGCGCTCGGACGATTCAGACCTTGGTGGCACCATGCGTTTAGGCGCTCAGGACTGTGTGCTGACCGAAGGCTCGAATATTGCTAATTGCTACGGTAGAAAGACCATTCGTGAGCGCCATCGCCATCGTTTTGAAGTAAATAACCACTTCTTACCTCAGTTGGAAGCTGCTGGCCTGCTGATTTCCGGGCGCTCCACAGATGGAAAATTAGTGGAAGTTGTGGAAGTTGCCGATCATCCCTGGTTTGTCGCTTGCCAGTTCCATCCGGAATTTACATCAACGCCCCGGGATGGCCATCCGCTTTTCAAGGGCTTTGTGGAAGCAGCGCTGGCGAATCGTAAGGACTCCTGATCATGGCCCAGAGCACCGTTACTGTTGCTGATATCGACATCGCCAACCACAAGCCGTTCGTGCTGTTTGGTGGTATGAACGTGTTGGAATCTCGTGATCTGGCTTTTGAGGTTGCTGAAAGCTATGTAGAGGTTTGCCGCAAGCTGGGTATCCCTTACGTTTTCAAAGCTTCATTTGATAAAGCGAACCGCTCTTCGGTTCATTCCTTCCGGGGACCGGGTCTGGATAAAGGCTTGCAGATACTGGCTGACATCAAGAGCAAGTACGGCGTCCCGATTATTTCTGATGTCCACGAGCCGGAACAGGCGACGCCTGCCGCCGAAGTGTGCGACATCATCCAGCTGCCCGCTTTTTTGAGCCGCCAGACCGATCTGGTTGTGGCCATGGCGAAAACCGGTGCGGCAATCAACATCAAAAAGGCCCAGTTTCTTGCGCCGCAGGAGATGAAGCACATCATCACCAAGTGCGCCGAGGCGGGAAACGACCGGGTTATTCTTTGTGAGCGGGGCAGCAGCTTCGGTTATAACAACCTTGTGGTCGATATGCTTGGCTTTGGCATCATGAAGGCCATGAATGTGCCGGTTATGTTTGATGTAACCCACTCGCTACAGATGCCGGGCGGCCGCGCAGATTCTGCAGGTGGTCGCCGTGCTCAGGTTACAGATCTGGCGTTGGCTGGCATGTCTCAGGGCTTGGCTGGGTTGTTTCTTGAGGCTCACCCTAACCCTGATGAAGCCCTGTGTGATGGCCCATGTGCGCTGCGCCTGAGCCAGCTTGAGCCGTTCCTGCAGCGAGTTAAGGCTGTTGATGATCTAGTGAAGAGTTTTAAACCTATCGACACCGCCTGAATGGCGGTGTTCGTGTTTTAGCCCTGGTGGCACGAGCAAGCTGGTAGGGCCTTACGAAACACGCTGTGAATACGTCCATGTACGCTTGGCTACGCCATCCATGGCTTCGCACAGTTTCGTAAGGCCCTACCAGCTCGCTCTTGATCAAACCTTTATAAATGACCTTGAAATTGTAAATCTGGAGACTTCCGAGAATGACCAAGATTGCCAACATTAAAGCCCGTGAGGTTATGGACTCCCGTGGTAACCCTACTGTCGAAGCAGACGTAATTTTGGAAGACGGTACGCTTGGCCGCGCTTGCGCTCCCTCGGGCGCTTCCACCGGTTCTCGCGAAGCGCTGGAGCTGCGCGATGGCGATGCGTCACGTTATCTGGGTAAGGGCGTACTGAAGGCAGTTGCAGCTATTAACGGCAAGATCAACGATGCTCTGAAAGGCAAAGATGCTGCAGATCAGCGTGGTCTTGACAACATCATGTTGGAATTGGATGGCACGGAAAATAAAGCCAACCTGGGCGCTAACGCTATTCTGGCAGTGTCTCTGGCAGCGACTAAAGCAGCCGCGACGTCTTTGGGCAAGCCACTTTATGAGCACATTGCTGACATCAACGGCACCTCCGGCAAGTTCAGCATGCCGGTGCCAATGATGAACATTCTTAACGGTGGTGAGCACGCGGATAACAACGTTGATATCCAGGAGTTCATGGTGCAGCCGGTTGCTGCCAAGAACTTTGCAGAAGCTCTGCGCATCGGTGCCGAGATTTTCCACAGCCTGAAAAAAGTATTGCAGGCACAGGGCCTGAACACGGCAGTAGGCGATGAAGGAGGCTTTGCACCTAACCTGCCGTCCAACGAAGCAGCTCTGGCTGTTATCAAAGAGGCGGTTGAGAAAGCTGGTTACAAGCTGGGTACAGATATTACTCTGGCTTTGGACTGCGCGGCTTCCGAGTTTTACAAGGATGGTCAGTATGTTCTGGCCGGAGAAGGTAAGAGCTTCGATTCTGCCGGCTTTGCCGATTACCTCGCTGGCTTGGCCGAGCGTTACCCGATCGTGTCTATTGAAGATGGTATGGACGAGAGTGATTGGGATGGCTGGAAGGTGCTAACCGACAAGATTGGCGACAAAGTACAGTTGGTGGGCGATGATTTGTTTGTTACCAACACCAAGATCCTCAAGCGTGGTATCGATACAGGTGTGGGCAATTCCATTCTGATCAAGTTTAATCAGATTGGAAGTCTGAGTGAAACTCTGGATGCCATTAAGATGGCACAGGATGCCGGGTTTACGGCAGTTATTTCTCACCGCTCCGGTGAAACCGAAGATACGACGATTGCGGATCTTGCGGTTGCTACCTGTGCCGGTCAGATCAAAACGGGTTCTTTGTGTCGTTCGGATCGGGTTGCTAAGTACAATCAGTTGCTGCGTATTGAAGAGGCACTTGAGGGCAAGGCTCCTTATCGTGGTCTAAGTGAAATCAAGGGGCAGGGCTGAGAATAACAGCTTCCGTTTTGGCCTTTAATCCTTTAGATTTTAGGTAACAGAATGTTAAGGCCGTCGTGCTTTGAATGAAAATTCAATCACGACGGCCTTTTTGTCCAATTAGTTAGAAGAATTTGTTGCGAATCTACTCTAAGGTCTATACTTAGCATCCGGTGTATGATTTTTGATCGTTTTAACTCCTGAACGGAATCGGTATTAATGAAGTTGCTCTGGGCTTTCATGGTTGTTCTCATTCTCCTTCTGCAGGTGCGCCTGTGGGTTGGGGAAGGCAGCTTTGCGCAGGTCTGGACGTTGGAGCAGTCGATTGCGGAGCAGCGGGAAGAGAATGCTGAGCTGTCCACACGCAATGCGCGTTTGTATGCGGAGGTGCGTAACCTTCGTAATGAGCAAGGTGCGGTGGAAGAGCGAGCCCGGATGAACCTTGGGTTGATTCGCAATGATGAGACTTTCTTTCTTGTCGTTGAGCAGTGACTTTTTAATTTGAGCACAGAGCGGCAGGGACGTTCTTTCCAAGACACGCTATGAACACTTCCCTGTGCGCTTGACGGTGGCCATCCTTGGCCACCGACAGTCTTGGAAAGAACGTCCCTGCCACTCTCTCAGCAACGTGCGTAACTCTCATGAGTGACTCTAAACTCTGGTTGATTGTCCCCGCCGCAGGCATTGGTCAGCGGATGCGGGCCGAATGCCCTAAGCAATATCTCCGTATCAATAATCGCTTTATTCTGGATATCACACTGTCGCGATTGTTGGATACCGGTCGTTTTACCGGCTGCATGGTTCCGTTGAATGCCTCAGATCATTGGTGGCCAGAATCAGATGCGAGTAATGATAATCGTATTCAAACCTGTAGCGGTGGCGTGGAGCGGGCGGATTCTGTTCTTTCAGCGTTGCACGCACTCAAGGAGCAGGTGGCGCCAGATGATTGGGTGCTGGTTCATGACGCGGCTCGCCCTTGTGTTCATTCTGCTGATCTTGCAAATCTCGTTTCAACACTGATGGATCATCCGGTGGGTGGCCTGTTGGCGGCTCCTGTTGCGGATACGCTTAAAAGGGCGGATTCCGGTGGTTTACCTGAAGTTGCTGAAACGGTGGATCGTATCCAGTTGTGGCGGGCGCTTACGCCGCAGATGTTCCGTTATTCTATGTTGTTTTCTGCACTGGAGACCGCTCTGCAAGAGAAGCAACCAGTTACGGATGAGTCCTCCGCGATGGAGTTTTCCGGTAATATGCCGGTTCTTGTGGAAGGTCGGCCGGATAATATCAAGATTACTGTACCTGCTGATCTGGATCTTGCCGGCTTTATTCTTAGTCGGTTCTGAGTTTTCTGGTTTTCCCGGAGTTGTTTATGCGAATTGGTCAGGGCTTTGATGTTCATGCCTTCGGCGAAGGCGATGCCGTTATTCTTGGTGGTGTTTCCATTCCTTACAAGCAGGGCCTGAAAGCCCATTCTGATGGCGATGTGTTGTTGCATGCTTTGGCAGATGCACTGTTGGGTGCGGTTGCTCTGGGAGACATTGGTCATTTGTTCCCGGACACAAGTAATGAATGGGCTGGAGCTGATAGCCGGGATTTGTTGCGTCGGGTGATGGCCCGAGTAACCGAGGAAGGTTTTGCTGTGCTCAATGTTGATACAACGATTATCGCGCAAGCGCCCAAGATGGCTCCACACGTTGAGGCTATGCGGTTAAATATTGCGGAGGATCTGGGCATTCCCGCCAGCCGTGTAAGCGTTAAAGCGACCACCAGTGAGCGGCTTGGTTTTACCGGCCGAGGTGAGGGCATTGCTTGCCAGGCCGTTTGTTTGCTTGAGCCGGTGGCCTCTTGAGCGGTGCAAATACTGGCGTGGGAAGCTGGCGGCTGGACTGGCCAGTATCCGGGGGTAAGCGCGTAGCCAGTGCCCAGTTGAAAACTGTACCGGAAGACTTTCAGGTAAGCGAGGTGTTGGAGGAATTCGCGGGGCAAGCGAAGCCGTCCGGACCTTGTGGTGTTGCTGGAGAGGGGGAGCACCTGTGTTTGTATATCGAAAAAACCGGCGATAACACGGAGTTTGTGGCCGGAGAGCTCGCAAATTTGGCTAGCTGTCGGTCTTTTGATGTGGGGTTCTGTGGGCTTAAGGATAGACACGCGGTTACCAGACAATGGTTCAGTCTTTACCGTCCCGGTATGATGGACGAGGATGCTGCCCTGATTGAGCGCGTTTCAGAGCGCTGGCCCGTAAGGTCTGCCTACCGTAGCCCGCGCAAGTTGCGCCGTGGTGATCATCAAGGTAATCACTTTGTGATTAGGCTGCGGCAGGTAGGAGCTGAGCGAGAGGTGATTGAAAGCGCGCTTGATCGTCTGAAGGCGCAGGGTGCTCCCAACTATTTTGGCCCTCAGCGTTTCGGCTTTGCCGGTGGCAATCTGGATCGGGCAGTTCATATTGATCCTTCCACATTGAACCGCCGTAGCGGGCAAGGTAAGCGTAGAGGGCGAGGGCCAAGTAGGGCTGGCGGTGGCAGAGACGGACGGAAAAACGTATTGTACTTTTCGGCTGCTCGCTCTTGGTTATTTAACGAAGTGCTTGCCTCTCGGGTCGCTGAGGACAGTTGGCGCAGCCCACTGCCGGGAGAGCCACTAGACAGTGCAACTGGCCCGTTATGGGGTGATGGCGGCACTGATGCTGCTGGTGAGGCTGAGCAACGAGAGCGTGAAGTTGTAGCCCAGACACCCGAGCTGGCCTCGTTGTTTCTAGCGACCCGAATGAAGCCAGAGCGCCGGGCTTTGGTGTCCATGCCGCAGAAGTTCAACTGGCTGTGGCTGGACGACGGTGGTTTGGAGCTGGAGTTTTTTCTGGAACCGGGGCAATACGCGACCACGGTTTTGAGCGATATTTTTGAGCTTGAGGACATGAGCCTCGGCCAACATAACAAACAACACGGCTAGACTGCGTTCCTCAAGAAAGCAATGGTCCGCAAGGTTTGGTTAGCGATTTATTGGAGAGCGCTGTGCGTATTCTGTTGTCAAACGATGATGGTGTTCACTCACCGGGGCTGATCGCCTTATATGAAGGTCTGAAAGGTCTGGGTGATCTTGAAGTAGTCGCACCGGATAGGGATCACAGTGGAGCGAGCAATGCGTTAACGCTTAATCGGCCTTTAACGGTTGAACAGCACCCCAATGGTTTCCGTTCCATCGACGGTACCCCTACAGACTGTGTTCATCTTGCAGTTAATGGCTTGTTTTCAAAGCCTTTTGATCGTGTGGTTTCCGGTATCAACACCCACGCTAATTTAGGTGACGATATTATCTATTCCGGCACCGTTGCTGCAGCCACGGAGGGCCGCCACCTTGGGTTGCCAGCTATTGCCGTCTCTTTGGTGAGCGAGGGTCGTAATCATTATGATACGGCTGCCAGAGTTGTGCGCATGCTTCTCGAAGGCGAGCGCCCGCTTGTGTTGGGGCCGCGCTCTATTCTCAATGTGAATGTGCCCGATGTGCCTTGGGAAGAACTTGCGGGCTTTCGGGTTACGCGATTGGGGGATCGTGAGCGTGCTGAAGGTGCGGTTCCAATGACTTGCCCGAGAGGCAAGGAGCGCTACTGGATTGGGGCGGCAGGCAAAGGCGGTGATGCAGGCCCCGGAACCGACTTTCATGCGGTTGCACAAGGCTATGTGTCGCTTACGCCAGTACACATCGATATGACCCGCCATGAAGCCTTAGTGCCTCTACGTTCTTGGGTAGACGCTCTTCAGGCCTCCATGGGGGATGGTGCGTGAGTGGAGAGCTTCAAGGCATAGGTATGACGTCTCGGCGCACGCGTATGCGTTTGGTACAGCGTCTCAAAGAATCAGGTATCAGATCAGATCGGGTACTGGAGGTCATGGGGGAGGTGCCACGTCATATTTTTCTTGATGAGGCATTGTCGCACCGGGCTTATGAGGACACGGCACTGCCGATCGGCTATGGGCAGACGTTATCGCAGCCCTATATTGTGGCGCGCATGACTGAGCTGCTTCTTCGACACCAGCCAGCCAGAGTATTGGAGTTGGGCACCGGGTCTGGCTATCAAACAGCTGTGCTATCCCAGCTTTTTGATCAAATTTATAGTGTAGAGCGGATCAAACCACTGCAGGATCGTGCCCGGGATCGCTTGCGGCAGCTCAGCATCCGGAATGTCATGCTCAAGCATGCTGATGGCGGCATGGGGTGGCCAGAAAGAGGCCCGTTTGACGGCATTATTGTGACTGCGGCGCCTATGGAGGTTCCTGCAGAACTTTTGGAACAGCTTGCTGACGGTGGTGTGTTGGTCGCACCTGTTGGTGAAGAGCGTCAGGTGCTTGTTGAAGTGATACGAAACGGCGATAAGTTTGATCGACGAGAGCTGGAGCCCGTCCGTTTTGTTCCTTTGCTTGGCGGGGTTGTCCGTTGATTAGTTCGCAACAGGAAGGCTTAGTTGAAAGTGCCACCCGCAAACAGCATCCTGCCTCGGTGTTTTTGAGGGGAATGGCCATGGGGGCAGCGGATATTGTCCCCGGCGTATCCGGTGGCACGATAGCGTTCATTACAGGTATTTACTTCCGGCTTCTGGAGGCTGTGAACGCGGTTCCACGTGCAGTGTTCAGGGATTTATGTAAGGGTAATGTAAGAGCGTTTTGGCAGTCCTGCGATGGTGGCTTTCTCGCCACTCTCCTGCTGGGTATTCTTCTCAGCATTGTCACTCTGGCCTCTGGAATCACCTACATGCTGGCCGAGTATCCCATTTTGATCTGGAGCTTTTTCTTTGGGTTGATTCTTGCCTCTGTTTGGCATGTCGGGCGCCAGACTCGGCATTATCAAGCGTCGCTGTTCGCTCCTCTAATTGTGGGTGTTGTGGTTGCTTGGTGGATCACAACCTTGACTGTTGGGCAGCTTAACCCATCAGCTATGACGTTTTTTGCAGCTGGCGCTGTGGCGATATGCGCGATGATTTTGCCCGGTATCTCGGGGAGCTTCATTCTGGTTATTATTGGCATGTATGCACCGGTTCTTGCAGCCATCAAATCCCTTGATATCGCTTATTTGTTATTGTTTATGGCAGGCTGTTTGGTGGGGCTATTGTCGATTGCAAGGCTGATAACTTGGGCTTTTCATAAGTTTCATGACCATGTGCTGGCGCTGCTTACCGGCTTTATGATTGGTGCCTTGAACAAAGTCTGGCCATGGAAGGAAACCTTAAGTTGGCGAACCAACAGTTCGGGGGCGCAGGTACCCTTAAGCGAGATCAGCGTCAGCCCTTGGGCATTTGCGGACCTCACCAATCAGGATCCGAAGATTTTCATGGCGGTTGTTATGGCTGGCGTGGGTATTGCGCTTGTTTTGCTTGTTGAATGGCTAGGTGAGCGCTACTCGTAAACAGAGCTGCCGGTAAGCACTAATCCGCGCTAAAGCGGTGTTACCTTTTCAGGCATGTCTATGTTCCCGCCCGTAACAAAAGCCTTACCGGGTAACAGAGATGGCCAGTGAGTAACTTGGATTTGGCATCAAAATGTGCAATAAATTAGCGGGTTACTTTTGAAACTTCAGGATCTTCTTTGATCAAATTCAGAGCCTGTACAGATTAATTATAATCGGGCCGGTGGTATTGCTGTGAGACTGTTACGTGGTCCAGCTCAAGCCGCGTTGTCGGCTTTTCCGCGGTTCCTTTTTGGTGCCCAGCGTCCCTTGTGGGTTTCTAAAAACGGCAAATTCTGGTTTTTTCTGCTCGCGTTTTTGCTTCTTTCCAGTGCGATGAGTGGCTGCAACACTCAAGCGATTCATCAGGATGATATATACAACCCGCCGGTTTACTGGGGGCGCCACGTGGTGCGTCAGGGCGAGACTCTGTACGGTATTGCTTGGACCTACGGCCGCGATTACAAAGAACTGGGTAGCGCCAATGGGATCAGCCCGCCGTGGACTATTCGGCCCGGTCAGGTGCTGCGTTTAGATCTGCGCGGAAAGGCGCAGTCAAGCAATAAAGCAAGTTCAACGGCGCGGGCTCCCGGGCCAACTGCGACGACTACTGCAAAGGCGCCGCGGGCCAAACCGCCTGTTCCAACACCACAAAATTCTCGAAAACCTACCGTCACCCGCAAGTCTGATACCTCTGCACCCTTGGCTTCCAGAACCCAAACGGTAGCCAACATTCCATGGCGCTGGCCGCACTCTGGCACCGTAATTGCAGGTTATTCAGCATCCGGAAAAGTCAACAAAGGCGTTGATATTGCCGGAAAAGCCGGGGATGCTGTAAGAGCTGCCGCAGACGGTAGTGTGGTCTACGCGGGCAATGGTTTGCTTGGTTATGGTAATTTGATTATTGTGAATCATAACGAGCGATATCTGAGCGCTTACGCGCACAACCGGAAGATTTTGGTAAGCGAAGGAGAGGGGGTTAAAGCCGGTCAGGTTATAGCTGAGCTGGGCAGCAGTGGTGCAGAAAGGCCGATGTTACATTTTGAAATTCGGAAAAATGGAAATCCGGTCGATCCAACCCATTACTTGCCGCCACGCTAGGTACAACCAAGGCATTACAAATAAGAAAAAATGGTGGCAAAGGTGTTTAAGCTAGCCATTGAAGACGTCCTGAAAAAAATGAAATAACCAATGTCCGCAACAATAAAAAGTATCGGGCAAAATCCAGGATTATTGAAAGGCGGTGCAAAGATATGTCAGCAGAACAAGAAGATATCATTATCGATCGCGTAGCAGATGTTGATGAGCCCGAGGATCAGTTGCTCGCAGAAGAAAAAACCGACAAAGTTGCCCCAGAGGCTGCCGAAGTCGACGGAGAGCTTTCCGCCAGAACGCGTTATTACAGCAGCTCAAATTCAAAGCAGCTGGACGCCACTCAGCTTTATCTTAATGAAATCGGTTTTTCACCACTCCTAACCCCGGAAGAAGAGGTTTATTTTGCACGCCTTGCGCGCAAAGGAGAGGAGTCTGGCCGAAAGCGAATGATTGAGAGTAACCTGCGGCTCGTGGTAAAGATTGCACGCCGTTATGTGAACCGTGGTCTTACCCTTTTGGATTTGATTGAAGAGGGTAATCTTGGGTTGATTCGTGCGGTTGAAAAGTTTGATCCGGAGCGAGGCTTTCGTTTCTCAACCTATGCAACATGGTGGATACGCCAGACAATAGAGCGGGCCATTATGAATCAGACCCGCACCATTCGGTTGCCTATTCATGTTGTTAAGGAACTGAATCTTTATTTGCGGGCGGCTCGTGAGTTGACGCAGAAGCTTGACCATGAACCTTCGGCGGAAGAAATCGCCAAGATGGTGGACAAGCCGGTTAACGACGTAAAGCGAATGTTGGGTTTAAACGAGCGTGTTGCTTCCATGGACACGCCTATCGGTGCTGGGGGTGAGAAATCCCTGCTAGACACTGTCGCGGATGAAGGCGCGTCTGATCCTGCAGATGTGTTGCAGGACAACAACATGAGCGCCTGTATCGGTAAGTGGATAGACCAACTCAGTGAAAAGCAGCAGGAAGTTTTGTCCCGACGGTTCGGGCTTCGGGGATACCCGGTCAGTACCTTGGAAGAAGTTGGGCAGGAAATCGGCCTAACTCGTGAGCGCGTTCGCCAAATTCAGGTAGAAGCGCTGCGGCGCTTACGCGAAATTCTGGAGAAAGAAGGCCTGACTGGTAATCTATTGTTCAAATAGCTTTTCCTTTCCTTCACTCAAAGCGCTGGCCATGTTTCATGGCTGGCGCTTTTTGTTTTGAGCGTTCGGAAAACAACTCTGAAAAAGTATCCCGGCAAATGAGAACCAGGCGGCGCTTTGTCCCAATAAGACATTGTTAGAATAGGTAAGTCGGGAGCTAAGGATCTGTACCCGGCGACGAATGAACTCTCATAATAATGACTGAAAAGGAAAGGACTATGAAGAAGGCGTTTTTGACGAGCTTTGCATCCCTGATGCTTGCAGCCACACTCTCAGCTCCTGCTTCGGCGCTAACGGTTGGCGGTGTCGACGTCCCGGATACCTATACTGCTGGCAGCACCGAGCTTCGACTGAATGGCGCTGGCACACGCTCCAAGTTTTTTATGGATCTGTATGTTGGTAGCCTTTATGTGTCTCAGATGCAGAAAGATGGTAGCGCCGTAGTTGAAGCTGACGAGCCACAGGCGATCACACTGCATATTACATCGGGCATGATCACCAGTGATCGTATGACCGAGGCAACTATGGAAGGCTTTGAAGCCTCAACAGATGGCGATATGTCTTCCGTAAAGGCGGAAATTGACCAGTTTATGTCAGTTTTCAAAGAAGAAATTAAAGAAGGCGATGTGTTTGATCTTGTATACATGCCGAAAGAAGGCGTTAAGGTTTTGAAAAACGGAGAGCACAAGGATACGGTGGGCGATCTTGCTTTCAAAAAAGCCTTGTTTGGCATTTGGCTTTCTGACGATCCTGCGCAGAAGAGCCTGAAAGAAGAGATGCTGGGTCAGTAGTAGAGCGACGTCAGTACTTCATTAAAGAGCCGGCATAAGCCGGCTTTTTAATGGGTAAATCGATCGTTTACAGGTAATCGTTCTTATCCTTGAACTCGCAAAGGTCTTCAATAATGCAGGCGCCGCATCTCGGCTTTCGTGCCACGCAGGTGTAACGCCCATGCAGTATCAGCCAATGATGGGCGTCCATTAGAAATTCCTTGGGTACCAGCCGCATCAAGCGCTTTTCTACCTCCAGTACGTTTTTACCCGGGGCGATACCCGTGCGGTTGGATACTCGGAAAATATGGGTGTCTACTGCCATGGCGGGTTGCCCAAAAGCGGTGTTCAGCACCACGTTTGCGGTTTTTCGACCAACACCCGGCAAGGTTTCAAGGTCTTCACGGTTGTCAGGCACAACGCTGTCGTGCTTTTCGATCAGTATACGGCAGGTTTTGATCACGTTTTCGGCTTTGCTGTTAAACAGCCCGATGGTCTTTATGTAACTCTTTAGTCCATCTACGCCTAGTGCCAGTATGGCTTCCGGGGTATTGGCTACCGGGTAAAGCTTGTCTGTCGCTTTGTTAACACCAACATCGGTTGCTTGGGCAGACAAAATAACGGCAATAAGCAGTTCAAACGGGGTGCTGTAATTCAGTTCTGTTGTCGGATGCGGGTTGGCATCCCGCAATCTGGAAAAAATTTCAATACGTTTGGCTTTATTCATGGGGTTTCGTTACCACTCCGGCCGCAAATCAGGAAACATTTCCGGTAACACGTACACGTTTGCTACCGGGCGTTGCTGCGGGCTGAGCCGCTTTCTGGCGCTCTTTTAGGTGGCGGTCAATGCCGTTTTTCAGGGCTATTAGCAAGCCGAGGCCCACAAAAGCGCCTGGCGGCAATACCATGAACAGCATATCTGGATAGTTGGCAAATGGCGTTATGACCCAATCTGCAGCCATGGGGCCGAGCAGCAGGTGCATATCAACAAACAGCGTGCCCTGACCGATCAGTTCGCGCATGCCACCCAGAATAATAAGTACTACAAGAAAACCGGCGCCCATCATGGCGCCGTCAAGCAGTGCCGGGCCTGGGGCATTGCGGGAGGCAAAAGCATCGGCACGGCCAAGAATGGCACAGTTGGTGACAATGAGGGGGATAAATATGCCGAGAATCTGGTACAGCTCGTAGGTATAGGCCTGCATCAGCAATTCTGCACAGGTTACAAATGAGGCGATGATCATCACGAATGCAGGCAGGCGCACGGACTCGCTAACAAAATTCCGAATCAGCGAAACAGCGAGGTTTGAACCCATGAGCACCATCAGGGTTGCCAGCCCAAGGCCAATCGCGTTAACCACGGTGCTGGTGACTGCAAGAAGAGGGCAAAGTCCCAATACCTGCACCAGAGCGGGGTTGTTGTCCCAGAGCCCGTCGCGAACGATTTCACTGGAGGTCTTGGTTGCCATTGTTAGGGTTGCTCCACTTTCAGTGATTCATCGGTCAGATCTCCGGGGGTAACCACAGGGCCTTGCCCTGACGGGGCCCTATTCAGTTGGGCCCGAATAACCTGTTGGTTCTGCCGGAAATACATCAGTGATTTTTGTACCGCTTTCACCACAGCTCTAGGGGTAATGGTAGCACCGGTGAACTGGTCGAAAACGCCGCCGTTCTTTTTAACATTCCATTCCCGGGGTGCCGGATTACCCAATGAGCGCCCTTCGAATCCTTTAACCCAATCGGATTTTCGGGTTTCAATCCGGTCGCCCAACCCCGGGGTTTCTTTGTGTTCAATCACTCGCACGCCTAGAACAGTGCCTTCGAGATCAAACCCTACAAGTAGTTTGATGGTGCCTGAATAGCCGTCCGGTGCAGTGGCAGGCATGATCATCCCAACCGGCTCGCCGTCCTGACGGGCAACCCAAACGGTTACCGGCTCATCAGTTGCTAGCCGGTCACTGGCTGGGAGAATCAAAGTGTCTCTTAGTAGATCGTTGTTGTGATCGCTCTCAGGGATAATTTCAAACAACGCTTTGGCTTCTGCTCTAGCAGCCTGCTCCTTGATGCGTTCGTTGGTGAGCGCCTGAGTAAACGCAATGGTGCCGCCGGTAATAACTGCAAATATGCCAAGACCGATAGCGCTGCGACGAATGGATTGAGTCATGGTTGCCATGGTCAGTTCCTGCCTCCGCCGGGCAGCCCGCGACGAGCCTTGTGGTGACCATAGGTTCTTGGTGGCGTGTAATGATCGATAAAGGGCACAGCAAAGTTCATCAATAAAACACTAAACGCCACAGCATCGGGGTAGTTGCCCCAGCTTCGGATCAGATAGATAAGCACGCCGATACCTGCTCCATAAATCAATTTTCCCTGATGGCTGGTCGCCGCGGAGACTGGGTCGGTTGCGATGAAAAATGCCCCAAGCATAGTGCCACCTGCCAACAGATGCAGTGACAGAGGCGCGTATAGGTCCTCATTGCTACCAAATGCCAGACTCATGACAACCAGTGCACTTAAAAAAGCGACTGGAATATGCCAAGTGATGATGTTTAGGCTTATCAGTACAAGCCCGCCAACTAGAAAAGCTGCGTTGACCCACTCCCAGCCTTTGGCAAAGCCTTCCCCAAATGTTGGGTGGGCAAGAACTTCATCTGCAGTATGGGTTGCAATCTTATGTTTGTATTCGTCCAGCGGTGTGGCCATGGTCCAGCCATCAATCGCTGTTTGTTTTGCCGAGGCGATTACCGAAAGCGTGTCTGAAAAACTGGGTGCCTTATCCCAGAGTAGTGCAGGCTCCGCCCAGTTGGTGGTCATGGCAACCGGGAACGAAATAAGCACCAGCGCATAGCCGACCATCGCAGGATTGAATGGATTTGAGCCGAGCCCGCCATAAAGTTGTTTAGCGATCACAATGGCTGAAATAACCGCCACTCCAGATACCCACCATGGCGCAAACTGGGGTAGGGAAAGACCCAACAAAAGACCGGTAACAGCGGCAGTGTTGTCCTTCAGAACAAATAGAATTGGCTTGTTGCGTAGCTTGAGGATGGCGGCTTCTGAAGCCAAGGCAATGGCAATACACCAGACAACGTTTATGATATTGCCCCAACCAAAAAATAGAGTTTGCGCAAGCAAGCCGGGTAGGGCTGCAAGTATGACCCACAGCATCACCTTCGATGTTGGGCGCGCACTGCGGGCATGGGGTGAAGACTGTTGAACAAACGCCATGAAGATCGAGCCTGGTTCGGGTTATTCGGTGGATTGGGATTCGGGCTGATTCGCCAGTATTTTGCGCGCGTCCGCTAAGGCCTCTTCTGCCCGCTTTACCCGGTCATGATTCTTGGTGACAGCACGTTCCAGTTTGTCCACGTTGTCGGCTTGTTGTGCTTTCGCATCCTCAAGCATGGCCTGCATAGTTTCCAGTTTGGACTGTGCCTGAGCAAACTGCTTTTCCAGTGCCTCTATATCGGGTTTTTCCCGAGCTGGCTCAGAGGGTGCGGCTGCCTTCGAGTCACTGGCTTCAGTTTTGGCTTTTTTCCGTGCCAGTGCCTGCTCCACCAAAGCGGATTTTGCGGCTCGCTCGTCCACTGCTTCTCCGTTGGCGGCGGCCCTTTCAGCCTCCGCTTTTTTGTTGGCCTGAGCTTCGGCAGCGGCCTTGGCGCGCTCCTTGCGACGCAGCTCTTTCTCTTGCTGCTCGCGCTCAAGCCTTTGCTGTCGTGCCTCAAAACGCTCGCGTGCACGGTCTGCCTTGAGCTGTTCCGCCCTCTGCACACGAATCTCGCCTTTGGCGTAACGGTAATACTGCACAAGAGGAATGGAACTGGGGCAAACATAAGAGCAGGCGCCACATTCGATGCAGTCGAAGAGGTTTAGGTGTTCGGCTTTCTCAAACTCGGTTGCCTTGGCGTGCCAGAACAGCTGCTGGGGCAGCAGTTCCATGGGGCAAACTTCTGCACACTGACCACAGCGGATGCAGGCTTGCTCCGGCGGAGGTGCGGGCAACTCGGCGGCAACCGCTGCGATGATGCAGTTCGTGGTTTTGATAA
>Ga0209075_1000863_pt1 | contig 29260 bp, 21 predicted proteins | sample Stecom2011_FD_187523 | JGI IMG/M metagenome (GOLD analysis project Ga0209075, IMG submission 187523) | Agricultural soil microbial communities from Utah to study Nitrogen management - Steer compost 2011 (SPAdes) (version 2) | ecosystem: Environmental > Terrestrial > Soil > Agricultural land...
TGAACGCAGCCAGCTTGCCAAAAGTGAAATCCGTCATTCGCAGCGTCAGTCGGGAGTGGGCAGTAAAGCTGTTGAAAGACGTGCTGCTGCTGGATTCTCCCCACGTGATCAAGAGCTGTGTGGATCTGGCATTGCGTGATGCCGGTTTTGGCCGGTACCTTCGGCCGGGAATTTCCACGAGTGCCGCTCTGGTGGAACAGGTCGCTTCTTGAGGCTGTCATATCAGGCAGGCTCTCAAATATAGGGTGCGCGCTCTAAACCGGGTTGTTACCTTGTAAGTCAGGCAGGCCAGAAACTGAATCTGGCGAATTATCCGGAGAAGGAAAGGCCATGAAAAAGCCAACCGAACTGAAACCAGCACCGCGCATCGGGCTTGCACTCGGTGGGGGGGGGCCTTTAGGCGGCATATATGAGATTGGCGCACTCCGGGCGCTGGATGAAGCTCTGGATGGCTTGGATTTCAATAATCTTGATGTGTACGTGGGCGTTAACTCCGGCTCATTTGTAGCCGCCAACCTGGCGAACCAGATGACCACGGCGCAACTGTGCCGGATTTTTGTGCGTAATGAAGCTGAAGTTCATCCTTTTCACCCTGATGTATTCTTCCGGCCAGCACTGAAAGAAATGGCGGGCCGATTGCTGGCGGTGCCCGGATTGCTCACGACGGCCGTGCGCCGTTTTGTTGCCAATCCTTACGATCAGAGCTTGCTCGAAGCTCTCACCATACTGTCTCAGGCGGCCCCCGCCGGGCTGTTTGATAATGAAGGGCTTCATGATTATCTCAAGCGTGCTTTTTCCATGTTGGGCCGCTCAAACGACTTCCGGCAGCTAAAGCGCAGCCTATACATTGTTGCGGCAGACGTGGAAAGCAGCGACGCCGTGTGCTTTGGCGCTCCCGGGTTTGATCATGTGCCTATATCCAAAGCCATACAAGCGAGCACAGCATCTCCGGGGCTGTACGTGCCGGTTGATATCGATGGCCGGTATTATGTAGACGGAACGCTGCGCAAAGGCTTGCATGCATCGGTTGCGTTTGAAGATGGTGCAGACCTGGTTTTTGCTGTGAACCCCTTGGTGCCCATTGATGCCAGTGCGGCGGTACGGGCGGGCACTATGGCGCCCGGAGAATTGACTCGTTCGGGGATGCCAAACCTGCTGTCACAGATGTTCCGGACCATGGTTTATTCCCGCATGCAGTCGGGTATTGCTCACTACGCGACGGACTATCCGGATAAGGATATCCTGCTGTTTGAGCCGACTCGGGATGACGCCAAGCTGTTTTTCTCTAACGTGTTCAGCTTCCAGTCACGCCGAATGGTGTGTGAGCATGCTTATCAGATGACCCGCCAGGATCTGCGGAATCGTGCAGACGAGCTGGAGCCAAAGCTGGCAAAATATGGCATCAAGCTACGCCGGGATCGTCTGGAAGATGAGCAGCGCACCATCAGTACCAGTCTTTATGGTGAGATGCTGCCACTGTATGTGGCCAAGAGCAGAAAGAAAAAGACAACCGGAAAGGGCAAGCTGGCGGCAGGGCTGGGAACGGTCACCCACCTGTTTTCAAAGGCAGAGTAGGTATTCGGGCCAGGCGCGCGAAAAGCACGCCTGGCTCAACGGTGGCTTCAAATCAGAGAATATAACGACTCAGATCTTCGTCTTCCGACAGATCTCCAAGCTTTTCATTAACGTAATCTGCAGTGACTTCAAACGCTTCGGTTACCCCATCACCCGCATCAAAAGACAGGCTTTCCAATAGCCTTTCCAAAACCGTGTGTAAGCGCCTGGCACCGATGTTTTCGGTTGTCTCATTTACCTTCCAGGCGATCTCCGCTATGCGGGCAATTGCATCTTCACTGAACGTCAGCTTAACGCCCTCGGTGTTCATCAGAGCTTCGTACTGCTGAACCAATGAGGCATCCGGTTCTGTGAGAATGCGCTTGAAATCGTCCGGGGTAAGAGCCTGCAGTTCTACCCGTATTGGCAGTCGGCCCTGCAGCTCCGGAATAAGATCCGATGGCTTGGACAAGTGGAAAGCGCCGGACGCAATAAACAGAATATGATCTGTGCGTACCGAGCCGTATTTTGTGCTCACGGTACTGCCCTCAATAAGTGGCAACAGATCCCTCTGAACGCCTTCCCGGGAAACATCCGACGAGCTGTTCTCCGCGCGCTTGGCCACCTTGTCAATTTCATCGAGAAACACAATGCCGTTCTGCTCAACGGCGATAATGGCTTTCTGTTTGATCGACTCCTCATTGACCAGCTTACTGGCTTCCTCTTCCTTCACCCGTTTCAGAGCGTCTGCCACCTTCATTTTCCGTGGCTTGGATTTGTCAGCGGCCATGTTGGAAAACATGCTCTGTAGCTGGCTGGTCATCTCCTCCATGCCAGGAGGTGCCATGATTTCTACGCCGGCGCTTGAATTACGGAGGTTGATCTCGATTTCCTTATCGTCGAGTTCGCCTTCCCTCAGCTTTTTCCGGAACATCTGGCGAGTGGAGGAGTCTTCAGAGGTCTTTTGGCTATCCTCGCCGAAGCTTCTTGGCGGTGGGAGCAGGGCGTCCAGGATTCTGTCTTCGGCTGCGTCCAAAGCCTGCTCTTCGTGACGCTTCATTTCCTGAACCCGCAGCATTTTTACGGCCATATCCGCCAGGTCGCGGATAATGGATTCCACATCACGCCCAACGTAGCCAACCTCGGTAAATTTGGTGGCTTCAACTTTCAGGAAAGGTGCATCTGCCAATTTGGCCAGGCGGCGGGCAATCTCAGTTTTGCCTACACCGGTGGGGCCGATCATCAGGATGTTCTTGGGTGTGACCTCATCCCGAAGCGTGCTGTCCAGCTGCATCCGGCGCCAGCGGTTTCTCAGGGCGATCGCCACGGCCCGCTTGGCCTCTTGCTGACCCACGATGTGTTTATTGAGCTCGTGAACAATTTCACGGGGAGTCATTGCAGACATGTTTACTCCGGATCAGTCGTTTTGGAGGGTTCTGGTTTGATAACAGCGTCTTTGGAGAGCAGTTCAATGGTGCGATTGTGGTTGGTATAGATGCAGATATCTGCAGCTATCTCCAGGCCTTTCTCCACAATCTCGTGGGCAGAAAGCTGAGTGTTTTCAAGCAGAGCCCGTGCGGAGGCTTGAGCGAACGGGCCGCCCGAGCCGATAGCAATCAACCCGTGCTCTGGCTCTATCACGTCACCATTACCTGTGATGATCAGGGAAGCTGTTTTATCCGCTACAGCCAAAAGCGCTTCCAGCTTGCGCAAGGCCCTGTCTGACCGCCAGTCTTTGGCAAGTTCAACGGCGGCTCTTGTGAGATTGCCGTTATGCTTTTCAAGCTGCGCCTCAAAGCGCTCAAACAGAGTAAACGCATCTGCAGTGCCGCCTGCAAAACCCGCGATAACCTGCCCGTTATAGAGGCGGCGTACCTTGCGGGCGTTACCCTTCATCATGGTATTTCCCAGAGAAACCTGGCCGTCGCCACCCATGGCAACTTCGTCATCGCGTCTGACGGAAAGTATGGTAGTCATTCGGGCTCCAATTGCCTGATTAAAAATCGGTATTGGGCAGTTATGGAGGCAGGATGGAAGAATTCAAGTAGTTTGGAGTAGGAGTCTGCAGGGTGCGGCTTTTCAAAACACGCTGTGAATACCTCCCTGTACGCTCGGCTCCGCCATCCATGGCTCCGCACGGTTTTGAAAAGCCGCACCCTGCAGACTCCCGTAGCTATCGGGTAACCTCAACCTTGCTTGGGAACCTTCCGAATAAGCGGCTGAATGTTAATCGAAACAAGCTTGTCGATGGCTGAGCTCATCTGGCTGCGGGTATTAAAGGGCCCGACATTCACTCTATACCAAACGGAGCCGCTATCGAGTTCTATGCGCTGCACGCCGGCTCTGAGCCCCTGAAAGGCAATCTGTGCGCGCTGACGCTCAGCATCTTCCTTGCTGCGGAAAGAACCGGACTGCACCAGGTAGTCAAAGTCCTGCTTGGTTGGGCCCGGAGTGTACTCCTCCACCTTTGGCGGAATAACCTCAGATTCTGGCAGCATCTCATAAAACCGGAAACCTGGTTTTTTCTCCTCCGGTTTGGCGGTTTTCGTTGCCGGAGTTTGTACTGACTCTTTGGCAGTGGGCGGCTGCTGCGGCCCGCTGCTTGGTGGCACAGAATTGAGGTAGACAATAAACCCGATAAAGCCACCAACCGTTGCCAGTGAAAAAATCCACTTCAAGGATAAACCTCCTCGCTGAGAGCGCGCAGGCGCAGCTGGCTTTGCGCGTTTTTTCTGGGCGCTAGCAGGCTTGGCAGGCTTTTTCCTGTTGGGGGCTGCAGAAGCACCTGAGCGATTTTTACGAGCATAGTCTCGGGACATTGTTGTTACTTACATCTCTTCCGGTGCGCTAACGCCCAGCAGGTCCAGCCCATTGGCAATTACCTGGCGTACGGCGAGGTAGAGGCTGATGCGGGCATCTCGCAGTGCTGTATCTTCTATCAGCACCTTGTGGGCGTTGTAATAAGTGTGAAACTGGCCGGCCAGCTCCCTCAGATAATGGGTGAGGGTGTGTGGTTCACGCTGTAAGGCAGAGCTGGCAATCAGCTCCGGATATTTCGCCAGCTGGTTTGCTATCTCTTTTTCTTCATCCAGCGTCAGTAAAGACAGATCGCCCACACACTCGTTCAGTCCGCGCGCAACGCCTTCGGCAGCCAGCTTCCGTAACACGCTGCATATGCGTGCGTGGGCATACTGAATGTAGTACACCGGGTTTTCATTGGTCTGGGAGCGGGCCAGATCGATATCGAAGGTCAACTGGGAGTCAACGCGCCGAGCTGCAAGGAAAAAACGGGTGGCGTCGCGGCCGACTTCGTCTATCAAATCGCGAATGGTGACGTAGCTACCTGCGCGCTTGGAAATTTTTACTTCCTGTCCGGAACGGGTAACCATCACCATCTGGTGCAGAACGTAATCCGGCCAGCCCTTGGGAATGCCTGCGTTCAAAGCCTGCAAGCCAGCACGAACGCGAGTTACCGTAGAGTGGTGGTCGGCCCCCTGTTCGTTGATGACCGTGGTAAAGCCACGCTGCCATTTGTCCAGGTGGTAGGCGACATCTGGCAGGAAGTAGGTGTAGCCGCCGTCTTTCTTGCGCATAACCCGGTCTTTGTCGTCACCGAACTCTGTGGTTTTGAGCCACATGGCGCCGCCGTCTTCATAGGTGTAGCCGTTTTCCTGTAAGCGTTTAACGGTAGCTTCCACTTTTCCATCGTCGTACAGGGACGATTCCAGGAAGTACACATCAAACTCGACGCCAAAGGCTTTCAGGTCGAGATCCTGCTCCCGGCGCAGATAGGCCACTGCAAACTCCTGAATGGCAGCCAGGTCATCAGGGTTGGCGCTGGCAGTCACCTCCCGGTCATCTGCCGTAACCGTATCGCCGGCCAGATAGGCTTTTGCGACATCAGCAATGTAGTCGCCACGATAGCCGTCTTCCGGCCAGCTTTCGTCTTCGGGTGTCAGCCCCTTGACGCGCGCCTGTACGGACAGGCCAAGGTTGTTGATTTGGGCGCCGGCATCGTTGTAGTAAAACTCGCGGGTAACGTCATAGCCGTTGGCTTCCAGGAGGCGGCAAAGGCAATCGCCAATGGCTGCGCCCCGGCCGTGGCCTACGTGCAGTGGGCCAGTGGGGTTGGCGGATACAAATTCCACCTGAACTTTTTCACCCTTACCGCTGTTGTTGCGACCAAACTGCCCAGCCTCATCCAGAATGGTATTTACTATCTCAAATGCACTGGCCGTGCTCATGAAAAAGTTAATAAACCCCGGGCCTGCAATTTCCACCTTCGCGACTGCGCTGCTTTGGGGCAACTTCTCAATCAGCATTTCTGCCAGTTTGCGAGGCGCACAGCCGGCCGTTTTGGCTGCAACCAATGCGATGTTGCAAGCATAGTCACCATGGGATTTATCCTTGGTGTTACCCACTTGCGGCGTATAGGTCTGGTCGGCTGGCAGCGTGCCTTCAGATTGAAGGGCCGCCAGTGCGGACTGGAGCAGGTCGGAAACGGTCTCTTTCATGCTGTGAGATGGCTCAGTTTACTGGAAAGTTGGGTTGGGGCAGGGCGCCCGGTGATAATTGAAGAAGGCCATTATCGCGGAAAGTCCGGCCGCAAGCAAAAGCATGATGATTAGCCCGTTTCTTGCGGATCCACATCAATCATCCATTTCGCGCCCTTTTGAAATCGTTTTTGTTCAAGCGTCTGGCAAACGCTCGTCAAAAGCTTATTGAGGCGTCGCCGGTTATCCGTATTTAGCACCAGTTGCGCCCGGTGTCGGTCGGCCCGGCGCGCGATCAGGGCGGGCAGGGGGCCCCAAACTTCGATGCCTGGTGTGTTTGTGAGCGGTTTTATGCTGTCGAGGATCTGTAGGCTTTGCTCCATGGTGTCCGCTTCGGCCCGGAATATAGCCATGGCGCGAAAAGGCGGAAACTGGCCGGCTTCGCGCTCCCCAAGAAGCTGGTCTGCCATGTCGAGATAGTGCCCATTGCAAAGTGTTCTGAGCAGGGGGTGGTCGCTGTGGCAGGTTTGTACAACTACTTTGCCTACTTTAGTTCCACGCCCTGCCCGGCCACTTACCTGGAGTAATGTCTGGATCAATTGCTCAGGGGCCCGGAAGTCGACGCTGAAAAGGCCGCCGTCGGCATTGATAACAACAACCAACGTCACATTTGGGAAGTCGTGGCCCTTTGCCAGCATCTGGGTGCCTACGAGAATGCAGGGCTCGCCGGTGTTGACCTGTTCGAGTATCGTCTGAATGCTGCCTTTGCGCTGGGTGCTATCGCGATCTACCCGGACGATGGGAGTGTCGGGGAAGTGGGCGGCCAGGATATCTTCCGTTTGCTCTGTTCCCTGGCCTACGGGTTTGAAAGCTTCACTTTTGCATTTGGGGCAGGTGTCGGTTGCTGCAGCCTGGTAATCGCAATGGTGGCAGCGCATGGCGCGGTCACGGCGATGGTAGGTGAGGCGGGTGTCGCAGCGCGGGCACTCAACCATGTGGCCGCAGTCAAAGCACATCATAACTGGCGCATAACCGCGACGGTTTACGAACACGAGTGCCTGGTTTCCGTCTTCCAGTGTTTTCTTGAGTGCTTGCAGGGCAGGGCGGGAGAGCCCGCCCTCCAGGGGGCGGCTACGGATGTCCAGCAGGCTGATAGAGGGCGGTAGCGCCTCACCGGCACGTTCTTCCAGTTTTATCAGCCTGTACTTGCCCGCCAGGGCGTTGTGATAAGACTCCAGAGATGGTGTGGCGGAGCCAAGGATCACCGGGCAACGATTCAGGTGCGCACGATAAACGGCAACATCCCTGCCGGAATAGCGAAATCCTTCGCCTTGCTTGTATGAACTGTCGTGCTCCTCATCAACAATCAAGGTTTTCAGTGCGGTGAATGGAAGTAGTACCGCCGACCTGGTGCCAATGAGTATGATGGGGTCACCATTGCGGATTTTTAGCCAGGCGTTCAGTCGTTCGCTGTCGTTCAGGGCGGAGTGCCATACCAGGATGCGCTCGCCAAAATAGCGTTTGAAGCGGGCGACAGTTTGGGGGGTCAGGTTGATTTCCGGAACCAGTACCAGAGCCTGATCTTCTGTGGCGAGGTTCTGCTTAAGGTAGTGCAGGTAAACTTCGGTTTTGCCGCTGCCGGTGATGCCGTATAGAAGGGAGGCGCTGAAGCCTTCGTCTGGTAGTGGAAGCTGGGATGCGGCGTTGAGTTGGGCAGGAGAAAGTGTTGGGGCTGCAATGGATTCACTGTATTGCTGGCTTTGGGGGCTTGCGCTCTCCGGGGCTGCAACTCGAACCAGTTCTTTTTCAAGCAGAGCCTTCAGTTGCGGGCGAGTGAAGCCCGCTTTTGTGATTTCGCTATTTTTTACGCCCAGCTCATGCTGGGCAATCCATTCCAGCAGGTTTTTTTGCTTGTGGGCTTTTGCCGGGAGGGCCGCGCTGCTACCGCAGGCCTGCCATCTGTCGTCGTTTTTTTGTATGGCCGGCCGGCCCCGCCGCAGAGCGGGTGGGATGGCAGTGAACAAACACTCCCCCAGAGGGTGCTGGTAGTAGTCGCTAGCCCAGCTAAGTAATTGAAAAGTTTCATTTGGCAGGGCGGGCCAGTTTTCCAGTGCTTTTAGCACCGGTTTCAGGGTGATGCCCTCTGGTGGTTCAATGTTTGTTTCCACAACCAGGCCGATCGCCTGCTGTCGCCCGAAAGGAATTTTTACGCGTTGGCCCGGTTCCAAAGGTATTCCCTCGGGCACAAGGTAATCAAAGAGCCTTCTTAGTGGCCGATTCAGCGCAATACGGGCTGTTGATGGCAACGGGTAATCCTTTAATGATTTATGCGTATAAGGCAGGGTTCACGCACCTGCAAGGCTTGCCTGCCAGGATAATTGCAAGTAAGATTCGCGGTCTGTTTGCGGCAGGGCATGATTGTGCCCCGTCTTCTCCATTGATTCAAACATGCGGTGCCTGGCACTTGGGCTTTTACGAGTGTCCCGTGATCAGGTAGCGGCATGACCCACAGAGGTTCGCCATGAAAGAAGGTATTCACCCCAAGTACGAAGACATCACCGCAACATGTTCTTGCGGAAACGTGATCAAAACTCGCTCTACTGTCGGTCATGACCTGCAGCTGGATGTTTGTTCCCAGTGTCACCCATTCTACACTGGCAAGCAGAAGGTTATGGATACTGGTGGTCGTATCGACAAGTTCCAGAAGCGTTTTGGCGGTCGTATCGCCGGAAAGAAAGAAGACTGATCTTGTTATAGATTCGAAAAAAGCGCCTGAGGGCGCTTTTTTTATGGGAAGCGCAAAATAACAGCTTAGTATTTGATTATACGCAATTCGCCGTATTGACTGGTTATAGTTTGTTCGATTTGCCCTTGTCGTTTCGGGGCGAGCGCGCCATAATGTCGCGCTCCTTCAGGCAGGCACCTGCCGTCTGGAGGCTTATTACCTTTTAACGTGACAAACGGAACAGTGGCAATGTCTCAAGATCTGAAAGAAGCAGCCCTTGAATATCACGCCAAGCCGCGGCCTGGAAAGATTAGTGTAGAAATCTCCAAGCCGACCGCGACCGCTCGCGACCTCGCTTTGGCATATAGCCCAGGCGTTGCAGAGCCGGTTCGCGAGATTGCGAAGGACCCGGAGAACGCATACAAGTACACGGCCAAGGGTAACCTTGTCGCCGTTATCTCCGATGGTACTGCGATCCTCGGTCTGGGTAACCTGGGCCCGCTGGCGAGCAAGCCGGTAATGGAAGGCAAAGGTGTACTGTTCAAGCGCTTTGCCGGGATTGACGTATTCGACATCGAAGTCAATTCTGAAAGCCCGCAGGCGTTCATTGAAACCGTTGAGCGTATTGCTGACACCTTTGGTGGCATTAACCTTGAAGATATCAAGGCGCCAGAGTGTTTCGAAATTGAACGCGCGCTGATCGAAAAGTGCAACGTGCCTATCTTCCACGATGATCAGCATGGCACAGCGATTGTTACTGCAGCCGGCATGATCAACGCCCTTGAGTTGCAGGGCAAGAAAATTGAAGAAGCGAAAGTGGTTTGCCTGGGTGCCGGTGCTGCTGCAATCGCGTGCATGAAGCTGTTGATCAGCTGCGGTATCAGCTCTGATAACATCTACATGCTCGACCGCAAGGGTGTGATCCACTCTGGTCGCGATGACCTTAATCAGTATAAGGCGATGTTTGCCAACGACACCGACAAGCGTACGCTGGATGAAGCCATTGATGGAGCCGATGTGTTCCTGGGTCTGTCTGGCCCGGATCTGCTGAGCGCTGACCAGCTCAAGAAAATGGCTCCCAACCCGGTTGTGTTTGCCTGCTCAAACCCGGATCCTGAAATCGATCCTGCGGTGGCGCACTCTGTTCGTGATGACCTCATCATGGCGACTGGTCGCTCAGACTATCCAAACCAGGTTAACAACGTGCTTGGCTTCCCATTCATCTTCCGTGGTGCACTTGATGTTCGTGCAACTTGCATCAACGAAGAAATGAAAGTGGCTGCAGTGAATGCGATCCGTGAACTGGCTAAAGAGCCGGTGCCGCAGGAGATCTGCGAAGCCTACGGTGCTGACAGCTTTGAGTTTGGTAAAGAGTACATCATTCCCAAGCCCATGGATGTTCGTCTGCTGGAGGTTGTTCCTGCAGCTGTTGCCCGTGCTGCAGTGGATTCCGGCGTTGCCCGTAAAGGCTATCCGGCGCACTATCCGCTGAAGAGTATGGATGACATCATCTGATCGATGACGTTATGAGTTTGTAAAAAAACCGGCGGTGATCCCGCCGGTTTTTTTGTGGGTATTTGTTTTGTGCTGCGGGTTGCCTAGAAGATTTGGCGCGAAAGGTCGTCTCCATTGCCATGAGTGCGGCCGGGTCTCTCATCTTCTTCGGTCAGAGGTGCGGGTGCATCTTCTTCCTTGAATATCTCGAAGGCACCCTCCTCGCCAGGTCTTGCACGCCTACCGGTCTCCGGGTTGATTCGAATGTTTACAATGCCGTTAGGGCGCGGCATGAAGGCTGATGGGGCGCCGTCAAGCGCTACCTTCATGTAGTCTATCCAGATGGGTAAGGCTGTGCTCGCACCGAATTCCCGGCGGCCTAGTGGGGCTGGCTGGTCGAACCCGACCCACACCGTGGTGGCAAGGTTGTGGTTGAACCCTGCAAACCAGGTGTCCCTCTGCTCATTTGTTGTGCCGGTCTTGCCGGCAATGTCATCCCGGCCAAGGGCCAGCGCCCTGCGCCCAGTTCCCCGCTTAACCACATCCCGGAGCATTGAGTGCAATATGTATACAGAGCGCTCGTCTGCTAGCCGACGCATAACACGCGTCTTGGGGGCGGATTCCTCTGTCATGGTCAGTGTTCTTTCGAGAGTGTCATCTGTGCTGGTTTCAGGCTCCAGATCGTTGGTGCCGCAGTTACGTTCACACAGAATAACCTCCGGGGCCAAGTATATGTCCTTGCCGTCTACATCTGTGATGCTCTGAATCAGGAACGGTTCTACGTCGTAACCACCGTTGGCGATAACTGCCAGGCCTCTGGCTAACTCCATCGGCGAGAGTTGTCCGCTGCCCAGTGAGAGGGACAGGTCTTTGGGCATATTCTCGGTGGGAACCTTGAGCTGATCAAGGTAGTCCAGCATTTGGGGAATGCCCAGATCTCTCAAGAGCCGGATAGAAACAAGATTTCGTGAGCGGTAAAGGGCTTCACGCAGAGGGGTGGGGCCATAGAATTGTCCTGAGGAATTCTGTGGGCGCCAGGCAGTTTCGAGTTCCGAGTCATCAAAAACAATCGGGGCATCGTTATAAATAGTGGCCGGCGTTTTGCCGCTCTCCAGGGCGCTGAGGTACAGGAACGGCTTGAATGTAGAGCCTGGTTGACGCTTGGCTTGTATGGCACGGTTGTACTTGCTTTGTCCGAAACTGTAGCCGCCCGCAAGTGCTTGTATGGCGCCGGTTTTAGCCTCAATAGAGATTAGCGCACCTTCGGCTTTTGGAACTTGCATGAGTGACGCGCGGATGGGTTGGACAGATCCCGGGTCCTGGTCGACTGTTTGCTCTGCGTCATCCGGAGTGTCTGGTACTTTGGGGAGTTCGTCTACCCGGACATAAACAACGTCGCCTACGCTCACAACATCTGAAGCTTTTTCGGGTTTGGGCCCGGTCAGGTTTTCAGTTCTGTAGCGGCGGGCCCACTGCATTGTTTCGAAGGGTATGATTGCTGGTCCAAACCTCCGCACATAGGCGCGCGCTTCCCCTTTATCGTCATTAATTTCGGTAATAGCAGCAGGCATCAAAGACTCTACTCTGGGGTAGTTCAGCATCGCGCGAGCAAGATCTCCTCCTGCAAGGGTGTCGGCATCCAGTTTGCCTATGGCGCCCCGGAACCCGTGTCGGCGATCGTAGGCTTCAAGGCCGCTTCGCAAGGCGTCTGTTGCTGTTTGCTGTTCTTTGCTGTCTACCGTCAGTGTAACGGAGTAGCCATCGGTATAGGCTTCCTCTCCAAAGCGTCGGACCATCTCTGCTCGCGCCATCTCAGCAACATAGTCGGCGTCCACTTCGGTTTCTGTGGCGTTGTAAGTTGCTGTGAGTGGCGTCTGAATGGCGAGGTCGTAGGCGGTCGGGCTGATATACGCAAGCTCTTTCATTCGGCCAAGAATCCAGTCTCTGCGCTGCATGGCGCGCTGGGGGTTGGCGAGAGGGTTGTATGCAGAGGGGGCTTTGGGTAGTCCTGCCAACATGGCCATTTGAGCAAGTGACAGTTCGTTGACGGGCTTGTTGTAATAAACGCGAGCCGCAGCCGCTATGCCGTAAGCCCGGTTGCCCAGATAGATCTTGTTCAGGTAGAGCTCAAGAATTTCGTCTTTTTCGAGTTCACGTTCTATTTGAACAGCCAGGAGTATCTCGTTGAACTTGCGAATAAAGGTCCGGTCGCGTGACAAAAAGTAATTTTTTGCAACCTGCATGGTGATGGTGCTGCCGCCAGATTGGATCGAGCCGGTAGAGATCAGTTCGATCGCAGCCCGCACCAATCCTTTGATGTCGACCCCGAAGTGCTCGTAAAAGCGTGAGTCCTCAGCTGCCAAAAAGGCTTGTAACTGAATTGTAGGGATCTGTTCGATTGTGATCGGGGCCCTTCTCTTTTCACCGAATTCTGCTATTAATCTGTTGTCTTTGCTATATACCCGCAGCGGCGTCTGGAGTTTTATGTCCAGAAGCTGCTCAACAGGTGGAAGGCCAGGGCGCAAGTAAAGATAAAAGCCTGAGCCAACGATAACGGCGACACTCAGTCCGGTGAGAAATAACCAGGCAAAAAGGCGAGAAGTACGCAACAAATGAGACATTTTTTTCTGACAACTGTTGGATATAGGTCTATCATTTGAGAAATTGCTTTAGGAAGGATGAGTCGCTTCACCGTTGCAAATGTTCCCAGCTGAACGAGAGTGGGCATTGTAAACGGAACAATGAAGAAATTCTCTTAAATAAAAAACACATAACACATGTAACCGGGTGCAACTAACCAGGTATAGGGTGAGCGCGTGTTCGGATTGTTCGGAAAGAAATCCAGTGCAGTGTTGGGCGTTGATGTGAGCTCCAGTTCCGTCAAGCTCATAGAGCTGTCCAAGCAGGGCGACCGTTATAAGGTCGAAAGCTACGCTGTTGAGCCGTTGCCGGCGAATGCTGTCGTGGAAAAAAATATCACGGACGTAGAAGCGGTGGGTGAGGTTCTCAAGCGGGTAGCCTCAAAGTCGCGTTCCAGCGTCAAACAGGTTGCTGTGGCGGTGTCCGGCTCGGCGGTCATTACAAAGCTCATTCAGATGGATGGCGGCCTTAACGAATTTGAGATGGAAGATCAGATCGCCCTCGAGGCTGATCAGTACATCCCATATCCGTTAGACGAGGTTGCTATTGATTTCGAGGTGCAGGGTCCCTCGGAAACGAACCCGGATCAGGTGGATGTGCTCCTGGCGGCTTGCCGTAAGGAGAACGTGGATATCCGCCAGGACGCACTCGAGATTGCTTCGCTTAACACGAAGATTGTGGACGTTGAAGCCTATGCGCTGGAGCGTGCATACGGTTTGATTGAAGCTCAGCTCGATTCCCAGGGTGAGGAGCTTGTGGTGGCCATTGTTGATGTTGGGGCGACCATGACAACCTTGAGTGTACTGGCTGAAGGTAAAACCGTGTATACGCGAGAGCAGATCTTTGGTGGCAAACAGCTTACGGAAGAAATCCAGCGTCGCTACGGTTTGTCGGTAGAAGAAGCCGGGCTTGCCAAAAAGCAGGGCGGGCTGCCTGATGATTACGAATCCGAAGTGCTTACGCCGTTTAGGGAGGCCGTGGTTCAGCAGGTTGCCCGTGCGCTGCAGTTCTTTTTCGGGGCTAGCCAGTACAATGCGGTGGACTACGTGGTGCTCGCAGGTGGTACTGCTTCGATTCAGGGGCTGACAGAAATGGTGGAAGAAAAGACTGGTACACCAACACTTGTTGCGAACCCCTTTGCAGAGATGGCGGTCGGTTCGCGGGTTAACGCATCTGCTTTGAGTAACGATGCTCCCTCGCTGATGATTGCTTGTGGCTTGGCGATGAGGAGCTTCGACTAATGGCAAGAATTAACCTCAGGCCTTGGCGCGAAGAGCTCCGGGCAGAGAAGCAGAAACAGTTTGTTGTGATGGTTGTGGGTGCCGCTATTATCGGAGCAGGGCTTACGTTTTTGTGGAGTTCTGACCTCGATAGCAGTATCGCATACCAACATTCACGTAACGCGTACATCGAGTCGGCCACCAAAAAGCTCGATGTGCAGATCAAGGAAATTGACAGCTTGAAGCGCAAGCGTAACGAGTTGCTTGCGCGCATGAAGGTCATTCAGGACTTGCAGGGCAAGCGGCCCGTCATTGTTCGTGCCTTTGATGAGTTGGTCCGCACCTTACCTGATGGTCTGTTTTATACAGACCTCAAAAAGACAGGTGATCAGGTGAGCATTGTGGGTATGGCGGAATCAAATAGCCGTGTTTCAACGCTGATGCGTCAGTTTGATGAGTCCGAGTGGTTCACAAACCCGAATCTGTCCAATGTGTCGTCGGCGGATGGAAAGCGTGCAGGTTACAGCCAGTTCACCATGACAGTGCAGCAGAAAACACCTGAGCCGGAAGGAGGGAGTAAGTAATGAGCCTTGCGGATTCACTTAAAAGCCTGAATGAATTTGATATCAATGATCTTGATATAAACAATGCGGGTATCTGGCCTGCACCTATCAAGGCCATTGTTGTTTTGATCGTTTTCGGTCTGATCATGGGCGGAGGCTACTGGTTTTTCATAAAAGACCAGTATGTTCAGATCGACAGGGTTGAAAAAATCGAACAGGATTTGCGCAAAAAGTACGAAGAGAAAGCTTACCAGGTAGCTAACCTGGAGGTGTTCAAAGCGCAGATGATTGAAATGGAAGAGACCTTTGGCGCTCTGGTTCGGCAGTTGCCGAGCGAGACAGAAGTGCCGGGGCTTCTGGAAGATATCACTAACACTGCTCTGGGTAGCGGACTCGCGTTGCAGGAAGTGAAGCTACAGCCTGAGCAGAGACGCGACTTCTATTCAGAACTACCGATCAATATCCGTGTTTCCGGCTCTTACCATGAGTTGGCATCCTTTGTAAGCAGCGTTGCAAGCCTTCCAAGGATCGTAACATTGCATGATTTAACCATTAAACCAACTGGCGGAGACGGTGAGCGACTTGATATGCAAGTTGTTGCGCGCACCTACCGCTACCGGGCTGGAGAATGAGCATGGCAGCAAAGCATGCGGGAAAAGCCTGGCTGGGTGTTTGTCTGGTATCACTCTTGACAGCTTGCTCCCAGGGCAGCGGTTTTTCCGATCTGGACAAGTTTATGGCAGACACCCGAGCCAAACCTCGGGGGCATGTCGAACCATTGCCTGAGTTTAGCGCATACGAGGCGTTCAGTTACTCTGCAGCAGACAGGCGGGCTCCGTTTGAGCCCCCACTGGATGTTCAGCTGACTATGGTTGACGAAAAGCCCATAAGTGATGTTGAGCCCAATCTGGATCGCCCCAAAGAAGTGCTGGAGAATTTTGATCTCAAGGATCTTGGCATGGTGGGGACGCTCCAGGGAGTGTCCGGAAACCTGTTTGCTCTGATTCGGGACAATGCGGGGGGTATTCACCGGGTTCGTACCGGGAATTTCATGGGGCAGAACTATGGCCGGGTTATTGGCGTTAGTGAAACCCGTATAGAGCTTATCGAAATCGTTCCCAATGGCCGGGGTGGCTGGGTAGAGCGTCCTCGCTCTCTGACCCTGGACGAAGACGCTGGCTAAGGAGCGACTTTATGAAAACTGAAAGAAAAATGCATGCACAAAAAAGTTCGGGGTCGAGGCTAGCGATGTTCAGAAAACTCAATGTATACGTCAGCTTAATTGCTTTTGGGTTGTTATCCGGCCTGGCCAGTGCGGTCACGCTGGAAGACGTGTCGTTTTCGTCGCTACCGGGAGAGCGCCTGGAAGTGACACTTAAGTTTGATGGTCAACCGCCCGAACCATCGGGTTACACCATTGAACGACCAGCAAGAATCGCGATGGATTTGCGTGACACTACCAGTGGGCTTAACACCCGCAGCATTCCTCTCGGTTCGGGTAATGCCCAGAGCATGACCGTTGTTGAGACAAAGGATCGTACGCGCTTGATCTTCAATCTGGTTGAGCTTGCGCCTTACGAGACAGTTCGGAATAACAACTCGCTGGTGATGACAATCGGTGGTGAGTCAGGTGCTGGCTCTGTTGCCACTAACACTTCCGGAACAGCAGCTGCGTCACAGTCCGCTTCTACACCTGGTACATTGGCCGGCATAGATTTCCGTCGTGGAAAGAATGGCGAGGGTCGTGTCATTGTTGATCTTGGAAGTCCAGGCACGCCGGTTGATCTGTCTGAGTTGGGCGGGAAAATCCGTCTCACGATGAATGGGATTGCCGTGCCAGCCGATCTACGCCGACGCTTGGATGTAACCGACTTCGCAACACCTGTCAGCCGCGTTGATACGTTCATCGAAGATGGCAACGCGGTGGTCGAGATACGCCCTGAAGGCAATTATGATTACATTGCCTATCAGTCTGGTAGTCAGTTTACGGTGAGTGTTGAAAAGCTGAGCGAAGAAGAAGCTGAGACCCGCCGTGAGGAAAAGTTCCCTTACTCTGGAGAAAAGCTGTCGCTGAACTTCCAGGATATCGAAGTGCGCTCAGTGCTGCAGTTGATTGCTGACTTCACCGGCTTGAATCTTGTTGCCAGTGACACGGTAGGTGGCAGCATTACTCTGCGACTGCAGAATGTTCCCTGGGATCAGGCTCTGGATCTTATCCTGAAGACCAAAGGGCTGGATAAGCGTCAGATTGGCAACGTATTGTTAGTCGCACCTGCTGAAGAGATTGCGGCCCGTGAGAAGCTTGAGCTGGAAACTACCAAGCAGATTGCTGAGCTTGCGCCGGTTCGTTTGGACATTATCCAGGTTAACTACGCGAAGGCGAGTGACATAGTTGCACTTATTCAAGCAGATAAAGAGCTGATATCGAGCAGAGGCTTCGTTTCCTCAGATGCGCGCACCAATACCATCAGTGTTCGGGAGACGACTGAGAAACTGGATGAAATCCGTCGTCTTGTTTCGACTTGGGACATAACGGTTCGTCAGGTTTCCATCGAAGCTCGCATTGTTCGCGCTCAGAATAACGTTGCTCAAGAGCTTGGTGTGCGCTGGGGTGCAGCAGGCCGGGGTAATGCAAACAGTGGAAACAATAATGTTGTAGTCGGCGGCTCACAGGGTGGCTTGAGCTCGATTGCCGGCAGCGGCGCTCTTGGCTTCCCGTCTGACCTTAACGTAGACCTGGGCACTATTCGTTCCCCGGCAGGGTCGCTAGCCTTTGGTTACATTGGTACGGACTTCTTGATTGATATGGAGTTGTCCGCTTTTGAAAGTGACGGTCAGGCCGAGGTGGTCTCGCAGCCACGCGTGGTAACTGCAGATCGTCAGACGGCTTCCATCAAGTCGGGTCAGGAAATTCCATATCAGGAAGCTTCCAGCAGCGGTGCAACCAGCACTTCATTCAAAGAGGCGGTGCTGTCGCTAGAGGTCACTCCTCAGATCACCCCTGACGACAAGATCATAATGGACCTTGAGGTTAATCAGGATTCCCGAGGCGAAGATACTGACGCGGGTCCGGCGATTAATACCAACTCCATTACAACGCAGGTGCTTGTGGGCAATGGTGAAACAATTGTGCTTGGAGGGATTTTTGAGTCCACCAACTCAACCACGGTCACAAAAACACCATTCCTGGGTGATATTCCCTACCTGGGCCGTCTTTTCAAGCGGACGGAAGTAACCGAACTCCGTAGTGAACTCTTGATCTTCATCACGCCGAAGATCATCAAGAACGACCTGATTCAGTAACAGGGGTCAGCAGCAAAGCCGCCGCGGTAAACCGGCGGCTTTTTTGTGTCTGAAAACCTGAGATCCCAGGCGAAGCTTATGCAATCTTCAGCCCTGTGATATTCTCACGCGCCTGAACATTATTGAGCGGAAGTTATGTCTTTGCCCAAACGCATAGTCCTGATTGGCCCCATGGGCGCAGGTAAAAGTACGATTGGCCGTATGCTTGCCCGGGAGATGGGGTACAGGTTTCTTGATACTGACCGGATCATAGAAGAGCGTTGTGGAGCAAATATTCCCTGGATATTCGATGTAGAAGGGGAAGAGGGTTTTCGGCAGCGTGAAACGGCGATGCTGGAAGAGCTTGCGGCTGAGCCTGAGACGGTACTTGCCACCGGTGGTGGGGCTGTAATGCGCCCTGAAAATCACGCTCTCCTGAAAAAACATTCAGTGGTTGTCTACCTGAGAACATCCATAGAGCAGCAGGTAGAGCGCACACGCAAAGACCGGAATCGGCCTTTGCTGCAGAATGATGATCCCGAAGGTGTTTTGCGGACTTTGTTTGCGGTTCGGGACCCCTTATATACCGAGCTGGCAGACATTATTATGCACACGGACCGTAAGAGTCCCCGTCTTGTAGTGCGGCAGCTTGTTAATCGCATAAACCCAAAAACACCGCGACAACAAAGGCAGGTGCGAAAGGAGGGTCGCAATCATGTATAAGCTGCTTCACGAACTTCAGGTTGAGTTGGGTGAGCGTAGTTATCCGATAATAATCGGTAAAGGCATGCTGGGTGAGTTTGATCTTTCAGGCTACGTTGGCGGATCCCAGGTAATGATCGTAACCAACGATGTGGTTGCCCCCATGTATCTGGAGAAAGCCAAAGCCAGTTTTCCCGGAAAGACAATAGATGCTTTGGTACTCCCTGATGGTGAAAAGCATAAAGACTGGCAAACGCTGAATTTGATATTTGATGCCCTTCTGGAAAATCAGCACACCCGTAGAACTACGTTGGTGGCACTCGGTGGTGGTGTAATCGGCGATATGACAGGATTCGCAGCTGCCTGCTATCAGAGAGGTGTTCCATTCATACAAATTCCCACTACGCTGCTGTCCCAGGTGGATTCATCTGTGGGTGGAAAAACCGGAATTAACCATCCGCTCGGGAAGAACATGGTTGGTGCATTTCATCAGCCGGAAGTGGTGCTGATTGATACAGATTCACTGCAAACCTTACCGCCGAGGGAGGTGTCTGCTGGCCTTGCAGAGGTCATTAAATATGGACTTATTCGCGATACTGCTTTTCTTGATTGGCTGGAGCAGGCAATGGGCCAGCTGGTCGCTTTTGACAGCGAGGCTCTGGGAGAAGCTATATTTCGCTCATGCGCGTGCAAGGCAGATGTGGTCGGTCAGGATGAACGGGAAAGTGGAATTCGAGCTACGCTGAATCTTGGTCACACATTTGGGCATGCGATTGAGACCTTCGCCGGCTATGGCAACTGGCTTCATGGAGAGGCTGTAGGCACTGGCATGATAATGGCTGCCGACTTGTCTTTACGTGAGGGATCGATAAACCGGGCTGATTATGACCGGGTTGTGCGCATCGTTCTCAAAGCAGGGCTTCCTTCGCAGCCGCCCGAACAAATGACCCCTGCGGACTTTATGAGCCTTATGGCGGTCGACAAAAAGAATGTTGATGGCAAGTTGAGGTTGGTGTTGCTTAAGGCTGTCGGAGAGGCGGAAGTCACATCCGAAGCCTCTCCAGAAAATCTTAAGGCAACACTAAACGCCTTTTGTTATCAGGATAACTGAGCGGGGCGCGTAACATTGAACGGTAGGGGTCTTTTGTGACTGACGACAGCTTCAACAGCCTGGATGGAGGAGGCTTGTTCCCCCGTTTGCAGCAGCGGTATGGCCTGAGAGGTAATCCGCTGGAGATGGACACGCCGTTCTTTCCGGATGGTATGCGTCACCATGCCTTGGAGGCATTGCGCCATCTATGTGGGTTTGGCGACATGGCTCTCTTACTCACCGGCGGCCCCGGGTCTGGAAAAAGCCGGTTGCTGGCAGAGTTGGTTCGCAGTGAATCGTCACGATTGGGTTTTCATCGCATTTCTTCTACAGCCATGGTCAGTGCTAATGCGCTTGCAAAAGATCTCCGGCAGGTTGCCCGTTCTGGTGTTGGAGCGGATGATAACTCGCGAGAGGCCGTGTATCGTTTTTTTCGATGGTCTGAAACCAGAGTCGGTAAAGGGCAGCGTATGGTGCTGCTTATTGATGATGCTGACCGGGCTCCTCCAGAGCTTCTCAGGCTGATCCTCGACGGGTTTTTGGCAGCAGATCGAGCCAAGGCGGCAGTCCCGGTTTTCGTTGGGGAAGACCGCCTGGTTACACTCCTTGGCCTCGATGACTCGTCCACCTCTGTGCATCAGGTCCATTTGCGACCACTAACCCGGGAAGAAGTGTTCTCCTATCTTGAGCCCCGCGTCCATAACGCGGGAGGTAAGGTGAGTGAACTTTTGAGTCCTGCTCGCCTTGCGCGGATACACGATCTCAGCCAGGGGAGTTTCTCTCGGTTGAAAAGGGTTACGCCAGGTATTTGGCTGGATATCGTGTCTGATGCCTCCAGGCAAAGAAAGACCAGGCGTATCGATTTCAAACAGTTCCGCTTGCCTGCGTTGGCCCTATTGATTCTGGGAGCTTCCTGGTGGTTCGTGTCCCAGCAGTATGATGAAACGGTAGCTCTGGATAGTGAAACGCTTCCAGAGCCTGATCGCGTTCGCAGAAGCATTACCATTGGCCCAGAAACTCCAGAAAATGTGGTTCCAGTGGAAGATATTCCGGTGTTGACAGAAACTCTGGCCCTGGCGGAACCTATTCCTGAGCCTGAGCCTGAGCCTGAGCCTGAGCCTGAGCCTGAGCCTGAGCCTGAGCCTGAGCCTGAGCCTGAGCCTGAGCCTGAGCCTGAGCCTGAGCCTGAGCCTGAGCCTGACTTCGTTCCAAAAAATGCCAGTAAATATGTAGGCGTTGAGCAAATACGCAGCCGGAGTAAGGGTTGGACCATCCAGTTGGTGGCTGGAAATCTGGAGCAAACGGCACTGAATGTTATTGCTCGCAACCCCTCTCTCCCTGAGCTGGTTTATACCAGGGGAGCGCGTAAGGGCGAGCCTTGGTTCATGGTTCTTTATGGGAGCTACGCAACCAAGGAAGAGGCTCAGAAGGCTGCGTCCACTTTGCCCCGTGCACTGATATCGGGCACGCCTTGGGTGCGAACAATCGAAGCCTTATGACCTGCCGATAACACAGGGCAACTTCCTGTTTCTTAAGAGAAAAGCTTAACTGCTCTGTTTCCTTTCAGAAAATATAAAATAAAATGTGTTTGTGTACGTATTTTTACGTGCGTATAATCGCTGCCCCATTTTTTTAGCGTCGGCGGATTTTGTGCACTTTTTTGGTGCAAAGTCGCCGATAAAGATGCATAAATATGCAAGAGGGCGCTTATGAAATCAGGTCTGTATCACCCCGACGAGTTCAAAGATAACTGCGGGTTTGGACTAATCGCCCACATGAAAGGCGAGGTCAGTCACAAACTGCTGCAAACAGCCATAGAATCGCTCACCTGCATGACACACAGAGGTGGTATTGCGGCCGATGGCAAAACCGGTGACGGTTGCGGCCTCCTGATACAAAGTCCTCAAGCTTTTCTGAAGAAAGCGGCCAAAAAAGCATTCGGCCAAGAGCCCAAAGGCTTATTCGCCGTAGGCCAGGTATTTCTGAGTCAGGATGCCGATAAAGCTGCAAAAGGCCGATTAGTTCTGGAAAAGTGTCTGGCCGACCAAGGCCTTGAAGTTATGGGCTGGCGGGAAGTGCCAGTAGATGACGGCTGTCTTGGGCCAATGGCTTTGGATTGCATGCCCCGTATAGAGCAGGTTTTCGTAACGCCTGCAGGCAAGTCAGAGCAGGAATTTGCCATTAGCCTGTTTGTTGGGCGCCGCCATGCCGAGCGGGATATGGCGGATGATTCCGAGTTCTATATCTGCAGTCTCTCCCATCGCACCCTTGCCTATAAAGGGCTGATGATGCCGGCGGATCTGGCGAACTTCTATAAGGATCTGGGTGATCCCGATTTCGCTACAGCCATATGCGTGTTTCACCAGCGCTTCTCCACCAATACCATGCCACTCTGGCCCCTGGCTCAGCCGTTTCGCTTTCTGGCTCACAATGGCGAAATTAACACCATTGACGGCAACCGGAATTGGGCTATTGCACGTGCCGCCAAGTTCAGCTCGCCAAACCTGCCGGACCTGAAAACTCTGCAGCCTCTTGTGAACCTTGCCGGTTCGGATTCCTCAAGCATGGACAACATGCTTGAAATTCTGCTGGCGGGCGGCGTGGACCTGTTCCGGGCTGCGCGCATGATGATTCCACCGGCCTGGCAGAATGTTGACACCATGGACTCCGAGCTGCGTGCATTTTATGAGTACAACTCCATGCACATGGAACCTTGGGATGGCCCTGCCGGACTGGTTATGTCGGATGGCCGTTACGCTGTGTGCATGCTGGACAGGAATGGTTTGCGCCCTGCGCGTTGGGTAGTTACAAAGGATGACTTCATTACTCTGGCATCAGAGATTGGTACCTACGGCTACAAACCAGAAGACGTGGTTGCCAAAGGCAGGGTAGGCCCTGGGCAAATGTTGGCGATTGATACGGAGACCGGAGAAGTGTTGCACACCCGGGATATCGATCAGCGGCTCAAAACGGCTCAGCCCTACAGGCGTTGGCTGCGTGAAAATGCACTGCGAGTAGAGGCAACACTGAACCAGGAGACACCGGAATTCCGGTTGATGGATGCCGATGATCTTCTGGTGCACCAGAAAATGTTTATGGTGTCTTATGAGGAGCGCGACCAGATCCTTCGCCCACTTGCGGAAAATGGCCAGGAAGCCGTCGGGTCCATGGGAGACGACACGCCCATGGCGGTATTGTCCAGCAAGGTTCGGCACGTGGCAGATTATTTTCGCCAGAAGTTTGCACAGGTAACCAACCCGCCGATTGATCCCCTCCGCGAAGCCATTGTGATGTCGCTGGAAACCTGTCTGGGTGCCGAGCGTAATGTCTTTGAGGAGACCGCAGAGCATGCAGACAGAATTATCCTGACGACACCGGTTTTGTCTCCAGCCAAGTTTCTTCGCATCGCCAACAATGAGCGCCCGGGGTTCGCCGTGGCGCGGATTTCCTTGAACTACCTGCCGGAGCAGGGGCTTGAGCAGGCAATTCGCCGCATTTGTGATGAGGCTGAGCAAGCTGTTCGCAGCGGCAAGGTACTACTTATTCTTTCAGACAAGGATTTGAGGCAGGGCGAGCTGCCGGTGAGTTCATTGATGGCGACAGGCGCGGTTCACCACCACCTGTCCGGAAAGAGTCTGCGTTGTGATTCCAATATCATCGTGGAAACTGGCTGGGCGCGGGACCCCCATCATTTTGCTGTGCTGTTGGGCTTTGGAGCTACCGCGGTTTATCCCTACCTCGCATATCAGGTACTGAATGATTTGATCCGCACCGGCGAGTTGTTGATGGATCCTATCGAGGCGAAGAACAACTATCGCAAAGGGATCAACAAGGGCCTGCTGAAGATCTTGTCCAAAATGGGCATCTCCACCATTGCCTCTTATCGGGGCGCCCAGCTTTTTGAGGCTATTGGTCTGGCTGATGACGTTGCAGATCTGTGCTTCAAAGGCGTTCCGTGCCGCATTCAGGGAGCAGGCTTTTTCGATTTGCAGCAAGACCAGGAGCAGTTGGCCGCGACAGCGTGGAAGCCGCGCAAGCCCATCACCCCGGGCGGTTTGGTGAAATACATCCATGGGCAGGAGTATCATGCCTTTAACCCGGATGTGGTGACCAAGTTGCAGGAAGCGGTAACCAGTGGCAGCTACGGGCATTACAAAGAATACGCGGCGCTGGTCAATGAGCGCCCGGTCGCGACGATCAGGGATTTGTTCGGGTTTCGTGAAGGTATAGAAGCCATCGAGCTTTCAGCTGTTGAGCCAGTGGAGCAAATCTTTCCCCGGTTCGACTCGGCTGCCATGTCCCTTGGCGCCTTGTCGCCAGAAGCTCATGAAGCTTTAGCCGTGGCTATGAACACGCTTGGGGGCCGTTCCAATTCCGGTGAGGGCGGTGAAGACCCGGTTCGCCACGGCACCATAAAGCGCTCCAAGATCAAGCAGGTGGCCTCCGGCCGCTTTGGTGTAACCGCAGAGTATCTGCGCAGCGCCGATGTTATGCAGATCAAGGTTGCTCAGGGAGCCAAGCCAGGCGAGGGTGGACAGCTACCCGGTGGCAAGGTCAACCAGTTGATCGCACGACTGCGCTACTCTGTGCCCGGCGTTACCTTGATATCGCCACCGCCGCATCACGATATCTACTCCATTGAAGATCTGGCGCAGCTGATCTTTGACCTCAAACAGGTTAATCCACAAGCTCTGGTCTCTGTAAAACTCGTCTCAGAACCGGGTGTTGGCACCATTGCAGCAGGTGTAGCCAAGGCCTACGCCGACCTGATTACCGTATCCGGCTATGACGGAGGCACGGCGGCCAGCCCTCTGGCATCGATTCGCTATGCCGGCTCACCGTGGGAGCTGGGGTTGACCGAAACCCAGCAAGCGCTGCGCGCCAACGACTTGCGTGGAAAGATTCGGCTGCAAACAGATGGCGGCATCAAAACCGGCCTGGATGTTGTAAAGGCCGCTATTCTTGGTGCCGAGAGCTTTGGCTTTGGCACCACCCCCATGGTGGCTTTGGGCTGTAAGTACCTGCGCATCTGCCACCTGAATAACTGTGCTACCGGTGTTGCCACCCAGAACGAGCACCTGCGGGAAGAGCACTTCAAAGGCACGGTGGAAATGGCCATGAACTTCTTCCGCTTTGTCGCGGAAGAAACCCGTGAGTGGATGGCCAAGTTGGGCGTGCGTACGCTGGAAGAGCTTGTAGGCCGAACGGATCTTCTCGTTCGCTTGCCTGGCGATACCGAGCGCCAGAAACAGCTAGACCTCACTAGGTTGCTGTCTAACGATCACATTCCTGCGGACAAACCGCAAACCTGCCAGATCGAGCGCAATGTGCCATTCGACCAGGGCTTGCTGGCGGAAGAGATGCTGAAAGCCATTGCTCCGGCCATTGAAGGCAAAACCGGTGGTGCCTGGAATTATCGCGTCACTAACTGCGACCGCTCGATTGGTGCGCGACTTGCCGGTGAGATTGCGGCAAAGCACGGCAACCAGGGAATGGCAGACGCGCCAATAACCTTGGGTCTTGTGGGCACTGCGGGCCAGAGCTTTGGTGTCTGGAACGTTGGCGGGCTTAATCTGATTCTTGAGGGCGATGCTAACGACTATGTGGGCAAAGGCATGACTGGCGGCAAACTGGTCGTCAAGCCACCCCGCGGCAGTGTTTTCGAGTCCCAGAAGACCGCGATCATCGGTAACACCTGCCTCTACGGAGCCACCGGCGGCAAACTGTTTGCGGCTGGCACCGCCGGTGAGCGATTCGCAGTACGCAACTCTGGCGCCCATGCAGTTGTTGAGGGCGCCGGCGATCATTGCTGTGAGTATATGACCGGCGGACTGGTTACCGTGTTGGGTTCTACAGGCCCCAACTTTGGTGCCGGTATGACGGGCGGCTTCGCCTATGTGCTGGATATGGACAACACGTTTGTAGACAAATACAACCACGAGTTGGTGGAAATACAGCGTATTTCCCGTGAAGAAATGGAAGCTTATCGCAACCATCTGCGCAGCGTGATTCGTGAGCACATATCGGAAACCGGCAGTGTTTGGGCCGAGCATATTCTTGAAGATTTCGACGACTACATTGGCCGCTTCTGGCTGGTGAAACCCAAGGCTGCAAGTTTGCGCAGCTTGTTGGCAAGTACCCGTGCGCGCCCTGAATAAGCGCTGTGTTTTTAAGCTGGTTACTTGCGAGGGTTCAGGGTTGCCGAGTGGTGCAGCCCCTGTCGAAATTGAGTTGATGAGAGCGCCAACATGAAAGAAAGACTTAGTAACGATTTTCAGTTTGTAGAAGTAGGGCGGGCAGATCCGAAAAAAGTCCCTGCGAAGAAACGCAAAAAGGAGTTTGGTGAAATCTACCACCCGTTCACTGCCGATAGCGCAGCATCCCAGTCCCACCGGTGTCTGGAATGCGGCAATCCCTATTGTGAGTGGAAGTGCCCGGTTCACAACTACATTCCCAATTGGCTGAAGCTGGTTGCGGAAGGCAACATCATGAAGGCGGTTGAGTTGTGTCATCAAACTAACTCACTACCCGAGGTCTGCGGCCGTGTTTGCCCGCAAGACCGCCTGTGCGAAGGTGCTTGCACCCTCAACGACGGCTTCGGTGCCGTGACCATTGGTTCGGTTGAAAAATACATCACCGACACGGCGTTTGCTTTGGGCTGGAAGCCGGATATGTCTGCGGTCAAGTGGACGGATAAAAAGGTGGCGGTAATTGGCGCTGGCCCGGCAGGCCTTGGTTGTGCCGATGTGCTGGTTCGCCACGGTGTGAAGCCAGTGGTGTTCGATATCTACCCGGAAATCGGCGGTCTGCTCACATTTGGCATTCCCGAATTCAAACTGGAAAAGTCCGTTATGGCCCGCCGGCGCCAGGTTTTTGAAGAAATGGGTGTAGAGTTCCGCTTGTCCACCGAGGTGGGTAAGGATGTGCAGATGCAGGAACTCCTTGATGACTACGATGCCGTGTTTATGGGTATGGGTACCTATAACTACATGAAGGGCGGATTCCCGGGGGAAGACCTTCCGGGTGTTTACGATGCTTTGCCTTTCCTTGCCTCCAATGTGAATCGTCGTCTAGGTTTCGAAAGAGATGCTGCTGACTTCATTGATATGAAAGGCAAGAGGGTGGTGGTACTCGGTGGCGGTGATACCGCGATGGACTGCAACAGAACCTCCATCCGCCAACAGGCGGAGAGTGTGGCCTGTGCTTATCGTCGCGACCAGGCAAATATGCCGGGCTCACGCCGAGAGGTGTCCAACGCCAAAGAAGAGGGGGTAAAATTCCTGTTCAATCGCCAGCCCATTGCCATTGTTGGTGAGGGTCAGGTTGAAGGTGTAAAAGTAGTATCGACGCAGCTCGGTGAACCGGATGAAAACGGCCGTCGCCGCCCGGAAGTGATTCCCGGTAGCGAAGAAGTCATTCCAGCCGATGCCGTGCTCGTGGCTTTCGGCTTCCGGCCCAGCCCGGCCGACTGGTTTGCTGACCATGCAATTAACATCGACGAATCGGGCCGGGTCACCGCCCCGGAAAAGGCAGAGTTTGGTTTCCAGACCAGCAATCCCAAGATATTCGCTGGTGGCGACATGGTTCGGGGTTCTGATCTGGTGGTTACGGCAATCTGGGAAGGTCGCCAGGCAGCCGAGGGCATCATGGATTATCTTGATATTTGATTAAGGCTGTATCATGACTCGACAGGCCGGCTGACTAAGGGTAAGCCGGCCTTTTTTATTATGATAAACGGGGTATCATTGCATCCGTTCTACAAAGACCATCTGAAAGAGACAACGTTGGGATCCCTATGACCGAGTTGAAGAATGACCGCTTTCTGCGCGCCTTGATGCGCCAGCCTGTTGATCGTACCCCGGTATGGATGATGCGCCAGGCCGGACGCTATCTACCCGAGTATCGTGCTACCCGGGAGAAAGCTGGCGATTTCCTCAGCTTGTGCAAGAACACGCCGCTGGCATGTGAAGTAACACTTCAGCCCCTTGAGCGTTTTCCGTTGGACGCCGCGATTCTGTTTTCGGATATTCTCACCATTCCGGATGCTCTCGGCCTGGGGTTGTATTTTGAAACGGGTGAAGGCCCCAAGTTCAAGCACCCCATACGCTCCAAAGCAGACTTGGATGCCCTGCCAGCTATCAAGGCAGAAACCGACCTCGACTACGTAATGAATGCGGTCTCCACCATCCGTGGCGCACTCAATGGCCGCGTTCCTTTGATTGGATTCTCCGGAAGCCCCTGGACACTGGCAACCTACATGGTTGAAGGCGGATCCTCCAAAGACTTCCGCGAAGCCAAAAAACTGATGTACAGCGAGCCTGAGGTTATGCACCGCCTGCTGGACATGCTTGCCGATATCGTAATTGATTACCTCAATGGCCAGATTAAGGCAGGCGCCCAGGCTGTTCAGATATTTGATACCTGGGGCGGACTCTTGAGCACTTGGGCCTATAAAGAGTTCTCGCTGAATTACATGCAGAAGATCGTGGATAACCTGATCCGTGAACACGATGGTCGCCGCGTTCCAGTGATTCTGTTCACCAAAAATGGTGGTCAGTGGCTGGAGTCCATCGCAGATACAGGAGCCGATGCTGTTGGGCTGGACTGGACCACGGATATCGGCGACGCCCGTGCCCGTATAGGCGACCGTGTCGCTCTGCAGGGCAACATGGACCCGACTATGCTGTACGCTTCACCGGCACGGATTCGCGAGGAAGTGGGTGACATCCTGCGTCGTTATGGTTCAGGCCCCGGGCACGTCTTCAATCTTGGGCACGGTATCACTCCTGAAGTGAAGCCCGAGAACGCCAAAGCCTTCATTGAAGCCGTTGTTGAATTGAGCCCGGAATACCACAGCTAAAAAAGAGCTGAGCCAATGGGTGACTACCGGACAATGGTGCGAAGCGTAAGCGAGATTCTTGTCTCGGTACGTCCCCTGTTGGGCGGTACGGCCGCCCTGATCGTGTTGTCTCTAATACCCGTTGCCATGACCAGCCTGGGAGAGCCAAATCTCAGCGAAAGCCGCGCACTCAATCTGAAAACTCTTTATGCAGCATCACCGGTTGGCATGGTCGGGGCAGTGGTGTCGGGGGTAATGATTGGCTCCTTCTACGCTTTGGGCGTGGTCTTCGCCCGTAGAATCGGCCTGAGCGTGGCTGAATCCGCCATGTTCATGAGCGTGGTAGTTCTGGGCGGCTTGGTCTTCCAACTACCCATTGGCGCGTTGGCAGACAGGCTTGACCGGCGACTGGTTATGTCGGTTGCGCTTATATTGGTTGGCGGCTCCTGGGCCGTATTGCTGAGCCTGCTCGCTTCAGGCGTACCCTTTGCCACTACTCGCAGCAGGACTCATGGCAGTTTCTGGCCCCTTCAGTTTCTTCGTGTTTGAGTCGGCAGTGGCATTGATCTACGCCATGTATGTGCTCATGCGCGTATACAAGAAACCGGCCGCACCCGAAGAACAAAAAGAAAAAATCGTCCCCCTGCCAGATGCCGCT
>Ga0209075_1000864_pt1 | contig 29260 bp, 28 predicted proteins | sample Stecom2011_FD_187523 | JGI IMG/M metagenome (GOLD analysis project Ga0209075, IMG submission 187523) | Agricultural soil microbial communities from Utah to study Nitrogen management - Steer compost 2011 (SPAdes) (version 2) | ecosystem: Environmental > Terrestrial > Soil > Agricultural land...
GGGCAAATCCTGCACTCGCAGGAATACGCCCTTACTGGTACCGCCACGCATATAGGTAGCGGGAATTTTTACTTGAGGTACAAAAGACATAGTTATTTTCCGTGCAATTGCTTGTTTGGAGATTTGTGTTGGGGCTGATGGTTGGTGAAGGCTTCCGCAAGCCTTCCCCAGCCCGCCCTGCGAATTCTGTGTAAGCCGCAATTTTCGGGGATGAAAGGGGGTGCGCTGGAGTCCGGCTGAGACGCTTCGCAAGCTGACGCAGCCGTCTCCAACCCAGCCTGCGGATTTTATACATGCCGCAATTTTCGGGGTGGTGGGGGGTGAGGTGTGCGTTGGAGTCCGGATGAGACGCTCCGCAAGCTGACTCAGCCAGTTTGAACAGGTTCAAACATGACTGCTGATGCTTGCCCCGGTCTCCCCCGGACTCCCCGAAACCGCTGCGTAAAATTCTTCCGACGCAAAGGCATCAGCAGAAACTGGCGACAGCAGCACGGCAAAGCCGTGCCATCCCCTCCCCACAGCACGGTGTGAATTTGGGTGCCGGGCGCGACCGGAGCAAGCATCAGCTGACGGGATTGAACTTGTTCAAGCACGGCAGCGTCAGCTTGCGGAGGTCGCACCCGGCAACCCACACACCAAAGCTAAAAAACCCTTACTCCCCCAAAAAGTCCTTGGCAAACTTCTGCAACACACCACCTGCCTCGTACACATCAACCTCATCCGCAGTATCCAGACGACAGGTCACAGTCACCCTCTCGCTCTGGCCATTGGCACGGTTGATCACCAGTGTCAGGTCAGCCAGCGGCGCAGGAGTACCTTCAACGTCATAGGTCTCGGTGCCGTCCAGCTTCAGCGTCAGGCGGTTGGTGCCTTCCTTGAACTGCAGTGGCAACACACCCATGCCAACCAGGTTGGTGCGGTGGATGCGCTCAAAGCCCTCGGCCACGATGACCTCAACACCGGCCAGACGAACGCCCTTGGCGGCCCAGTCACGGGACGAACCCTGACCGTAGTCGGCACCGGCAATGATGATCAACGGCTGCTTGCGATTCATGTAGGTCTCGATGGCTTCCCACATGCGCATGACTTCGCCTTCCGGCTCGACACGGGCCAGCGAACCCTGCTTCACGCTGCCATCCTCGTTGCGCACCATCTCGTTGAGCAGCTTGGGGTTGGCCAGGGTGGCACGCTGTGCGGTCAGGTGGTCACCACGGTGGGTAGCGTAGGAGTTAAAGTCCTCCTCCGGCAGGCCCATTTTGGCCAGGTATTCACCGGCCGCCGAGTCCGCCATAATCGCATTCGAAGGCGACAGGTGGTCGGTAGTGATGTTGTCCGGCAGCAACGCCAGCGGACGCATGCCCTTCATGGTGCGAGGCGCGGCCAGCGCACCTTCCCAGTAAGGCGGACGGCGCACATAGGTACTCATTGGACGCCAGTCATACAGCGGGCTTGGCGCACGCTCGGCGGCTTCCATGTCAAACATCGGAATGTAGATCTGGTTGAACTGCTCCGGCTTGACGTATTTGTTGACGATGGCGTCGATTTCTTCATCGCTGGGCCAGATGTCTTTCAGGCGGATTTCCTTGCCATCCACCACGCCCAGCACATCCTGCTCGATATCAAAGCGGATGGTACCGGCAATCGCATAGGCCACTACCAGCGGTGGCGAGGCCAAAAACGCTTGTTTGGCATAGGGGTGAATACGGCCGTCAAAGTTGCGGTTACCCGACAGCACCGCGGTGGCGTACAGGTCGCGGTCGATGATTTCTTGCTGAATCACAGGGTCCAGGGCACCGCTCATGCCGTTACAGGTAGTACAGGCAAAACCGACGATGCCAAAGCCGAGCTTTTCCATGTCACCCAGCAGATCGGCCTCTTTCAGATATAGCTCGGCTACTTTGGAGCCTGGCGCAAAAGACGACTTGACCCAGGGCTTGCGGGTCAGGCCCAGCTCGTTGGCTTTTTTCGCCAGCAGGCCAGCCGCCACCACGTTGCGCGGGTTGGAGGTGTTGGTACAGGAAGTAATGGCGGCAATAATCACCGCGCCATCGGGCATCAGGCCCTCAGCTTCCTGTGCGCGCGCGGCCTCCAGATTGCCGGCAATGCCTTTGGCCGCCAGATCGCTGGTGGAAACACGGGCGTGCGGGTTGGACGGGCCGGCAATGTTGCGGCCAACAGTGGACAGGTCAAACTTCAGCACACGCTCGTATTCGGCGGTTTTTAGGCTGTCAGCCCACAGGCCGGTGTGTTTGGCGTACTGTTCAACCAGCTCGATCTGCTTGGGGTCACGACCGGTCAGGCGCAAATAGTCGATGGTCTGGCCGTCGATGTAGAACATCGCCGCAGTGGCACCATACTCAGGCGTCATGTTGGAGATGGTGGCACGGTCACCGATGGACAGGCTGTCAGCACCCTCGCCAAAGAACTCGACATAGGCACCCACTACACGCTCGGTGCGCAGGAATTCGGTCAGCGCCAATACGATGTCAGTTGCGGTAATGCCCGGCTGGCGCTTGCCGATCAGCTCGACACCGACGATATCCGGCAGGCGCATCATGGAAGGATGCCCCAGCATAATGGTTTCAGCTTCCAGACCGCCCACGCCGACAGAAATCACACCCAGTGCATCCGTATGGGGGGTATGACTGTCGGTGCCGACACAGGTATCCGGGAAGGCCACGCCTTCACGCACCTGCACCACGGGCGACATTTTTTCCAGGTTGATCTGGTGCATGATGCCGTTACCGGCTGGAATCACGTCCACGTTGTCGAACGCGGTCTTGGTCCAGTCGATAAAGTGAAAACGGTCTTCGTTGCGACGGTCTTCGATTTCACGGTTCTTCTGGAAAGCATCGGGGTCAAAACCGCCACACTCCACCGCCAGGGAGTGGTCAACAATCAGCTGGGTCTGTACCACTGGGTTGACCTTGGACGGATCGCCACCCTTGGCGGCAATGGCATCACGCAGGCCAGCCAGGTCCACCAGCGCGGTCAGGCCGAGAATGTCGTGAGTCACCACACGGGCCGGATACCAGGGGAAGTCCAGATCACGCTTGCGATAAATCAGCTGCTTCAAGGAATCGGTCAGCGCGTCCGGCTCACAGCGGCGCACCAGCTGTTCGGCCAGAATGCGCGAGGTATAGGGCAGCTTTTCATAGGCACCGGGCTCAATGGCATTGACCGCCTCGCGTGCATCAAAATAATCCAGCACGCTGCCGGGCAGGTTTTTACGGTATTGGGTGTTCATAGTCATGATTATCATTTCCAGCGGGTGATTCGATTTTCGAGTCAGATGCGAGGTGACAAGTTACGCAAAGACGCCGTAAATACATCCCTGTAGGCTTCGTGCCGCCATCCATGGCGGCACAGACTTTGCTCCACTTGCCACCCCACATCACAAATCTTGTGCAGTAAGCACAGTCAAAGCATGTTCCGTTGCCACTCCGTGCAAAATCACGGAAACCATGAACATGTAGCACGGATCCTGCGACTTCGCTTTACGCAGGGTGACGATGGTAAATACGCTCTATTCAAAAACTCTTTGTCTGACATCCAGACAGATGTCACAAAAAGAATTCCTGGCAGGAATTCAGGCGGGCAACGCCCGCCCTACTCTTTCCAACAGGATTGAGGTGCTGCGTGCACGGACTACAAAGTGCGGCGGCCCATGTGCAGCAAAGCCTATGCGGCCATGAATGGTCCATGGAGCCTACAGGGCAGTTTTTTGCTCCTGCAAAAACTGCATTTCCGCCATCCATGGCGGTCAGATGTATTCACGGCGACTTTGCGGAACATGAGCCGCCGCACATACCTCCAGCACACTACTCAAACAAACGCAGCAACCTCAATCAAACCCGGTCAGCGCTCGCTGATGGGTGGTACCGGACGCTGCTCTTCACCGATGTAATCCGCACTCGGACGGATAATACGGTTGTTAGCACGCTGCTCAAACACGTGGGCGGCCCAGCCCGTTACGCGTGAACAAACAAAGATCGGCGTAAACAGCGGGGTTGGAATACCCATAAAGCGGTAGGCAGAAGCATGGAAGAAATCCGCGTTGGGGAACAGCTTCTTCTCATCCCACATCAGCTTCTCGATGGCGCAGGAAACCGGATAAATCACGGTATCGCCAACCTCGGCAGCCAACTTCTCCGAATACGCCTTGATCACCTCGTTACGCGGGTCAGACTCGCGGTAGATGGCATGACCAAAGCCCATGATCAGCTCTTTGCGTGCCATCATGGCCTTGAGCTCCTCGATAGCCTCTTCCGGAGTCTGGAAGCGGTCAATCAGGTCCATGGCTGCCTCGTTGGCACCCCCATGCAGCGGGCCGCGCAGCGAACCGATGGCACCGGTAATACAGGAATACAGGTCAGACAAAGTAGAAGCACAAACGCGACCAGTGAAGGTAGAGGCGTTGAATTCGTGCTCCGCGTACAGGGTCAGCGACACATTCATCACTTCGCGATGCAGGTCGCTGGGTGACTTGCCGTGCAGAAGGGCCAGGAAGTGACCGCCCAGATCCGGCTCGTCAGTGACGCACTCGATACGCTTGCCGTTGTGGCTGAAGTGGTACCAGTACAGCAGCATGGCCGGCATGGACGCCAGCAGGCGGTCGGCCACATCCAGTTGCTGGTCAAAGCTCAGCTCGGGCTCCAGGGTGCCCAGTACGGACACACCGGTACGCATCACATCCATCGGGTGCGCATCGGCAGGAATGCGCTCCAGTACTTCTTTCAGCGCCTGTGGCAGGTCGCGCATGCCTTTCAGGCGCTCAACATAGGCATCAAGCTCGGCCTGGTTAGGCAGTTTTTCGTACCACAGCAAATAAGCAACTTCTTCAAAGCTCTTGCAGTTCTTGGCCAGGTCGCGCACGTCATAACCACGATAGGTCAGACCCGCACCTTCCTTGCCGACGGTGCACAATGAGGTTTGACCGGCAATCTGCCCGCGCAGTCCGGCTCCGCTCAATACTTTTTTCTTCTCTTCAGCCATGAGTGTAGTCCTCTAGGTTTTTATAATGATGCTTACTACTTCAGTGTGTGTTCCGCAGAACAACTTGGTGGTGCAATAGCAGCGTTGTCTTTGCTGGTTTTATCCATAAAGCCACGCTGTTGCAGCTATCCACCGATCTCTCGTTATTCCGCGCGTAGTCGCGGAATTCAGCTCTAGATCCTGCGACTTCGCACAGGATGACGACTTTTGCACGCGCAGGATGACTAAAATTTAGCGTACTACTTGCCTTTTTGCTGGGCAAACAGCGCATCCAGGCTTTGCTCGAATGCGTGATAGTTGATGCGGTCGTACAGCTCCATGCGGGTCTGCATGGTATCCACCACATTTTGCTGGGTGCCGTCACGACGGATCGCGGTGTAAACATTTTCTGCCGCCTTGTTCATGGCACGGAAAGCGGACAGCGGGTACAGCACCAGGGAAACGTCCACGGAGGCCAGCTGCTCAGTGGTGTACAGCGGAGTGGCACCAAACTCGGTAATGTTGGCCAGAATCGGCGCCTTCACGCGGTCAGCAAAAGTCTTGTACATGTCCAGCTCGGTGATGGCCTCCGGGAATACCATGTCGGCACCGGCCTCGACGCAGGCCGCAGCGCGATCCAGTGCTGCGTTCAGGCCTTCTACCGCCAGCGCATCGGTACGCGCCATGATGACAAAGCTGTCATCGGTACGCGCATCAACTGCCGCCTTGATGCGGTCAACCATTTCCTGCTGGGAAACGATTTCCTTGTTCGGGCGGTGACCACAGCGCTTGGCACCCACCTGGTCTTCGATATGGATGGCCGCAGCGCCAAACTTGCTCATGGACTTGACGGTACGTGCCACGTTGAAGGCAGACGAACCAAAACCGGTATCCACATCCACCAGCAAAGGCAGGTCACAGACATCAGTAATGCGGCGCACATCGGTCAGCACATCGTCCAGGGTAGAAATACCCAGATCCGGCAGACCGAGCGAACCGGCAGCAACACCACCACCCGACAGATAAATGGCCTTGAAGCCGGCACGCTGGGCCAGCAGCGCATGGTTGGCATTGATCGCACCGACCACCTGCAGCGGGCGTTCTTCGGCTACGGCATCACGAAACAGTTGTCCTGGAGTTTTACGGCTCATAATTAACCTCGTACAGATAGTGGGGTGCCATTGCTGGCCTGATAATGTCGCTCTACGTTACGTCTGGATGTTGCGATATGCCGGCGCATCAGCAGCTCGGCCAATTCGCCATCGCCGTCGGCAATGGCATCAAGAATGCGGTGATGTTCCTTGAACGCCTGCTGTGGCCGGTTGGGTGTGGCCGAATACTGCAAACGGTACATCCGGACCAGCTGGTACAGCTCTTCTGTAAGCAGCTTGGCCAGCATCTGGTTGCGGCTGCCACGGATGATCTTGTAATGAAAGTCGTAATCGCCTTCCTGCTGGAAGTAGTCGATACCGGCCTGGAACGCAGCATCCCTTTCGTGGGTAGCCAGAATTTCGCGCAGCTCGGATATTTCCTGCTCTGTCATGTGTTTGGCCGCCAGCCGACAGGCCATTCCTTCCAGTGACTCACGGATTTCATACAGCTCAATCAGCTCTTTGTGCGACAGCGAAACAACCCGGGCTCCGACATGCGGCACCCGCACCAGCAGCCGCTGCCCCTCGAGACGGTGAATCGCCTCGCGCAGGGGTCCACGGCTAATGCCGTAAGTGCGAGCCAGTTCCGGTTCGGAAATTTTGCTGCCCGGAGCTATCCTTCCGGTAACAATCGCCGCCTGTATGGTACGGAACACCTGCTCAGACAGGGTGTACCCTTCTCCGGTTGTGCTTTCGACAGTTTCAGCGGTGTCTTGCAACATTTTGTTAACATCCAGCCCTTCAATCGACCACAAAGTTACGCAAACCCCCCAACACTGTCAACACATCCCCCGATATTGTTAACAATCCTGCAACCAAGGTCGTATATTCTGACCTTTATCTCCAGTCACAGCCTGCAGCGCAGGAACCCTTTACTCATCATGTGGTCAACGCAAACTGAAAAAAGGGTCACCCCGCTCTCCACAAAAGCCTAATAAATGAAAAATGCGGTTTACAGACATGCCCGGCACGAAATAAATGCTGCACACCAAGAGTATGGCCGGCTTCATGCATAACACTTCCTTTATGCCAGCCTGCGGGCAGGTTAAGCTTTCTACTTAAAAAGACATGTTTTTCCATGTACACTGCGCTGGCTGTCGCTCCGGGCTGCAATATCTGTCGGTCCAGCGCCAGCTTCTGCTTTATCTCCGATTGATTGCAAGGAACTCCATACAGTGTTTCAGAGTCTTTTACGTATTCTGTTGCCCCTGCTGGGTGGACTTTTTATGACCAGCGCCATTCATGCTGCTACCTATGTCAACAAGCAAATTTTTGGCCTGCACGAACAGGTTTACCTGTCCGACCTTGGCATCGGCCTAAAAGCAAAATTGGATACCGGTGCAACCACATCTTCCCTGAGTGCCCGCAACATCCAGCGTTTCAAGCGTGACGGCGAACCCTGGGTACGTTTTCAGCTCGCTTTCGATACGGCTCCTGAGCAGGTCTACGAGCTGCCGATAGCCCGCGTCTCACGCATCAAGCGCCGTGCCGACGACTTCGATCCCGAGGAAGAAAAAACCTATAGCACCCGGCCCGTTATCAATTTGACTGTGCATATTGGCAATCGTCAGCAGCAAATCGAGGTTAACCTGACTGACCGCAGCGCCTTCAAGTACCCGTTCCTGCTCGGAGCGCGCGGTCTCAAGTCGTTGGGCGGGATTGTCGACCCCGACTTGAGCATGACCGCCGGCGAGCCGATACTGAACCACTCCGACCCCAGCCTTTCCGAGTAAATTACCCATGCGTTCATTAACCTTGCATTTGAAGCTACTGATCACCGCACTGGTCGGACTGGGCGTACTGATCACTGCCTACCAAATTTTTGTGCTCAAGATTCCGGTCACCGAGCACGAAACTGACAACCTGTGGAACGTTGATGCCAAAATAGAATTTCAGGCGGCCGGCAATACGCCAGTCAAACTGCAAATGTTTGTGCCTCCCCTGAGTGACAGTTACACCAGCCTGAACGAAAGCTTCATCTCGAAAAACTACGGTGTCAGTGTTAATCATCAGGGAGAGAACCGTCTGATCACCTGGTCGGCAAGGCGCAACACCGGCAAGCAGACCCTGTACTACCGCATGGTGCTAACCACCCGCTACGGTGCCGACCAGGCCAAACCCAAAGGGCCGACGTTTCGCGAAAGCCTGCCCATTGAAGGTGTCGAAAAAATTGCCGCCGAAGCTCTGCTCGCCCCAATTCGCCAGCATTCGGCAGATATTGAAACCTTCATCAGCGAGACCATCAAGCGCGTCAACAACAAAGATGACGACAACAGCAAGCTGCTGCTCGGCGGCGACAACAGTCCCGGCCGAAAGGCGGCGGTGATCGACCTGGTACTCTCCATTGCCAAAGTGCCCATGCAGCTCGTACACACGCTGCGTCTGGATACCGGTGCCAACCAGGAACCCGAGTTATGGATCCGCAGCTTCAACGGCAAAAAATGGCTTTATTTCAACCCGCAAACCGGCCAGCAGGGGCTGCCTTCCGACCGCTTGATCTGGTGGTATGGCGATGCCCCCCTGCTTACCCTGGAAGGCGGCAGCCGGCCACAAGTATCTTTCACAGTCAACAGCAGCGAAATCAACGCTATTCGCCTGGCACAGCTAACCGGCAGCGCCAGCAACGCAACCAGTTTCCTTGACTACTCACTGTATGGTTTGCCGCTGAGCACCCAGCAAACCTACCAGGTGATGATCATGATCCCGATTGGCGTGCTGGTCATTTTGATCTTGCGCAACCTTGGCGGTCTGCAAACCCTGGGGACTTTCACACCGGTCCTGATCGCCCTGGCTTTCCGTGAAACCCAGCTGGGCTTTGGCATCCTGTTGTTCGGTCTGATCACTGCACTGGGCCTGTCACTACGCTCCTACCTTGAGCACCTGAAATTACAAATGCTGCCACGCCTGTCGGTAGTGTTAACGTTCGTAGTAGTCTTGATCGCCGTGATCAGTCTGCTCAGTCACAAGCTGGGACTGGAGCGCGGTTTGTCCATCTCGCTATTCCCAATGGTAATTCTGACCATGACCATTGAGCGCCTGTCGATTACCTGGGAAGAACGTGGCGGCAATACAGCCTTCAAGGTGGCCATCGGCACACTGTTTGCAGCTTCTTTGGCACACTACCTGATGAGCATTCAGGAGCTGAACTACTTTGTCTTCACCTTCCCGGGGGTCCTGTTGATTATGGTTGGCTTCATGCTGGCAATGGGCCGCTATCGAGGCTACCGCCTGACCGAGCTATTCCGCTTTAAAGCGTTCCTGAAGGACTGATGTCATGTTCGGCCTGATCAAAACCTGGCGTGAGCTGGAAGCCAAAGGCATCATGGGCATCAACCGCCGCAATGCCGACTACGTTCTCAAGTACAACAAGCGCAGCCTGTACCCCGTGGTGGATGACAAAATCCTGACCAAGGAGCGGGCCCTGGCCAACGGCATCAACGTACCGGAAATGTACGGTGTCATCGAAACTGAAAAGGACATCGGCAAGCTCGAGCAAATCCTTGCCGGCCACGAAGGCTTTGTCATCAAACCGGCCCAGGGTGCAGGGGGCGACGGCATCCTGGTCGTCGCCGACCGTTTCGAAGGCCGTTACCGTACAGTTTCCGGAAAAATCATCACCCATGAAGAAATCGAGTACCAGGTTTCCAATATCCTGACCGGTCTCTATTCACTGGGCGGCAGTCGTGACCGCGCACTGATCGAATATCGCGTAACACCCGACCCAATCTTCAAGAGCATCAGTTATGAGGGTGTTCCAGATATCCGCATCATCGTACTGATGGGTTACCCGGTGATGGCCATGCTGCGCCTGCCCACCCGGCAGTCTGGTGGCAAGGCCAACCTGCACCAGGGTGCTATTGGCGTTGGTGTCGACCTGGCCACGGGCATCACCCTGCAAGGTACCTGGCTAAACGACAAAATCAGCAAACATCCGGATACTACCCAGCCGGTTGCCGGGGTCCAGCTGCCTTTCTGGCAACAGTTCATGGAGCTGGCGGCCAACTGTCACGAGTTATGCGGGCTGGGCTACATTGGTGTCGACATGGTGCTGGACCAGGAAAAAGGCCCGCTGATTCTGGAGCTGAATGCCCGTCCCGGGCTTAATATCCAGATTGCCAACAATGCCGGCCTGACACCGCGCGCCCATGCAATTGAAGAACATGTGGCCCGGCTGAAAAAAGAGAAACGCACGGAAACGCCCGCCGAGCGTGTTTTGCTGGCTCAACAACTGTTTGCCGCGAAATAACCAATGGAAGAACGACAGCCCGGCCTTTACTCCCTGCCCTGGCAGGCTGACATCAGCCTGCGCTTCTCGCACTTTCACCATGCGCCCGGCGCCGTTTTGCTCGACAGCGGGCAACCAGCTTCCGCCGCTCCGGCCCGGTTCGATATCGCCAGTGCCTGGCCGTTGCAGCAGATCAGCCCGCACGCAAAAGAAACATCGACCGACTTCCTTGAGCGCGCCCGGCAACTGTTGCGCCAGCTGCCTGCCGATGGCTCCACCCGGCATGACCAGCTGCCCTTTACCGGTGGCCTGCTTGGCTATCTGAGCTATCATTTCGGCCAGCCGGCCAGCCGTCATCCGCGCACGTTGCCAGGCGCCCGGGTTGGCCTGTATGACTGGGCGCTCATCAACGATCACCAGCATCAGCGCAGCTGGCTATTTTGTCATGGCAGCATGGCACATGAGCGCCGGCAATTTCTATTACAAATGCTGCAGACACAGCAGCAGCCGGTGAGCAGCCGCTTTCGCCTGCTAAAATGCTTCCAGCCACTGATCTCTGCAGAAAAATATCGACAGGGCATCGAGCAAGTTCAGGCTGAAATTCGTGCCGGCACCTGCTTTCAAGTCAACTTTACCCAGCGTTTCGACACCCTTTATGAGGGCGACCCCTGGACCGCATACAGGGTTTTGCGTCAGCATTGCCCTACCCCCTATGCCGGCTTTGTCAGGCTGGGCCCGCAAGACGCCATCCTCAGTGCTTCGCCGGAACGTTTCCTTGGCATCATCAATGGCCAGCTGGAGGCACGCCCAATCAAGGGAACCCGACGCCGCGGGCATACCCGGGAGGAAGACCGCGCACTGGCCGCCGAACTGCTGGCCAGCGCAAAAGACCGGGCAGAAAACCTGATGATCGTCGAGTTGCAAGCAGCCGAGCTGGCCCCATTGTGTACTGATGTCAGCACGCCACAACTGGCCCAGCTGGAAAGTTACCCCACCGTACACCACTTGGTCAGTTGCGTGCAGGGACGGCTAAAACCGGGCACGGATGCACTCAATGTTGTTGATCAGTGTTTTCCCGGTGCATCCATTAGTGGTACGCCCAAACAGCCGGTAGTGCGGCTGATTGATCAGCTGGAAGCCTGCTCACGGGAAATTTACTGCGGCAGCCTGTTTTATCTGGACAACCGGGGCCGTTTTGACAGCTCCATTTGCATTCGCACACTCCTGGCAGTGAATGGCAACATTCATTGTTGGGGTGGTGGCGGGATCACCCTGGCCTCGGAGTGGCAAGCCGAATATCAGGAGTCAGTTGATAAAGTAAATCTGCTCATGCAGTCTTTGCAGGCGATGCATAACCTGCCGGTACGCAACGGCGACTAACCGCCGGGGCATGCGGTCAAAAGTCTGCTTTCCCTGTATACTTGTAACCTGCCCCACAGACAATGCAAACATGCGACAGGGAGAACCCATGAGCCTCATAATTGTTGCTTTCTTAACCATCATCGCCCTGCTGATTTTCTGGGGCATAGGACTGTACAACGGTCTCGTTCGTCTTAAGCATGGCGTAGGCAAAGCCTGGGCAAATATTGACGTATTGCTCAAACAACGCCATGAAGAACTGCCCAAGCTGGTAGAAACCTGCAAGCAATACATGCAGTATGAACAATCGTTGCTTGAATCGGTAATCAGTGCGCGCAATGCCGTACACCAAGCCAGCGAAACTCACGACATCAGCGCCCTCGGCCAGGCAGAAACCGGGCTGCGCGCCGGCCTGGGCAGGCTCTTTGCTCTTGCCGAAAGCTATCCGGAGCTGAAGGCCAATGAAAGCTTCCAGTTTCTGCAGCAACGCATCGCCAGCCTGGAAAGTGCTATCGCCGACCGGCGCGAGCTGTACAACGAAGCAGTCAACCTGAACAACGTGCGCATTGAACAGTTTCCCGACGCGCTGATTGCCCGCCGATTCGGCTTTGGTGCTGCCGAACTGCTGCGTTTCTCCGAAGCCGAAACCAAAGACGTAAATATCCGCGAGCTGTTTGGCTAAGCATGGACTGGCTGGGCCTGTTGGTTACTCTCGGCGTCACCGGCAGCATGGCGGTCGGTGGGGCATGGTGGTTTATAGACTGTCAGCGCCAGGCCCGCTTTCTGCTGGACACTCCAACCTCAAAAGTACGTTCGGCAGCTCAAGGCTATGTCGAACTGTACGGCTTTGTCGGCGAACAGGCTGAACAACTGCAAGCACCCTTGACCGGCGAGCCCTGCGCCTGGTGGAGCTATCGTATTGAGGAGTACCAGCGCAGCGGAAACAACAAGCATCACAGCTGGCGCACACTGGACAGCAAGACCAGCAAGACTTTCTTGCGTTTTGAAGACGGTACCGGCCACTGCCTGATCAACCCCGAGGGTGCCCGGGTGATTCCGGTTAGTCGCCAGGTCTGGCAAGGAAACGATCGTCATCCACAGGCTCCCCAGCCACAACACTGGCTCAATATACTGGTGATGGGCCGGCGGCGTTATCGCTACACAGAAGAGCGCCTGCACAGTGGCGATCCCCTGTATGTCATCGGCCACTTTTATTCGCAGGGTGGCGGACACCAGACTTTTGACATTGACCGCATGCAGTCGGCCATCATTCGCGAGTGGAAACAGGACTTTCCCGGCCTGCTTAAGCGTTTTGACCTCAATCGGGATGGCCAGTTTGATGAGAATGAGTGGAACAGGGTCCGAACTGCTGCCCGGCAACAGGCCAAACAACAGCAGCGACAACAGGCGCAGGCGCCGGTCGCACATTATATGCGCAAGCCTGACGAAAACCTGCCCTTTATTTTATCCAGTCATGGCGAAGACGAACTGGCACGCCGGCTACGCTGGAAAAGCCTTGGTGGTATTTTACTCTGCCTGGCTGGCGTCCTGGCTACAGTCCACGTCCTGAGCAGCCTTTAGAGAAGTGGCCTCCCAGACAGCCTGTCAAGGCTATGGTTGCAGAGCATCAAGTCGCTGCTGTATCCGCTCCTGCGCCCGGGTTACCTGCAAACGAAAGGCTGTCATATCTTCTTCCAGCTGTTGCTGACGCTGCCGTTCACCCTCCATCCGCTGTGCCAGTTTAAGAACCGACTGCTGCAGTTCCGCATAACGCGGATCTTCAACAACACTTTGCAGCTGCTTGCGCAGGCGAGCAAGCTCCTGCTCCAAAGCTGCCTGTTGCGCCGCCTGGTCTTCTTTCTGCTGCTGGTCCAGCGCTTGCCACTCTTGCATTGAAGCTGTCAACTCAAGCGCCAACGCAGACAGCGCTTCATCCTGCTCTGCCATAAGCTGCTCTTGCCGCTCCTGCCTGGCCTGCAGCTTCTGCTGTGCCTTATCCAGTATCAAGGCGGCTTGCTCCACCGCCCGAGACTGCTCTTCCAGTTGCTGTGAAAACCCGGGCAGTAGTTTTTTCAACTGCTCCTGCCCTGCCTGCAGCGCATGAACTGCTGCCGTAGCGCCGGAAACGTCCTGCAGCTGCCGCTGCACGTGCTCCAGCTCCAGCAGAACGCCCTGCACCCGCCCCTGCAGAGCAGTCAGTCCGGCAGTGCGCTCATCCAGTTGTTGCAGTTGCGATAATGATTCTTCTCCCAGTCCGGCAAAACTGTCCTGAGTCGCAACCAGTTGGTGCTGCAAGCCTTGCAATTCATGGTGATGCAGCCTGTGCAGACCGGCAATCATCAGCAACAGCAAAACTATCGCCAACCAGAGTCTGCCCGCATGAGATGCCGGCCTCGGTACATGACGGTTTTCTGTTTTGATTGTCGGCGTGTCACCGCCTGTTACAGGATGTTCCATACATTTCTCCGACGTGCTCTCACCGCTGGACCGGCCTGCAGGTGGGGAGAACCCAGCCCTTCTTATCCACAAAAGGAATCAACATATAAAAAATAATTACTTTATAGAATAAAGAAAGCTTGTTAATGTGCCGTTCGACTCACTGACTAGATCCAGGGACAGTTTTATGTATCTGTATGATTCGTATGACCAGCAACTCGTTGAAGAGAGGGTTGCCCAATTCCGCGACCAGACCCGGCGCTATTTTGCCGGCGAGCTGAGCGAAGAAGAATTTCTGCCCCTGCGCCTGCAAAACGGCCTGTATATACAGCGTCATGCTCCCATGCTGCGCATTGCCTGCCCATACGGCATGCTGTCCTCAAGTCAACTGCGCATGCTGGCTCATATCACGCGCAAGTATGACAAGGAATACGCACACATTACCACCCGCACCAACGTGCAGTTGAACTGGCCCAGGCTGGAAGACGTGCCCGATATTCTGGCCGACCTGGCCAGTGTACAAATGCACTCCATTCAAACCAGTGGCAACTGCATTCGCAACACAACCACCGACCCCTTTGCTGGGGTAGCACCGGACGAACTGGTAGATCCACGACCCTGGTGTGAAATTTTACGTCAATGGTCAACTTTTCACCCGGAGTTTTTGCGTTTGCCGCGCAAGTTCAAGGTTGCCATTAGTGCCAGCCAGACTGACCGTGCTGCGACCGAAGTACATGACATCGGCTTGCACCTGTGCCGCAATGCCGAAGGCGAGCTGGGGTTCCGTGTGCTGGTAGGTGGTGGTCTGGGCCGCACGCCAATGCTGGGTAGTGTGATCAACGAGTTTTTACCCTGGCAGCACATGCTGACGTATAACGAGGCAATCCTGCGAGTTTACAATCGCTTTGGCCGCCGCGACAACAAATTCAAGGCACGCATCAAAATTCTGGTCAAGGCACTTACGCCAGAAGGGTTCGCCGCCAAGGTGGATGAAGAGTGGCAGCACCTGAAAAATGGTCCCACCACCCTGACCGAAGAAGAAGTACAGCGTGTCAGCCAGCACTTTAGCGAGCCGGATTACCTCGAGCTTGAGGACGAGCATGAACTGCTTGCCCGACAAGATGAAGAATACCCGGGTTTTGCCCGCTGGCGGCAACGCAACACCAGGGAGCATAAAAAATCCGGCTACGTTTGCGTGACATTATCACTGAAAAAAATTGGTGTGCCACCGGGTGACATCAACTCCAAACAGCTGGATGCCCTGGCTGATTTGGCTGAACGGTACAGTTTTGGCGAAGTACGCGGCACCCGTGAACAAAACATAGTGTTGGCCGACATCGAGCAGCGGCAGCTGCTGCAGTTGTGGCAGGAAATTCGTGAACTGGGCTTTGCCACTCCGAATATCGGGCTGCTCAGTGATATTGTCTGCTGCCCAGGCGGTGACTTTTGCGCCCTGGCCAATGCCAAGTCAATTCCCGTGGCCGAAGCCATTCAGCAACGCTTTGAAGACCTGGACTACCTGTTCGACATTGGCGACCTGGATCTGAACATTTCCGGTTGCATGAACGCCTGCGGCCACCACCATATTGGCCACATTGGCATTCTTGGTGTGGATAAGAAAGGTGAAGAGTTTTATCAGGTGTCGCTGGGTGGTCACAGCGGTCGCGAAACCGGGCTGGGCCGGATTCTCGGCCCTTCTTTTCCGCAGGACGCAATGCCCGATGTCATCAGTACGCTGATTACCGTTTATCTGGAAAACCGCACCGAAGAAGAGCACTTTATCGACACCTACCAGCGCATCGGTCTAGCACCCTTCAAGGAGAGAGTCTATGCCCCGCATAATTAAGAACCGTGAAGTTATCGAAGACCAGTGGACCCTGCTACCGGCTGAAGCCACCCTGCAGGACGCCCTGGACTGCAAACAGCCCATAGTTCCGCTGGCTCTGTGGCAAGCGCAACCTGCTGAGCTGCGTCAAGTGCCGGCGCTGGGCGTCTGGCTGGACAGCGATGAGCTGGTAGAGGATTTGGCGGAAGACCTTGGCGTGTTTAGTCTGATTGCGCTCAACTTCCCCGCGTTTACTGACGGCCGGCCCTTCAGCAGCGCACGCTTGCTACGTGAGCGCTACGGCTTTACCAAAGAAGTTCGCGCTATTGGTGATGTGTTGCGTGACCAGCTGCTAATGATGCAGCGCTGCGGTTTTGACGCTTTTGCCATACGTAATGACCGCGACCCGCACGACGCCCTGCGGGCGCTGGACGAGCTCAGCGTGCAATACCAGGCGTCCTGGGACGCTCCCCTGCCACTGTTTCGTCGGCGCACAGCCGTCAGCCAGCCTGCGTCTGCCGCTGCGGCCATTTAATACGACACCCGGCGGTTGGCATGCCCTGGCATGTCAACCAACCTCCGCAAACATATATGGCTGCCATGGAGGGCGGCACCACCACATTCAGCAGGCTCTAAACGCCCTGTTGTTCTTCACACACTTGCTCTGGTCATCCGGTCTGTTACTTGGTCAGAGCTTTTGCTGGGAACAGTCACATCAATTCACGCCACATGCCAACAACCTGCAGCTCCGTTTGCTTAAAGCAGGACAAGCATGTTGGCCTAACCGGGGCACACCACCTTAAAGCTCAACAGCACCAATACCTTTTAAACAGTCCTGAATACAAGAAACCCGGCAAACGCCGGGTTTCTTGTCGCTTGACTCAGGTTTTACTGAATCTGTGCTTCAACCGCTGCTTCTACGCGACGGTTCAGGGCACGGCCTTCTTTGGTGCTGTTATCAGCAATTGGACGGCTCTCACCGTAACCAACAGAGTTTACGCGCTCTGACTCAACACCGTACTGCTCAACCAGTACCTGACGCACAGCGTTGGCACGGCGCTCAGACAGCTGCTGGTTATAGGCTTCAGGACCGGTAGAGTCTGTATGCCCTTCAACAGTGGTGCTCAGCTGCGGGTACTGCTTCATGAACTCGGCCAGGTTCTGGATGTCGGCATAGCTGCCATCCTTGACATTGGCTTTGTCAAAATCAAACAGGACTTCCAGCTCAACGCGAACAGTTTCTGGCTCAACCGGTTCTTCATAAACAACCGGTGCCGGCTCTTCGGCCACAACAGGGGCCGGCTTGGCAGCTCCACCGAAGTTCAGGCCAATGCCCAGGCCGGCCATCCACTCGGACTGGTGGTTATCAAAACCGTGCAGGCCGTCAACGCCAGCGCGAACAAAGAAATTGTCGCCGAAGTAGTACTTGGCACCGGCACCAATCATAGCCATGGTGGTGCGATCGCGACCATTACCAGACTGGCTGTAGGCACCCTGAATGTTGCTCAGGCTCTGGTGGCCGATACCGGCGGACAGGTATGGACGCAGAGCATTTTCGGCGCTACGGAAGTGGTAAGTGGCATCCAGGCTAGCCAGACTGCCGTTGATTTTCTTGCGCTTGTTGCCTTCACTTTGCAGCTTGTCCTTGGACTCAATACGGTGGTACTCCCCGTAGGACAGGCCCAGAGATACAGCTTCAGTCAGGAAGTAGCTGACAGAACCACCGTACAGGTTGCCGTTCTCCATTTTGCGCGCGCTATCAGTAAAGTAGCGCTTGGCAGTAGCTTCAACTTCAATGGCGCCCTTGCCCTGTGCAAATGCGTTAACGGAACCTGCAGCCAGAACTGCAGCTACGGCGATACCCAGGGTATTCTTCAACTTCATATAATTTTCCTCATCAGTAAGGAAGGGGATTAATAGCATGGAAATTATAACAGGTTTTCACCTGCGTAGTGCTTTTTTAATTTGTCTATAGCCCTTTTATAGCGCATTTTCGTTGCGCTTAGCCCCAAATGCATAATGCTTGCAATTTCCTGAAACTCAAGTTCGGCAACAAACCGCAAAATGATTATCTCGCGATCTATTTGATTTACATGCAGCAACCAGCGATCCAGACTGGTGCCCTCCCTGACCTCGGGAGTTTCGCTGTCACTGGCCTCCTCTACCGGATTCAGGCTCAGCGCATCCAGCAGACGTTTTTTACGCTTCTCCTTGCGGTATTGGGTGATGCACTCGTTGTAGGTAATGCTGTAAAGCCATGTTTTGAATTTCGACTTGCCCTCGAACTTCTTTAGCCCATAAAGGACTTTCAGCATGACTTCCTGGCTCACATCATCGGCATCACGCTCATTACCCAGGTACCGGGCGCAGACATTGTACAGAGTTGCCTGATATCTGCGCATGAGCTCCTCGTAGGCCCGGGTCACGGTAAAAAGCTCCGCCTGGGCACGCTCCACCAGCTCCTCATCACTCAACTGTGCAGGATCATAGGCCGGAAAAATTCTCTTTGAGCTGTTCAAAATGTATCAGGCCACACACCACACACGGCGAGCACGCACAAACCTCACTGCCGGGGGCTGGTTACATGCTGCTCAAGCAGCACTCTGTTGGCAAGATACACCAGCTCGCCAGCAGGCGTTTGCAGGATGGTTTTTACGGTGCCGATTTCCTCGATTGTTCCCTCAACACCGTCAATCGCAACAGTCTGGCCCAGCTCGTACAGTTCACGGACATAGATGCCGGCAATTATTTGCGCCGCTATGCCGCGACAGCCAAAACCTATTGCCAGGGCAACCGCAATACCAATGCTGAGCAAAATGATGGCAATAACATAATTGAGCAGCTCCGCCTTGATTTCCAGCTGCCCGATGGCAACCGATACGCTGATAATAATGACCAGACCCTGGGACAGCCTGCCAAGCGCACCGGCATAGTCAATGCCGACCCCTTCGGCAGCTCCGGACACCACCGAATTGAGCAGCTGCGCCAGCAAAATCCCGGCCACCAGTACCAACGCGGCAGCAAACACTTTAGGTACATAAAGCGCCAATGTATCCAGGGTGGCTGAAATCCGTTCAAGGCCCAGCGACTCCAGCGCTGATACTAAAAAAACCAGCAAAACAAACCAGTAGATGATGCGGCCTATCAGGGTGGAGGCAGGCACCTTGATGCCCACGCGCGCCATCATTTTGTTCAGCCCCGTGCCCTGCATCAAGCGGTCCAGCCCCAGCTTTGCCAAAAGCTTGGAAAGCAATGCATCAAGCAGGCGCGCAACAACAAAGCCAACCACTACGACAACCAGCGCACCGATCAGGTTGGGAATAAAGGCAGCAATCTTCTGCCACAGGGCGCTCATGGCACCCACCAGACTCTGGGTCCAGGTATCAAGCTGCATGGTTGTTATTCCTTGTGTTCATCAGTAGTTTTGCCTGTCAGTCTGGATACTGGCCGCCAGTGCGCCGATGCACCTTCCAGTGCCATCATGATCGACTCCAGGGCCCGTCCCGACAGCAACAGCAACGCACCAGCCCCCGTTTGCCGGTTGGCTGTTCTCAGTACGCGCTCCAGTGCCTGCTCAGACGGTTGTCCGACACTGGGTTCTTGCAAGAGTTCGCGCAAGGACTCTTCGAAAGGATCTCTATCCATTTGTCCGCCCCGCCCAGTCCTGATCAATAGGCAGGTGTGCATCAGCACAACCCGCCACAAATGTGAGCTGCAGCACTGAGTCGGGATACTGCAACAACTTGCCTGGCAGTCAGCCGATTAGTTTCAACTGTCTGTCCCGGCTTCTGGGGTTTCGGCACCCCGACAAGGACCGCTTCTGGCCTGACTCGCCGCCCCTGTTTTGGACCCTCGACGATCCGGGCTTGAGCCGGCCATGCCAGCCGCTAGCCTGGCATCTTCAATTCATGCGTAGCGACAATGATGCCGTTATTGTCGGCATAAACGTACTCGCCCGGACGAAATGTAACCCCACCGAAGGTCACTTCAACGTTCAAGTCGCCAATATTGCGTTTCTCGGTCTTCATCGGATGACTGCCCAGCGCCTGCACACCAAGGTTGATATCGGCCAGCACATCAACATCACGTACGCAGCCATAAATAATGATGCCTTCCCAGCCGTTGTCCGCGGCCCTGGCTGCCAGCATGTCACCCAGCATGGCGCGGCGCAACGAACCTCCACCATCCACCACCATCACCTTGCCCTTGCCGGGCTGTTCAACCTGGGCTTTGACCACCGAGTTGTCCTCGAAGCACTTGACGGTGACAATCTGGCCGCCAAATGAGTCCCGCCCGCCAAAATTGGCAAACATCGGTTCAACAACCGCAACATCAGGGTAAGCGTCACAGAGATCTGGTGTTACATACTGCATGGCTTCTTTCCTTACAGACTGGATTGAAAGAGCATAGTCTATACGCCTGGTTGCGCGTGGACAAACCCTTGGCACGCCGGGCTACCAATCAGCCTGCTCAAGCAGTGTTGCAGCATCCAGCCGCTGCAGCTCCAGTGCACGGCGCAAACTGTCCAGTGCCCTGGCACGCAGGCTGATTACATGCTGGCGGCTGAGCTGTAACTGTTCGGCAATCTGCTGTAACGTCAGCCTTGGCCCGTCACCCAAACCATAATAAAACTCCAGTACCTGGGCCTGCTGCACCGGCATGCAGGAAATCATTTCTTGCAGGCGGGTTGCCAGTTGCGCCTGCTCCAGCAATTGGCATGGCGAGGCGTACCGCCGCTTAACGTCCGCTACCCTGGCATAATGGACAGACGGTGTCAGGGCAGTTGACTCATTCAGTTCAATATCTTCTCCCGGCGCTGATTGGCCTGCCCTGGCTACACTGTCAACAGACTGCATCAGTCGCCGAGCCTGTCGCTGCTCCCGGCGCTGCTGCAACAGCAGGCGACGGGGGCGACGCACGATTGAGACCTGCTGCTCCGCGTAACGTTCGACCGCTTCCTGTATCCACCAGGTCGCATAAGTCGAGAAACGATAGCCAAGCTGCGGGTCGAATTTTTCGACAGCCCTGATCAGCCCCAGATTGCCCTCACTGATCAGGTCTGCAAAGGAAATGCCGTTGCGGCGATATTTGCGTGCAATATAAACAACCAGGCGCAAATTGTGCTGAATCATCAGGCTGCGCGCACATTGATAACCACTGTGCACCAGGCGTGCATAGCCAAGTTCCTGCTCAGCTGTTAAAGGTGGCAGCCCCCTGAGTGCAACCAGATATTGGCCAACATCTTCACCAGCCCTGACTGTGCATCTGTGAATGGCGGCAACATGAACCCGAGTAGCAATTAAGCAGTTTCTGTACGCGACATGCATCTGTCTGTCCTCCATGACATGTTTTCACTGGCAAGTTCTCCTTCTGACCTGCCGCTAGCCTGCTGCTTTAACGTGCAGGCAGATATTGCAGCGGATCGACAGGACTGCCCTGTCGGCGAATTTCAAAGTGCAGCTTGACCCGGTCAGTTCCGGTTGAGCCCATTTCAGCAATCTGCTGCCCGGCACTCACCTGCTGCCCCTCATTCACCAACAGGCGCCGGTTGTGCCCATAAGCACTGATGTAAGTATCGTCGTGCTTGATGATAATCAGCTCACCATAACCGCGCAAATCACTACCTGCATAGACCACAGTACCCTTGGCGGTCGCCCTGACCGGCTGGCCAATCTGGCCAGCAATATCGATCCCCTTGTTCAGGGTCGTGGCACTTGAAAAGCGACTGATAACCGTTCCGCTCGCCGGCCACAACCATTTTCCGCTGACAGCTGCCGGCTTGGCGGGCGCCGGTTTTTTGCTGGCAGCAGGTTTGCTTGCCGGCCTGGCTGCCGGCTTGCTTGCACTCGTAGCCTGACGTGCAGCAGTTGCTGGCCTGCTTGCAGCAGCAGGCCGTTTTGAGAAATGAATCACCTGTCCCGGCCTGATCGTATAAGGCGCGGCAATACCGTTACTGGCGGCCAGCTCTTTCCAGTCCCGGCCAAAGCGGAATGCTATTGAATACAGGGTATCTTTGGGACGAACCACATAGGAGCCACTGGTTACAGGCCGTACGGCCTGCTGCCGGGCTGCCGGCTGGCCCCGGTGCTTGCGATCAACCACCGGGGCATTGGTGTTGCTGGCACAACCGCCCAGCAAGGTGCCCAGCAGCCCGGTCAGCAGCAAAATCGACAGAGTACGCCTGGCTACGCCAGACACTGTACCTTTGAGCATGAGTTTTCCTAATGTTCAGCCCTGCAAACAGGTTGCATTATGCGTCAATTTTATATTCAGGCAAGTCTGTTTTATGCCCGCTTCCCCGGAGTTTTGCTCCCTGAGCGGGACTTTCCGTGTGCCAGCCGCTCCAGCAACAGGACCAGCGCAACACCCGCTGCAGCCAGCAACAGAGCCAGGGTCAGCTGTGCATCCTGCTCGCCAAGCCGGGTAAACTGCCAGGGCCAGAGGTTGTCCTGCTGCAAAGGCACCTGCTGACCTCGGCTGGTTTCATAAAAGCTGATGGTCTGCTTCCAAGGCCAGACCTTGTTCAAAGAGCCAAGCATAAAACCGGTGAGCAAGGCCAGCGTCAGATCATGAAAACGCTCCAGTGCCATCTTCAGTAAACGGGCAAACCCCAGCAAGCCAAACAGGCAACCCAACGCAAACACCGCCACAACATCCAGCTCAAAACCTTTCACCGCATCCAGCACAAACTGGTACAGCCCCATCAGCAGCAACAGGAAGCTCCCCGACACCCCTGGCAGGATCATTGCGCAAATGGCAATGGCTCCAGCAAAAAATAAACTGAGGTAGTCTTGTCCCCAGCTTAAGGGGGCCGCAACGGTGATATACCAGGCACAAAAGACTCCCAGAGCAAAAAAAACCAGACTGCCCGGCCCCCAGTGCCGGATGGTGCGCCCGACCAGCCAGCATGAAACCAGAATCAGGCCAAAAAAGAATGACCAGAGCGGAATCGCCTGATGCTCAAGCAGCCAGGTAATCAGTCGCGCCAGCGTCAGAATGCTGGTGGCAATACCTGCCAGCAACACCAGCAAAAAATTCGCATGCACCAGGCTCCAGGCTTCACGCACCCGCCCCTTCAACAAAAGAAGCAGCCCGGCGGGCATTTTTGCCAGCGCATCGAGCAGCTGTCCGTAAATGCCGGAAATAAAGGCAATGGTGCCGCCCGACACCCCGGGTACCACATCAGCAGCACCCATTGCCATGCCTTTGAAATACAACAGAAGATATTTATTCACTGCAGGGCTCCACTGAGCAGGGGAACAAAGCGTACCGGATCAAGCTCATTGCGAATGAAGCCCTGTCCGGTATTTTCAATCAGGTACAAGCGCTGCTCGTCCTGCTCACCACCAACCGGGATAACCATGCGCCCTCCCGGCGCCAGCTGTTCCAGCAGGGCCTGGGGCACCTCGCTGGCAGCCGCCGTGACCAAAATACCGTTATAGGGAGCCAAGGCGTTCCAGCCGGTCCAGCCATCAGCCCAGCGGTAAACCACATTGCGGATGTTGAGTTGTTGCAAGCGCTCCTTGGCCCGCTCCTGCAAAGCCTGAATGCGCTCAACGGTAAATACCCGCTCCACCAGCTGGGCCAGAACGGCAGTCTGATAACCACAACCTGTGCCAATTTCCAATACCTTGTCGAGCGGGCCGGCAGCCAGCAGCAGCTCGGTCATGCGGCCAACCATATACGGCTGGGAGATAGTCTGATTATGGCCAATCGGCAGGGCTGTATCTTCATAGGCCCGGTGCGCCAGCGCCTCATCAACAAACAGGTGCCGCGGGGTTCGCAAGATAACATCCAGCACCTGGGTATCAGCCAGGCCTTCCTCATACAGGCGCTGTACCAGACGCTTTCGGGTGCGCTGTGAAGTCATACCGATGCCACGTTGCAGCAGGCTGCTCACAGCAAACCCTCCACCCAGTCACGGACGTCATCCAGGTGCGCATGGAAAGTGCGATCCAGCTGCAGTGGTGTAACTGTTACATAGCCCTGCCGGAGCGCATGAAAGTCGGTCCCCTCTTCACCGTCCACTTCAGTTCCTACTGCTGCCAGCCAGTAGCCGGTTTTACCACGGGGATTGATGCTCTTGACCGGCTCGGCAGCACGGGCGCGGTGCCCAAGGCGAGTCAGCTTGATACCACGCACTTCATTTAACGGCAGATCGGGAATATTGACATTGAGCACACTGTGCGGGGGCAGTGACAGCCTGTGCTGACCCTGAATAAACTGCCGGGCAAACCAGCTGGCAGTCGGCAAGTGAGTGGTCTGGCGCGAGACGAGCGAAAAGGCAAAGGCTGGGCGCTTCAGAAACCGTCCTTCCAGTGCCGCCGCTACCGTACCCGAATACAGCACATCATCACCCAGGTTGGCCCCAAGATTGATACCGGCCACCACCATGTCCATCTGCTGTTCCAAATAGCCATTCAAACCCAGGTGCACGCAGTCGGTTGGTGTGCCATCCACACTGATAAACCCGTTAGGCAACTGTTGCGGATGCAGCGGCCGGTTCAATGTCAGCGAGCTGCTGGCACCACTACGGTCCTGCTCAGGCGCCATTACGGTACAGTCGGCAATATCACACAGCACCTCATGCAGGGCAGCCAGCCCCGGCGCATTTACACCATCATCATTGGCAATCAGGATTCGCATTGCGGATTTTCCCCTTCCACAGGTATCAACTCAACCAGCTCACGTACCACTGCCGTGGCAAAGCATCCGGCCGGCAAAACAAACTCAAGTTGCAGACAATCTGCCGCCGGCCAGCTCCAGCGCAAACTCTGCACCGGCAAGCGCAAAATGCGCCGCTGCTGTTTCAGGCCGGCCCGCTCCAGCCAGCGGCACAGCGCAGGCTCGGCATCAGCAACCGCCTGCTCAATCGCACGCGCCTGTCCGCTAACCGGTAAATCACCGGCCCCCCACAGGGCCGCTGTCGGGTGCAGGTCCATTTGTCCAAGCCTTGGGTCATCACATTCAGCCTGGCCAGCAATAAAGAAGCTGCGGCTTTGCGTGAACGATAGCGCGTCACCGGGCAGCGCCCGGTTCCAGCTGCCGTCCTTCACTCTCTGTGCCAACATGCGGTTAAACAGGGCACTGCGTGCTACCGTCAACAATCTTGAGCGCAGGTTGCGGCGCTCAGGCAGCTCGCCAAGGCCAGCATAATGCAACGCATGATGCAAATTGTGCCCGTCCAGGCCAAAACGCTGCGGGCCATAATAGTTGGGCACGCCCTTGTCGGCAATCTGCAGCAGGCGTGTCTCCAGGTCACCCTGCCCGCCCTGCAGGCTCGTCAGGCGAATCACAAAGCCGTTGGCGCTGTGCGCACCGCGCTGCAGTTTGCGCACATGACGCTGCGCCTGTAAAACCCTCAGCTGCGGGTGTTGCAAGGCGCTTATATCCAGCCCAACCCCTGGCAGGTGCAGGCTAAACCACTGCGTAGTCAGGGCCTGGCGGTCTTTGAGTCCGGCGTAGCTGATCAGCTTTTGCGGCAAGCCAAAGGTTTTCGACAGTATGCGTACTGCCTCTTCGGTATTCAGGCCACGCTTTTCCACCTGCAGCCACAGGTGCTCGCCGCTGCCAGACAACTCGATGTCCAGCACCTCATTGACCTGAAAGTCGCTGGTACTGGCTTTGAGTACTGCACGGGCGGCGGGCTTTCCCCAGGCAAGCGGTCCCAACAGGGCGGTATCAGTCATTAGCGCACCAGTAAAACCACTGCATCAGCGGCAATGCCTTCTTCGCGCCCGACAAAACCCAGCTTTTCGGTAGTGGTCGCTTTTACGTTGACCTGTCCTTCGCTCACCCGCAAAGTCTGCGCAATGGCGCTGCGCATGGCATATATGTGTGGCGCCATTTTCGGCGCCTGGGCCTGGATTGTGCAGTCCAGATTGGAAACCCGCCAGCCATCGGCTTCGGCCATATCCACCACCGCTTGCAACAGCAACCGGCTGTCAGCACCCTTAAAGCGCGGGTCGTTGTCCGGGAAGTGCCGTCCAATATCGCCTAGCGCAAGGGCACCCAGTAACGCATCACAGATGGCGTGCAACAGCACATCGCCATCGGAGTGTGCGGCAAAAGAGCGGTTGTGCGCTATCCGGACCCCCCCCAGGACAATATGGTCGCCATCCTGGAAACGGTGCACATCATAACCATGCCCGATACGCATCATGATCAGTCTCCCGCCTGCTGCGCTGGCACGGCAAACTGCTCGTCAAGGTAAGCAATAATGGCCGAAGACTCATACAGCCACTGCACGCCACCGTCTTCCTGCTCGATGCGCAGGCAGGGCACCTGTTTCTTGCCTCCCTGTGCGACCAGCACTTCACGAGCTGCGGTTCCTGCTGACGCCTCAACAGCCGCCACCGGAACATTCAACCGGTGCAAGTGCCGGCGTACCTTGACACAAAAGGGACAGGCACGAAACTGATATAACTGTAAACGCCGGGCCTGCTCATCAACTTTTTGCTGAGCCTCTGCGGGGCGGCCAATTTTTTTTGGCAAAGTCAGCCAGTTGGCAAACACAATCAGCATTCCCAACCCGTTACGCAAAGCTTTTACCAACACTGCATGCTCCTTGAATTAATATGATTCAGATCAGGGCTCGCATTCTAACAGCCTTTGCCGAGCGGAGTTACCTTCGGCCCGGCAACACCTCCGCTGCTTTTCTCTGGAATGCAGCGTATAATGCCACCTTTATAAAACAACCTTTTTGACAGGACAGCATTTTCATGGCTACTCATGCAACCAACGAATTCCGTCCCGGCCTGCGCGTAATGGTAGAAGGCGAACCCTGCATCATGATTGATGTAGAGTTCGTCAAGCCAGGCAAAGGCCAGGCTTTTACTCGCGTCAAAATGCGCAACATCCGCACTGACCGCGTTTGGGAGCGCACCTTCAAGTCCGGCGAAACCCTGGAAAGCGCCGACATCCAGGAACGCGACATGGAATACCTGTATACCGATGGCGAGTTTTGGCACTTCATGGCGACTGACGGCTCGTTCGAGCAGCTGGCTGCCAGCGAGGATGCCCTGGGCGACACCATTAAGTGGTTGAAAGAGCAAGAAGTCTATACGGTTATGCTGTTCAACGAAGCGGTGGTCAGCGTTACTGCGCCCAACTTTATCGAGCTGGAGGTAACCGAAACCGACCCGGGGCTGAAAGGCGATACCGCCCAGGGCGGTTCCAAGCCAGCCACCCTGAGCACCGGTGCAGTAGTTCGCGTACCACTGTTTATTGTTGAAGGCGAAAAACTGAAAATCGATACCCGCAGCGGCGAGTACGTCAGCCGGGCCTGACCATTCAGTTGCTCGAAAAGGGAGCCATCCGGCTCCTTTTTCTTTTGGAGTCACATTCCATGCAAAGCTGGCAACCCTCTGCCAACCTGAAACAGCTACAGGCACGGCAACGCCTGTACCGCAGCATTCGCGAGTTTTTCTACAGCCGCGGCGTGCTGGAGGTTGAAACGCCCCTGCTAGCCCAGGCCCCGGTCGCTGACCCCAACATCACACCGATCGGTACCGTCAACAGCCGCTGGCTACACACCTCTCCCGAATACGCCATGAAGCGCATGCTCTGTGCCGGCAGCGGTGATATTTATCAGATCTGTAAAGTCTTTCGCCATGGAGAAGCCGGCCGCCGGCATAACCCCGAATTCAGCATGCTGGAGTGGTACCGTGTCGGCTGGAAACTGCCACAACTGATGCAGGAAGTGGCTGAACTCCTGCAACTGGTGCTGGCCGAACGCTACCCGAAACTTTCCGTGCGTTATTACAGCTACCGTGCAGCTCTGCAGAAATACGCCAACCTGGACCTGCTCAGCTGCGATGACCTGGACATCAGGACACTGGGTAGCCAGCTGGCCAATGCCGATCTGCAGCTGGACCGTGACGGCTGGCTGGACATCATCATGAGCCACAAGGTTGAGCCCGCTCTGCCACGTAACTGCCTGGTATTCATCGACCGCTTTCCCGACTCACAGGCCGCGCTGGCAAAGATTCTGCCGGATGACAAGGGTGTTCCCTGGGCTCAACGCTTCGAAGTGTTTTTTAACGGAATGGAGCTGGCCAACGGTTACGACGAACTGCTGGATGCAGACATCCAGCGCAAACGCTTTGCCCGGGAACTGGCCGGCACTGGCCGCCCTTGCGACGAACGCCTGCTCGCCGCCCTGGAGCATGGACTGCCCGACTGCAGCGGTGTTGCGCTGGGGCTGGACCGCCTGCTCCTGCATATCTGCAACCTGGACAGCATCAGCCAGGTGCTCAGCTTCGACTGGCATCGCGCCTGAACAGGCCTGCACAAACCGTGTCCAGACTTTTCCCTGTGCCTTCAACGCTCAAGCCTGTCAGACACCAGGCGATATAAGGTCATAAGCTGCGCCGGACTCCAGTCATTTATCCTGATCGGGCAAATGCTGGTTAGATCATCACACTTTACATAATGAAGTGAGCTTTATGAATAATCTCAGCATCCGTACCCGCATTCTGATACTTGCCTTGCTGCCAGTCGTTGCATTGGCAACGTTTCTCACCTATTACAACTATGAGCAGGCACGAAGTTTTGGCAACACTTCTGTCCGGGACTTCTCCCGTGACATGGAAGCCAGCAAGCGCCAGGAGTTGCGCAACTATGTTGAACTTGCCCGAACCTCGATCAGCCACCTGTACGAGCAGCCGGGCTCTGCCAATGATCCGGCTGTTCAGCAACAGGCATGGGAAATCCTCGCCCAGCTGCGTTTTGACGACTCCGGCAGCATCGGTTACTTCTTTGCTTACGACACCAAGGGTGTCAACGTCATGCATGGTGTCAATCCGGCGCTGGTTGGACGTGACCTGTACGACTTCAAAGACCCCAATGGCGTGCTGATGATCCAGCAACTGATTGCCGCTGCACAGCAGGGCGGCGACTACACCTCCTATAGCTGGGAAAATACCGAAACAAATGCCATTGAGCCAAAGCTTGGCTATTCCATCATGCTGCCCGAATGGAACATCATGCTGGGCACCGGCTTCTGGATCAGCGGACTTGAGCAGCAAATTGCCCAGCTGGAGCAACAGGTCGCTGAAAACATTCGCGATACCCTTGTCGGCTCACTGGTTACAGCCCTGGTTGCACTGATCATCATTGTAGGGCTGGCACTGCTGGTTGTGCGCACCATCAGTCGCCCCCTGGTCTCAACCGTTGCAGCAATGAATGATGTTGCCCTGGGTGACGGCGATCTGACCCGGCGCCTGTCAGCCAGCGGCCAGGATGAAATTGCTCAGCTGGGCCGGGCCTTCAACAGTTTTGCCGATCAGG
>Ga0209075_1000865_pt1 | contig 29235 bp, 25 predicted proteins | sample Stecom2011_FD_187523 | JGI IMG/M metagenome (GOLD analysis project Ga0209075, IMG submission 187523) | Agricultural soil microbial communities from Utah to study Nitrogen management - Steer compost 2011 (SPAdes) (version 2) | ecosystem: Environmental > Terrestrial > Soil > Agricultural land...
CAAATTATTTCACTCTAACAACTTACTCCAATGCTTTTACCACTTACTAAACTAACTATAGATCCATAACAACCTACAAACTAAACAGTAAATTAGTTCCCCATTTCTGACATAAACTTAATGCGCATCAAACGCAATTCTTCTTCTGTGTAATCACCATCGAATTCGTCGTAAGCTTCTTTCAAAGAGTCTGTTTCAGCTTCAGAGAAATAATCATAAATCTCCTCTTGATTATCTTCATCTAAAATTTCGTCCAGATAATAATTAATGTTTACACGGGTTCCAGAGTTAACGATCATTTCAATTTCATCGATAATTTCATCCATTGATTTACCTTGTGAAGAACTAATGTCTTCCAAAGGAAGTTTTCTGTCGATATTTTGAATTAACTGTACTTTCAATCCAGATTTATTCACTAAAGACTTCACCACTAAATCTTGTGGACGTTCAATATCGTTGCTTTCCACATGCTCTTTAATCAAAGCTAGAAAAGGCGCACCATATCTACGTGCTTTTCCTTGACCAACACCTTGAATATTAACCAGTTCTTCCTTTGTAATTGGGTATTGGAAGGACATATCCTTCAAGCTGGACTCCTGGAAGATCACAAACGGTGGAATGTTTTTATCCCGCGAAATTTGCTTACGCAAGTCAAGCAGACCTTGATACAACACCTCATCAAAAGCATCTTTCATTCCGCCACCGCTTACAATATCACCTTCGTCTTCATCAAGGGAATAATCATGTTCTTTAACAAGTATGAAGGAATGCGGTTTTTTTATGAAATCATGTCCACGTTCTGTCATTTTGATCACGCCATAGGTTTCAATATCTTTAGAAATTAAACCTGCAACAAGCGATTGTCTAATCACAGCATTCCAAAACACTTTATCTTTGTCTTTTCCTGCGGCAAACGAAGGCAACAAGTCGTGTTTATAGGATTTTATTTCTGTTGTATTTTCTCCATTTAGGAAAGAACATATATGATTTGCCCTTTGCATTTCTTTCAGTTCAATTACAGCGTTAAGCAATTTCAACACATCTTCTTTTCCTTCTGTTCTTTCTTTCGGGTTTCGACAATTATCGCACATTTCAGAACACTTCGAATCATCATATTCTTCACCAAAGTAATGAAGTAAATATTTTCTTCTACAAATAGAGGTTTCGGCGTAGGATACAATTTCAAACAACAACTGTCTTCCTATTTCTTGTTCAGCAACAGGTTTTCCTTGGAGGAATTTTTCTAATTTCTCAATGTCTTTATAGGCGTAAAAAGCTACACATTCGCCCACTCCACCATCTCTTCCGGCACGACCAGTTTCTTGGTAGTAACTTTCTAAAGACTTAGGAATATCATGGTGAATCACAAAACGAACATCTGGTTTATCGATTCCCATTCCAAAGGCAATTGTAGCAACGATTACATCGCAATCTTCCATCAGGAAAGCGTCTTGATGTTTTGCACGTGTGGCAGCATCCATTCCGGCATGATACCCCAATGCATTAATTCCATTGACACGTAAAACTTCAGAAAGTTGTTCTACCTTTTTTCGTGAAAGGCAATAAATAATTCCAGATTTACCCTTTCTCTTTCTGATGTACTTAATAATTTCTTTTTCGACGTCTTTCTTGGGTCGAACTTCATAATATAAATTATCTCGATTAAAAGAAGCTTTAAACACATCGGCATCCACCATGTTCAAGTTCTTTTGAATATCCTGCTGAACCTTTGGCGTCGCTGTTGCAGTTAACGCTATAATAGGAACATCAGAAATGGCTTCAAAAATCTCACGTAGTCTTCTGTATTCAGGTCTAAAATCATGACCCCATTCAGAAATACAGTGGGCTTCATCAATAGCAAAGAATGAAATCTTTACAGAAGTAAAAAAATCTATATTCGCTTGCTTGGTTAAAGATTCAGGTGCAACATAAAGTAATTTTGTTTTCCCTGCTTTAATGTCCTCTTTAACTTTATTTATCTCCGTCTTTGATAGGGAGCTATTGAGAACATGTGCTACAGAATCGTCCTCGCTGACATTGCGAATGGCATCGACTTGATTTTTCATCAAAGCAATCAAAGGTGAAACGATAATAGCTGTTCCCTCTGACAATAAAGCGGGCAATTGATAGCACATTGACTTCCCACCCCCGGTAGGCATGATGACAAAAGTATTCTTTTTGTCTAGAATACTATTAATGATTGATTCTTGATCACCACGAAACTGATCATATCCAAAATACTTACGCAAGGCAAGATTTAACTCCGAAACTTCTGCAACAGACATAATATAACTGATTTTTCTTCTCTTAAATATACAAAAAAAAGACAATACGAATTTAAGAAATAAGTAAATACTTCTCAAAGTCTATCGCCATAAGACATTATCAGGGGGATGAAAGCGTTATTTTCAAAGACTAATCGTTTGAAAACTTGTGGTATTAAGAAAAACTTAACAATCCACCATTGTAGTTAAATGCTTAAATAATGAGGTTTAAGGTCAAAAAAAGAGGTGAACACCAAATCAATGGGATCACCTCTAGAAATATTAAATCAAACACTAATTAAAGCTCCTATGTTGTCCATTGGTTGTGAATAATTGCCTTGAGCAAATAATCTTCACCTTGTTTTTCTACAACAAATATTAAAGCTTTCCAGTCCAAGTACCCCTCCTCTGATGGAGCGATATAAAATTCTACAAAAGTAGCTTTTGGATAAAGTTGATGTACATTATGAAGTTCACTTCCATAAGCCTTAGGCGCTTCTCCTTCATAAGTTTGAATACTCAACTCTTCTGCTCCAAGAATATCCACTCCAAAAATGTATTGATTAAGATACTCAGGAGTTGACATCAATAAAGAGTCCCCACTTCCATCTTGGACACCCCAAAAGTGCACCTCATCTGTTCCTGCCTTTATCTCTTCGATAGTCACTTCTCTAGCAGTAGCTGTATCGATGTAAGCATAAGATGAGAAAAGAATTTTACCTGAAGTATATCGCGTCAATAAATCATAACGACCTTCACTCATTTCTTTATATGCCATTCTAGCAAAAGCGACTTCATCGTCAAAGTGGTAAGAAACTTCTTCTTCCTCCGCTTCTCCAATAACAACTTCTTCTTTCACTTTTTCTACCGGTTCAACTTCTTGTTCTGCGTCTTTATTTTCACACGAAAACAAACCAACAAGAAGGACTAACATCCAAATTTTTCTCATTATTTCTTAATTAATTTTTTAACGACTAACTGATTCCCTAAAGTTAATACTACATTATAAACTCCTTGTGAGAAATCCCCAATTTCAATTTGATTTTCATTTGGTCCAATCATGGAGCGCAATACAAGCTGTCCTTTCACATCGTAAATCGCAACATTCATGTCCTGTTTAACATCCTTAAAAAGAATGTACTCAGTCGCTGGATTCGGATAAATAGAAACCTTTTCTGGCCCATACAAAGGAACACTTAAATTATCTAAATACCTTTGCCCGTTACTAGACGAATCTGCAATTAATCCGGCTCCATTTTCAGCTTTAACAGAGACATAATACACTTGATTATAAATAGGATTTGCGAGCAAGTGTGATATTGTAGTATTCAATCCGTTGCTTGACCATGCTACGACATCATCATCTCCAGCAGTTGTTCCAATCGCAACTTCAAACTCAACGATTCCAGAATTCGGATCGTTAGCTGTACCCCAGTTGGCATCAATAACCGGAGTATAAGTTGTATCGATATCGGTACTCGTACCATCATTAATGACTAAGTCTACAGGAGCTGTCCAATCTACATCCACCAACTCGGTGTGTATATTTGAAACATTGTAAGCATTGTCTTTTATTATAGACATTACCCGGCCCGAACTCGTGTTTGGATTTGGATTCTCCATTCTTATGTCATCGCCTACTGTTGGTCCCACATGAACATCAACGGAAGGATATCGAGAGCGGTAAACAGTGAAATCATCCACCTCCATCGTTGCATTTCCAGAGCGGAAAGAAACAAAATCACCCGTTCCTACAGGGTCGGGATCAACATAAGTTCCAATCAGTTCATCGTCAATATACACTTGCATTTTACCAGAGATTCGATCAAAACTAAGTTTAAAATCATACTCTGTGTTGGCATCAATTGTATGTGAAACATTAATCAATGGAGATCCAAAAACATTGTTTTCAACTTTATAGAATTGCACTGCGTTATCATCTACTCTAAACCAAATAAAATAAGAGTCACCTCTTTCAATTCCAGTAGGATCACTACATAAAATATAAAGTCCTCCTCTTCTGTTTCCGACAGCACCTCCAAACTTACCTTTCCAATGATAGAGGTAGTTATTCGACAAACTCTGGTTCAAAGGAATGTAAACATTATTGTTGTGTAAACTTGCATCTGTTTGCACTAGTTTACCGTTGCTCATCCCCCAGCTTCCAGCTTCCACTGTCCAATCTGAATTTAGCGATGTTCCGTCAAACCCATCATAAATAAATCCTCTTTCATGGTTTGCCGTCCAGTGTCCGTTCGATAAATACCCTACATGATACAGCGATTTTTCAACACCAGCTCCATCTACATCATCTTCATCCACGAAATCAGCTTGAAAATTACTTGTCTTCCAACCGTTAGAAATATTGATTGCTGTACTCGGTGAAATATGATCTGGGGGTGTCACCGGAACAGAAGAGTAAGTTGCTGACCAGCCTGGCTTTCCAGTTGCACAATCTGATCTAAACTCAAACAAGAGCGTTCCATTGTTGGAAGTTACTGATCCAGGACCACTTGTTCCTGTGTACTTTCCAATCAGAGGAGCATTAGTTGTTGTACCGTCATAAACAAAAAGGTAATCCCAATTGGTTTCCAAATCAAAACTAGTAAAGTTCATTGTTAAGGAACTCACATCATTGGGAGCAAACAACCATAATTTTCTTTCATCATCTCCATAGTTTCCTGACGCTCCTCCAGAATCATAAAAGTTACCGCTTGTATTGGTAATTGTAGTGATACTTGGATTGGCATTGACCAACTTATAATACTTTTCCCAATTCCAATGGATACCAGGATCTGTGTGCGTCTGGCTGGGGAAGTGTTGGTGTCCCTTAATACGTGTACATGCACCAAGGGTATTAATTCCTGAAGTTGAATTACCAAAATATGTTCTTACAGGTTTTAAATTTGCGTCATGATTCTTTGTTGTAATATGTCTACTTAAAGCAGCAGAACTTTGATACATGGCATTGGTATACCAACTAGGGTCGTTCACCCAGCCTTCATGCTCATAGCCAATTGCAATAGAGTTTGAGTTTCCAACATGCCACCCTCTTTTATACTCCTCTAACATTTGGGTTATTTGACCATCACTAGATCTAATGACATAATGATAAGAAACATTTGCAGAACAGTTTTGAGCCCAAGAAATAGCCCCTGCATAAGACCCTTGAATCGTATGGATGGTAATTGCCTGAACAACCGTACCATTTCTAGAATTATAATTACAAGATGGAGTTGGCACCCATAAAGCAGGACCATATCCTACAGATTTATTCGTTGATCCTGAATTAGGCATATAGGATAACCCTGATTCTATTTCAATTCCAGTTGGGGTAAAATTAACTTGAGGTGCAGAAAGCACTTGATAATTGCTTGCTCCAAACACCTGTTCTAGATTTAAGTTATGTGGTGCAAAACCATGGGTCTGTGCAAAATCAACATCTTTTAGGTAACGCATAATTTCAAAAACCTGTGCATCTCTTGCATAAAGATTTACTCTTCCTGAATCAGGAATTTCAGAGAGTTGAATTAATGTATTATAAATCCTTTGATCAGCTGGCAAACCAGCATGCTGAAGGTATATGTGTTCAAATGCAGCAGCATAGGCTTTAATCTGAAGGTCAACATCTGCTTTTTGTTGACTGACAGTAATGTTTGAAAGTTGTGCAATTAATTTTCCATTTTGCTTGAAATAGTTAGCACCATCATCAAAAACACCCATCACACCATAAGGACTAGGCATACCTGTACACGACGGTGCATAAGTTTCATCAATATTTTGCATATGGGTTCTTGTCCAAGAAACTGTTTCTAAAACTCCTTCAGGAACGTTTGGATGATCTATATAAGCTTGATTAAAAGATAAATTTTGCCCTAAGATTAAAAATGGAGCAAAAAACAGCAATAGTAGCGTACTGATTTTCATTGTAGTAGTATTAATATTAGTTTAGTGGGATAAATTTAAAAAACATAATTTAATAATCGTGTTAAAATTTCACTTAAATCTCTTTTTTAGTTAATTTTCTTATTTCATTCCAGCCAGAGGAATTTATTATATCATTTAATCTTATTCAAGCATATAATTATAAATTAGGATTACTTCTTTCTTTATAATTTTCATAATGCTACTCAAAAACGGTTTAATTGGTTGGTGTAAAAGAAAGCTTCAAATAAGCATTTCAATTGAAGTTGGACTTTCTTAGAAGGAATTAATTTTATTCGGACATTTAGGTGTAAAACAAGAATAAAACTCTAATTTTGATGTACAAAAAACGAGTTATGGAAATCACAAGAGATAAAGTTTTAGAAGCGTTGGGAAATGTAATAGAACCCGACCTTAAAAAGGATATAGTTTCACAAAATTTAATTGAAGATTTACAAATCGAAGGCAACAAAATATCACTCAATGTAAACGTTGTCAATCCTGCAATGCATGCAAGAAAAAGAATGCAAGAAGCAGTTTCTTTTACTTTAAAGCGAATTTTAGGAGATGAGATTGAAGTAGAAACCAATGTAAAAGGAATGTCTGCTGAAGCAAAAGGTTCGCGCAGAAAAGTTCTACCAGAGGTTAAACACATTATTGCCATTGCATCTGGAAAAGGTGGAGTTGGTAAATCAACAGTTACAGCAAATCTAGCAGGTGGCTTAGCCAAAGCAGGATATAAAGTAGGTATAGTAGATGCTGACATTTATGGTCCATCTATGCCAACGATGTTTGATGTGGTTGGAGACCGTCCTGCCTCCATCAATGTAGAAGGCGAGACAAAAATGGCGCCTGTTCTATCTTATGGAATCTCTATTATGTCAATCGGGTTCTTTACGGAGCAAGACGACGCAGTAGTATGGAGGGGGCCAATGGCATCAAAGGCACTTACTCAAATGTTCACAGACACCCATTGGGGCGAGTTGGATTATTTATTAATTGACCTACCCCCAGGGACAGGAGATATTCATTTATCCTTAGTACAAAACATTCCACTAGACGGGGCCATTATTGTATCAACACCACAAGAGGTTGCACTTGCAGATGCCAGAAAAGGAGTAAACATGTTCCAGCTGGACACCATAAAGGTTCCAATCGTAGGGTTGATTGAAAACATGGCTTGGTTCACACCAGAAGAACTTCCAGAAAACAAATATTTCATTTTCGGTAGAGATGGAGTGAAGAATTTAGCCAAGGGGATGAATCAACGTTTCCTAGGTCATATTCCCTTAGTTCAAAGTGTTCGAGAGGCTGGAGATATTGGAAGACCGGCGGTAATGCAACAAAACACAGTTGTTTCTGAGGCTTTTGACGAATTAGTTCGTAAGTTTGTAGAGATAACAAAGTAAACATTTAACATGACCGAAGGAATGGAAGCATTAAAGAAAACAGTTAATGATGCATTAGAGCAATTGCGTCCGTTTTTAGAACAAGATGGAGGCGACATGGAATTGGTTGAAATCACCGAAGAGAAAGTTGTACGCGTCCGTTTACTTGGTGCTTGTCGTGATTGCTCTATGAGCGTTATGACATTAAAGGCTGGTTTAGAAGAGGCCATAAAAAAAGCTGCTCCAGAAGTACTTCGTGTAGAAGCTGTTGATCAAACAGAAGAAATATCTAAATAAACCACGACATGCTTGGTTTCAATCATGCATTTCGTGGTTTATCTCAAATGTTCCGTTCGGAACGTAATTTCAGAATTCAATTTGCTGTATTTCTATTAGTAATAGCAACAGGTCTATATTTAGACATTTCAAACATCCATTGGTTGGTTATTTTGTTGTGCAGTGGATTGGTCCTCTCGCTCGAAACAATCAATTCTGCAATAGAAAAAACCTGTGATCTCATTTCAAAAAAAGAACATCCTCAAATTAAACTCATCAAGGACCTATGTGCTGGAGCAGTTTTGCTTGCCTCAATATTTTCAGCCATTATAGGTGCAGTGATTTTTTATTCCTATTTATTTAATGATTAAAGTCAGCTAAAACGCTCTGGGTTACTTAATAAAAATTCATTATCTTGTCAGAAAATTAAGACTATGAAAAAGATACTTGTACCTACGGACTTTTCTGAATATGCATTAAATGCTGCTAAACTAGCAGCTAACCTAGCCAAGAAATTTGACGCCCGAATATACTTTCTTCATGTGGTTTCTATGCCTGTGTATGAAACAGGGATTATTCCTGGTCAATCACAACAAGATATTGCAGAAGGTTTATTTATTCTAAAGAAAGTGAAAATGGATTTTCAAGAATTATTAAGTCAAGACTTTCTAGAAGGAGTAAACGTAGCTAAAGCAATTCAATATGATGGAGTTTATGAGTCTATCGTTAAACAGGCAAAAGAGAATGATATTGATTTAATTGTAATGGGAACACATGGTTCTTCGGGGTATGTTAACGACTTTTTTATCGGAAGTAACACAGATAAAATTGTTCGACTTTCCAAAACACCAGTTTTAACTACGAGAGATGAAGTTCTGGACCCGAAATTTGAGCGACTTGTTTTTGCAAGTGATTTTGGAGATGGCGTGGTTACATCTTTTAGAAAAATCGCTGAAATTGCTGAACTTCTACAAGCAAAAGTCGACTTAGTGAGAATCATAACACGTGATGATTTCTTTTTCTCTGGACCGATGTTAGATTCAATGGATTCATTTGCTAAAGAAAATGGCTTGGTTAATTACGATTGTCACGTATACGCAGCCGAGTCTGTCCAAATTGGAATAAACGAATTTGCTCATCGTGTAAATGCAGATTTAGTTACAACAGTAACTCATGGGCGAAGAGGGTTGGCTCGACTTTTTAACGGTTCTGTAACGAGCGATCTTATGAAATCAAGCACCTTACCAGTACTTACCATCCGTGCTCAAAGATAATATTCACTTGATATTCTGAACATTGCAAAAAAGTTGATTTTTTTTTGATTTTTTTTCGCCTAAGGCTTGCTTCAAAAGAAATTAATTGACTATATTTGCAGTCGCAGTCGAGAAAATGACTTTTATAAACGAATAAAAAATCTCAACTGCAAAATGAAATAGAATATCTTTTTAAAGAATATATTCCTCCTTAGCTCAGTTGGTTAGAGCATCTGACTGTTAATCAGAGGGTCCTAGGTTCAAGTCCTAGAGGGGGAGCAAAATTGAGCTTGTCGTTTTACGGCAAGCTCTTTTTGCTTTTAATGAACATTTGAAGTTGAAAATTTGGGGATTAAGCTTATTGGATACTTTTAGAAACCAAACCACCAACTAGCAATGCTGAAGTAGATCAACACTCCGCTAATATCAGCAATAGAGGTAATTAAAGGAGCACTTGCTGTTGCAGGATCAAGTTTAAGTCGGGTAAAAATAAAAGGCAATAACAGACCAACAACACTTCCCATCAGCACGGTAAGAATCATTGTAAGGGAAACTACAATAACAACTTCGGGAGCGCGATAACTGGCCACCAAAGACACCCCTACAGCCATTGTAATTCCTAAAGACAAAGAAACCAAAAGCTCTTTTCCGATTAATTTATACCAATCCGACAGCTTAACGTCCCCCATGGCCAAAGAACGTATCATTAAAGTAGCAGTTTGAGAACCAGCATTCCCACCACTATCAATCAATAGCGGTAGAAAAAACACCAAAGCAACCACAGATTGTATAACGTTCTCAAAACTGGCCAAAGCTGCGCCAGAAAATAAATTCATGAACACTAAGGCCACCAACCAAACCACTCTATTTTTATACAAATCAAAAACACGTGCTTTAAGTGGATTATTTACTGCACTCTGAAACGCACCAAACTTTTGGAAATCTTCTGAAGATTCCTCATCGACAACATCCATGATATCGTCAAAAGTTACAATTCCAAGCAATACACCGTCTCGACCAACAACAGGCAAAGCTACCCTATCGTAATCTTTAAAAACCTTAATAGCTTCCTCTTGATCTTCGGAAGCACTAAGAGAAACAAATTGATAATCGATTAGCTCCTCCATTGTTTGTTCTGGATTGGCCAAAATAAGGTCTTTAATTTTTAAATCATCGATCAAATTCCAATCTGCATCTACAATATAAATTACATTGAGGGTTTCAGCATCTTGACCATATTCACGGATATGTTGGAAGGTTTGTGCAACTGTGAATTCAGGCCTAACCGCAACATATTGAGTTGTCATCAGTCGACCGATACTGTCCTTCGGATAACCCAATAATTGATTGGTGATTTCTCTTTGCTCAGGAGACAACTCTTTAATTAGTTTTTGCGCAACTTCTCCTGGGAGCTCACCCAAAAAAGCGGTCCTATCATCTGGCTCCAAATCATTAAGCAGTCGCGCAATTTTTGCTGCATTCACTGCCAATCCATTAATGATCTCTTGTTGTTTTGAATGCGAGAGAAGTTTAAATACCTCTTTAGTTTGCTGCTTATCTAGCAGTCTAAAAATAATGATTTTATCGCGTTCAGAGATATCTTTAAAAAGCTCAGCAACACTAACAGCTTCAAGCTTTTCAAGTTCATACTTTAAAGTCTTCCATTCTTTAATTCTAATCAAAGAAATCAAATCTGATTTCAATTCATCTATTACTTGGTCCATATACGGTTATCAATAACATTTTACACAGTGTCTAAGATATTAAACTAAAACAGATTGATTACACAAAAACCTACAAATAAGGAAGTCATTAAAAATCATAGCAACAGTCAAATAAATATAGAGCATCAAACCGTAGATCTTCCATATACGTAATATACCGTTAGAAACATTGTAGCCGTAGTAATTTTACAAACTTGATTCACTGCATCACCAATACTTTCTTTTACAGGCCAATTTTGAACTATTTCTTTTGCGTTTTTTTCAAATTCCTTACGCTCCTTCTTTTTACGACATATTGTAGGGTAAAGTTTACAAACATCAATCAATCCAATCAACCCCCTGTCCTCATTATCTAAATCATCCAGATACTTTAGTTTAGTTCTGTATTCAGAAATAAGGATTTGCTGTGCTAACGTATTGGTCAAGACACTTTTTCTATATGGAAACAGACCTAAAAATCGTTTGTGCTCAACACGGACCAAAGACTTACCTTCCATTTCCTCCAAATGCTCCCATAATTTAGAAGACCGTTTTCTATAAATACTCAACAATCGACTTTTAAGGACTTTGGGTTTCTTCTTATTAATCACCTCCTCCAACAATTCTTTCAGAAAAGGGTGTTTGACTTCAACATCATTTCTTTTCACAAAAATCCGACGTTTCTTGATACTAATCTTGTCTAAGAGGGCCAATTCCATATAAACACATGCAGCATAACCCAGCTTAATATAATTAAAAGGTGAGACAAACCCCTTCTTGCGAGGATGATGGGCCAATAAAAGGAATTTTTCGGTGGTAGTGAGTTCCATATTTGCAATTTTACAACAAGATAAAACAAAAATACCGAACCGCAAACTACATAACAGTCACAATTTGAGGTTATTATGAAAATCCTAAAAACAAAAACGGGATCTAAATCCGATTAAATTCGGAGTAAAAAAACAAGGATAACTGAAAAATATAACCACAAATTACTCGTCAAAAAACGTGTAATTTCTCAGTTCAAGCACCATTATAAAGTTCGTTGCGATGTTTTGAATCAGCACATCATTAATTAACATCGTTTCGTCGTGATAAATCACTTGATACTGAGTAATATACTCGTCATTCTTGTATTCCTGTTTCTTCACAAGGTTATCAAACTCATCGTAGCCAAAAACAAAAGTTCTATTTTGAACACCGGGTGTATTCGAGCGCACTGATATACTATCCAATAGATTTTTCTCATTGTACGAATAAGTCGTTGTTTTGGTACCCGAAGTCCTGTGCAAGCGTTCAACCTCTTGAGTAACTAGTCCTGTTTCATCATAGTAGGTGAAAACATCTTTATATGGAATATCGTAGCTATTATAGATTGTACGTTTTTGCTGACCTTCATAATTAGCATATGACGAACGTTCAGAGGACACAGTAAACTCTCTTCCCAATTTAAAATTGGTGACACTAGTAGTGTTTCTATTTAAGTTTCTTCGGTATTCTTCATTAACAACACGTCCTTCATCATCATATTCGTATATGTAGGCATAGAAGCCATACTGGTCACGCTGTCTTAAAGCGGTTAAGTTCCCCTTTTCATCATACTCATAAATACTCACTAAAGTATCTTGACCTTTAGCTACCTGGCGACTTTCCAGTTGTTTTATCAGCTGCCCATTCTCATTAAAAGTATACTGACGAAAGTAATCGGTTTCCCTTAATATATCTCCAAGTTTATAATGGATAAATCCTCCTGAAATGGTTTTTATTTTATTTTTTTTAATGATTTTCTCATTAAAATAAGGTTGGTCTGTAAATGCTTTTCCTGAGGAATTATCGAGCAACTGTGCACTACTTATCTGAGCATTACAGAACAAGAGAAAAACTATTGTAAAAGACTTAAATCGAAATTGCATTTTCGTTCAATTTTATTTTTTAAAGAAAAAAGACCTCTGCCGAGGTAAACGCAGAGGTCTTTTTATAACCGATTTAATTAACAAATAAAATTCTGGCTATTTATTTAACTCTTCTTTTACAAGAGTTGAAATTATTTTTCCATCCGCTTTTCCTGCTAGGGCTTTAGTAAGATTTCCCATTACTTTCCCCATGTCTTGCGGTCCAGAAGCACCAACTTGAGCTATTGTTTCAATCACTTTTGATCTGATTTCTTCTTCACTCATCATTTTCGGCATATAAGCTTCAATAATTTTCGCTTCAAACAATTCAGTTTCTGCTAAGTCTTCTCTTCCTTGTTCCACATAAACATTGTATGAATCCATACGTTGTTTATGCAGTTTTATTATGACTTTGTTCTCTTTTGTTTCATCCACCTCTCCTTGTCCAGAAGTTGCTTCATTCAAAAGTTTGGCTTTGATATCACGAAGTGCACCCAATTTCTCTTTGTCTTTGGCGCGCATTGCTTCTTTAATATCTTGGCTTATTTTTTCTGTTAAACTCATTGAATTTCTATTTTAATCTACATTATCATGTAGGAATGAATTTGTACCACGAAGAGTGGTATTATTGTCATTTTTCTTTGGGTCAGTAACTTCGTAGCGCGATGTATTATCATCTGAAGAACGCACATGATCATCCAAGTCAATCTTTCTACGTTTGAATGCAGGCTCTCTTTCCAGCTCACTCAACCCTTCAGCACTATTCAAGTGAGACGTATAATTACGAATACGTTCCATGCGTTCTTGCGTACGTCTTTGCTGTTCTTCAATGGTCAATTCATTAGACTTAACGTTTCCCTCAAAAGAAGTGTCTTCATCCATTTCATCATCTAAGAAAAAGCGTTTCACCTCTTCTTTCTTTTCTCCAGAAGTAGAAGTTGTTGTTTCTTCTTTTTTTACTTCTTCGTTAGGAACAACAGTTTTTACCTCCCAGTTCATTGTTGAAGCAGAAGACTCCTCATCTACCTCGTCATTTGACGTATCATTAGATTTGATGTAAGGTTCTATTTCCTCCGGTTCTTTATATTGATTCTGAGCAATAGCACTTGTCAACGGAGTTGTAATTTCTTGTTTTTTCTCTTCTTCTAAAACTTGCACCTTTTTTTCAGGCGCCTTTTCAAAACCCGTTACAGGTGATTGAGACTGGTTAAATCCAGTTGCAATAATCGTAACGCTAAGGGATTCATTTAAAGTCTCGTCATAACCATGCCCCCAAATAACATCGGCAGTTGAACCTGCAGCATCTTGGATATAATCTGTAATATCAGAAATTTCATCCATCAACACTTCGTTGGTACCATAAGTAATGTTCAACAACACATACTCTGCACCAGAAATATCGTTATCATTCAACAATGGCGAGCTCAATGCCGACTGAACTGCTTCAATTGCACGGTTATCACCTTCAGCAATTGCAGATCCCATTACGGCAACACCACTATTCTTCATTACAGTATTCACATCGTTAAAATCGACATTAATTGCACCTGTAACAGAAATCACATCAGCGATTCCCTTAGCGGCGGTAGACAATACATCATCTGCTTGGGCAAATGCATTTCCTAGAGTAAGGTTACCTGAAATCTCGCGCAAACGTTCGTTGTTGATCACCAACAAAGTATCTACCGCTTCACGCATATTCTCCAAGCCTTCTTCAGCTTGTTGACGACGTTTTCTACCTTCAAAATTAAAAGGCACTGTAACGATTCCAACCGTTAATATTCCTAGCTCTCTTGCCACTCTTGCCACTACAGGGGCAGCTCCAGTTCCTGTTCCACCACCCATTCCGGCAGTAACAAAAACCATTTTAGTGTTATTAGCGAGTAATTCTTTAATGTCTTCTATGTTTTCAATCGCCGCATTCATCCCAATTTCAGGAATAGAACCTGCTCCTCGTCCTTCAGTTAATGAAGGTCCAAGTTGAATTTTATAAGGTACAGGAGAAATATCAAGAGCTTGTCTATCTGTATTACATACGATAAAGTCTACTCCATCAAACCCTTGGTTGTACATGTGATTTACGGCGTTGCTTCCACCACCACCAACACCAATTACTTTGATGATTGACGATTGGTCTTTTGGGATATCAAATTCCATATTCTTTGTTATTTATGGTTGCAAATTAATTATTCTACGTCTTCTTCAAACCAGCTCTTTCCTTTTTCAAGCAGCTTATCAAAGAAGGATCCTTTTGTACGTTTTGAGTGCGATTTCACCGCTGCAATAGAACGTTTTTGACGATCATTGCTTTCAAAACCTTTTAACACAAGTCCTACACCCGTTGCGAACATTGGACTTGTTAATATTTCATTGGTTGCAGACTGCCCCAAATGTTCGTTCGGGTAACCAATACGTGAGTTCATACCTGTTACAAACTCAAACAATTGATTAATATTTTTCAATTCTGCACCACCACCTGTTACGACAATTCCACCTATGAGTTTCTTCTCATATCCTGAATTTTTAATTTCGTAATAGATGTGTTCGATGATTTCCTCCATACGTGCCTGAATGATCCCAGACAATGCCTTAATAGAAATCTCTTTAGGTTCACGCCCCCTTAATCCAGGGATGCACACCACTTCATTTTCTTGACTTTCACTTGCCAAAGCGCTTCCAAATTTCACTTTCAAAGCTTCAGCTTGACGTTGAAGAATAGTACATCCTTCTTTGATGTCATCTGTAATTACGTTCCCTCCAAATGGGATAACGGCAGTGTGGCGGATAATACCTTCATGGAAAATAGCAATATCAGTTGTTCCACCACCAATGTCTACCAAGACAACACCCGCTTCTTTTTCTTCATCTGAAAGTACGGCTGCAGCACTTGCCAATGGTTCAAGAATGGTTTCTTCAACCTCTAGTTCTGCTTTATTGATGCATTTTTGGATATTCTTTGCTGCTGCAATTCTCCCTGCAATAATGTGGAAGTTAGCTTCCATTCTTACACCAGACATACCAATCGGATCAATGATTCCTTTTTCACCATCAACAATGTATTCTTGTGGTAAAACGTGAATAATTTCTTCCCCTGGTTCCATGACCAGCTTGTACATATCATCAATCAATGCATCGATATCTGCTTGTGAAATCTCATCTTGATTAGAATTACGGGTATAAATTCCGCGATGTTGTAAACTTTTAATGTGTTGTCCAGCAATTCCAACATTCACTACACCAATTGTCAGATCTCCCTCAACATTGTCTTGCGCCTGCCTAACAGCTTCTCTAATTGAGTTCACTGTTTTTTCAATATTAGAAACCATCCCACGAGTTACCCCATGAGATTCTGTTTTTCCCATCGAAAGAATTTCGATCTTTCCATGTTCATTTTTACGTCCAACAAAGCAAGCAATCTTTGTTGTTCCAATATCAAGTCCTACAATAATATCCGACATCTTATTCTTTTTTCTTTGCTACAATTTGATCTTTAAACCTCAAATTGATTGATTCATATTTATTCCATCCTTCGTAGGGGATCACTTCATCATAAAAAGTGGATAACTTTCTAAACTTGTCTTCCACCATTTCATCTGATTCCGCTGCTCCAAAAATAATTCTGTGCTCTCCCACTCTAGGAATCAACACAAAACCGTCTTTTTTTGTGTAATGAACCTGTACAATTTGCGCATTATAAAATGCATCATTACAAACATAGTTCGAAATACGATAGATTTGATCCATCTTTGATTTAGTTTTCAAACTATCATTGTTAATTATTTCATCGTAACCCATCTCAACACTAATGAGTTGCTCTAACCCGGTGAATGCAAGTATTTTTGGTTTAGCATAAGGTGATAAACGCATCAACTGAAATTCATTATCAATATAAAAATCATCCACACCATTGGCTATAACCCTAGCAATAGGTCTTCTGGTTTTAACATCGATGTGCCATTGGTCATCTAAATTGGTGTAAACATCTGCAGTTAAAACCTCATTCATATTTTCTAAATAGGCTTCAATTTCTTGAATCTTTAACTCATTCTTTTTGAGTCCATCACGAAACAAACGCAAGGTATACAACTCATTTAAAAGCTCTTTTTCTGTCAGCAAAGAAATCCCATCTTGAACAGTTAAATCAATCACAGGAGACTTCATTGACTGTTGATTTACCTTTTGGTTTGCAGCAATCAACAAGAATACCGTTCCACCAAAAATGACCACCAAAACTACTATTTTGAGAATTTTCTTCATAACAGCATTGTTTTAATGGGTTCAACAAGTCGATCAATATTTCCTGCTCCGACCGTAAGGATGATTCCTGAATTTATTTTCTTTAGTGATTGGAGCACTGTTTCAGGTTGTTGAACACTTACTTTTGTTTGCATTAACTTGCTTAATGCTTCACTTGTCACTCCTTCTATCGGTTCTTCACGAGCTGGATAGATCGGCATTAAAATCACTTCATTTGCTTTGTCTAAAGATCTTGCAAATTCCTGCATAAAGTCTTTTGTTCGTGAAAACAAATGAGGTTGAAAAACAACGTAAATTGGCGTATCCTCATAAATTAAACGAATAGAATCCAATAAGACATTTATAGCCGTAGGATGGTGTGCATAATCATCAATATAAATGATGTTTTCATTCCTTGCCACCAATTCAAAACGCCTTTTCACCCCTCTAAAACTACCAAAGGCAGTACGAATTTCCTCCAAATCAATACCCATCGATTCACACAGCGCAATTACAGAAAGTGCGTTTTCAGCATTGTGAATTCCTGGTAGGCCCAAGATAATATTTTCATGAAATTGGGTCGGTGTTCGAACATCCATCATAAAATGGCCGTTTTCCACTCTAAGGTTTTGCCCTTTGTAATCGACATCTATATTTTCTCCGATACCATAAGTAAAATGAGGTAACTCTTTGCAAACATCAACAGAATCATGAAGAATTAGCTTTCCATCTGGAGAGGTCAGCTGTCCATACTCTTCAAAAGCCTGAACCAATGTTTCCTTGCTTTTATAAATATCCAAATGGTCTGCATCAGTCGATGTAATGATGGACGAATAAGGCTTCAATTGAAGAAAACTTCTGTCGTATTCATCTGCTTCAACCACCATCCATGGACTTGACTCTTCAATCAATAAGTTTGAATTGAAATTAGCGCTAATACCCCCTAAAAAAGCATTACATTTTGCTTCGGTCGAAGACAAAACATGTGCTAACATGGTAGAGGTCGTTGTTTTACCATGAGTTCCTGCAACTGCTAAGGTTTTATATCTCGCCGTAATAATCCCTAAAACTTCTGCCCGCTTTTTAATCACGTAAGCTGAGTTTTGCAAGAATATTAATTCTTTCATCGACTGAGGAACTGCTGGTGTTATGACCACTAATGTCGAAGTTACATCACCGACTAAGTCACCTACTTTTGCACCTAGATCTTCATAATGGATTGAAATTCCTTCTTGTACTAATTGTTGAGTTAGTCGTGTTTCTGTTTTATCGTATCCTGCAACAGCTATCCCTTTTTGATTAAAATAACGAGCAAGTGCAGACATACCGATACCACCGATCCCAATAAAATAGATATTTGAATATTTCAAGTCCATTACGAAACAATACTTTTCACAACATTTACAATGCGTTCATCTGCATTAGCAATTGCTTTTTTCAAAATGTTTTCTGACAACTTCTTTTGCTCAGTGTCATCTTCTAGCAACTCCAGTACACGCGGAACCAATTTTTCTCTTGCCTCATTATCTTTTACCAAAACAGCAGCTTCATCTTTGACTAAAGCCATTGCATTCTTCGTTTGATGATCTTCTGCGACATTAGGTGAAGGCACTAAAATCGTTGGTTTACCAATGATGCACAATTCAGAAATTGCAATTGCACCAGCACGAGAAATAATTACATCTGCAGCAGCATAAGCCAACTCCATTTCATTAATAAATTGAGTTAACACGATACCCTTCATGTCCAATTCTGCAGTTAGGGCTTTCATTTCTTCGAATTGATAGCTTCCACATTGCCAAATCAGTTGTACATTTTTATCCTGCAACTCTTTGAGTCTATTTACAAAACTTTCATTGAGTGTTTTGGCGCCCAGACTCCCTCCTACAACCAAGATGGTTTTTTGGTTTGAATGGAGACCAAAGAATTCAAATCCTTTTTCTCTTAACCCATCGATTTCGACCACCTTTTTCCGAACAGGATTTCCAGTTAGCTCAATTTTCTCAGCAGGAAAAAAGCGCTCTAAATTTTCATAAGCAACACAAACTTTTGTCACTGTTTTAGAAAGAATTTTGTTGGTTTTTCCAGGAAAAGAATTTTGTTCTTGAACGATAGTAGGGATTTTCAGCATACTGGCTATCCTTAAAGTTGGTGCGCTAGCATACCCACCTACACCGATAACAACATCGGGATTAAACTTTTTAATAATGCTCCTCGCCTTCATTAAAGAAGAAAGCAATTTAAAAGGCAGAGTCAAGTTCTTCACTGTTAACCTACGCTGTAGACCGCTGATCCATAAACCTTCAATTTTATATCCAGCTTCGGGAACTTTTTTCATTTCCATTTTCCCTTCGGCACCAATAAATAAAATATCAACCTTAGGATATTCTTTCTTGATCCGATTAGCAATAGCAATGGCTGGAAAGATATGACCTCCTGTACCTCCTCCTGAAATAATGACTCTTTCTATGCTCATATTATTTCGTTTTATTTATTGTGTTTAAAGATTCACCTTCTGGATTGTTTTTTCTGGCAATACTTAGCACAATTCCCAGTGACACACAGCTCATCACCATTGCCGAACCTCCCATTGCTAGGAAAGGCATGTTTTGCCCAGTTACAGGCATAAGTCCAGTACAAACAAACATATTCACCATAGCTTGTGTCAATAGGAGCAAACCTATCCCGATAGACAAATAAGTTTCAAACAAATTTTTAGAATTCAGCCCAATTCTCAAAATGCGATAGAAGAGAATTAAGTATAAAAAGATCAACCCAACTGCACTAATCAACCCAAACTCTTCAACAAAAGAAGAGTAAAAGAAATCGGCGTATGCTTCGGGTGTATAGTGTTTCAAATCACCATCACCAACACCAACACCAGTATAACCACCATTATGAATGGCCAACTGCGCATTAATGGCTTGCATATTCTCAACCGACCCACTTCCCTCACCATAGGCTTTAAAAAAACGACTCATCCAAGTATCGAAGCGCGGAAGAAGATTCATTGCAGGTAGTGCCAGATGCAACAATACAATCACACCTACTCCAACAATTCCCGTTCCGATGATTCCCAATATTTTCGATATTGGATATTTCCCCACAAACAATAACAATAAGGAAACAAGGAATAAAATGGCAGCAGTAGAGAAGTTGTCTTTCGCAATAAGAGCACAAATAAATAGAATAGGAATAATAACACCTGTAAAACTTTTTTTCCAGGTATCAAAGTATTCACGTCCACTCACCAAACGTCGAGACAAGAAAATCACCAAAGCTAGTTTTGCAAAGTCAGAACTTTGAAAGGTGAGTCCAATAATAGGCACACGAACCCACCGCGAGGCGTCATTCACCCTCACTCCAAAAAAGAAGGTAAATATAAGAAGTGCAATGGCCAGGATAAAAATAAACTTGGACAGCTTCTCTATGTAGACAGGATTCTGTCGATGAACCCAAAACATAGCGGCAAAGCCAATTCCAATATAAATAACATGTTTAAACAAATACCCAAACGGACTTCCCCCCTCTGTTTTTACCAGAATAGGCACGAAGCTATAGACACTTAACATAGAAAGCCCCAAAAATAAAATGGTCACAATCCAGATTACGCTATCCCCTTTAAGGTATTTAAAAATATTTTGCACTTATATCAATTTAATAATGTTGCTGCTTTGCATTAATGCACACTTTTCTGATCACAAAGTAATCAACTACACTTTCAAGTGTTTTTCAAAATGTATTTTCCATTCATTTGCGAATGACTCTGTACCTTCGTTATAACAAAGAATAAGTTCTTTACCTCCATAATTCAACATTCCCAAACCTTGAGAAATATTGTATTGAAACCAATTTTCTTTTCTTTCCTCTTCAATTCCAGGAAGTTCTTTGCTCAACCAATCAAAATAAAGAATACTATACACATCATTTTTCTCCCATTGAATATCATCGAACTGCTTTGAGTCATCTAAGGAAAACAACCAAACCGAAGGATGATTAGTGAGTACTATTGGTTTAAGTTCATCTGAAATTTCAAGTTCTTTCCAGTGAAAACAAGGTACATCATTGAACCACTTTTGTTTAAATCGCTTTTTAAAATCCTCAACTGCGGAACTTCGAGCATTCCTGATTAAGTCTTCAATTGATTTTGCCATTTTTCTAAAAATTAAAGTGAACGAACAGCGTTCTTAAACTGCTGACCACGGTCTTCATAATTTTCAAAAAGGTCAAAACTTGCACAAGCAGGTGATAACAATACCGTTTCATCTTTTTTCGCCAATTGATATCCAAACCCAACCGCTTCAACAGGAGATTGAGTTTCAACAATGGTATCAACGACACCTGAAAACGCTTCAATGATTTTAGAATTATCTTTTCCAAGACAGATAATTGCTTTCACTTTTTCTTGCACCAAAGGAATCAACTCTTCGTAATCATTTCCTTTATCCACTCCTCCAACAACCCAAACTGTTGGGTTAGTCATGCTTTCCAAAGCATACCAAGTGGCATTGATGTTTGTTGCTTTAGAGTCATTAATGAATTCTATTCCGTTGACTTTAGCAACGAACTCTAAACGGTGTTCAACATTGGTGAAGTCGGCTAAACTTTCACGAATGCTCTCTTTTCTAATATCTACTAATCTCCCTGCGATACCAGCTACAAGAGAGTTTTGAACATTGTGCTTGCCTTTTAGGGCCAAATCATGGATCGACATAGTTAACTTATTTTTTATGGTTATTGTTTGTTCTTCTTTATTATAAAATCCACCCTCTACTGTTTGATCAACAAGTGAGAAGGGGTAACTTTTTGCATTAACTTTATGCGTTTCTAATTGCTTTTTTATTTGCGGATCGTCGGCATTATAAATGAATACATCGTCCTCTGTTTGATTCTGAATGATTCTCATTTTTGCTTTACCGTATTCTAGTATACTATCGTTATATCGGTCTAAATGGTCGGGTGTAATATTTAACAATACAGCAATATCTGCTTTGAAATCATACATATCCTCCAATTGAAAAGAGCTCAATTCGATCACATAACATTCCGCTTTATCTTCGATAATGCTACGCGCGAGACTCACTCCAACATTCCCTGCTTTTTCCACCACCATTCCATCCGTTTCCAAAACATGATGTACCAAATGCGTGGTGGTCGTTTTCCCATTGCTCCCAGTGATTGCGATTAACTTTGCATTAGTGTATCGTGCAGCAAATTCAATATCACAAATAGGTCTTAAGCCAGCTTTTCTGATTTTCTTTATCAAAGCACTGCTGTTTGGAATACCAGGACTTTTAATCACCTCATCAGCGTTTAAAATACGCGACATAGTATGTCCACCTTCTTCCCACTCAATTGCGTTTTCGTTCAATTCTGCCTTATACTTATCTTTAATCTTTCCAGCATCACTCACAAAAACAGAATAGCCTTTAGCTTTTGCCAAAAGTGCAGCTCCGACACCACTTTCGCCAGCGCCCAATATTACGATATGTTGAATTGACGTGTTCACTATCTCAATTTCAAAGTAACAATGGTAATTACAGCTAAAAGAATTCCTACAATCCAGAATCGCGTAACAATTTTGGCTTCATGGAGTCCTTTTTTCTGATAATGGTGATGAAGCGGAGCCATCAAGAATATACGCTTACCTTCTCCCGTTCGTTTTTTCGTTAATTTAAAATAACCTACTTGAAGAATTACCGAGAGGTTTTCAATCAAGAATACACCACATAAAACAGGAATCAAAAGTTCTTTACGAATGGCAATAGCAAATACTGCGATTATCCCACCAATGGCTAAACTTCCGGTATCTCCCATAAAAACTTTTGCAGGATAAGAGTTGTACCACAGGAAACCGATACACGCTCCTACAAAGGCAGAAATAAAAACCACGAGTTCTTCAGCATGAGGAATGTACATCACATCGAGATAATCTGCAAATTGCACGTGAGCACTCACATAGGCCAGTACAGCCAGGGCAATTCCGATAATTGCAGAGGTCCCTGTAGCCAAACCATCGAGTCCGTCCGTCATGTTTGCACCATTAGAAACTGCGATCACAATAAAGATGACAATTGGAATAAAGATCAGCCATCCCCAGCTTTTTGAGTTTTCACCCAAAAACCAATTGTAGTTGATTTCATTGTTTTTCACAAATGGAATTGTTGTGGTCATGTCGCGAGTTTCAATCCACTTCACATCCTCATTCGGATTTTGCTTGTGCGAATCAGTAACAAATCTCTCCCCTTGTTTTAACTCATAAGTACTGGCTACTTCTTTATGTACTTTTACATCTGGATGAAAATAGAGCATTGCTCCTACGATTACCCCCACTCCAATTTGCCCAACAATTTTAAAACGACCCGCTAAGCCGTCTTTATTTTTCTTTCTCATTTTCAAGAAATCATCAAGAAATCCGATAACACCTAGCCACACCGTAGCAATAATCATGGTAATTACGTAAACGTTGGTCAGCTTGGCAAAAAGCAAAGTTGGCACAAGGATAGCGCCCAAAATAATGAGTCCCCCCATAGTTGGCGTACCTTCTTTTTCTTTTTGACCTTCAAGACCTAGATCTCTTACCTGTTCACCCATTTGCATTTTACGCAACATGCCTATCAACTTATTCCCAAAAAGCACCGAGATAATCAAAGAAACGATTAAAGCCATTCCCGATCTGAAGGAGATATAGTGGAACACACCCGCACCTGGGATGTCAAAACTGTCTAAATAATTAAATAAGTAATACAACATTATTTCTCGAATTTGATGAGTAAATCTTTCAATATTTCCAAATCATCGAAGTCGTGTTTAACCCCGTTAATTTCTTGGTAAGTCTCGTGACCCTTTCCTGCAATTAGAATAATATCTCCAGGCTCAGCCATACTGCACGCTGTTTTTATCGCTTCTTTTCTATTGGTGATGCTGATGGTTTTTTTAAAGTGTTCACCACCCACACCCGTCATCATTTCTTCAATGATTTTTTCCGGATCTTCAGTCCGTGGATTATCAGAAGTAAGGATCAGCTTATCACTATATTCACAACCGATAGCAGCCATTGTTGGACGTTTTGTTTTATCACGATCACCGCCACAACCAACAAGTGAAAAAACAGTTTCGTTTCCTGTGCGAATATTCTTTATGGTTTTCAGCACATTTTCTAATGCGTCGGGAGTATGGGCGTAATCCACAATTCCAATTACCCCTGTTTCACTTTTATAATATTCAAAACGACCTTCTACGGACTTCAACTCGGAGATAACCCTTAGAATTTCTAAAGGTTCTCCTACTAATCGATCAGCAATAGCATAAACCAGCAAGATATTGTAAGCGTTAAAATCTCCAATTAACTGAGTGTACAACTCTGTACCATTGATGGACAACACCAATCCAGAGAAGTTATTTTCCAAAACTTTTGCTTTATACTCCGCTACATTTTTTAAACCATAAGTGGTCTTGCTTGCCTTTGTATTTTGAAGCATAACCTCTCCATTTTTATCATCTGCATTGGTAATTGCAAAAGCTTCCGCAGGCAATTGATCAAAGAATTTTTTCTTTACATGAATATATTCTTTGAAGGTTTTATGGTAGTCTAAATGTTCGTGGGTAATATTTGTAAACGCACCTGCAGCGAAATGTAGACTTCCTGTTCTGTTTTGGTGAATTGCATGTGAACTCACCTCCATAAAGCAGTATTCACATCCAGCTTCAACCATCTCTGCAAGAAGTTTATTCAAGCTTACCGCATCAGGAGTTGTTCTTTCAGTAGGAATAGCCACATCATTGATGCGATTCACAACTGTTGAAATCAATCCAACAGGAATTCCCATCTTCATAAACAAGTTGTACAACAATGTTGTAGTTGTCGTTTTCCCGTTGGTTCCAGTTACCCCAACCAACTTTAACTTTTTTGAAGGTTGATCATAGAAGTTATTGGCTAAAACGGAAAGCGTTTTATGTGCATCATCAACCACAACATAATTGACTTTTCCATTCAATTCTTTAGGTTTTTCCTCACAGACGATGACAGATGCACCATTCGCTATGGCTTTATCAATAAAATCATGTCCATCAACAACAGCCCCTTTAATGGCAACAAACAAGTCATTCGGCATAACCGCTCTAGAATCAAACACTAAAGCATTGATATCCACAGCCGTTGTTCCAACCACCTCTTTAATTGAACTTCCGTATAATATGTCGCGTACATTCTTCACTTCTTAATTCGGTTTTAATTTCAATTTAATCACTCCACCTTGTACCGATCGAGCTCCAGCAGCAATAGACTGCCACACTACGTTTCCATAGCCATCAGAGCGAACGACCATTCCTTGTTTTTCCAACAAATACATTGCATCACTCAATCCCATTCCTCTAACATCAGGAACCTTTTCTTTTTCAATATGGAAATCGGCGAGAGATATTTTTTGATTACCAACAGCAGAAGCCTTTACCCAGGCTTGATTCCCATTGAATTCTTTTTTAATTTCAAAACGATTTAAAACCGTATTGACATCGTATCTACTTCCATTTTGAACATGTGGAATCGAAGCAATCGAAGGCTTTTCATTTACTGCCTTGTGATAATTGTAACTAGAGGCATAAACCTTATTGGCGATTGCAGAGAAGACCGTTCCAGAAACAGAAGCTCCATAGATATCATCCGTAGGTGCAGCAATAACAACAATACAAGAGTAAATAGGATCATCAGCAGGAAAGTAACCAGCAAAAGATGCAATATACTTTTTCTCTCCTTCGGCTCCATACCCTTCATTCCTATTGGCTATCTGAGCAGTTCCTGTTTTACCAGCAGTTTTAAAGAAAGTCGATTTTAGATTTCGACCCGTACCATTAATCATCACTCCTTCGAGGGCTTCTTTCATCACATCAATGGTTGACTGACTAGCAATTTTTTCGTATCTCACGACAGGCTCAAACTCTTCAACAACCTTTCTATTGTTAAGAACTTTCGTCACAAATTGAGGCTTCATATACTTTCCATCATTCGCGACAGCATTATAAAAAGCTAATAACTCGAGAGGAGACAACTGGAACTCATAACCAATAGACATCCATGCTAAAGAACCTCCCCACCATTGTGAACTTCCAGGTTTAGAAAAATTCGGTTCCACTTCCCCTTGTAAGTTTACTCCTGTTTTCTGAGTCAACCCAAATTGATGCATCCGATCAATGTATCTTCCAGGTTCTTTTCTATAATTATCAAAAATCACTTTCGAAATTACGTTTGAAGAATACTCGAATGCCTCTTTGATGGTAACCTTTCCATATCCCCACGGACGTGAATCCCTTAGACTTCTATCATAAAATTCATAACGCCCTACTGCATTCACAGTATCTGTCATTTTAATTTTCCCATCTTCCAATGCTGCCATTAGGGAAGCTAATTTCATAGTTGAACCAGGCACCTCTCTAGTTCCGATCGCATGATTATAGATCTCACCATAATCTCCCTCTTTGGTTCTTTGTAAATTCACCATGGCTTTTACAAAACCTGTCTTCACATCCATAACTATGGCACAACCGTATCGACCTCCTTTGATTTTCAATTGGTTTTCCAACTCTGTATGCGCAACTTCTTGGATGTCTTTATCAATTGAAGTCACCACATCATATCCATTGATCGCTTCACGAACAACCGTACCTGTTGGTTTCCATGAATGGGATATTTTTTGCTCAATGATCACTCCATTTTGCCCAGCCAAATAGGAATTGTAAGCCCCTTCTAACCCAACATACAGGGTGTCTTTATTATTGAATTTAACATACCCTAAAGTACGGGCCAACAAATCATCGTTAGGTCGCTTTCTAATGATGGTCGCCTTGTTATCGATGATTCCACCTTTAAAACGCCCTTTTTCAAAAATCGGCAATTCACGAACCTTCTTCCTCACTTCATTAGTCACTTTTTTCTGTATCAAAACATAACGTCTTTTTTGAGCACGGGCCTGCCTTAAATACTCTTCGTATTCACGTGCGGATTTTTCTGGGAATAATTCTGAAAGCCCAACTGACAACCCTCCGATTCCTTTTTTCCAAACAGACTCTTCAACAGTCACAGGATCCATATAGATATCATAAAAAGCCACCGAAGTCACCAAAGGATTTAAGCGCGCATCTAATATTTCTCCACGTCGGGGCTCAACATTAGCAGAGCGTTGTTGTAACTTGTCAGACGATGAGGTAAAGATATTATTTCGCCCATCAATAATAATGGTAAAGGTTTTACCAATTACCACCAACATTGCAATGACTACTATGAAGTAGATCAAATACGTACGTATTATGACTGCTTTGGGCATTTTCATTTTTACTTCTCTTCTTTTTTAACACGAATCACCTTTGTCGGATTTATCGTTTCCTTCAATCCATAAGGCGCGAGTTTTTCAATCATTTGAGTCCTTCTCGTAAGCTCTTCTAACTTTGCTTTTGTTTCAACATAATCCGCGGTAATATCACCGACTTCTTTTTCTGCTTTTGAAATATCATTGGCCAAAGAATGCACATAGTATCCCTTAGAAACCATCAAGATCATCAAGAAAATCACGAAGAAAATATAGCTAAGGTTATTCAACACAAAGCCTTTCGTCAGAAAGTCTCCATTCATGATTTGCACCAATGACTGAGATTGCTTTCTACTGACCTGAGCGAGACGACTTTTTTTCTTTTTCGTCTTTACCCTCGCCGCTTTCTTACTGTCCGATATGTAATTATTCCCCTTCATTACGCTCTGCAATTCTTAACTTTGCACTTCTTGCTCTAGAATTTTGTTCTAATTCATCATCATTTGCCACAATTGGCTTTCTCGTTACCTCTGTAAAAGGCTTAAGAATATTTCCGAAAAAATCTTTTTCAATCTTCCCATCAAAACTTCCCCTTTTCATATAATTCTTAACCAATCGATCTTCTAGTGAATGATATGACATCACCACCAACCTTCCTTTTGGCTTCAATACTTCTGCAGTTTGCTCAAGCATTCTTTCCAAGACGTTCATTTCGTCATTAACCTCAATACGAATGGCTTGAAAAACTTGGGCATAAAATTTATTTTCTTTGAATTTTGGTGCAATCGGCTCTAGGATTTCAATCAATTGACCTGTAGTCTCGATCGGATTCTCTTGTCTTTTTAAACAGATGGCTTGAGCAATTCGACGGGGGGACTTCACCTCTCCATACTTACCAATAACACTCAGCAATTCCTCTTCATCATACCCATTAACAACATCAAAAGCAGAATCACCACTTCGCTGATTCATCCTCATATCCAGTTTTTCATCCGACCGAATGCTAAACCCTCTTTCTGGTTCATTGAATTGGTGAGATGACACCCCTAAATCTGCAAGAATCCCGTCCACTTTTGAAATTCCCAACATACGTAATTGGTTTTTCAAAAATGAAAAGTTAGAGGCTACAAAATGAAAGTTTGGTGCTGTCCATGCGTTTTTCTTCGCATCTACATCTTGGTCAAACACAATCAACTTTCCTTTACTCGAAAGCCTCTTGAATATTTCACGAGCGTGTCCACCACCTCCAAAAGTTAAGTCAACATAAATGCCATCTGGATGAATATCCAAACCATCAAGACATTCTTGAAGCATAACTGGAACGTGGTATTCGTATTGATCTTTATTCTCCGTCATTTCCTATATTACCCATTACTTCATCTGCTAAATCAGCAAAATCTGACATGCTCTCTTCGATCATTTCGAAGTATTTGGATTTGTCCCAGATTTCAATTCGGTCGTTATAGGCAATTAACATTGCTTCTTTTTTCAGACCGACGCGTTCCATGTGCGCCGAAGGAATCAAAATTCGTCCTGTTTTATCAAGAGATACATCTTTTGCACCCTGATGAAACAAACGATAAAACATTCGATTCTTCGGTTTGAACAAATTGATTTTACTCAGTGATTCACTCAACTTTTCCCATTCATTCATCGGGTAAAGCGACAAGCACTCTTCAAAACCTTTGTTCAACATAAAACTTTCTTGGGCAGCAGGAGACAGTTGCCTTCTCAAGTGAGAGGGAAATAAGAAACGCCCTTTTGCGTCCAATTTCACTTCATATTCTCCTACTAATCCTGCCATGTACTTTTATAATGTGTAAAAATAGCGGAAATTTTACCACTTTTTACCACTTTAACGCAAGTGTTGAAAACTATTTACGCAGAAGGATACAAAAAGTTACACAATTTCGCTCCTAAATCTTGCATTAACAGCAAATATAGGCATTTTTATGAGAGTGGTAAAATGTGGGAGATTTTTATCGTTGTTGATAATTC
>Ga0209075_1000866_pt1 | contig 29231 bp, 23 predicted proteins | sample Stecom2011_FD_187523 | JGI IMG/M metagenome (GOLD analysis project Ga0209075, IMG submission 187523) | Agricultural soil microbial communities from Utah to study Nitrogen management - Steer compost 2011 (SPAdes) (version 2) | ecosystem: Environmental > Terrestrial > Soil > Agricultural land...
GGAATGAGCGCGAGCGCAACACCATGTCGGTGCAACAGGCTATCGATCGTGAACTATCCAAGGTGGCCGGGCTGCAGCTATTTAGTTTTGTGCCGCCGTCATTGCCCAGTGCCGGCGGTGGGCCACCCGTGCAGTTTGTTATTGGCTCCACCGAGTCAGCAGAAAACCTGCTTGAGCTGGCCGACGAAATATTGGCGCGCGCCTATGCCAGCCGTAAATTCATCTTTGCGGATAAGGATCTGAAAATTGATAAGCCGCGCATCGATGTGATGATTGACCGAGAAAAAGCAGCCACCTTAGGCATTAGCATGCAGCAAATTGGTAGCGAGCTTGGTGCCATGTTGTCCGGTGGTTTTGCTAATCGTTTCTCGCTGGAAAACCGCTCTTACAAAGTAATTCCCCAGGTGCAGCGTAGCGATCGTTTAACCGCCGCACAGCTGGAGCAGTATTACATTCGCACCGGCGCCGGCGAGCTAATTCCTCTGTCAACGCTAGTGAGCTTGCGGGAAACTGTGGAGCCACAAATGCTTAGCCGTTTCCAGCAACTTAATGCGGTTACCTTGTCCGGCGTGCCCCGTCCGGGCGTGACCTTAGGCGAGGCTATTGCCGTACTTGATCAGGCCGCTAAAGAAGTCTTGCCGCCTGGCTATTCCGTCGATTACGCCGGCCAAGCACGACAGTTAAAAACCGAAGGGGGCGGCCTCGTGGTGTCGTTCTTCTTCGCCTTGGTCATTATTTACTTGGTACTGTCTGCGCAATTTGAATCCTGGCGTGACCCCGTCATCATGCTGGTTACCGTGCCAATGTCCGTGGCCGGTGCCTTGTTGGCACTTAACATCGTTGCCATCATTAACGGCTTGGGCGGTTTCCTTGGCGCCACCATGGGCTTTCAATTTGAACCGTTCCCCGGCGCCAGCATGAACATCTACACCCAAGTCGGTTTGCTGACCTTGATTGGGGTAATTTCCAAGCACGGTATTTTGATTGTTGAGTTTGCTAACAAGCTGCAAGAAGAAGGCCGTAGCAAACGTCAGGCAATCGAAGAAGCCTCCGCCATTCGTCTGCGCCCGGTACTGATGACCACCGCAGCCTTGGTGCTAGCCATGGTGCCACTACTGATTGCTAGCGGCCCAGGTAATGGCGCACGCTTTGCCATGGGTTTGGTGGTCTCCACCGGCATGACTATCGGCACCGCCTTTACCTTGTTTATCGTCCCCGCTGTTTACCTGTACATCGGTCGCGACCTGCAGGCGCAACGTGGCGACGATGCAGTGATGGCGCACTAGGAAGCAGTAACGTGTGAATGACACAGTAGCCAAAGCCGGACGGCGAGAATGGATCGCTCTCGCCGTTTTGGTTCTGCCCACCATCCTGCTTGCCATTGATATGACGGTGCTGCACCTTGCCGTGCCGCACCTCAGTGCCGCGCTTAAACCGACCAGCTCACAGCTGCTGTGGATACTGGATATTTACGGTTTTATGATCGGTGGCTTTCTCATCACCATGGGCACTCTGGGTGACCGCATTGGCCGGCGTAAGCTGCTGATGATCGGTGCCGTGCTGTTTGGTTTAGCCTCGATCATGGCGGCGTTTTCCAGCAGCGCCAACATGCTGATATTCAATCGCGCTTTACTGGGTATCGCTGGCGCCACGCTGATGCCATCCACCTTGTCATTAATCCGCAATATGTTTCACCACCCCGCCGAGCGCACCCGCGCCATTGCCATCTGGATGACCGGCTTTATGGTTGGCAGCGCCATCGGCCCATTAGTGGGTGGCGTCATGCTGGCGTTTTTTTGGTGGGGCTCGGTGTTTTTACTGGGCGTACCCGTGATGCTGATTTTAATTATCAGTGGGCCGCTACTGTTGCCAGAGTTTCGTGATGAGCACGCAGGACGACTTGATCTGGTTAGTGCGCTGCTGGCCATCACCATGGTGCTGGCGCTGATCTACGGCTTTAAAGATATGACGCGGGATGGCTTCACCTTGCGCTCGCTGGCAGTGACCGCGGCGGGCTTTATCATCGGCACTTTATTTATCCGCCGGCAGCTGCACTTACCTGAGCCGATGTTTGATCTGAACTTATTTCGTATTCGTACTTTTACCGTGTCGGTGCTGTCCTTGCTGCTGGTGATTTTGTCTTTCTCTGGCATCTGGCTAATGATCTTTCAGTACCTGCAAGGGGTTAGCGGCTTAACTCCCGTACGGGCCGGCGTGCTGATGGTGCCCTCGGCGATCATACAAATTATTGGCGCCATCATGGTGCCCAGTTTAGCTCAGCGTATTCGACCCGCCACGTTAATCAGTTACGGTTTACTAATTACCGCCGCCGGCATGTTGCTGATGACGCAAGTGGGTGGCAGTGCTGCAGCACCACTATTACTGATGCTGGCCACCGTGGTGATGGGCGCCGGCGCCATGCCTATTTTTATTCTCGCCACCGACATGGTGGTCAGCTCGGCCCCAGCAGAAAAAACCGGTGTCGCTTCTGCCACTTCTGAAACCGCGGCTGAGATGGGTATGGCGTTAGGCATTGCCATCATTGGCAGTATTGGTGGCTTTGTTTATCGACAAAAAATGCTCGCCACTTTGCCTAACACACTGAGCGCCGCAGATCGTCAAAGTGCCGCGGAAACACTGGGTGGCGCAACAGCAGTAGCAAAAGATCTAGCGGGGCAGGGCAGTGAGGTGCTTAAACTAGCAGGCCAAGCCTTTACCACCGCACTGCATGTTAATGCTTGGATTGGCGTGGTGATTGTGTTGTTAACGGCGGCGATTTGTGGCTATTTTTTGCGACACTTAACCGTGTTGGCGCGCTAACGTTCAGCGCAGGCACTGGCTCTGTCTATATTATTTAGACAAAAAAATAGGGCACCTTAACAGTGCCCTAAAGTCTTCAGATAATATGCTCTGAGAGCGAACTATAAACCAAGGTTGTTCAGCACGTTAAGGTTCGCCGTGGCTTGGTTCATGGTGTAAAAGTGCAGGCCTGGTGCACCCATAGCTAGCAACCGCTCACACAGTCTAGTCACCACTTCCTCACCAAACTTTTTCAATGCCGCATCATCGTGCTGCAGTTGTTCCAGCTGCTTACGCACCCAGCGCGGAATATCCGCGCCACAACCATCGGAGAAGCGCACCAAGTTAGCGTAGTTAGTGATCGGCATAATACCGGGCACTACTGGCACAGTGACACCACGTTTCGCCAGCTCATCCATATAGAAGGCGTAGGCATCCGCATTATAAAAATATTGCGTAATGGCGCTATTAGCACCGGCATCCACCTTGCGCTTCAGGTGATCAATATCATCACTGAATGAGCGTGCCTGCGGATGCATTTCTGGGTAGGCGGCCACTTCCAGATGAAAGTGATCGCCGCTCACTTCACGAATCAGACGAACCAAATCATCGGCATAGCGTAGATCACTCTCAGCACTGCCCATGCCTGACGGTAGGTCTCCTCGCAGCACCACAATGCGACGAATACCGGCATCACGGTACTCGTTGACCAGCTCAACCAGCTCTTCACGGCTCTGGCCAACACAAGAGAGGTGCGGCGCAGCATCCACTCCCGCTTCGCGCACTTTCATCACCGTGTTCCAAGTGCGATCACGGGTGGAGCCGCCCGCTCCATAGGTTACCGAAAAAAACTCTGGATTTTTTACCAGCAACTGCTGTTGCACAGCGATCAATTTTTCCAAGCCTTCATCCGTCTTCGGCGGGAAAAATTCAAAACTAATTGGCGTTTTCATAACCATCCCTTAATCATGTAGGAGCGGTACGTCTGCCGCTAAGTTTTTTATAGCTATCAAATTTTTATCAACAAAATCTGTTAATAAAAAAGTTTTGATTTCATAAAAAATTAAAATCGCGGCAAGAGTGCCGCTCCCACAGCTTTAATATTTATAGCTATCTGTTTTGAATGGACCCTCTACAGGCACGCCGATATAGTCTGCTTGGGTTTGCGTCAGCTGGGTGATAACACCGCTAAAGCCTTCAACCATGTAGCGAGCGACTTCTTCATCCAAGTGCTTAGGCAGCACTTCCACCTTCAGCATTTTTTCTTTCACGACATCGCTATGTGATGCATAGGCTTGATCAAACAAATACATCTGTGCCAATACTTGGTTGGCAAAAGAACCGTCCATAATTCGGCTGGGGTGACCAGTGGCGTTACCCAAGTTGACCAAACGACCCTCAGATAGCAGCAGCAAGAAATCCCCCGCTGCTTTATTGCGCCAAATTTTATGCACTTGTGGCTTTACTTCTTCCCACTGCCAAGTTTTGCGCATGTAGGCGGTATCGATTTCGTTATCAAAGTGACCGATATTACAAACCACAGCGCCCTTCTTCAGCGCACGCAACATGCGCGCATTACACACATCAACGTTACCGGTGGTGGTTACCAATAAATCGGTGCTACCTAGCAGCTCCGTGTTAATGCAAGCGTCAGAGCCATCATCAACGCCATTTTTAAACGCGCTAACAATTTCAAAACCATCCATGCAGGCTTGCATAGCACAGATCGGATCGATCTCGGTAACCTTCACGATCATGCCTTCTTGGCGTAGCGACTGAGCGGAGCCTTTACCAACATCACCATAACCAATTACCAGTGCTTTCTTACCTGATAGCAGGTGGTCCGTGCCGCGCTTAATGGCGTCATTAAGTGAGTGGCGGCAGCCGTACTTGTTGTCGTTCTTGCTCTTGGTGACAGAGTCGTTAACGTTGACTGCGGGGACTTTTAGCGTGCCTTTTCGCAACGCCTCAATCAGACGATGCACGCCAGTGGTCGTTTCTTCGGTGACACCGTGAATCTTATCGAGCATCTGCGGATAAGTGTCATGGATGTACCAGGTCAGGTCGCCGCCATCATCCAAGATCATGTTGGCATCCCACAGCTCACCCTCACCATTGCGACAGGTTTGCTCTAGGCACCACATGTACTCCTCTTCTGTTTCACCTTTCCAAGCAAACACCGGCGTGCCGGAAGCGGCAATGGCCGCCGCAGCATGATCTTGGGTGGAGAAAATATTGCAGCTTGACCAGCGCACTTCTGCACCCAGTGCCTGCAATGTTTCAATCAGTACGGCAGTTTGGATGGTCATGTGAATACAGCCGATAATACGTGCACCCTTAAGCGGCTGTGCTGCGCGGTATTTTTCTCGAATGGCGATCAATGCCGGCATTTCAGTTTCAGCAATTTCAATTTCTGAACGACCCCATTGGGCCAAAGAAATATCCGCTACTTTATAGTCTTGTTTGGTGTTCGCTTTTGCGTTCATGTTGCCTCCAATTTTTATAGAATTTTTTTCTATAAAAAAAATCCATAAGCAGGCGCAGTTAAAAAATTTTAAAACTTTAATTTCGAGCCTCGCGATTAATTCGCTGCAGCACCTCTCGAAAAAAAGCGTTTTCGCCACAGCAAAATTGCTGTGGCGACAATACCAATTGCGTTTTATAAACCTGCAGCCTTACGAAGCTCGGCTGCCTTGTCGGTTTTTTCCCAAGTGAAGTTCGGCAGTTCACGACCAAAGTGGCCATAGGCTGCGGTATCACGGTAGATCGGCCGGCGCAGATCAAGCATTTCAATAATGCCGCGTGGGCGCAGGTCAAACATCTCACGGACCAGTTTGATGATCTGCTCATCGCTGATTTTGCCGGTGCCAAAAGTGTTAATCGAAATCGAAGTTGGATCCGCCACGCCAATGGCATAGCTCACTTGAATTTCACACTTCTCCGCCAGTCCTGCAGCAACGATATTCTTCGCCACGTAACGGCCTGCGTAGGCAGCAGAGCGATCCACCTTTGTGGGATCCTTGCCGGAGAAAGCACCGCCGCCGTGACGGGCCATGCCGCCATAGGAGTCGACAATAATTTTACGGCCGGTCAAACCACAGTCACCCATTGGCCCACCGATCACAAAATTACCGGTTGGGTTGATGTGATACAAAGTGCCTTCGTGCAACCACTCAGCCGGCAACACTGGCTTAATAATTTCTTCCAGCACCGCTTCACGCAAATCTGCCAGGCTAATGGACGGGTTGTGCTGAGTGGATAGCACCACCGCATCAATCGCCACTGGCTTGCCTTCTTCATAACGAATAGTCACTTGGCTTTTTGCATCGGGCCGCAGCCATGGCAACACACCGTTCTTACGCAGTTTCGCTTGGCGCTCGACAAGGCGGTGTGAATAAAACAACGGCGCCGGCATCAAGGTTTCCGTTTCGTTAGTGGCATAGCCAAACATCAGGCCTTGATCACCCGCACCAATCTGCTTGTCTTCTTTTTCATCAACGCCCATAGAAATGTCGGCGCTTTGTTTGCCGATAGCATTGAGCACCGCACAGGTAGCGCCGTCGAAGCCAACGTCGGACGAGTTATAACCAATATCAACAATCACCTGACGGACGATGTCTTCTAAGTCCACATAGGTGTTGGTGGTGACCTCACCGGCAATAATTGCCATGCCGGTTTTAACCATGGTTTCCACGGCAACACGGGCATAAGGATCTTCTTTAATGATCGCATCCAGCACCGCGTCTGAAATTTGATCAGCCATTTTATCTGGGTGGCCTTCAGAGACAGACTCGGAAGTGAAAACAGAATATTCGCTCATTAGGGGTGGTACTCCATGGTCATGTGTTGCCGGTTAATCGTTAACGGATGAGGGTTTATTTCTCACCACTGCGCTGAAAAGTACGCACCTGCACCTGAAAGCCATTGCGTTGGGCCAGGTATTGCACTTCGTTTTGTTCCAGTCCGGCCCGTTTTGCCCAGGCCAGCAACTGTTGTTCTTCAAAGCCAAGCCACAGATCCCCGCAGGTTTCATAAGCGCGGTGTTCTTCATGGCGACACAGCTCGGTCACCAGTAAGGTGCCGCCGGGCTGCAGCCGCCGCGCTGCGGCGCGCAAGCTGTCGGCGGGGGCGGGCATGTGGTGCAGCACCATATTCAGCACCACCAAATCTGCCTCCGCCTCGTCTGGCGCTGCGGCCGGCCACTCACCTAACACCAGCGTGGCGTGGCCAATGTTCTCTGCTGCTAAACGCCGCTCGGCACGCGCCAATTGTGCAGCGACGTTTTCATAACCAACTAGGCGAGTGAAATAAGGTGCCAACGCCTGTAAAAAAGCACCGTCGCCAGGGCCAATCTCTATGGCTAGTTCAGCCTGCGGCTGTGCTGCACCTGCTGTCACGTCACGTTGAGACAGCGCCCGTAGCGCCATATCTAACGCCAGCGGCGCGTAATCTTCATAGGCGGCGATCAGCTCTGCATCACCTTCATCCGCATACTGCTCAAACCATGCCCGGCTCTGCTCGGCCCGGCGCGCCTGCACCTGAGCCAAACGCTCAGCCACTGCCGCAGTCGGTGCCACCTCATCAATGCGATCCAGCAGCGCCTGATGTAGCTCATCGCTGGGCAAGCGACGGCTGTACCAGATGGCATTGCCTTCGCGGCGGCGCTCCACCAGCTCTGCCTCCGCCAGCACCTTAAGGTGGTGACTCATGGCCGGCTGGCGCATATCGCAAATCTCACACAGCTCCAACACGCCGAAACTGCTTTGCCCCAACACCTGCAGCACCGCCAAGCGCAAGCTGTCACCGGCCGCCCAAAGCAGCTGTTCCAGCGGCTCAAGGGAAGCAGCAGCAGTAGGCGAGACCATATCCAAGGTTAAAGCCGTGTTAGTTAACATAGGCGCGCACTTTACCCAGACCAAACGGCAATATCAATAATTTTTGATATTGATTTAATTGGGCCGTCTGAGCGGCTTCTGCCCTGCTAATCGGGCGCACCATTGTCATTACTGCTGCAGCGCAACAAAGCCGCCGCCAATTAGCACCGCACAATGTTTGCCCAACCCCGCGCCTTCAAGGACAATAGCGCCCCATTTCATGCCCCCTTGGGCTTGCGCCACTAGGAGTGTTCGATGACCGCTGTTACCCGTTCCCGTGAGCTTGCCAACGCCATCCGCGCGCTGAGCATGGATGCTGTACAGCAGGCCAACTCTGGTCATCCGGGCGCGCCCATGGGCATGGCCGATATTGCCGAAGTGCTCTGGCGCGGCTTTCTTAAGCACAACCCAAACAATCCGCAGTGGCCCAACCGCGATCGCTTTGTGCTTTCCAATGGCCACGGCTCCATGCTGCTTTACTCCTTGCTGCATTTAACCGGCTACAAGCTGACCATCGATGATTTGAAAAACTTTCGCCAGCTGCATAGCCCCACCGCTGGCCACCCAGAACAGCACGAGTGCCCCGGTGTAGAAACCACCACTGGCCCACTCGGCCAGGGCATCGCTAATGCCGTCGGCATGGCCATGGCAGAGAAAATTCTGGCGGCGCAATTTAATCAAGAAGGTTTTCCGATCGTCGACCACTACACCTATAGCTTTTTAGGTGACGGCTGCATGATGGAAGGCATCTCCCACGAAGCCTGTTCATTAGCAGGCACACTGGGGCTGGGTAAATTAATTGCCTTTTATGACGACAACGGCATTTCCATTGACGGCCAAGTAGATGGCTGGTTTACCGATAACACCGTGGAGCGCTTCCGCGCCTATGGCTGGCAAGTTATTCCTAATGTTGATGGCCACAGCGCCGAAGAAATTCGTGTCGCTGTTGAGACCGCGCGCGCCAATCCAGACCAGCCCACCCTGATTTGCTGCCGCACGGTGATTGGTTTTGGTAGTCCTAACAAGCAAGGCTCAGAGGATAGCCATGGTGCACCGCTGGGCGTTGAAGAAATTAAATTAGCGCGCGAAACTCTGGGCTGGAAACACGGCCCCTTTGAAATCCCAGCGGATATTTATAACGACTGGGATGGTCGCGCAGCAGGGGACGCCGAGGAAGCCCAGTGGAACAAACTGATGGACGCTTATCAGGCTAAGTTCCCAGAAAAAGGGGCCGAACTACGTCGTCGCCTGGCCAATGAGCTGCCTGCTGACTTTGCCGAAAAGGCCGATGCCTTTATTAAAGAGTGTCAACAAAAAGCAGAGAAGGTCGCCACCCGTAAGGCCAGTCAAAATGCCCTCGATGCCTTCGGCCCACTGTTGCCAGAGCTGACCGGCGGCTCCGCTGATTTAGGCGGCTCCAACAACACCTTCTGGAAAGGCTGCAAAGCGATCACCAATCTGGATGCCAGCGGCAACTACATTCATTACGGTGTGCGCGAGTTTGCCATGACCGCCATCATGAATGGCATGGTGCTGCACGGCGGCCTGCGCCCCTACGGCGGCACCTTCTTGGTGTTCATGGAATATGCGCGCAATGCGGTGCGCATGGCGGCACTGATGGGTCAGCCCAATATTTTGGTTTATACCCATGACTCTATTGGCTTGGGTGAAGATGGCCCCACGCACCAACCGGTAGAGCAGCTGGCCAGCCTGCGCATGACGCCGAACATGCGCACGTGGCGCCCCTGTGACACGGTCGAGTCTGCCGTCTCTTGGCAGCAAGCCATACTGCGTAAAAATGGCCCCAGCGCGCTAATTTTTAGCCGTCAAGGTTTGCCTTGCATGAGCCGCACCGATGCTCAGCTGAAAGAAATTTCTCGCGGCGGTTATGTGCTGATGCAAACCGGTAGCGGCACCCCAGAAGCGATCATTATTGCCACCGGCTCGGAAGTAGAGCTGGCCGTGGCAGCAGCACAAAAACTGGGCGCCGATGGTAAAAACATTCGTGTCGTGTCGATGCCTTGTGTGGAAGAGTTTCTCGCGCAAGACGATGCTTGGCAGGAGTCTGTGCTACCTGCTGCCGTGCGTGCTCGCGTGGCAGTAGAAGCTGGTATCAAAGATTTTTGGTATCGCTTCACGGGTTTCGACGGCCGCATTATTGGTATGAGTAGCTTTGGCGCTTCTGCTCCTGCGGCGGATTTGTTTAAGCACTTTGGCATCACCACTGAAGCCGTTGTCAGCGCAACACTAGAGTTAATCTAATATGCGCATCGCCCTGAATGGCTATGGCCGCGTCGGCCGCTCTTTTATTCGTGCTCTGGTGGAGCGCGAAGCGAGTGGCTGGCGTGCGCCTTTTACCGTGGTCGCCATTAATGATCTGGGCAGCGCCGAAGACCTGCTTTACTTAACCCGCTATGACACTGCTCACGGTACTTTTTTAGAGCCTGCCGAACTGCAAGATGGCTGTCTAAAGGTGGGCAATCACACGCCAAAATTGCTGCATGAAAGCAACCCAGCGCAGCTGCCGTGGCAGCAGATGAATATTGATCTGGTGCTGGAGTGCACCGGCGAATTTCGCCATTACCAAGGCGCTAGCCAGCATCTGCAAGCAGGGGCCGGGCGCGTCATGATTGGCGCAGTACCGTTTGACCATGCGGATGCCATGCTCGCTTGGGGTGTTAACCATCTTTCTTTAACGCCCGCCGATAAAGTGCTGTCTGCCACCTCTTGCACCACGCAATGCATCACGCCATTGCTGGCACTGCTTGATCGTGAATACGGCGTTGAGCAGGTAATAATGAAAGAAGTGCATGCCTACACTTCTGATCAATCACTGCTCGATCACGTCCATCGTGATCCACGCAGGGGCAGGGCAGCGGCGCACAATATTGTGCCAACCACGTCCAGTGCCGTCGGCGCCGTGCAAAAAGTATTGCCACAGCTGCAAGGGCGCATCAGCGGCGACTCCATTCGTGTGCCCACACTCAATGTCGCCATGGTCGATCTAACACTGCTGTTACGCCGCACCCCCAGCGTGGCAGAAATTGATCAGCTATTTGAACAAGCCAGCAACGAACAACCAGAAATTTTCGGCTACAACAATGCGCCTCTGGTGAGCAGTGATTTCAATCACCGCCCCGAGTCGGCCATTTACGATGCCACGCAAACACGCATCCAAGGCGAGCTGGTACAGATCGTCGCTTGGTATGACAACGAATGGGGTTATGCCAACCGCCTGCTCGACTTGGTTGATTGGCTGACCAGCAATACTCACCACTAATTACCCGTATTTGAGGAACAACCATGACCATCCTGCGGATGATTGATCTGGACCTGAAGAGTAAGCGCGTCCTGATTCGGGAGGATCTCAACGTGCCGGTGAAAGACGGCCGTGTGACCTCGGACATTCGTATTCAAGCCTCCTTGCCAACCATCAAGCACGCCCTAGAAGCCGGTGCCAAAGTGATGCTGATGTCACATCTTGGTCGGCCAGAAGAAGGTGTCTACAGTGATGAGGCGTCGCTGCGTCCCGTAGCCGAGCATTTGAGCAAGTTGCTCGGCCAAGATGTGCGCCTGATCCGTGACTATCTGGATGGGGTCGAGGTGGCGGATGGCGAAGTGGTGCTATTTGAAAACGTCCGTTTTAATGTTGGTGAAAAGAAAGATAGCGATGCGCTAGCGCAACAATATGCCGCGCTGTGCGATGTGTTTGTTATGGATGCCTTTGGTACCGCTCACCGCGCCCAAGCCTCCACCCATGGCGTGGCTAAGTTCGCCGCCACTGCTTGTGCCGGGCCACTATTAGCATCAGAGCTTGATGCCCTCGGCCGCGCGCTAGAGCAACCAGAAAAACCGCTGATCGCTATCGTGGCCGGCTCCAAGGTATCGTCCAAGCTAGAGTTGCTCGAGTCGCTCGCCGACAAAGTCGATCAGCTGATTGTTGGCGGCGGCATTGCCAATACTTTTCTCGCCGCGGCAGGCAAGCCCGTGGGCAAGTCTTTGTACGAGCCGGACCTACTCGAGTCGGCCAAGCGTATTGCTAAGAAAGTACAAATTCCGCTGCCTGTTGACGTGGTAGTGGCAAAAGAATTTTCTGCCAGTGCCGCGGCCACGGTTAAATCCATTGACGATGTCGCCGATGACGACATGATTCTGGATGTTGGCCCACAAACCGCTCATGTTTTTGCTGCACTGATGAAAGAAGCTCGTACTATTGTTTGGAATGGCCCGCTCGGTGTGTTTGAGTTCGATCAATTTGGTAACGGCACGCGCGAACTGGCCGAAGCGATTGCTGACAGTGATGCCTTTTCCATTGCCGGCGGTGGTGACACCTTAGCCGCCATGGATAAGTACGGTATCAGTGATAAGGTTTCCTATATTTCTACCGGCGGCGGCGCATTCCTCGAGTTTCTTGAAGGAAAAGTATTACCCGCAGTCGCTATTCTCGAATCACGCGGTCAATAAGGAGCTATAACATGGCACTCATTAGCTTGCGGCAACTGCTCGACCATGCCGCCGAATACAACTACGGCATCCCTGCTTTCAACGTCAACAACTTGGAGCAGATGCGCGCCATTATGGAAGCGGCGGACGAGACTGACTCGCCGGTAATCGTGCAGGCCAGTGCCGGTGCACGCAAATACGCGGGCGCGCCTTTCTTGCGCCACCTGATTCTGGCGGCGATCGAAGAGTTTCCACATATCCCGGTGGTGATGCATCAGGATCACGGCACCAGCCCGGCTATTTGTCAGCGCTCTATCCAGCTGGGCTTTTCCTCGGTGATGATGGACGGCTCGCTCAAAGAAGACGGCAAGACCCCAGCTGATTACGACTACAACGTTGAAGTTACCCGTAAAGTGGTTGAGTTCTCCCACGCTTGTGGCGTCTCAGTAGAAGGCGAGCTGGGCTGCCTTGGCTCTTTAGAAACTGGTACTGCCGGTGAAGAAGATGGCGTCGGCGCAGAGGGCGTACTGGACCTTGAGCAAATGCTGACCGACCCAGAAGAAGCAGCAGACTTTGTTAAGGCCACTAAAGTAGACGCACTCGCCATTGCTATTGGCACCAGCCACGGTGCCTATAAGTTTAGTCGCCCACCCACTGGCGACATTCTTGCAATTGAGCGCATCAAACAAATTCATGCACGCATTCCAGATACTCACTTGGTTATGCATGGCTCTTCTTCTGTGCCGCAGGAATGGCTGAAGGTCATCAATGAGTTTGGTGGCGAAATTCCAGAAACCTACGGCGTGCCGGTGGAAGAAATCATTGAAGGCATCAAGCACGGCGTGCGCAAGATCAACATCGATACTGACCTGCGTTTAGCCAGCACCGGCGCCATCCGTCGCTTCTTGGCGCACAACAAGAGCGAGTTTGACCCACGCAAATACTTGGCCGCCTCGACCCAAGCAATGAAAGAAATTTGCTTAGCGCGCTACCAAGCCTTCGGTAGCGCCGGTCAGGCCAGCAAGATTAAAGTGTTGTCACTGGATGCTATGACCCAGCGTTACAGCAGCGGCCAACTGGATCCGAAAGTAAAATAGTTCACTATTTTTGGAGCCGCTTAGGATGAGCGCACCCTCGGTCATTATTGTTGGCGCAGGCATTGCCGGCCTCACCTGTGCGCTGGCCTTGCAGCAGCGTGGACTGAAGCCATTAGTGCTGGAGCAGTCAGCGCAGCTGCTGGAAGTCGGTGCTGGCCTACAAATCAGCCCGAATGCCTCATCCGTACTCTGTCAGCTGGGCTTACAACAAGCACTGCTAGATAAAGCCAGCTTGCCTAAGGGTATTCGCAGTCTTAATTGGCGCAGCGGCGCTGACATGGTACGTGTGCCCTTTGCCGCGCTAGATTTTCACTCTCCTTATCTGCATTTGCATCGCGCTGACCTGCAGCAAGTATTGCTAGAGGCAATACTTGCTAATGACCCGCAATGTATTCGTACCGGCCATTATGTTGAATCAGTGATCAGTGAAGCAGGCAAATCGACGCTACTGCTGCGCCACGGCGAAGCGCTCAGTGCCGACTGGATAATTGGTGCCGATGGCATTCGCTCACGTTGTCGCGACCATGTTGTCCGTGGCACCAGTCAGGCTAACAGCGCACCGCACTTTACTGGCAATGTTGCTTGGCGCGGCTTGCTGGCCACCGAAAAAGTACCAACATCACTGCGCCCCGGGCGCTGGGCTAACATCTGGATGGGGCCCGGTGGACACGTCGTGGTGTATTACTTGCGTGGCGGCGAGCTGATTAACTTTGTCGCCGTGCGCGAGCAAAGTGACTGGCAAGAAGAGTCTTGGAACGCACCGGCATCACTGCGCGACCTGCTCTATGACTTTGCCGACTGGGATCCAACACTGTTTCAGTTGCTGTCGCACACCGACCCAAAAACCTGTTTCCGTTGGGCGCTGTTTGATCGCGATCCGATTGAAAAGTGGCATCGTGATCAGCTCGTCCTGATCGGCGATGCGGCTCACCCAATGCTGCCATTTCTGGCCCAAGGGGCGGCCATGGGTATCGAGGACGCCTGGGTGTTAAGCGACCTTATCGCGGCAGGAGGTGCTGATGTTGCTGATCGCTACCAAAGCTTGCGCTCTGCACGCTGTAACCGCGTCCAGCAGCTCGCCCGTGACAATATGCGCCTGTTCCATCATCACAATGCAGTAATGCGTACTGGCCGTGACTTAGTCGCTAAAGGCTTGGCGTTCATCAGCCCAACACTGGCATCCAAGCGCGTGACATGGATTTATCAGTGGCAGGCTAAAAATGCTGCAGCCACAGCTTAAACCTTGTATCGCCGAGGCAAAAGGTGCGCACTGTAGAATTGAGCCGTATCATCAAGGCCAATAAGTACTGGTTTGGGGAAGCGGGTGAGTGCACCTTTTAACGTAGAGCGCATCCAACAAAACTGGCAGCCGCTGCAATGGGAGAGTCCACAACTTATCAGTGGTGAAGCCGCTCGTTACGCTCATTTCTACGGCATTGATTTTGCCAATCAATTTCCCAACCTGTTACACGCCTTTGGTTTTTTTGAAGCTGCAGAACACACCATTGCCGTGCACGCTTGGCGACCAGCTTTGCCACGGGGAACTGTACTGGTATGTCATGGTTATTTTGATCACACCGGCTTGTTCCGCCATGTTATTCGCCACCTATTAGAGCTGAACTACGCAGTGCTGGCCTACGACCTGCCTGGCCATGGGCTGTCCTCTGGGCCTCGCGCTGCCATTGAAGATTTTCGTATTTACCGCGAAGTACTCAGTCAGTGTCTTGCCAACAAAGCCAACTCTTTTCCTCAGCCTTGGCACGTTGTTGCGCAAAGTACCGGTGGCGCCATCGTTATGGATTATGCTCTGCACACTCTGCCTGGCGGTGCACCTTTCCCCTTTGAAAAAGTAATTCTACTGGCACCCTTAGTACGGCCTGCCAACTGGCGCTACGGTGCGCTGCTGCACAGCGTGGTAAAACCATTTCGAGAACATGTCCGCCGTACTTTTAAAATAAACTCCAATGATCCTGACTTCTCACGCTTTCTCCAAAATGATCCACTACAATCACTGCTGATGTCGTCTCGCTGGGTGAGTGCGTTAAAACGCTGGATTCCAGATTTTGAAAACTCACCGCGGGTGAAAGTATCCCCCATCATTATTCAAGGGGATATGGATGAGACCGTCGACTGGCGTCATAATCTGAACGTCATTGAAGATAAATTCAGCAGTCCAGAAATCCATCTGCTCAGTGGCGCCCGCCATCAGCTCGCTAATGAATCAGCCAACTTTCGCGCACAGATTAATACTATTTTAGATAAGCACTTGAGCTGACTTTCTATCAGCTATAAAAAAGGCCCCAGCATTGAACTGAGGCCTTTTCTTCTCACTTATTTTATAACTTAATCATTACCACTTAATCGGCGCTTCAGACGAGCCCGGGGTTTCGCGACGTGGCGGTACATTTTTTGTAGCCGCTTGACTCGCTGCACGGCGAAGAATATCACCACTTTGTAAAGCACCCGCTTCACCCTCAGTCACCTTGGCGATACCAAAACCTTGCGCCACACGCACAACTTCCAATGTAGCCAGCGCTTCTGTTTCTAACTGCAGATCAAAGCCAGTGTCTGGGTCCTTCATCGTTTTGCCGCGTCGGTGCACCATAAAGGTATCGCCCGCCACCATGCGGCCATTACCTTGGCTAACATAAACCGCATCACCACTCTCTACATTGATAATCTGCACCGGATACAAGGTATCGATGATTTCACCACTGATGGCACGGGCAATATCAGGGTAGATTGCATAGGCATACTGCTCTGGCTCATTCGGGTAATCGCGCTCAATGTCGGTATAGCGCTGGCGCAGCTGTGCTTCTGGAGCATCATAAATAAAGGTGCTGCTCCAGATAATCTCACGGGTAGCGGTTTCAATGACTCGATAGCGCACCCGAAAACGGGGACGAAAATCATTGAAGCTTGCTCCGTAGAAGCTACGTTTCCCAGCACCTGCGCCAATACTAAAATCTTCCACCACGCCGACAACGATCATGTCAGCGCCCAGCTCGCGCGCCTGCTTGGTGCGTTCTAGCGGATCAAGCGTACGCTCTAATACACGGCCCTCTCGAGCAATAGCAGCGACGCTCTCACGATCCAGCACACGAAAGCGTCCAGACTGCGTTAGCGCATCAATAAGATCGGCGCGCAACTGTGGCAACACTGCCGCAGCTGACACTTTACTTTTGTTTAAATTGAAACTGCTTTTAGTGGCACTGAACTGCTCCACTGTAATAGATGGCAAGTTAGTGCGATCACCTAGTACCGACTGGTGCAGCAGCACTTCCGCCTCTACCACCGCGCGCCAAAGCTGTTCATCTTGGCGCTCAACAGAAGCAATTTTGTAGGATTTTATATTACCCAGTGTTGGCACCTGAGCTTCCGGCACGCTGGTGCTATGGCCTTGCCACACTGTCGCATCACCTTTCTGCTGCACGGTGAACTCATATATGTCTCGGCGAAAGCTCGGGTCTAACGCAACCGTTACTCCACCTGCCTGACGGACCGCTTCAACCAAGGCGTTACCGACGGCTAGATCAGCAGTGTTACCAAAGCCCTCGCCACGGGCAGAAACGGTATTGCTGGCCGCCAGTACAGGCAGCGACAACATAATAAATAATGAACCAAGCAGAGCACTGATAATTTTTTTCATCACGCTTCTCCCTTAGACAAAAAAGGCGGCCACGCCGCCTTTTTTATTGCTACTGTTAAATCAAAGGCCGAACCAACCGCCTTTTTTACCCTTACGGATTTCTTTTTCACCAGACCACTCGATGATGCCGGTTTCTAGGTGCAGCATTTTCAAGGTGAACTTGTAGTACACGTCTTTGGTGTTACCACTGCGCTTAACGATGCTCGACATGTTGCCATACAGCATGTACTCGGCGCCCACTTGGCGGCCCATCATCATCGCCTGCTGGTCATCAACCATGCCGCTGTCACGCTGGTACTCCATCTGTTGACGGACGCGATCTACCACGCTCATATCAACAAAGCGGAACTTGCCGGAGTTGATTAACTTGCTCTCGATGGTGTCAGTGATGGATTCAGTATCGATGTGCTCGGTAGTTTTGTTCTTGATGCGATCAACAAACATTACCGGGCGACGCTGCGCGGTGATCTGCACTACTGGTGGAAATACCAATAGATCATCCACCATTTTCGAGGCAATCATCTGCAAGTCGGTAGAGCCAAAACTGGTGTTAACCGTTTCAGTGGCGGTGGCATCACCGTACTGAACAGAGGAGCAACCAGAGAGAATAGTTGTCAGTGCTAATGCTGCAGCAAACCATAGCTTTTTCATGCTTCATTCCTTGTGTAGTTTATTCCTGAACCCAAATTTCAAAGCGGGTGGCGGAGGAGTTAGGCGCTGTGGCCTGAACATTTAGCTGGGTACGGCCGGGCATGACCACGGTGATCCATGGGCGACCTTCTGGCGCAATTTCAAAGCCATCCGCATTGAACCATTTCACTTTGTACTGGAAGTCCAGTTTGAATTTCCAGCGATTTTCTAACGTCGCCTGAGCGCGCAGCAAATCACCGGCTGTGGTCATTTTGGGATTGAGCACCGCAAGTCGACTGTACAGTGCTGAGTTGTTCGATTTAAGGTAGCTTTCACGACTACCATCCTCTTGATCTTCTATTGCTGCCATATTGCTTGATGAGCAACCTGCCAGCGCCAGTATCAGCGGCAACGTTATCAGTATTAGCCATTTTTTCATTACAGCACTCCTTTACAGTCTGTAGGTTTCCACCACCGGCACCCCGCCGGTCGTTATAACGCGCACCACTGTGGTGCCGCCTGGAGAAACAGACACATCAACGGCCTGATTAACACCGGCTCCGGACAGCATAATCTGTTTTTCCCCTGCCGGTACAATGGCGCGTGCAGCCTGAACATACAGCGGCAAAGACAACCAGCTGCGTAGGTCTGCTTGTTCCGACACTAAGTTATAAAGGTTGGTTGCAAGGCCAGCAAAGGGATTGGCGTCATTAGCCTGCTTCTGCAGCGCATACTTGGTCGCCGCTCTTAGTGTCTGCCGCACTAACATCGCCGGAACTTCCTCTTTTAGGCTACGTGCAGCCATAGCCCCCACCTCAGCGATCACCTGAGTGCGCAGCACACCGTTGCCCTCGCTATCCGTCACGGTCAACGGCACCGCAGGGATGATGTCGGCAGGGTCATAGGTTGGGAAGGACACCGCAAAAGCACCATGAATGGTCGGGATCGGCAGACTAAGAGCACGTTTAGGCTGGACGCGACCCTGCTCAAACAAAATCACCAAGCTGCCTTCATTTGGCCCGGGCAGCTGGGCGTTGACTCGATCACCCATACGCCGCTGCACGCGACGAATATCTTCTTCAATAAACAGCGCGTTTGGGTTGATTTCGTAAGCGCGCTTTAAATCCACCAGCGCGGCGTTGTAATCCCGTGCAGCCTCCCAAAAAACGGCTGATAGGTAGAAGGTATAGGCATTTTGAAAGGAGCTTTTTACCCGTCCGGCCGCCTGATTAAGGCCGGCAAAACTGCCTTCGTGTTGATTCAGATCGATGTCTTCTTCTTCCGCCTTGGCTTCCGCTTTGGCAATTTCTTTATTGCGCTTATCCGCCGCCACCGTCTGTTCAAGATTGGCACGACGCAGCTCTACGGCGGCACCCTCGGCATTGCCCAGCTTAAGATAATTCAGTGCTTGATAAGAATGGGCGAAGATGCGCTCGTAATCTTGGCCTCTATAAGGGATGGCATTGTCATTGCTGATCATCGCACCAGCACCACTGACCGCCGCACTCGCGCGCAGCTTGGCCTGCTCATCGATGGTTTCAAATTCTCTAAAGGCGGCTTCAAAGCCGAGCTTACTGGCCTCTGGCTGGCCTCCGAGCTGGGCGAGTCGACCCAACTCTAAGCCATAAAGCAGGCCGTCTTTGTCGTCTAATTTCGGCGTAAGCTTACTTATCAGCGTGTCGGTTTGGCCATTTTGATATGACCTAAGCCAACCATCTGCCTGATCCGGATAACTGCTGAATACTGATGCACAACCAGACAGAAACAGAACCATTGCAGCCACTAACAGCGCCCGTAACTTCATAAGATCCCCCTAGATCAGGCAAAAAAATGACCACAGTCGATACTAAGCTAGCCTCAACCAAGGCGCCAGTTATGAACAGACAGGTATAACACGGAACGGTGCACCCAGCGCACGCTGGCGCTGGGTGCCGGTTGATCAGAACAGGATACGGGTACGGATGGTGCCTTCAACATCACGCAGCTTGGCTAACGCCAACTTACTAGCGCCTGATTCCACATCAATCACCACATAACCAATTTTGGCATTGGTCTGCAGATACTGACCGCGAATGTTGATGTCATTTTCAGCAAAAATATTGTTTATCTGGCTCAGCACGCCGGGCACGTTGTTGTGGATGTGCAGCAAGCGGTGCATGCCTGGGTGAGAGGGCAGAGCCACCTCTGGGAAGTTTACCGCGCTCAGGGTGGAGCCGTTGTCAGAGTAGCGCACCAGCTTCTCCGCCACTTCGCCACCAATGTTTTCCTGCGCTTCTTGGGTCGAGCCACCCACGTGCGGGGTCAGGATAACGTTGTCGAGCCCACGCAACGGTGAAATAAATTCATCATCGTTAGACTTTGGCTCTTCTGGGAATACATCAATGGCCGCACCACGCAAGTGGCCGTCTTTGATAGCCGCAGCAAGGGCATCAATATCCACCACTTTGCCACGAGCGTAGTTGATCAAGTAGCCGCCTTTCTTGATGGCGCGAATCTGTGGCTCTTTGATCATCCAACGAGTTTCTTCAGTATCAGGCACATGCAGACTGATGACGTCGCACATACCCAGCAGCTCATCAAGGTTATGTATCTGCGTGGCATTACCCAGTGGCAGCTTGGTGATGACGTCATAGAAAAAGACGTTCATGCCCATGGACTCAGCCAACACCGACACCTGTGAACCAATGTTGCCGTAACCAACGATACCCAGTTTCTTGCCACGAATTTCGTAGCTATTGGTGGCATTTTTTAACCAGCCGCCGCGATGACAAACGGCGTTCCGCTCGGCAATACCGCGCATCAGGTTAACCACATGGGCAACAATCAACTCTGCCACCGAACGGGTATTGGAGTAGGGCGCGTTGAAGACAGGAATACCGCGCTCCAATGCAGCTTCGAGATCCACCTGGTTAGTACCAATACAAAAACAACCGACCGCCATCAGCTTTTCAGCGGCATCAAATACGTCTTTAGTCAGCTGGGTGCGCGAGCGAATGCCCACCACATGCGCATCACGAATTTTTTCTTTCAGGTCGTCGCCCGTTAGCGCCGTCTTGAGTAGCTCAATATTGGTATAACCCTGAGACTTTAGATGGTCCACGGCACTGTCGTGGATGCCTTCTAGAAGGAGGATGCGGATTTTTTCTTTCTCAAGCGAAGTCTTGGCCATAACGAACGCTGCCCGGTAGCTGGAAATGAAGTCGCATATGCTACCATAGCAGGCCCCTAATCACGCCAGCCTTAGCGCGTTGATGACCTATTGGTCCGACATTTTTTCGGAGATTAACAGTCGATGTCTGCCGTTGCCGATCTGTTCAGCCCACTACTGGGCGCCCGCTGCCTAACCGATGAAGACAGCCTGAAGCGCTACGGCGTGGACTGGACCAAAGTTTGGACGCCCGCACCTGCAGCCGTGCTACTGCCAGAAACCACTGAAGAAGTGCAGGCCATTGTGCGTCTGGCCAACCAACACCGCATTGCTCTGGTGCCCTCTGGCGGCCGCACCGGGCTGTCGGCAGCGGCAGTAGCCGCCGATGGTGAAGTGGTGGTGGCGTTTGATCGAATGAATAAAGTGCTGGATTTTAACGCCTTTGATCGCGCTGTTACCGTGCAGCCTGGCGTCATCACCCAGCAGCTGCAGGAGTTTGCCGAGCAGCAAGGGCTGTTTTATCCGGTGGACTTTGCCTCTGCTGGCTCCAGCAACATCGGTGGCAACATCGGCACCAATGCCGGCGGCATCAAAGTCATTCGCTACGGCATGACCCGTGATTGGATCGCCGGCTTAAAAGTGGTGACCGGTAGCGGCGACTTGCTTGATCTGAATAAAGGCTTGGCTAAAAACGCCACCGGTTATGACTTCCGCCATCTGATGATTGGTGCAGAAGGCACGCTTGGTTTCGTTGTTGAAGCCACCGTCAAGCTCGCCCGCCAGCCTAATAACCTGACTGTGCTGGTGCTGGGCGCGCCTGGCTTTCGCGAACTGATGGACATCCTCCATGCGTTCCAGTCAAAAATTGATTTAACCGCGTTTGAGTTTTTCTCCGATAAGGCCATGGCTCACGTATTGGCCCATGGCGTACCCAAGCCGTTTGATACTGACGCACCCTTTTACTGCCTGCTTGAATTTGAAGGCAGCTCCGAGGCGATCATGGATGACGCTATGGCACTGTTTGAAGACGGTGTAGAAAAAGGCTGGGTGCTGGACGGTGTAATGAGTCAGTCGCTCACTCAAGCAGCACAGCTATGGGAATTGCGCGAGCGGATTTCAGAAAGCATTTCTGTTTATACACCCTATAAAAACGACATCTCCGTGATGGTTAGCAAGGTGCCGGACTTCGTTGAAGAGGTGGATGCGGTGGTACAGGAAAACTACCCCGACTTTGAGATCGTCTGGTTCGGTCATATTGGCGACGGCAACATGCACCTGAATATTCTCAAGCCCGCCGAGCTCGCTAAAGAAGAGTTCTTTGGCCGCTGCAACAATGTGTCTAAGTGGGTATTTGAGATCGTGCAAAAATATAACGGCTCCATTTCTGCCGAGCACGGAGTGGGGCGCACCAAGAAAGCCTACTTGCACTACTCCCGTTCGGCGGAAGAAATTGCCTTGATGAAAGCCGTAAAAGCGGCCTTTGATCCGAACGGCATTATGAATCCGGGTAAGATTTTTGATCTTTAGTCAGATTGGCACTAAGCAGCCCATAGACCTTCGAACAGTGCACATGTTTCCGGAGTAACAAAATGAGTTATCAGCACCACTGGATGGACGGCAAGCCCATTGATTTGCCGGTAGGGAAGGTGGTTTGTGTTGGTCGCAACTATGTTGAACATGCGCGCGAACTAGGCAATGAAGTACCCGAAGCGCCCATTTTATTTATCAAACCAGCGTCAGCACTGGTACCGATGTCGCCATCCTTTGCTATCCCCACCGATCAGGGTGAAGTGCACCACGAAATTGAAATGGCCCTGTTAGTAGGCGAAAGACTGCAGAACTGCGACGAAGAAGATGCACGCTGGAGCATGGCCGGCTTTGGCTTGGCCCTCGACCTCACTCTGCGCGATGTGCAAAACGAACTCAAAGCAAAAGGGCAGCCATGGGAGCGCGCCAAAGCATTTGATGGCGCCTGCCCCGTGTCCGGTTTTATTGATGCCCGCGGCGTGTCATGGAAACAATCCATTGAGATTTCACTGGAAGTGAACGGCAAGCTACGCCAGCGCGGCGGCACTGAGCAGATGTTATTTAGCACCTTCAAATTAGTCGCGGAAATTAGTCGGACCTTTACCCTAGAGCCGGGCGATTTGATTTTGACTGGCACACCGAGCGGCGTTGCCGCGCTCAATGCTGGCGATAGCTTTATCGCTCGCTTTGGCAATACCTTGACGGTGTCGGGCGATGTTGTCGCCCGCTAAGTAAATAGCTTGGTACTTAAACCGCCATAGCATTGCGCAACTTACCGATCGCCGCATTTTCTAGCTGCCGAATCCGCTCGGCGGAAACGTTGTACTCGTTGGCCAGCTCTTGCAGCGTCGGCTTCTCATCCGCTAACCAGCGACGCTCAAGAATATCGCGGCTACGCTGATCTAGATTGTTCAGCGCCAGGCTCAACTGATGACTGTGGCGCTGCTCCAGCTGATCTTCACTGACTTGATCAGACGGATCGGCATCATCCGCCAGCAAGTACTGAGCCGGCGCCAACACCATGCGGTCGTCGTCGTCATCCGGCGCATCAAAGGTGCTATCGAATGCCGACAGCCGACCTTCCATTTCTTGCACATCGGCCAAGGTCACGCCCAAGTCTTTAGCTACCAGCGTTGCCTCCTCAATAGACAGCTGAGCGAGGCGCTGCTTTTTGCCGCGCAGGTTAAAGAACAGCTTGCGCTGAGCCTTAGTCGTGGCGACCCTGACAATGCGCCAATTGCGAATGACAAACTCGTGGATCTCGGCGCGAATCCAATGCACGGCAAAAGACACCAGACGCACGCCCTTTGTCGGGTCAAAGCGACGCACGGCCTTCATTAGGCCGATATTGCCTTCTTGAATTAGATCGCCCACCGGCAGGCCATAACCGCTATAGCTGCGGGCAATGTAAACAACAAAACGCAGATGGCTCAGTACCAAGTTACGAGCGGCATCAAGATCATCGTGATAATAAAGTTGCTCGGTCAGCGCCCGCTCTTCTTCAACAGATAGCACCGGCACGCTGCTAGCAGCGCGAATATAGGCATCAAGGTTGTCACCGGGTACGCCGATGGCAAGAGCCTGCAATGGTTTTAATTGGGTAGTCATGATATCCCCCATAGATCATCTGGATCCGATATTAGCACTCACCCCCTTGGAGTGCTAACCCCCGCCAGAGTTCCATTTAGGCCGTGCGCGTGGCCATGGCCGCTCTTTTCGCCACCGCGCGCAAAACAATTTGGCACTGGTTATCGCCATATTCACGAATATCTGCTGCCGCTGCTGCCGCATTACGGGTCACTACGTTATTTAGCAGGTTTCGAAAGATCGTCAGCGACACGGTCAGCTCAGAGGTTTCTTCCTGCAGGGCCAGATAGGAGTAGCGCCGTAGCAGTGGCAGCAGGTCCTGAATATCATCAGCCAAATAATGGTTGTTAGAGAACCGCTGCACCGCCATCTCCACGAAGGCAAACGCCAACTCGTGGGCGGCCGCAATATTATTACTGGCATGAAAGCGCTCAAACTCCGGCAGCATTGCCGCCAACTCTGCCAGCTGATCCTGCTGCCAGTTTCTAGCCGCACGCGCGGCCAGCTCACCTAACAGCAAAAACAAAAAGTCATAAAGGGCGCGCACCTGCGTTTCGGTGACATCGCAAACATGGGCGCCACGGCGTGGTTGAATTTCGACTAAATGCTGCCGCTCCAAGAGTCGAAAGGCCTCACGCAGTGAGTTGGTACTCACATCAAGCTGCTTGGCTAACTCTACTTCAGGTAAGTGGATGCCTGGCTCCAGCTGCCAACAAATAATTTGATCGGCCAAGTGGCGAGCAATTTGTTCACTAAGGCTGGTGGCTCTGATGCCCATCTAGGCTAGCTCCTCATTATGTTCGCTGGGTAAAGCGTTACTTAAAAGAAACCATATTATACATGAATTGTTTGACACCTCATAAAAGAATGCCTAACCTGCAATCATGCCATTGAGCAATGGCTCATTTATCAAGACAGCTATCTGCGGGGTACCGTTATGTTTGAGAATGTCGATCCAAAAACCATGCTGAAAGCTAAGAAGATAGGCTACCCCCTATTCTGGCTAGCACTGCTGCCGATCCTGCCGTTAAGCGCTTTCGCTGGCAGCGAGTCGGGCACCCACAACTACTGGGCTTGGTTCATCTACTTCACCATCTTTGGCATTATCCCGATTCTGGATTACATCATCGGTAAGGATGCTGCCAATCCAGATGAAATTACCGACGTGCCTTCACTCACCGAAGAAAAGGCCTATCGCTGGTTTACCTTAATGATGGTGCCGATTTGGTTCGGCGTGCTGTTCTGGGGCGGCCATATCTTTATCACTAATGACTATTCTTGGTTCGGCATGCTCGGCTGGACCCTTTCCATTGGTACGGTAGGCGGCATTATCGCCATCAACCTTGGCCACGAACTGATCCACAAAGACCCTAAAATAGAAAACTGGGCAGGCGGTTTGTTGCTCGCCTCGGTGACCTATGCTGGCTTTAAGGTGGAGCATGTCCGTGGTCATCATGTGACCGTATCGACTCCGGAAGACGCCTCCTCAGCACGCTACAACCAAGGGCTGTATTCATTCTTACTGCAGGCCTTCCCGCGTAACTTTGTTAATGCTTGGCGCTTGGAAGCACAGCGATTAAAGCGTAAAGGCAAAAAAGCCTACAGCCTGAGCAATGAGCTAATTTGGTGGTATGGCATTTCCTTTGCCTTGGCGGCGGTGTTCTATGCACTGTGGGGCGGCATGGGTGTGTTGTTCTTCTTTGGCCAAAGTTTCTTCGCTGCATTGGCTCTAGAGATCATTAACTACATTGAGCATTACGGCCTGCACCGCCGCCTGCTCGAGAACGGCAAGTACGAGCGCGTCACACCGGCTCACAGCTGGAACTCGAATTACCTGCTGACTAACCTTGCGCTGTTTCAGCTGCAGCGTCACAGCGATCACCACGCTTATGCCAAACGCCGCTACCAAGTGCTGCGTCACTATGACGAAAGCCCACAGTTGCCTGGTGGCTATGCGTCTATGTATGTGTTGGCGCTATTCCCACCGCTGTGGAAGAAGGTCGTTAACCCTAGAGTAGAGGCCTACTATCAGGGCGAACTGGACCAGTTGTTTCGCGACAACAAAAGAGTCAATAACATCAGCGCTACCCCGAACACCTAACGCGGTGTTGCCTAACGGATAACGCGAAAAAGCGCTGCACAAAAAACGGCCCTGAGAGGGCCGTTTTTTGTGCATGATCGGGATCAACCGCCGATCAATTTCTTCTCACGAAGGTAGTTCAATACCATCTCCGCACACTCTTCGACACTGTGTTGATCGGTGCGAATATGCAGCTCTGGATTTTCAGGTGCTTCGTACGGCGCACTGATGCCAGTGAACTCTGGAATCTGTCCGGCCCGAGCTTTCTTGTACAGACCCTTCGGGTCGCGCTCTTCGCAGGCATCCAGTGAAGCGTCAACAAACACTTCAATAAAGTCATCATCACCAGCCAAGTCACGGGCAAGCTGACGATCTTCTCGGTAGGGAGAGATAAACGCAGACAAGGTAATGACACCGGCCTCACGAAACAGCTTGGCGATTTCAGCAATGCGGCGAATATTTTCTTTACGGTCTTCCGGCGAGAAGCTCAGATTATTATTAATCCCGCTACGGATATTGTCGCCATCAAGAATGTAGGTCAGCGTGCCTGCTTTATGCAGTACTTCTTCCACTGCTACCGCCAAAGTGGATTTGCCCGCACCAGACAAGCCGGTGAACCACAAAGTGACACCACGCTGCCCGAGCAGACGCTCACGATGTTCGCGCTTAACCACGCCTTCGTGGGGGTAAATATTTTTTGCCATATCAGATTTCCTTAAAGTTACTGGCGCCAGAACAGCGGCGTGAACAAGACTAAAACGGTAAACACTTCTAACCGGCCGAGCAGCATAGCAAAGCACATCAGCCATTTTGCCTCGCTGGCGATATCGCCAAAACCGCCGGCCACACCACCGATACCCATACCCAAGGTATTCAACGAGGCCGCCACCGCAGAGAAGGCGGTGGTCAAATCCATTCCCGTTGCCATCAATGCCAAGGTCAGCAGGACGGCTATGGTAACGAAAACACCGATAAATCCCCAAACAGCTTGTAGCACCTGGTCGTTAACGGTGCGATTGCCAAAGCGCAGGGCAAAGATGCCATGAGGATAAACCAGCCGGCGCAACTCGCGCTGACTCTGGTGCAGCATCAGCGCCACTCGCACCACCTTCATGCCAGCAGTGGTAGAGCCGGCACAGCCACTAATAAAAGAGGTGAGTAGCAATAACACCAGCAAGGTGAGTGGCCAGCTGAGTGCCGCATCGGTACTGGTCAGCCCGGTGCCGGTACCAAACGAGCTCACCTGAAAGGCAGCATGACGAGCAGTTTCAGCAAAGCTGGCATAACGCTGGTCAACCCACAGGGTCACCGTGGTGATGGTCAAATAAATAAACATCAGACCCGTGTAAAAGCGAAACTCTGGGTCACGGAAGAAAGTGCGAATTGAGCCATTGCGTAGGGCGGCGAACATCAAAGCAAAACTGGCACCGGACAAAAACATAAAGAACGCCGCCACCCAATCCACGGCAGCACTGTCGAACGCCGCCATGCTGGCATCGCGGGTTGAAAATCCACCGGTCGAGACCGTGCTAAAGCTATGGCAAATGGCCTCAAATAAAGGCAGCCCAGCAAACCAATAGCCGGCCACGCAAGATACCGTTACCAACAAATAGACATACCAGAGCGCCTTTGCCGTTTCAGCAATGCGCGGCGTCAGCTTGGATTCTTTCATCGGCCCTGGAATTTCAGCTTTATACAGCTGCATGCCGCCGACACCTAGCATTGGCAAAATAGCCACCGCTAGCACGACTACACCCATACCTCCGAGCCACTGCAGTTGCTGACGGTAATACAGTAGCGATGGCGCCATCTCGTCTAAGCCAGACAGCACACTGGCACCCGTGGTGGTCAATCCGGACATGGATTCAAACACCGCATCGGTAGCAGATACATCCAATATCAGCACAAAAGGTAGTGAGCCAATCATGCCAAGTACGGTCCAAAACAAGGTGACCACGAGAAAGCCATCGCGCACACCCAGCTCTTCACGGACACGAAAGAAAGAAAGCCACAACGCCATGCCAAGAGCAAAGGTAATACCGAAGGCGCTAAGAAATGAGAGCTGCATGCCGTCGTCATAAATCCATGCCACCAATACAGGCGGCAGCATGGTGGTACTGAATACCATCAGTAACATGCCAAGGATTTTGACGATCAGGGCGAGATGCATATCAGAAGAAGGTGAAGCCGACTTGGAACAGTTTTTCGACGTCGCGAATACGGCGACGATCCATAACAAACAAAATAATGTGGTCGTTGGCCTCAACAACAATATGGTCGTGGGCAATCAATACTTTTTCACCGCGAACGAGGGCGCCGATGGTAGTGCCTTCCGGCAAATCTATATCTTCTATACGCCTACCGACTACTTTTGAGCTGCGCTCATCACCGTGGGCCACCGCCTCAATCGCTTCTGCTGCACCGCGCCGCAACGAGTAAACGTTAACAATATCGCCACGGCGAATATGAGTAAGCAAGCTACCAATGGTGGCCTGCTGCGGTGAAATGGCAATATCAATTTCTCGCCCTTGCACCAAATCAACATAGGCTGGGTTACTGATCAGTGTCATCACCTTGCGCGCGCCCAGTCGCTTGGCCAGTAGCGATGCCATGATGTTTGCTTCGTCATCGTTGGTCAGCGCACAAAATACGTCCGCATTTTCAATATTGGCTTTGATCAAACGATCACGGTCGGTACTGCTACCCAGCATCACCACGGTATGTTGTAGCTGTTCGGACAATACTTGGCAGCGCGCTTCATCACGCTCAATAATTTTGACGTTGTAACGCCTCTCAATACTCTTGGCCAAACGAAAGCCAATATTGCCGCCGCCGGCAATAACGATGCGCTTATAGTTGTGTTCCAGTCGGCGCAGCTCACTCATTACTGCACGGATGTCATTGCGCGCGGCAATAAAAAATACTTCGTCATCCGCTTCAATAACGGTGTTGCCTTCCGGCAATAGTGGCCGGTTATGCCGGAAAATTGCCGCTACTCGTGTCTCCACATTGGGCATGTGCGTACGCAACTGGCGCAGGGCATTACCCACCAAGGGGCCGCCGTGATAAGCACGCACCGCCACTAACTGTACCCGACCGCCAGCAAAGTTAACCACCTGCAAAGAACCAGGAAGCTCGATTAGACGTTTGATGTAATCGGTCACCACTTGCTCAGGGCTGATGATGACGTCAATCGGCAAGGCATCACTGCCAAATAGTTTTTCTTTTTGCGAGTACGCGGCGGCGCGAATGCGCGCAATTTTGGTCGGTGTGCGAAATAACGAGTAGGCCACCTGACAGGCCACCATATTGACTTCGTCGCTATTGGTCACTGCGATCAGTAGGTCGGCATCCTCCGCTCCGGCCTGACGCAATACCGCGGGGTAGGAGCCGCGGC
>Ga0209075_1000867_pt1 | contig 29226 bp, 26 predicted proteins | sample Stecom2011_FD_187523 | JGI IMG/M metagenome (GOLD analysis project Ga0209075, IMG submission 187523) | Agricultural soil microbial communities from Utah to study Nitrogen management - Steer compost 2011 (SPAdes) (version 2) | ecosystem: Environmental > Terrestrial > Soil > Agricultural land...
CGGCGCGTATTCTGGCAGGCTTCCCGGACTACCTCGAGGAAGACCAGCGGGTGCCGGATGCCCTGGCTGAATTGGGTGAGTACACCAAGGATCCGGACGCCAACATCATCAAGCTGCCGAACATCTCTGCGTCCATTCCCCAGCTGCGTGCTGCCATCAAAGAGCTGAACGAGCAGGGCTACAAGGTTCCCGAGTACAAAGAAAACCCGGAAACCGACGAAGAGAAAGAAATCCACGCACGTTACTCCAAAGTGCTGGGCAGCGCCGTTAACCCGGTCCTGCGTGAAGGTAACTCCGACCGCCGTGCACCGGCTGCGGTAAAAGCCTTTGCCCGCAAGTTCCCGCACACCATGGGTGAGTGGAGCCCGGCTTCCCGTACCCACGTGGCGCACATGCGCGGTGGCGACTTCTACTCCAGCGAGCAGTCTGTAACCCTGGACAAGGCCACCAACGCCCGCATCGTGTTCGAGAACAAGAAGGGTGAGCAAACCGTTCTGAAATCCGACCTGCCACTGCTGGAAGGCGAAGTGCTCGACGGCATGAACATGAGCAAGAAGGCACTGGTGAAGTTCTTCGAAGACGCCATCGAAGACTGCGAAAAGACTGGTGTGATGTTCTCCCTGCACGTAAAAGCCACCATGATGAAAATCTCTCACCCGATCGTATTCGGTCACGCGGTGAAGGTGTTCTTCAAGGAGCTGTTCGACAAGTACGGCGACCTGTTCAACGAAATCGGGGTAAACCCGAACAACGGCCTGTCTTCCGTGGTTGAGAAGATCAAGCAGCTGCCGGAATCGAAGCAGGAAGAAATCCAGGAAGCCCTGCACGCGTGCTACGAGCACCGCCCGGAAATCGCCATGGTGGATTCCGTAAAAGGCATCACCAACCTGCACGTACCGAGCGACGTTATTGTTGACGCCTCCATGCCGGCGATGATCCGTAACTCCGGCAAGATGTGGGCCCGTGACGGCAAGCTGAAGGACACCAAGGCGGTTATGCCTGAGTCCACCTACGCCACCATTTATCAGGAAGTGATCAACTTCTGTAAGACCCACGGCGCGTTTGATCCCACCACCATGGGTACTGTGCCGAACGTTGGTCTGATGGCCCAGAAGGCGGAAGAGTACGGCTCCCACGACAAGACCTTCGAAATCAAGGAAGATGGTATTGTGCGCGTGGTTGCCGAAGACGGCACCGTACTGACCGAGCACAACGTCGAGCAAGGCGATATCTGGCGCGCCTGCCAGACCAAGGACCTGCCGATCCGCGACTGGGTCAAGCTGGCGGTCAACCGTGCCCGCTCCAGCGGCATGCCGGCGGTATTCTGGCTGGACGACGAGCGCGCCCACGATGCCCAGCTGATCAAGAAAGTCGAAAAGTACCTGAAAGAGCACGACACCGAAGGCCTGGAAATCCATATCAAGTCGCCGGTGCGCGCTATCCGCTGGACCATGGAGCGCCTGATCCGCGGCCTGGATACTATTTCTGTAACCGGCAACGTGCTGCGTGATTACCTCACCGACCTGTTCCCGATTCTGGAGCTGGGTACCAGCGCCAAGATGCTGTCTATCGTGCCGCTGCTGAACGGCGGTGGTCTGTACGAAACCGGTGCCGGTGGTTCCGCACCCAAGCACGTGCAGCAGCTGGTCCAGGAAAACCACCTGCGCTGGGATTCGCTGGGCGAGTTCCTGGCCACGGCGGTGTCTCTGGATGAGCTGGGTGAGAAGCACGGTAACCAGCGCGCGCGCCTGTTGGGTCAGACCCTGGACAAGGCCACCGAGCGCCTGCTGGAGAACAACCAGTCGCCTTCCCGTGTTACCGGTGAGCTGGATAACCGTGGTTCTCACTTCCACCTGGCTCGTTACTGGGCAGAGGAATTGTCTAAGCAGGATGAAGACAAGGAGCTGAAAGAGTTCTTCACCAAGCTGTCTGCACAGCTGGAAGAGAACAAGGACAAGATCCTGGAAGAAATGACGGTGGTACAGGGCCATCCGGCGGATATCGGTGGTTACTACCACGCGCCGGCCGAGAAAGTGTCTGCCGTTATGCAGCCCAGCGCAACGCTGAACAAAATCCTGGCTGACGCACGGGCATCCGTGCAGTAAGGTGCAGAGTCGGGCCGGAGCAAGCCGGCCCTGATCAAAAAAAACCGGACAGCCGTTGGCTCTCCGGTTTTTTTGTTTTTAGTCGTCTTCGTCCGGGTCTTCCTGATAGCCCTTGCCGGTTTCACCGGATCAATCCTGTTGCAGGGGCGCGAAAGCCGCCCCGGTGAGCCTGGCCAGGTCTTCAGGGGCCAGTTCGATCTCGAGGCCCCGTTTTCCGGCGCTGACAAACAGGGTTTCGAAGTTGTGGGCCGAGTCGTCGATAAACGTTTTCAGGCGTTTCTTCTGCCCGAGCGGGCTAACGCCACCCAACACATAGCCGGTGGTTCGCTGAACCAGCTGCTTGTCGGCCATAGCGGCCTTCTTGGCGCCTGCCGCCCTGGCAATCAACTTCAGGCTGAGCATGGCGGATACCGGCACCACGGCGACGGCGAGATCCTTGCCATCCAGCGACACGACCAGGGTTTTGAACACCTGGTCCGGGTTGGCCCCGGTTTTTTCCACGGCTTCATTGCCGTAGCTTTCTGCTGCCGGGTCGTGCTCGTATTCGTGCACGGTGAAAGGCACCCTGGCGCGTTTGGCGGCGAGAATTCCGGGGGTCATGCAGGCTCCTGTTAACTTCAGGGTTCGCCGGAATTAAACCACGGAGTGGCTGCGAGTGCATCTGGGGGGTACCGCAGCGCTCGGGCTTTGATCTATAGTGCAATTATGCCGATAACTACAAAAGGCCACACTATGCATTCACTGGCTCGCCGTGCCCTGAACCTCAGTGCTATCCCCCGGGATCTGGAATCTGTCACCTTTCGGGATACGGCCTCGGAGCGCCCGGGCCTGGTTGACCTGCCACCAGAGGTACCGGAGGCGATATGGCGTAGCGTGGAATCTCTGTACCGGACCGGTGTGCATCCCGGAATCCAGTTGTCGCTGCGCTACCGGGGTGAACAGGTGCTGCAGCGTGCCATCGGGCACACCTGTGGTAACGGCCCCCACGATGCCGGGTCCATTCCCCGGGTGCCAATGACTACCGAAACCCCCATCTGTTTTTTCTCGGCCTCTAAAGCGGTTACTGCCTTGCTGATCCACCTGCTTGCGGAGCAGGGGCTGGTGAATCTGATGGACCCGGTGTCTTACTACTGCCCGGAATTCGCCAGCCGCGGCAAGCGCACTATTACAGTACACCAGATTTTGTCCCACCGGGGCGGTATTCCTGCCATTGCCAGGGAAACCCCCATTGACGTGCTGTGGGACAAAGATGAAATGTGGCGTTTGCTGTGTAACGCACGGCCGGTCGAGGTGGACGGCGCCAGGGTTGCCTATCATGCGATTACCGGCGGTTTTGTGTTGCAGCGGGTGCTCGAGAAAGTGACCGGTGACAGCATCGACAACTATCTGGAGAAGTATCTGCGAGTGCCCATGGGCATGAAGTGGTTTACTTATGGCATTGCCCCTGAGCACCTGCACCACCTGGCCAGTAATTATGCCACTGGCCCCACGCCGCGGTTTCCTGTGTCCTGGGTTGTTAACCGGGCTCTGGGAGGGGATATCGGAACGGTGGCGCGGGTCACCAACGACCCCAGGTTTCAGGAAGCGGTGATTCCTGCCGGCAACCTTTGTGGTACGGCTGAAGAAATGAGCCGGTTCTTCCAGATGATGCTCAATGGCGGGGTGTGGAACGGTCAGCGCATCTGCAGCGAACTGACCGTGCGCCGGGCCGTACAACAGTTCGGTTCCCTGCAGGTGGATCGCACCATGATGATCCCGATGCGGTTCAGTGCCGGCATGATGCTGGGTGGCAATCCGGTAGGGCTCTGGGGGCCGCAAAGCCGGTACGCCTTTGGCCATGTAGGGTTGATCAACAAGTTCTGCTGGGCCGATCCGGCCCGGGACATTTCGGTCAGCCTGCTAACGACCGGGATTCCGATCATCGGCCACCACTTACCTGCGCTGGCGAAGTTTGTCTATACTGTGTGCAAGCAGTTTCCGGTGTTGCCGGAACACCGGCGCCGGCTGGTGGCAGCCTGACCGGAAGGATTGCCGGACTGTTAAGAAAAGTGAAAACCTGTTCACTTTAATTGAATTTTGTCAGACAGTCCGGCACACTTTTCACCGTACGACTTCCGGGATGTGGAAGTTGGATTCGACTCAATGGATGAGACACACCTATGGCAAAGTCAAAGCTATCCCCGCCAGATCAGCATCGAGTGACGCTGGATTATCACAACAGCGTGCGCTCTTATGTCCAGCAGCAGGTGTGTGATGAAGTACATCGCCTGGAACGCCGCATTGAAACCCTGAGACTGACCAAGGCGCCCCACGCCGCGCTGATGATTTCCGCCTATGAGCGTATGATCAGTCGCAAGAAGGGCTTTTTGCAGAACTGGGATTTGTGATCAGAATTTCCTTCGCTCAGAGTAAGCGACGGGCCAGAAGGCGATTGCACTGGCTTCGTCCTGGTTGGCGCAGTTGGCATTGTTTTTCTGATCGTCCCCGGTGCGGGCTGGTTCACCGTGTGAAGTGTAAATCCTGACTTCGTCCATGCTGTAGTTCAGCTCGATGCGCAGGCAATCAGGTGAGGTGATTGTTTCACCATACCGGTCCAGCCCGATGATCTTCCGCTCAGTGCTCTTGATGAAGAGTGTGTCTTTCTGAGCGTCTCCGGCAAACTCCTGGCGTAACTCAATGCCGCCGTAATCCCGGCTGACGTAATCGGCAGTGGCATATTCCGGCTGATTGTAGCCAGTGTTACTGAATTCATTGGCGTTGTAGCGGCTGCCAGAGAGTAGGCTGAGCAGCTGTGGTTGCTGCTCCCGGTCGGCGTCTCCAACATCGCGGGCAACATACTGGATTACCCGGTACACCTTGCCCGTGAGGTTTTCGGCAGGTGGCTGATAGCGCCAGTCGAGGGTCTGGTAATTCCACTCGGAGTCATTAAGCGGGCGCTGGCCGAGTAAAGCAGTCTGATCGGTGAAGCGGATGCGGGCGCCGGCACTGCGGGAGTTGTAGGTACCGGCCGCGCCGATGGCAATGCGCTCACGGATGTAGCGCCGGCCCTCATCAAAGTTGTCAATCCGCCCGACGCTGATTGCCTGGTTCATCAGATCCAGTGGGTTCCGCACTCGTGTATAGGCTTTGCCATCTTCCGTCGGCTGAGCCCCGATGAACCGGTCGATGTGGCGGCGGACGTCTGTCACCGTTGCCAGGTGCCGGGCGTCCGGCGCTTCGCTGTCGAGGGGCTCAATGCCGGTGTAAAAATCACTGAACCGGGTATGGCTCAGGGTATCCGGGGCCTGATCGGTATCGGTGAGATCAAAGGTGGAGAACGTCAGGTCAACGTTGCTGGCCGGGTTGAAGGCTGAGGATTCATCGCTGCCGCCGGTTTCCAGCCGGCATCCGCTCAGGGACAGCAACGCCAGTGATACGGAAATAAAAAGGCAGGTATGTCTCATTTAAGAAGGCCCCGGGGTGCGAAAAACGTTGTGAAAGGCTAAAGTGAGCTGTGCTCACAATAAACGATAAAGCACGCAGCTACCCGCGCGGAGATCACATTTTGCAGCAACGGTTCGCCCAGGCCGGGATTCCGGTGCTGGCTCTATTCCTGGTTCTGGCGGCGCTTGTTCTGCCGGTGCCGGCCATGGCCCAGGACACCTGCCGCGACGGTGCGATCCTGCTCGACCGGCACACCGGCAGCATCCGGGATCTGGGCAGTTGCCTGTGGTACCTGGAGGACCCGGACCAGGCCCTCACTATTGCACAGCTGCAGGCGCTGGACTCCGGCGCCTTTACCCGGCATGACGCCGGCGTCCTCAATTTCGGCTATACCGAATCGGCCTACTGGACCCGCTTTGACCTGAACACCGATGCCCTGCGCGGAGAGACCGACTGGATACTGGAGCTGGCACTGCCTTTGGTAGACAGCGTGCAGCTTTTCCTGGTGCGCGACGGGCAGCTGGTGGATCAGCGCCAGGCCGGCTATCAGGATAACTGGGAAGACCGCGACCTGGCTGTCCCCAACCCTACCTTCCGGTTGAGACTGGAGCCCGGAAGCAGCGTCCGGGTTTTTCTCCGGATAACCAATACCAATACCTTTCGGTTGCCAATTACGCTCTGGCATCCGGATGAGTACATCGAGAAAGTCTCCATAGACGAGGCGGTGCGGGGCGTTCTGCTTGGCGCCATTCTGGCTATCCTGGCCTATAACCTGTTTGTGGCTGTGTCGGTGCGCGAGCGCAGTAACATCTACTATGTGTTGTACCTGGTGTGTGCGGGGGTGTTTATTTCCACCGAGCAGGTCCATGGGGTGCAGTTACTGGATGAGCGGCCGGCCCTGCTGAACAAGGATTTTCTGCATTACCAGATCACTCTGACCTGGTTCTTCGGGCTGCTGATGGCCCGCTCGTTGCTGGAAACCCGGGAACGCTCGCCAGACCTGGACCAGGTGCTGCGGCTGTGTCTTTACTCGGTAGTGCTCACCTTCATTCTGTCTGTCTTCATGCCCTATTCAGTGGCCATGGAGTGGATTGTGCTCGTCTCGATCCTGCTCAGCATCATTCTGATTGTGGTCAGTTATCTGTCCTGGCGTTACTACAACCCCGCCGCCCGGGCCTACTTCTTCGCATGGACCATGGCGCTGATAGGCTTTGGAATCTACGCCCTGACGGTGATGGGCTATCTGCCGCTGAACACCTTCACCACCTATTCCCCGCAGTTTGGCCTGACCGCCCAGATTATCCTGTTCTCCTTTGCCCTGGCTGACCGCATCAAGCAGGTGCAGGGTGAGGCCATGGCCTGGAACCGGCGGGCCTTGGCCAACCTGGGGCGTTACCAGTCGCTGTTCAACAATGCCATCGAAGGGGTGTTCCAGATGTCGCCTGAGCGGCGGTTTGTCACGGCCAACCCCGCCATGGCCGAACTGCTGGGCTACAACAGCAGCCGTGAACTGCTGGATGAAAATCCGGATGTGCTGGAAACCTGCATTGCCGATGAGCGGTTACGGCGGCTGGTGGTAGAACAACTGGAGGCCCGCGGCACGGTGAAAGGGATCGAAGCCCGCTATTTCACCCGTCACGGGGAGGAACGCTGGGCGACCATCTCGCTGCACACTGCCTACGATTCAGAGGGCGTGCCGGTGCACCTGGAAGGTACCTGCATTGATGCTACCGAGAGCCACCAGCGCCTGCAGATCGAGCGCGAGCGCGAGCAGGAGCGGTTGGAGAAAGAGCTGGCCCGCAACTCTGCCAGGGCCAAGAGCCAGTTCCTGGCCAATATGAGCCATGAGATCCGAACCCCCCTGGCGGCCATCATCGGCTACGGCGAAACCCTGCTGGAGCCGGACCTGAGTGAGCAGGAAAAGCGCAGCAGCGCAGAGACCGTGGTGCGCAGTGGCCGGCACTTGCTGGAGCTGGTGAACGATATCCTGGATCACTCGAAGATCGACGCCAACAAGCTGGATGTCGATGTGGTGCCAGTGAACCTGCCGGAACTGCTGGATGAGATCCGCGCCTTCTTTGAGCCGAGGGCCCGGGAAAAAGGACTGGAGTTCCGGATTGTCTGTGACTATCCCCTGCCCGAACAGATCCGGACCGACCCGACCCGGTACCGGCAAATCATCATCAATTTATGTGCCAACGCCCTGAAGTTTACTGAATCGGGTTCGATCTCCCTGGTTATCCGGTGTGACCGGGACGCCGAAACCCTGATCGCCCGGGTGGTGGATACCGGCATTGGCATGAAACCGGAGCAGCTTGAGCGGTTGTTTGACCCATTCGCCCAGGGCAGCAGTGCCATTTCCCGGCAGTATGGTGGTACCGGTCTGGGCCTGAGTATTTCCCGCCGGCTGGCGGAGTTGCTGGGTGGCGATATCGGGGTCTCGAGCACCTACGGTGAGGGCAGTGAGTTCGAGGTTTCCATCAGTACCGGCAGTCTGCAGCAGGTGCATTTCCTGCGGGATGCCTCTGAGTTCAATCAGCGCCGTCGGGCGATTGCGATGGTGCGGGCGCCGCGCCTGTCGGGCAAGATTCTGTGTGCTGAAGATAACGAAGTGAACCGCAAACTGGTCTCCTTGCTGGTGGCCCGCACCGGGGCAGAACTGGTGCACGTGGCCAACGGTGCCGAAGCGCTGGAGCGGGTCAGGCGGGAAAGCTTTGACCTGATCCTGATGGACATCCAGATGCCGGTGATGAACGGCCGGGATGCCACCCAGGCAATCCGTGAAGCAGGTATCAATACGCCGATTATTGCCCTTACGGCTAATGTGATGGCAGAAGATATCGCCGAGTATCGGATGGCGGGCTGTAACGAGCACCTGGCCAAGCCGATCGACAAGCAACGTTTTTACGACGTTCTGGCCCGCTATCTGACCCAGTGCCCGGAGCCGGTTACCCGCACCGACCGGAGCTATTCCGGCCGGGTACTGGTGGCTGAGGACAATGAAGATAACCGCCTGCTGGTTGAGCGGATGCTGCGGCGTCTGGGCGTCGAGCCGGTACTGGTGTCTTCCGGGGACGAAGCAGTTCGCCGGGCCTTGTCGGATACCGTGCACCTGGTACTGATGGATCGCCATATGCCGGGTATGGACGGCGTTGAGGCTACCCGCCTGCTTCGGCAGGCCGGTTTCCGCCGGCCCCTGATAGCCTTTACCGCCGGCGACGAAGCCGAGAACGAGGCGTTGCTGGAGGCGGGCTGTGATGGTGTGCTCAATAAACCTATTGACCAAAGCCACCTGCAGGCCCTGCTGGACCGCTACCTGGCTTTGAGCAACGGTGATAGTTCCGGCCCGGACCATGAACTGGCGCACCTGGTGTCGCGCTTCCTGTCCGGGTTGAGGGCTCGCCAGCGGCGTATGAAACTGGCACTCGAAGAACGCAATGCTGACGTATTGCGCACCGAAAGCCACCAGATCAAAGGCACCGCCGGCGCCATGGGCTATCCGATGATGACCGAACAGGCCGGCAGGCTGGAGCATTGCCTGCGTCAGCCGGGTTGCGACTGGCAAGAAATCGCTAGCCGGCTGGAGCACTTGAACAACATGATCGACCAGGCTCTGACGGCGCTGGTTTTAACCACCGGTACCCCACAGGAACAGACCCATGAGTGATAACAAGCAACCGCAGGAACACCATTCACTGAGCATGATGTACGGCACCTACGCTGATGTACTGTTTGTGCTGTTTCCGTTTCTGGTGATTGCGATGCAACGGCTGTGGGATGGCAATGTCTACGAAACCCTGATGCGGGCAGACCTGAGCATTGCCGCGGCGATCATGGCCGGGCTGGCCATCGGCAAGTTTGTACTGGGGCTGGTAACCAATCGCGATCTGGGGCGGTACAAGGAGCGCATCGTGTTTTTTATCGCGCTGACCTTGTTTGTGGTGCTGGGGCCGTCCATCATTCTGATGTTGAGCATTGTGGGCAATGCCGAAGTCCCCGGGTTCGTGGCGTTTGTGCAGCCGGTGCTGCTGATTGTCGCCATCTCGCTTTACACTACCGCGGTCAGCATCAGTAATATCCTGGTGCGGGAAGGCGCTACCGGCAGCGAGGTTACCGGGAACCGGCCAGCGGGGGTGCGGGAACAGGGCCATCCGGGCCCGGCGCCGCTGGAGTTGCCGCGCAAAACCGGCAACGACTCATTCTGAGTGATCGAACATGACAGGAGTGAAGGGATGACGGATCTGAGAGTGCTGGTGGTTGAAGACGAGCCGGTCATGCGCGAGCGGCTGGTTCAGATGCTGTACAAGGCAGGGGCAACGCTGGTCACGGAATGCAGTGATGCGGCCTCGGCCAGGGCAGCATTCGATGCCAGTGAATACCAGATCATTCTGCTGGACCTGGGGCTGCCGGACGGCAACGGCCACGAGTTGATGACCCGCTTCAAGGAGGTTCGCAAGGAGCAGCACATTGTGCTGGTCACGGCGGATGATTCGATTGAGAGTATCCAGCGGGCGATCAGTGCCGGTGCCAACGGCTATGTGGTGAAGCCCTATTCCCAGGAAAAGATTCACGATGTGGTGAGTAACTACGCCATGGTCCGCGGTGGCGACATGGCGCAGATGCAGGGGCTGAACCGGCACCACTGACCGGCCCAGCCTGCGTTGGTTCAGGCCACCTGGCGGGCAATCCAGGAGTTGTAACGGGTGGCCAGCGCTCGCACATAGCGGGCCTCGGCGCCATCCAGGTTGCTCAGTACACCCTTGAAGATCCAGCCACGCTCATACAGTCCAAGCACCCGCTGCTCGTCGTCCAGATTGACGCGCTGATTCAGTTTCTTGCAAATTGCATCCAGCAGCGGCAGCTTTTCCGGGCGCCTGACCGGTGCCTGCCGGTTGGTCATCGGCTGATTGGCTGCCCGTGTAGTCGGATGTCTTCTCATGGTCTTCTCCTTGTCGTTTTGCGGCTGCAAAAACAGAAAACCCCGGGGGCTGAGGCAACCGGGGTCTGGCAGAGAAGCTGCCCCGGTTGCCGCAATGGCTCCCGGGACTGACCGAAAGCCGTTAGATGTCTTTCACCATGGCGCGCACGGATTGCCCTGCGTGGCAACCAGCGGTGGTAATAACGGTATATTTGGTAATCATCCTGTACCTATCGGCTCTGTGATTTCGGTTCGGTATCAGTGTATAGGCAATTGGCTGCTTTGCAATAGCCCTGACAATTCGGCAAACCCGTACAGACGGCAGGGGGCTGCCCGGCCATAATTCACTCCGTCACGTGTTTTTACGTTGTGCAATCCACGATGCCTCCGTATCAGGTATCGGATGGATCTCTCCTTTCTACGCAGCCCCCATGGGCTGCGTTTTTTTTGTTCTCCGGAAACTTCGTAGCCACTAATCCGTACAGTCATTGCAGGGCAAATTGGTGATAATTTGTACACTGAACTGGACTCTGCACACAGCCCGGGATGGCTTGGAGGTTATTGCACTGAGGCTTCGCCTTGGCAAATAACCCGTTGCCAGGTGTGATGCAGGATCAGGGCATCGTTGGCGGCCCGGTGAACCGGCAGGCCCAGCTCTGCAATAACCTGTTGCCGGGCCTCTGGCCAGTGCCGGATCTGGCTCTGGTTGAGCAGCAGGGAGACCGATTCCAGCTGGAAGGCGGGAGTTTCTCCGGCGGCCCGGTACAGCCGGTGTAGCCAGAAGCTGTCGAAGGTCCAGGCATCGCAGAACACCTGGCCTGACAGCAGCTCGTTCAGTTGTTGCACAACCTCGGTTGCCGGCCGGCCTTCTTGCTCCAGCCGGCTGCGGGAGATACCGTGAATGGCCTCGGCGCTGGCGGACCAGTCCTGCCAGAGCCGGTTTGGGCGGATCAGCCAGCTGTGCAGGGTGCCGTCCGGCAGGCACAGGCCAACCTCGATCGGGTAACTGGCGATCAGGTCAAGGCTGGAGGCCTCGAAGTCGATAAACGCTGGGCTGGAATCCGGTTGCATCAGGTATCGGTTCTGGTTCATTGTCGTTTTCCCCCGAGTTTACCGCCGATCCGGCGTTGACGCGAACCCAGCCGATGTTTGCGCTGTTACAATACCGCTCAGCTTTGAACATCCCGTGACACACCCCCTGATATTGTGGTGAGAATCCCATGACTGACACTGTTGTCGTTATCTATTCCGGAGGCATGGACTCGTTTACCCTGCTCCACCTGGCCCGTTCCCGGGGCCTTAAGGTCCATGCGCTGTCGTTCAATTACGGCCAGCGCCATGTACGGGAGCTGGAGGCGGCGCGGGCCGTTTGCCAGGCCGAGGGTATTCCCCACAAGGTAATTGATATCCGCGCCATGAGCGAGGTAATGGCCGGCTCTTCCCTGACCTCCGACCTCGAGGTGCCGGAGGGCCATTACGAAGAAGATTCCATGAAGTCCACCGTGGTGCCCAACCGCAACATGATTCTGCTGTCCCTGGCCACCGGCTACGCGGTAACCGTGGGCGCCGGGGCCGTTTGGTACGGTGCCCACGGCGGCGACCACGCCATCTATCCGGACTGCCGGCCCGAGTTTGTAGAAAAAATGGATGCCGTGTGCCGCATCGCCAATTACGAGCCGGTGGGTATCGAAGCGCCGTTCATGGCCCTGAACAAGGGCGAAATTCTGGCTGAAGGCCTGAAGCTTGGCCTGGATTACAGCCAGACCTGGACCTGCTACAACGGCCGGGACAAGGCTTGCGGCCGTTGCGGTTCCTGCGTGGAGCGGCTGGAAGCCTTTGCTGCCCATGGCCTGCAGGATCCGCTTACCTACGAGAATAACGTCTGATGTACCGGGTTAAAGAAGCTTTCTATACCCTGCAGGGCGAGGGAGCCCAGGCGGGCCGGGCGGCGGTGTTCTGCCGGTTCAGCAAATGCAATCTGTGGAATGGCCGCGAGCAGGACCGGGCAAGTGCGGTGTGCAATTTCTGTGACACCGATTTTGTCGGCACCGATGGCCAGAACGGCGGCCGCTTTGACACCGCTGAGGCGCTGGCGGCCCATATCCGCAGCCTGTGGCCGGACGCGCCGGGCAAACCCTATGTGGTGTGCACCGGGGGCGAACCGCTGTTACAGCTGGATGAGCCGCTGATTGCGGCCTTCCATGCCGAGGGCTTCGAGGTGGGGGTGGAAACCAATGGCACCCTGCCGGCGCCGGACGGTATCGACTGGTTGTGTGTGAGCCCCAAGGCGGACGCCGAGGTGGTGATAACCGAGTGTGATGAACTGAAGCTGGTCTTTCCTCAACCACTGGCCCCACCGGAGCGCTTTCTGGGCATCCGGGCCCGGCATTATTTTTTGTCTCCGATGGCGTCGCCCTCGGTACCGGATCAGGGCGATGATCCGGTCAAGCGGAGCAATACCCGCAAGGCCACTGATTATTGCCTGGCCCACCCGCAATGGCGCCTGACCCTACAGATGCACAAGATTCTGGGCATCGACTGACTCAGGCGGTTTTCCGGAGCCCGGTTTCCCGGGCGCGGAAATGGCTCGGGCTCAGGCCGGTCCAGCGCTTGAAGGCGCGGGTAAAGTTGGCGGCATCGGCGTAGCCCAGGGCATCGGCAATCTGGCTCAGGTTCATGCCGGTGCTGCCAAGCAGATCCCTGGCTCGTTCCAGCCGTACCTGATCCACCAGGTTCTGGAAACTGGCGTCTTCTTCCTGCAGCCGGCGCTTGAGCGTGCGCTCGGAGACAAACAAGGTGCTGGCCACCCGGGCCAGTTTTGGCGGGAACGGGTGGCTGGTTTCGATCACCCGGCGCACCCGGCAGGCGAAGCCGGCGTCTTCCTGCAGCTGTTTCAGCGCTTCTTCACACTGTTCTTTGGAGCTTGCCGCCAGCCGTTCATTGGAGAAGCGAACCGGTTGTGCCAGCTGGCTGACCGGAATCACCAGGGCATCCTCACTGGCGCCGTACTCTACCGGTACGCTGATCATCCGGCGGAACCGGTGGAAGTGGCCCGGTTCTGCACCGCGCCGGAGAACCCGGATGCCGGGCACCGTGGCGCCGGTGAGTTGTGCGCCCATAGACACGCAGCCGTACAGCACCGCATCCAGCACAAAGCCCTGCAGGGGACCCAGTTCGACATTACAGGAAACCGTGTATCGGGCGTTCTGGCCATTGAGGTGCTTTTCCACCTTCAGGTGCGGCGCCCGCAGTGTCAGGTAGCGGGTCATCAGCTCCAGCGCTTCTTCCAGGGTACGGCTGCTCATGACGGCGGTGCCCAGGGCCCCGTGCAGGGGTAACCGGAGTTCCCTGGCCAGCATGATACCCAGGCCGGGTTCGCCGCTTTCAATAATGGCCCGGGTGACAAATTCGCTGGCCTGGGCCTGGCTGACCCGGAGATCGGTGGAATTGAGGCGGGCCGGATCCAGCCCAACCCGCAGGATCAGGTCCCGCTCGTCTACGCCGATGGTGTGGAGCAGTTCGGCCAGGGTGTGCAGGTAGATGGCCGGCATACCCAGGTCCTGTGCGGTAGAAACTGAGGCGCGCATGGGTTTCCTCGTCAGTGTCTGTTGTTGTTATGCAAGGTACTCGGTCACAGATTATGGCCTTTTGCGGTGCCTGACCCCATGACTTCAATGACGGGTCAACGGGCCGGAGAGGCCAATTGCCCGCCATAACGGCGCTGTCACTGGCTGTGCCGGCGGATGAACGCTTCCAGGACACGGGCAGAACGCCCCGGGCTTTCCAGCATGGGCAGGTGGCCAACGCCCCGGAACACATGCACTTCGGCCTGGGGTGTTGCGGCTTCGAACCAGTCCACGCAGCGGGTGGGGGTGATCACATCTTTGTCGCCCCATTGCACTTGCAGTGGTGGGGTTGCCGCCCCCAGATAACGGGCTGGTGCCAGAGGGTCGGCCAGCATGTCGTTGAAAATATGGCGCAGGGAATCCCGGCGTTTCAGCAGGTCCGGGCCCAGCAAGCCGGTCATGGCCAGCCCGGGCAAGGTCGGCTTGCCGTTGCCGACACTGTTGAACATACGATAGACCCCGCTCCAGTCCCGAGGGATAAGGATGGCGTCGCGGTCGGTTTTGAACGGTGCATTGAGGTCGGCATCCGGCTGTTCCGGTATGCCGGCACTGTTCAGCAGTGTGACGGTGCGGGGTTGCTGGGCCATGGTATGGGCCATGACCGAGGCGATGGCGCCACCCATGGAACTGCCGGCAATATGCAGGTTGTTGGTGGGGTAACCGGCCAGCCAATGACCGAGCCGCCGGGCCTGGCTTTCATAGCGGTAACAGGCATCCGGGCGGTACTGGCTTTCGCCAAGGCCGGGAACATCCGGTACCAGCAGGTGCCAGTCGGACGGCAGCATTTGCATCCACAGCGCCCAGTTCTCCTTCATGGCGGCAAAGCCGTGGATCAGCACCAGCGTGGGTTTGCCCGGCGCCGGCCGGCCCCGCTCCAGAAACACCAGCCGGTGGCCGTCGACCAGGGTTTCCCTGCGCCGGGCGCGCAGTAGCCAGCGTTGGCCGGTGCGGGCGGCAGGCCACAGATTGGGAGCGGGAATTCTCATGGGTACAACCTCGTAACAGCAGTCTGTTAACCAGTGTAGCGGGCTGTGGCCGGGGCGCTATTGCCGGGTTGCCTTGGGCGTCCGGGCGGTCAGGTCAGTTGTTGCCCAGGTTGATGTCGGTGATGACCGGGTTGTGGTCTGAGGCCCGCCACGGCTGCTGGCCGTTCAGCGGCGAACTCCGGTTGTAAGCCAGGGCCCGCACCTCATCGGCGTTGATGTTCCAGCTCTGCGCACGGGTGACTCTGGGCGCCAGGCCCGGATCGGCCAGGCTGTAATCCAGGGAGCCTTTTTCGCCCCGGTAGCGATAAGTATGATGGGGGCAGTTGTCCGGCCGGCAGGGGTGGAAATGGTGTACCAGGCTCAGGTAGCCGGCCTGCCGGAATCTTTGCACCGGTGTTTCCATGGCATAGCTGTTGAGGTCGCCGGTAATCAGGGTGCCGGCCAGTTGAGAGGGTTCGGGCAGCGTGCCAAGCCAGCGGATGAGTTCGTTTGTTTCCTGGCTGCGGCGATGGCTGTAGCAACTCTGACCATCGCGCTGGTCGGCGTCCGGGCCCGAGGCTTTGCGGCAAGACTTGGACTTCAGGTGCGGCACCACAACCCGCACGGCAGCACCACCGGAGGTCGGGCGAAAGGCCTGTGCCAGCGGCGGCCTGCCCTGATGCCGGAACGGTCCGGAGTTGAGCCGGTGTGCCTCGCCGGTTGGTTGCACCCGGTCTGACCGGTACAGCAGTGCCGTGCGGATGGCGTCAGAGCCATCCCGGCCGGGGCTTTGGATAAATTGCCAGTGCGGGCCCAGGGCTCCGGCCAGTTGCGCGATGGCGCTGTGCGGGTCATAGCCGTCATTCTCCAGTTCACTGACCGCAAGAATGTCCGGCCTGGCCTGCTCAATCGCAGTACGCAGCCGGCGGGTCTGTCTGTCCAGGTCCTTGCTGGATGCCGCCCCTCTGGCCGTGGGGAACCCGCTGCCCTGACCGTCCCCGTTGAAGAAGTTCTGCAGATTCATGGCCATTACCCGGACACTGCCGGGCTCCGGGGCCGGTGGTGGCTCCGGCCGCGGATTGCTGCGCTGGAATTCGGGCATTCCCGAAGGTTGCAGGCGCCATTGTCCGAAGCGGAAATCCAGCACCCCCTCAAGTTCCGTTACCCGGTCGCCGGCCCGCAGGGGTGATTGGTCGGCCATGTTGTTGAGCCAGGGCGTTGGTTGCGGCTGGCGCTGGCTTTTGCCGTCGTCCAGCACCACCCGGTCAAGTTGGTTGCGCCGGGCGAGTGCCGCAGCGGCCGGTCCGGGGGGCAGGTGTTCGGTAGGCGTGACCTGATCGGCGCTGGCCAGCGTCAGTTCGCCGTACACCGCCAGGTTGTAGTGGTCGATTACCGTCAGCCGCTGACTGAACCTGACCCGCATATTCTCCAGATGCTCCGGGGGCTCAGGCCAGGGCAGGCTGACCTCGATGGGTTCGGGGAGTGGCTCGGCCCCGCAAACCTTCAGCTGCTGAACCGCGACAAGTTCGGTGAGTCCGTGGAATTCCTTGACGGTACCAGTTACCCGTAGCCGCTGGCCGGGCTTTCCGGTCTTTTTGCTGGTGTAGACAAACAGGGCTTCGGAGGTGGCGGGGTTGTTATCGGCCTCGTGATCGGCCTGTTGCAGGTAAAAACCGTTGAAACCGCCCCGCTGCCGGGCATCCTGGGTAACGATGCCCTCTACGGTGACCGTTTGCCCCGCCAGTGGGGAACGGGCCGAGTCAGACTGGATGCGGTGTATCGGGGTTGCCGGATCGCCACAGAGCGCGGCCGCACCTGCGGGTAGCAGGGCGGCCAGAATCAGGCTGATAAGGGGTATTGTTCCGGTCGTGTTCACCGGGGCAGTTTAGCAGAGACCGGCGACCGCTTTGAGTGCCCGTTCCCGTTTGCTGCCAAAACCAAGCTCATCCGGGTTGGCCAGTTCCAGTTGTTGTACCAGCGGGTCCGGGTGCAGGTTGTCCAGGGCGATACCCATTCTGGCCAGCAGGTAGGGTGCCAGTGCTGCCCGGGTTTCAAGGATCAGGCGGCCCTGTTCCATGCCGTAGTCGTTGGCAATGATTTGTTGCTGGGCTCCGGTCAGCCGTTGATCGGGCGTGATTTCCAGGTTCACCATGCGTAGCCAGTCTTCATCCTGGCGGGCAGTCTGCCGGGCTTTCTGGCGCAGGGCTTCCGGGTGCCCCTGGAACCGGCTCAGGGCGAAGTCGCGGAATTCCCGGTTGGCATGGCACCAGGCACGGACATGCCAGTTATTGCCGGTGCACACCAGGGTGTGGGGTTCCAGCAGGCTTTCGGCGGCTTCCGGGCGGCTCAGGGAAATATAACTGGCGCGCAGTTGCCGGCGATAGCGGGTTGCCGTTACCACGGCACGCATGGTTTCGGGTGCTATGTGACGGACCGGTTCAACAATCACGGTGTTTCCGGGCAGGCCCAGGTCCAGTTCCGAGAAGGTGGCGCCCAGTTTTTGCTGGCGGGCCAGCAGGTCATGGTACTCACTGACCTGCCCGTGGGTGACCACCGGCTTGAACCCCGGAGCCGGCACATACCCTTTAAGGTGGCGGTCATAGACCAGGTTGCCTGGCGCCAGCTCGCGCAGGTAAGTGTTGATATCTTTAGAGGCTTGCTGCCGGCCGATACCGAAACTGTGGCAGATGTGGTTGGTGGTCAGGCGACCTTCCCACAGTGCGATGATTTCGATGAGTCGATAGCGAAGCAGCAGATCCCAGCGAATGGGCCAGTCCGTTTTCTTCATAACCAGGCGCTCACGGTCCAGTAATTTGCGTGGCAATTATGTTACCTGCTCCGGCAATCAGGGTGTGTTACGTCCCATTAATGTAAAACAATGTTAAACCGGGCGCCAGTAGCATCGCCGGTCTCGGCAAGTGCCTAGTGGCAGGGGCGTGTATCGGCTGGTTAAATACCTGACTGCAGCAACTTGTAAGACTGCTATCTTTATTTTGCCAATCCAGATTTACCTGACGGAGCTGTTGATGACGCGAATGGTCGTTTCTCTATCCGCGTTGATCATGAGCATTGTGCTCCTGGTCAGCGGCAACGCCTTTCTTATGACGTTGCTGGGCATTCGCCTGAGTATCGAACAGGTATCCCCGGATGTGATCGGCTGGGTGCTGGTGTGCTATTCCATCGGTTTTGTGGTGGGCACCCTGTACGTGCACAAGATTATCGGCCGGGTTGGCCATATCCGCGCTTTCGCTGTGTTTGCTGCGATGGCAGCGGTAGCGGCGCTGCTGTACCCGATGGCAGTGTCTACCCTGTTCTGGGCGGTGTTGCGGGTATTGTCCGGATTCAGTATTGCCGGGGTTCTGGTTGTTATCGAAAGCTGGTTTTCCAGTCGCGCTACCAACAGTAACCGCGGCGCTATGTTTGCGGTATACCAGATCGTTTTCTATCTCTCCGCCGCCGGCGGTCAGTTAATTGTGAATGTGGGCGAGCCCTCCAGCTTCCTGCCGTTTTCGCTGGCAGCCATTTTGCTGGCCCTTGCCTTGATTCCGTTATCGCTGACCCGGATGGAAGCACCGGTTATCGAGCAGGCTGACCGGATGTCGGTGTTCAAACTGGCCCGGGAATCTTTCTCCGGCGTTGCCGGTGCGCTGATCAGCGGCGTTCTGATTGGTGGCTTCTATGCCCTGGGGCCGGTATACGCCACCCTGGTTGGCCTGGATGTGGCCAGAACGTCTACGTTCATGGCCAGTGCCATTGTTGCCGCCATGCTGCTGGCCTGGCCGCTGGGCCGGGTGTGTGACCGTTTCGACCGTCGCCGGGTGATGTTCTGGGTGGCCCTGGCCGCCGCCAGTGCTGCCGGTGGTGTGGCAGTGATCGGTGCCGGTAGCCTGGCCCTGCTGACACTGCTGGTAGGGTTGTTCACGGGTTTGTCGGCTACCCTGTACCCGATTGCAGTGGCCATTACCAACGACCGCATGGAGAGCAGCCGCATTGTTGCGGCCAGCGCGACTCTGTTGCTGAGCTACGGTATCGGCAGTGTGATCGGCCCCATTGCCATGGCTGAGCTGATCAACCAGCTGGGGCCGTCGGGCCTGTTTTACGGTAATGCCGGCTTCCTTCTGGTCCTGGCGGTGATCACCAGCTACCGCATCTCTCATACCGAGGATGTGCCGGTGGATGAGCAGGAGCACTTTGTGCCCGCCATGCCCGAAGCTTCTCCGGTACTGTCTGAACTGGACCCACGGAACGAGGATTTCCACGAGTCGCCGGAAGTGGAAGAAATGCAGGAAGAGTTGCGTCATGCCGGTTGACGCAACTTTCGGTTATCACTGATTATAATTACACTTGCGTATCTGTATTTATTTCAATAGTTAGCATACTATTGGTGAATCTTCAATAAGGTGAGTTTTCGCCACTTATCGGCCCGGGTTCAGGTTTTCCCGGAGCGGATCAGCACCAGGAGTAGAAAGTCATGAGAGAGCAGTTCCCCTTTGCTGTTGCCCGGGTTACCCGCCGCTGGCGCAAAATGCTGGATGAGCGTCTGAAAGATCTCGGCGTTACCCAGGCCCGCTGGAGTACTATGTTCTACCTGCAGGAAGGCGGCGAAGGCCTGACCCAGCGCGAGCTGGCCAGTCTGATGGCGATCGAGAACCCGACCCTGGTCCGCCTGCTCGACAGCCTGGAGCAGCAAAACCTGATTGAGCGCCGGGCCTGCCCGAATGATCGCCGGGCCCGTCGCCTGCACCTGACCAAGGACGGTGTGGACTTTATGCAAGAGCTGACCCAAAGAGCTACTGATCTTCGGGAGGAAATGCTGGAAGGAATTTCCGACAAGGACCTCGAGTGCACCCTGAAAGTTTTCCACAAGATCATGGAAAACGCCGAAAAGCAGAAGTAACCCTTGGCAGACAATTCGGTTGAGGGTCTGAGCGCCCGTTACGGTGAGCGCTGGCGTTGGCTGGCAGTGGTCACGGTGGTGATGGGCACCATGGCCACCGTGCTCAGTGCCACGGTGGTCAACGTTGCCCTGCACGACATCATGGTGGAATTCGGTATCCGTCAGGGGCAGGTGCACTGGCTGGCAACCGGTTTTATTGCCGCCATGACCACCACCATGCTGGCCTCGACCTGGCTGCTGGACCGGTTCGGTGTGCGGCTCACCCTGGCCTGCGCCATGGCCTTGTTCACGGTGATATCGGTGATTGGGGGCTTTGCGGAGACTCCCGGGCAGCTGATTGCTGCGCGGGTGGGACAGGGTGCCGTGGCCGGCCTGATGCAGCCTATTGGCATGTTCCTGGTCTTCCGGATCTTTCCGGCGGAAAAGCGTGGGCAAGCCATGGGCATCTATGGCATGGGGGTTATTCTGGCTCCCGCCCTGGGCCCGGTGCTGGGCGGTTTTCTGGTTGATCAGCTCAACTGGCGTTATGTGATGTTTGCGCCGGCGCCGTTCACCCTGCTGGGCGTCTGGATGGCCTGGCGTTTTCTACCGTTGCCCCGTACCCGGCCAGCCAATTACCCCTTCGATTTCATTGGCCTGGCGCTGCTGGGCGGCTTGATAGCGCTGACGCTGGAGACGCTTACCCGCCTGCAGGAGCTGGCGGGCCAGGAAGTCCGGGTGATGGTGCAGGGCTTTGCTGTGCTGGCGCTGCTGGCGGCATTTCTGTATCGGGAGCGCACCGCCCTTCACCCGCTGGTGAAGCTGGATTTATTGCGTCGCCCGGTCTTCCTGTTTGCGACTCTGGGGGCCATGGCGCTGGGCCTGGCGCTGTTTGGCTCTACCTATCTGATCCCCTTGTTTGTGCAGACGACACTCGGGTTTTCGGCTACCGAGGCGGGGTTGTTAATGCTGCCGGCTGGCGTGGTGCTGGGCATGACTTTTCCCCTGGCCGGGCGGCTGGCAGACCGGCGCAGTGCTCGTAGCCTGGTGCTGTTTGGTATTGTGGTGTTTGCGCTGTCAGCGGTGCTGTTTGCGGTCACCGGGCACCTGGTGGGTTTTGGCTGGCTGGCCTTCTGGGCCATTCTGGGGCGGATTGGCATCGGTTTCATGTTGCCGGCGCTGTCGACCGGGGCCATGAACCCCTTGCCGCCGGAGCTGATGGGGGCGGGTTCCAGCACCATCAACTTTGCCCGGCAACTCGGTGGCGCACTGGGCGTTAACGTAGTGGCGCTGACCATCGAGTTTGGAGAGCATCAGGGTGGCGATCCCACCTTTTCCGCTTTCCAGTCGGCCTGGTGGCTGGTCGCAGTGTTCGTAGCGGTAGCCGCTATCCCTGTCTGGAAAATGCGCAGCTGAGTTCTGGCGCCAATTTTATTCTCCGGAGGTCTTTCTGAATGGATGCGTTCCTCGCGTCAACCCTCGCCGTAGCGATCGCCGAAATCGGTGACAAAACCCAGCTGTTGTCTTTGTTCCTCGTTGCCCGCTACGCAACCCGCACCCCTATTATCCTGGGCATCCTGGTTGCCACCGTGCTTAACCATGCGCTGTCCGCCTGGATTGGCGCCTGGGTGGCGGCACAGATTCCGGCAGCCTGGCTGCCCTGGATTCTTGCCGTGAGCTTTGTTGCCATTGCCCTGTGGTTGCTGGTGCCGGATAAAGACGACAACGATGACTCGAAGTTTCTGGGTATGGGGGCCTTTATGGCCACCACCATCATGTTCTTCCTGGCCGAGATCGGCGACAAGACCCAGATAGCCACGGTGGTACTGGCGGCAAGGTATACCGAGACATTCTGGGTTATTATCGGTACCACCGTTGGTATGCTGATCGCTAACGTACCGGTGATCCTGGCGGGCCGCTGGTTGATGGAGCGCCTGCCCCTGGCCACGGCACGGATCAGTGCCAGCATTCTGTTTGTCGTGCTGGCGGTGGTTACCATATGGACAACATTGATGAACTCCTGACGCCTTCACCGGTCATCTGGTGTGGCAAGATTTTGAACAGGAAAGAGTGACTATGCAGTTGAAGTGCCGTTTCTTGTGGCCCATGGTGTTTTTGTTTGCCAGCTCCCTGCTGCAGGCCAGTGCCGTGGTTGAAGATGACCGCTCCCCCAGAGTGCCGACCTTTCCGTTTAACGGAGACCTTGCGGGGCAGCTGGAGGTGTTCACCACGGCCTATGAAGATACCTTCGCCGGGCTTGGCAACGAGCTTGCCATGGGCTATCTGGAACTGGTGAAAGCCAATCCGGGGGTGGACCCCTGGCTGCCTGGCGAGGGCACCCTGATTACCCTGCCCCGCATGTATGTGCTGCCGGATGTGCCACGCAAGGGGATTGTGATCAACCTGGCCGAATACCGTCTTTACTACTTCGCGGAAGATGGCGTGCAAGTGTATCCGGTAGGCGTGGGTACCGAGGAAAACCCCTCACCGCTGACCAACGCCGAAGTTACCATGCCGCTGGAGTCGCCGGCCTGGTACCCGCCTGCGAGCGTCCGCGCCGAATATGAGGCTTCCGGTGAATACCTGCCGCGGATGATTCCCCCGGGGCCAGACAATCCGCTGGGCACCCATGCATTGCTGCTCAGCGAGAAGGGTTACCTGATTCACGGCACCAACAAACAGTTCGGGGTGGGGATGGCGGTCAGCCATGGCTGCTTCCGGATGTACAACGAAGACATCTCGCGGTTTGTCTACCAGGTCGGCAAAGGCACCCCGGTGCGCGTTATTCGCGAACCGGTAAAAGTCGGTATTTCCGGTGGTGAAGTCTGGCTTGAAGTGCACCGTCCCCGTGAAGACTACACGGCCGACGACCGGGACAACCTGTGGCAGCAGGTGTTCGACAGGGTTGAGGCGTTTGTGGCGGAGCATCCGGATGTGCAGGTTAAGCGTCAGGCTATCGAGGTTGCGGTGGATCAGGCCGATGGTATTCCTACCCTGATTGGCGAAAAGCTGACTCAGGTGGCCTCGGACAAAACCGCAAGCCCGGCACCAAAACAAGAGCCCAAGCCCGGTCAGACCCTGTACTTCTGACGGTACGAGCACACTGAGCGCGGAACAAGGAAAGCCCCTATGAGCCGAACCATTCTGATTACCGGCGCCAGCTCCGGCCTGGGTGAAGGCATGGCCCGGGAGTTTGCCGCCAGAGGCGATCACCTGGCCTTGTGCGCCCGGCGCACCGAGCGGCTGGAGGTCCTTAAAACCGAACTGGAACAGCAGTACCCGGGCATCCGCATCAGCCTGCTGACGCTGGATGTGAATAACCATGACCAGGTGCGGGAGGTGTTTCAGGCCTTTCACCAGCAGTTCGGCCAGCTGGACCGGATCATTGTGAATGCCGGCATTGGCAAGGGCCAGCCCCTGGGTACCGGGCGCTTCGAGGCAAACCGGCAAACCGCCGAAACCAACTTTGTGGCGGCGCTGGCCCAGATGGAAGCGGCCATGGAAATTTTCCGGGCCCAGAACCATGGCCACCTGGTGGCCGTATCTTCTGTAACGGCGGTGCGCGGAATGCCGGGCAACGTGACCACCTACGCCGCTACCAAGGCGGGCCTTGCGGCACTTTGCGAGGGTTTGCGGGTCGAACTTAAAAAGCGCCGTTCGCCGATCCGTGTGACCACCCTGTACCCGGGATACATTCGCACCGAGATCAACGAAAAGGTGAAGAGTACACCGTTTATTGTGGATGCACAGACCGGTTGCCGTGCTATGGTGAAAGCCATAGAAGCTGGAAAGGCCGAGCATTTTGTACCGGCCTGGCCCTGGGCACCGCTGGGTTTCATTATCAGGCGCTTGCCGGAGGCCGTTCTGGCACGCATGTTCTGACCATCCCGACCGGAGGGCATGATGCGTACACCGCCATTCCAGAGTCGATCCAGCCGCCAAAGGGCGACCTTCTGGGGGCTGATGTTCCTGGCCGGAGCCCTGCTGGCCCTGGTGAGCTTGTCCTGGCAGGTGCTGGCCCAGCAGGATCAGCGTGGAACAGCGCTGGTACTGACGGTAGAAGGTGCCATCGGTCCCGCCACCATGGATTACGTAACCCGGGGTATTCGCCGGGCCGAGCAGGACAATGCCGGGCTGGTGATTCTGGAGCTGGACACCCCGGGTGGCCTGATGGACTCCATGCGGGAAATCATCAAGACCATCCTTGCCTCTGAAGTACCCGTTGCTACCTATGTTTCTCCCCATGGCGCCCGTGCAGCCAGCGCCGGTACCTATATCCTCTACGGCAGCCACATCGCGGCCATGGCGCCCGCCACCAATCTGGGTTCTGCCACACCGGTACAAATGGGTGGCCTGCCCGGCTCTCCGGAACCGGAATCCCCTGCAGACAGCGCTCCGGAAGACGCTTCCGGCGAGACCGAAGATACTCCGGCTGAACCGGCAAAGCGCCGGGGCGAGACCGCCATGGAACGCAAGGTGCTGGAAGACGCCGTCAGCTACATTCGCGGCCTGGCCGAGCGCCACGGCCGGAACGCCGACTGGGCAGAAGAAGCCGTCCGTGAGGCGGTGAACCTGGGGGCAACCGAGGCGCTGGAACTGAACGTTATTGAGGTGGTGGCGCCTGATCTCCGGTCCCTGCTGGAGGCCATTGACGGCCGCACCGTGCAGATGGCGAGCGGTGAGCGGGAGCTGGCAACGGCAGAGCTGGAGCTGGTGCGCTCTGATCCGGACTGGCGCACCCGGCTGCTGTCGGTGATTACCGACCCCAACGTTGCCTACTTCCTGATGATCATTGGTTTCTACGGCATCATTTTCGAGCTGTCCAATCCGGGCGCCATCGTGCCGGGAGTGATCGGTGCCATCAGTCTGGTACTGGCGTTGTTCGCGTTTCAGGTGCTGTCGGTGAACTATGCCGGCCTGGCCCTGATTATGCTGGGGCTGGCATTCATTGTGGGAGAAGCCTTTGTGCCCAGCTTCGGGATACTGGGTATTGGCGGCATTGTCGCCTTTGTGACCGGTTCGGTGATCCTGATGGATGGCAGCCACCGGCAGATTTCCCTGCCGACCATTGGCGGAACGGCGGTGGTGGCCGGTGGCTTTATGTTGTGGACGGTGACCCGCTTTATCGGTTTGCGCCGGCGGCACCCGGTCAGTGGCAGTGAGCAGATGGTGCACGAACGCGGGCAGGCCCTCGATGATTTCATTCCGGACCATGATCAGTTTCGTGGTCATGTGTGGGTTAGTGGCGAGCGCTGGAATGCCCGGAGTTTCTCCCCCGTAACCGACGGCATGGAGGTCAGGGTAACCGGTATTGACGGGCTGACCCTTCGGGTAGAACCCGAGTCGGAGTCTGAAACAAGGTAGAACAATCACAGGCAATACAAGGAGGCCGTATGAATCTGGGTGACTTCATTCCCTATCTCGCACCCACTGTGGTGTTGTTGCTGATCCTCGGGTCAGCCATCAAGATCCTGCCCGAATACGAGCGGGGCGTGGTGTTCTTCCTGGGGCGCTTTCAGGGCGTGAAGGGGCCGGGCCTGATTATCGTGATTCCCGGTATCCAGCAGATCGTTCGGGTAGACCTTCGGGTGATCACCCTGGATGTGCCCAGCCAGGATGTGATCTCCAAGGATAACGTGACGGTGCGGGTGAATGCCGTATTGTATTTCCGGGTGGTGGACCCGGAAAAGGCGATTATCCGGGTGGAAGACTATGGCGCGGCGACCAGCCAGCTGGCCCAGACCACCCTGCGTTCGGTGCTGGGTAAGCATGACCTGGACGAGATGTTGTCGGAGCGCGACAAGCTGAACGCGGATATCCAGGAGATCATCGATACCCAGACCGAGGAGTGGGGTATCAAGGTGTCCAACGTGGAGATCAAGCACGTAGACCTGAATGAATCGATGATCCGTGCCATCGCCCGGCAGGCCGAAGCCGAACGGGAGCGGCGGGCCAAGGTGATCCACGCCGAAGGTGAATTGCAGGCTTCGAAGAAACTGGTCGAGGCGGCTGAGGTGATGTCGGCCAACTCCGGGGCCATGCAATTGCGTTACCTGCAGACCCTGGCGGATATGAGCAACAACAACTCATCCACCATCGTGTTCCCGCTGCCGATGGATATGATCAAGAACTTTTTGGACAATCAGGCGGGTAACAAAGCGCCGGGCAAGCTGGACCAGTAACGTCGGGGTTTTCAGGCACGCACAAAAAAGGCCGGTTTAACCGGCCTTTTTTGCTAAGCGTCAGCCTTACTTCTGGCTGGCACGCTCGAGCATACGCTTGGCGCGCTCGTTCGCTTCGTCAGCGGACTTCTGAGCAGCGCGGGCAGCAGCCAGGGCTTCTTCAGCAGTCTGCTGAGCAGTGCGAGCGGAGCTGGCAGCGCTGTTAGCAGTGTTCAGAGCGTTGTTAGCAGTCTGCTCGGCGGAGCTTGCAGTTGCATTCGCTTCGTCGATAGCAGCTTGATCAGTAGTGGCACAACCTGCAGTCAGAGCAGTGGCCAGTGCAAACCCAGCGATCGTCAGTTTACGCATGGTAAATCCCCTTATTGGTCGTTTTATTTCCTGTGATCCAGGAGTCAGTATAGACAACTTCCTGTCAGCTATGCCTTATAGGCAATGACTACCGGAGTCGTCAAACAGTGTAAAACACTATGAACCAAAATGTTAACTGAGGATAGGTAAAAATTCTTAGCTTATGACAACAACTTAATCGACGTGTCATAAACGTACCTGGGTCAGGGCATTATCCGGATGGGGGTGCCGTCGTTGACGAGGGCCCAGATTTCATCCATCTCTTCATTGGTCACGGCAATGCAGCCCTCTGTCCAGTCCAGACCCACATAGGCAAACGCCAGGTCGCCTGCATCGTTGGGCAGGCCGTGAATCATGATGCTGCCGCCGGGGTCCAGCCCCCAGGCCTGGGCCAGCTCCCGGTCTTTCGGGCTGGGATAGGAGATGTGAATGGATTTGTAGAAATCGCTCTCCGGATTGCGCCAGTCAAGGGTGTAGTCGCCTTCAGGCGTGCGGGAGTCACCTTCATACAGCTTGTGTCCCACCGGGTTATCGCCCAGAGAAATCCGGTAACTGCGGACCTTGCGGTCGCCGCTGAGCAGGTGCAGGCGGCGCTCACTTTTATTGACCAGTACCTGGGTAATTTCGAAATGATCTGCAAGCTCAGGTTCCGGAATGGCCGGAGTCATGCGGGTATCGGCCCGGGCTAACAGCTCGGAAGCACCGGCAAAGGGAGTCAGCAATGTGACCAGGACGATAAGAAAGGCTCGGAAAATCATAGTGCCGGCAATAGCTATCCAATGGTTAAACTTTGTCCATGGAGGTTATAACACAGCCGGCACCGGGATTGATAAAGGGTTTTGTTACATTTTTTGGTGGCGGCGGGGCTGGTCAGCCATTTTGTGACGAGTCCATCTTCAGGCCCACCTTGGTGACCTGGTCGGCCTCAGTGGCCCGGGCCACCAGGGTAACGGCCCCAAGAGTCACTTTGTCGCCCACCACCGGGTGTCCCTTGGTGCGTTTGGCAAAACACTCGGCCAGCGACAGGTCTGGCGACAGCTCGTCGAATTCAACGCCGTACATCTGCTCCACATCCCCCAACAGGGCATCTCCGTTAAGCACGAAGTCACCGAAGAATGCCCGTTCCGCCAGGTGTTTCGGTGCCTGGCGCCCGCTGAGGGCCTTACCCAGCTGGGGCAGCACGGCAGGGGTGGCAAACATCGCTACGACATCTCCGGAGGATACTTCGAGATCCTTGGTTGGTTGCAGGCATTTACGAGCCCGGAATACCCCGGCAACGGCGGTGTTTTCCGGAAGCCTGAGCTGGCCCAGTGGTTTCGGGGTCTGCCAGTTCTGGCCGCGTAAGGGATACAGCATCAGCTCATGGTCTCCGGCTGCCGGAGCATCCAGGGGCAGGCGCCGGTAGGGGTCATCGCTGGCGGGCACTTCCAGTTTCAGTTTGCGGGCCAGGGGGGCCATGGTTGTGCCCTGCACTAGCAGCGACACCAAAACGACAAAGAAGGCCACATGGAACACCAGCTGGGCATCGGGCAGGCCGGCAATGATCGGGAACAGGGCAAGCACTATGGGCACCGCCCCCCGCAGGCCCACCCAGCTGATAAAGCCCAGTTCCCGGCGGTTGAAGCTGAACGGCCAGAGGGTCATCAACACGGTCAGCGGGCGAATCAGGAAAATCAGGGCAAACGCCAGGATCAGGCCACCGCCGGCCAGCGGTATCAGCTCGGACGGGCTTACCAATAGCCCCAACATCAGGAACAGGCAGAGTTGGGCCAGCCAGGCCAGGCCATCGTGGACCTGCAGGATCATAGGCATCATCCGCACCCGGCGGTTGCCGATCACTATGCCGCTCAGGTAGATGGCAAGAAAACCGCTGCCGCCAATAGCGTTGGTGGCAGAGAACACCGCGATGCCGGCTGCCGCCACCAATAACGGGTACAGGGCCGGAGTCAGGCGCATCCGGTTGGTCAATGCCACGATGGCAAACCCGCCCAACAGGCCCGCTGGGGCTCCAATGCCGAACTGCTGTACCAGCATCAGCAGCCCGGATGCCAGGGCACCGTCTTGTTGCTGACTGATCAGGGTAACCAGCATCAAGGTCAGGAAAATGGCCATCGGGTCGTTACTGCCGGACTCGATTTCCAGGGTGGCGCTGACCCGTTCGTTAAGGTGTAGTCCCCGGCCCTGCAGCAAGGAGAATACCGCAGCGGCATCGGTGGAGGAGATGATGGCACCGATCAGCAAAGCTATCAGCCAGTGCAGGTCAAACACCCACCAGGCGACAATGGCAGCGCCGCCGGCAGTCATGGCTACCCCCAGAGTGGCCAGTATCAGTGCCGGTTTGAGCCCGACCCGAAAGGTGTCCACCCGGGTACGCATGCCGCCATCCAGAAGAATCACGCCCAGGGCCAGGTTGGCGATCAGGAAGGCGAGTTCCACATTGTCGAACTCAATACCGCCCGGCCCGTCTTCGCCCATCAGCATGCCCACCACCAGAAATACCAGCAGTACCGGCATGCCGACACGACTGGAAAGAGGGCTGAGAACAATACTGAAGACCAGCATCATGGCGCCGATCAGGGTGAATATGGGATCCATCAGACTCCAACTAAAGGGGCTTGCCCGAACTCCGGCACGAGCTTATATTGCTTGAGCAGTTATTATGCCGGCGGGCGTAGCTCAATGGTAGAGCTTCAGGTTCCCAACCTGATGACGTGGGTTCGATTCCCATCGCCCGCTCCAGTCCGGCATTGTCCTCTCAGTGCAGCTTCAACCGTGGGTGCATG
>Ga0209075_1000868_pt1 | contig 29222 bp, 34 predicted proteins | sample Stecom2011_FD_187523 | JGI IMG/M metagenome (GOLD analysis project Ga0209075, IMG submission 187523) | Agricultural soil microbial communities from Utah to study Nitrogen management - Steer compost 2011 (SPAdes) (version 2) | ecosystem: Environmental > Terrestrial > Soil > Agricultural land...
GAAAGCTGCTCAAGAAGCTGCAAAAGCAGAAAAAGCAGAAAAAGGAAAGAAAAAATAATATTTTTCAAACTTTATACAAAAACGTCCGAAATAATTTCGGGCGTTTTTTTATTTCTAAAAACAAAAAAAGTGGCCTTATTAAGAACCACTTTGTTTAAATAAAAAAATAAACCGCTTCTGAATCCAGAAGCGGTTTATTTTGTTGGCCCACTAGGACTCGAACCTAGAACGACTGAACCAAAATCAGCTGTGTTACCATTACACCATGGGCCATTACCTGCTCAATTGCGGGTGCAAATATAAAACAAATTTTATCATTTACAAACAATTTGAAATAATTTATTTCGTTTATTCGATGTTCTATCCATTATCAAAAAACAAATCCCCAAACCAGGTACAAGTAGATGACCAACAAAAAAACACTATATACTATTTTGATAAAAGTTCCGGCAAGAAACCCTATAAACGAACCCAAAGCAGCTTTTAAGGCTCTTCTTGCATCATTCGAATCATACAGTAACTCTCCGATTAAAGCTCCTAAAAACGGTCCTAAAACAAATCCTCCAGGTATAGGTGCAAAAATACCGACTATTAGACCAATATTGGTTCCCCAAACCCCATACTTGCTGCCTCCAAACCGCTTTGTCCCTTGCGCTGGAATTACATAATCAAGAATAGAGATAACAATCATTATTGCGAAGAGCAACCATAAAAACCAACTTTCCAATTCGATCCCTTCTACAAAATACAAGCATAATAATCCAACCCAACTCAACGGAGGCCCTGGAATAACAGGAAGAAAACTCCCTAGTAACCCAACTACTATTAACAATAAAGATATAATCAATAAAAAATATTCCATACCTACGAAAATAAAGTATTTTTCATATCATATTCTTAAAAACAACAAAATATTTAATATTTCGATTAACTTTGCCTTTCTCAAGCAGTGAAAAATGAAGTTAAGAGCAGACAACCTTATCAAAACATATAAAAAGAGAACCGTTGTAAAAGGCGTTTCGGTTGAAGTCAGTCAAGGAGAGATTGTTGGACTCCTCGGGCCGAACGGAGCAGGAAAAACCACTTCATTCTATATGATTGTAGGGTTTGTAAAGCCGAATGGAGGAAACATTTATCTTGACGACACTAACATCACCGATTTCCCGATGTATAAACGTGCTCAGCACGGTATCGGATACTTGGCTCAAGAGGCTTCAGTATTTAGAAAACTTTCTATTGAAGATAATATTTTAAGTGTGCTTCAACTCACAAAACTTACAAAAAAAGAACAACAGTACAAACTAGACTCTCTTATTGATGAATTTAGTTTAGGACATATCCGAAAGAATCGTGGAGATTTACTTTCGGGAGGAGAAAGAAGGCGTACTGAAATCGCACGAGCTTTAGCTACTGACCCTAAGTTTATTTTGCTAGACGAACCCTTTGCCGGTGTTGACCCTGTTGCTGTAGAAGATATTCAGAGAATCGTTGCTCAACTCAAAAACAAAAATATAGGAATACTAATTACTGATCACAACGTTCAAGAAACGCTTGCCATTACAGACAAAACATATTTAATGTTTGAAGGAGCTATTTTAAAAGCCGGAGTTCCTGAGGAACTTGTACAAGATGAGATGGTACGTAAGGTGTATTTAGGACAGAATTTTGAGCTACGGAAAAAGAAGTTGGAGTTTTAATAACAATAAACCTATCATAAATAAATAGCCCGCTTTAATAAAGCGGGCTATTTATTTATATTCTAAGTTAGTTTATTTTCCTTCTGCTTCTTGTTCAGCTTGTTGAATCATGGTTTCGTTAGCTGTAATAGCAAATTCCACTCTTCTGTTTTTACTTCTCCCTTCTACAGTTGAATTATCTGCAATTGGGTCAGCAATTCCCATCCCAGTAGTTTGGAATCTTGAAGCTTTAAGTCCTTTGCTTACTAAATAAGCCTTTACTGAGGCTGCTCTTTGTTCAGACAGCTTAAGGTTGAAATCTGCAGGTCCTGTACTATCGGTATATCCATAAATTTTGATATCGGTTTCTGCATATTCTGTAAATACAGGAATAAGTTTATCCAAGTTAGCTTTGGCTTTAGCCGTAAGAGTAGATTTACTGGTATCAAAATTAACCGAATTTTCTCCTAACACCAATTGAATTCCCTCTCCTACTCTTTCTACATCAGCACCAGGCAATGCCTCTTCTATTTGTTGTGCCTGTTTATCCATTTTATTACCTATTACACCTCCTGCAACTCCTCCGACAACTCCTCCGATTACAGCTCCCATTGCAGTATTACCTCCTTTTCCGAGATTATTTCCTAAAACACCTCCTATCACAGCTCCTGCTGTGGTTCCGACTACAACTCCTTTGGAAGTATTACTAGTGTTTTTCACAGTTTCACAACCCGAAAACAATACAGCAACTCCTAAAGTAATTGCTACTGAATACGCTTTTAAATTTCTCATATTATTGCTTATTAAATTGATATATTACCTCAGTATTTTTTCCGCCTACATTAATATTGTCTACTAACTGGAATGAGTTTTCACTTTGATTTCTAACTTTTAAGAAATATCCTTGTGTTACGTTTTTTGCCTTATCACCTTCTGTAATTTTTAAAGTAAAATCACCAGTTTTAGTAATTGTCCATACAATTGGGCTACTAAAAGCCGGACAGCCAGACTTTGTTAGCTCCATAGTACCTTTGTTGCTTCCTGGATAGAACTTCCAAGCACTTCCTTCAAAGCACTTTGCATCAGCAACATTAAACGAATTAACTTTGATTACATCAGAACCTGCATAGCTCACGCTACTAATGGTCCAATCTCCTTTTAATCCAACCTGAGAATTTCTGTCTACAGTTGACTTACACGAAACCAACATCGCTACAGACGCACATAAGAATAATAACTTTTTCATATTACAATATTTTTTTACAAAATTAACACAATTCTTATACCAAAGGAATATTAAAGCTAATATTTTCCTTCAAACACGTATTCTGCTTTACCGACCAAGAATACTCTTTCGTATGAATTTGCTTTAGAAAAGGATACTTTTAGCTCACCACCCATCACTTTTATACAAACTTCAGTAGAATTTGTCTTTTTAGAGGCATGCATTGCAATAGCAACCGCTGTTGCTCCCGTTCCACACGAAAATGTTTCATCTTCTACACCTCTCTCATAAGTTCGAATAGCAAAGGTATCTTTTGCTAGTTGTTGTACAAAGTTAACATTAGTTCCTTGCTTTGCATACAAATCACTATATCTTATTTTTGCTCCTTGGGTCTTTACATCAAGGCTTTGTAGTTCTTCGACCAAAACTATATGGTGCGGAGAACCCGTATCTAAAAACAAGTATTCATCAGTTATTTTCACTTGCTTTACATCTTTCATTTGTAAAGAAATCAAATCCTCTTTAATTGTAGCAAAATGTAATCCGTCTGTAGCAATAAATGTAGCTTTGTCTTTAATTATCCCTAGTTTTTGAGCAAAAGCCACTATGCATCTTCCCCCGTTACCACACATGGAGCTTTCATTTCCGTCAGAATTATAATAAACCATTCTAAAGTCTGTACTAGGATTGTTTTCTAGGAGTATTAATCCGTCGGCTCCAATTCCAAATCTTCTATCGCAAATTTTTGCTATCAATTCGCTATCGTTTTTCGGAAAAAAATTCGTACGATTATCAATCATTACAAAATCATTTCCTGTACCTTGATATTTATAAAACTTCATCTTAATGTTTTTATCGTTTTTTAAAAAGCACTGACAGTGTATTGAAATCTGATAGCGTACTTTTACTTTTTCTCTTATTTTGTCCCTAATTCTATTACTTCTAAATTTTTGATTTGATCTTTATCGATTTCGAATCGCAACATTGTTCTTACTTGATGCATACCGTATATTCCTGCTGCTCCGGGATTTAGATGTAATAAATTAAAGTCCTTATCATACATCACTTTTAAAATATGCGAATGTCCGCAAATAAAAAGTTTAGGTGTTTTATTTTTAAGTTCCTCCAAAACCCTTGAGTTATATTTTTTGGGATATCCTCCAATATGTGTAATATACACCTCAACATCTTCACATCTAAATCGATTATCTAACGGAAACTCCATTCGTGCCTTTGCATCATCAATATTACCATAAACTGCACGCAATGGTTTCATCTTTTTCAGGGTATCGGTTACTTTTAAATCTCCAATATCTCCAGCGTGCCAAACCTCATCTGCCTGATTCACATATTTCAAAATTTTCTCATCAATATAGCTATGGGTATCTGACAGTAATAAAATTTTCTTCAAAGCAAACCTCTTTATATTTTTTTGTAAAATTACTGATTCTTTTAATAACAATCATTCGGAACTTGGAACTCGGCACAAAAAAAACACTCCGAAGAGTGTTTTGTGTTTAATCAAATTTATTCTTAAAGTAATATTTGCTGTCTAATTCTTCATCAAACTCATCAACCATAGGTTTTGGCTTGGGTTTTTTGGATTGAGTTTTCTTTTTCCAAAGCTCAAAGTTATCAGTTGAAAGTGTTTTTTTCATTAGTTCGGTAAGCTCCTTCTCACCTAGTCCAAACTCATTTTTTACGGCTTCAAAAGGTCTTTTTTCCTCTTGAGCGATAGCGACAATTCTATCAATAGCTTCCTTGTCAAATTCCGAAAGTTTACGCTTTTTCATCAGACGAAAATTAAATCAAAATATTTTTTTAGAGTTAATAATTTTTGTCAATATTAGTAAAAATTCTAATTGGTTCAAATACCGGAAATTATTTTTTTGAAAAGTTAATATTCATTACTACGATTGCTGTTAAAATCAATATAATTCCAATCCATTGAACAAGAGTTACACTTTCGTTAAGCAAAAAATAAGCCATCAACACTGAAACCGGAAGCTCTAAAGAAGACACAATACTTCCGAGCCCTAGTCCTGCTTTAGGAAAACCTGCGTTCAATAAAAGTGGAGGAATTATAGTTCCGAATAACGAAAGTATTAGTCCCCATTTTAGGAAGATAGAAAAATTAAAATTCCCGTCATAGCTGTATATCACAAAACAAATGATTATTACAAAGCCCGACAATAGCATTATTAGGCTTTTTTTGTAAGGAGGCAAATAGGTGGCTACTCGGTTAGAAGCATACATAGTTGTAGTAAACGAGGCTGCTGCCATTAATCCCCAAAAAATTCCTATCCAATCTAATTTTACATCAGACCCGATTAAATTGGTGGCCAACAATGTTCCAAACAAAACAATAATAACCGAAATAATCTTACGAAGAGAAGGGATTTTTTTGGATAAAAAAGACTCAAGCAAGACACTCATCCACACGGTTTGCATAAGCAAAACGATGGCTACCGAAACATTGATATAAACTACAGACAAATAATAGAAAAGACTTGTAAATCCGAGGGATGTCCCTACTAAAAGTAGTTTTGGCAAATCTTTTTTTTGAATATTCGGTGTTTCTATTTTTCGTATTTTGGTTTGGAACAAAGTAATCAATAACATTCCTAATACACCTAAAGAAAGTTGAGCAAAAGTAACTTCATCAGTTGTATAGCCTTCGTTGTAAGCTAATTTTACAAAAGTAGCTAGCATTCCGTAACTCGAGGCTCCTAAACCAACTAATACAACTCCTTTTAATATATTTCTTCTTTCCATTTTTTAGAATTTAAAAAGCCGACAAAGATAAGGATTTCAATGTTATTAAGGAGCATCGGTCAAATGGATTGTTTTTTAGTACATTTGTATAAAAATCGATTATGTTACGCTCAAAAGGCTTTAAAAGAACTTTTACCCACAACCTAATGTTGGCTATATTCTTTGCTTTTGTAGCCGGAATCGTAAATGTATTTGGTTTAATTCAATTAGGGACCTTTACTACCAATATTACAGGCCATGTCGGAGAATTTGCCCTTTCGTTAGAACTCCTGAAGTGGACCGCAGTCTACCAAATTACTTTATGGATTGCTTCTTTCGGGTTAGGCTCGTTTACATCCTCTATAATTGTAAACTACTTTGAATACAAAAAACCCAAATTATCGTATTCTTTGCCCATCATCATAGAAATTGGGTTCCTTTTTTGGTGTTTTTATATAAGCGAACTGCCAAACCAAGAGCATAAACAAACACTGATTCTTTTATTTGCAATGGGAGTTCAAAACGGAATCGTGTCGGTAGTAAGCGGTAAAGTAGTACGAACAACTCATCTAACTGGGATGGTAACCGATGTAGGAATCGGATTAGGCAGGCTTTTACTGAGAAAAGGAAATCTCGTTTTTTTAAAACGCTCCTTAATCATCTATTTTTCTGTTATTACCATGTTTATTTTAGGAGGATTTTTAAGCGCTCTACTTACCCCAAAAATTCAAGAACAAGTACTTTTGATTCCAATATTCCTCTTGATTTCAATTATATTTTATGATTTAAAAACCATTTCTACAGGTCTAAAAAAGATGAAGGAATTAAAAGAAAAGTTTCATTTGTAATTTTTAATTATCTCTCACCACTTTATAAATAACATGAGGTAATTTTTTGTAACTTTAGCCTGTTTATAAACACTTCATTATGAAAGTCTTATTGTTTTTATTATTTCCGATTCTGGTTTGGAGTCAGGATAAGCCTCAGAAAGCAAACTCTGTTTTTAAGGATTTTACCATACAAACTGAGGACAATTTGTTTTCGTATAAACAAGATTTGAATATTCTTAACACAAACATTTCAGATCAAGACTTGCAGCTAAACAAGCAACTTTATTATCAAAAAGCAAATTATAATGCGTTTGATTACAGATTTGAGCAAAAGCCTTTACACAACGGCTTTATCCTTTATAACCATTATGAATATCAAGTGATGGGAGGCTCTCAAGGTGTTTTTTACACCAACCTGATTGGTGGTTTAATCGAAAATATTTTTGGAGAACTCACCTTTAAGCTCTAAACCAAAGAATATGCTTCTTCGACTTCTTGAAACAGCCTAAACAGTTGTTCGGCACTATCCTCAGTAACCATTCGTTGTCTGTATTGTTTGAAATCCGGAATTCCTTTGAAGTAATTGGCATAATGTCTTCTCATTTCTACAATTCCCACTCGTTCTCCTTTCCATTCCATAGACCAAGTTAGGTGATTTCGAGCTGCTTCTACTCTATCAGAAATAGTTGGGTCTGCTAGTTTTTCCCCGGTTTTGAAATAGTGTTTTATTTCGTTAAAAATCCATGGATATCCAATAGCGGCTCGTCCGATCATCATACCGTCAAGTCCGAATCTGTTTTTGTATTCCAGTGCTTTTTCGGGACTATCAATATCTCCGTTGCCAAAAATAGGCATGGATATTCTTGGGTTGTTTTTGATTCGTTCGATATGAGTCCAATCAGAATGTCCTTTGTACATTTGAGCTCTTGTTCGCGCATGAATTGTCAGAGCCTGAACTCCAACGTCTTGCAATCGCTCGGCTACTTCATCAATATTTATAGACGAATCATCCCATCCTAAACGAGTTTTCACGGTAACCGGAAGGTGTGTGCTCTTTATCACTGCTTTAGTCAAACGTATCATTAGATCCACATCTTTAAGCACTCCTGCTCCCGCACCTTTACAAACTACTTTTTTAACCGGACACCCAAAATTAATATCTACCAAATCAGGCTGAACCGTTTCAACGATTTTGGCTGACATAGCCATTGCTTCTTCATCTCCACCAAAAATTTGAATCCCGACCGGACGTTCGTAATCAAAAATATCTAATTTCTGACGACTTTTTATTGCATCGCGAATCAATCCTTCGGAAGAAATAAATTCGGAATACATCAAGTCAGCTCCATGCATTTTACACAATCTTCTAAATGGAGGATCACTTACGTCTTCCATCGGAGCAAGTAAAAGCGGATGTTCAGGCAATATGATATTTCCTATTTTGGGCATTTCTAATTTTTTTGCAAAGGTAGGAATAAATCAGTTATATCTGATGTTCTTCGGTTTTGTCTTGTTTTAAAAAAGCCGTTTTGCAATTACAAAACGGCTTTTTGGTTTTATTTAAAATAGGACAACTCGTGGTTATCTTCAATTTTTAAGAGTGTTTCGTAAATCAATTTAATTACGTTTTCTACATCGTCTCGGTGCACCATCTCTACAGTAGTATGCATATAACGAAGTGGTAGCGAAATCAAAGCAGAAGCTACTCCTCCGTTACTGTAGGCAAAAGCATCGGTATCTGTGCCGGTTACTCTTGATGAGGCTAAACGTTGAAACGGAATTTTCTTTTCTTCTGCTGTGCTTAGAATGAGTTCTCTCAAATTATTCTGAACAGCCGGTGCATAAGTAATCACAGGTCCTTTTCCTATTTGAGTATCTCCTTCAATTTTTTTATCAATCATCGGAGTGGTGGAGTCATGACATACATCGGTTACTATAGCCAAATTAGGTTTAATAGTTTTTGTAATCATCTCGGCACCTCTGAGCCCTACTTCTTCTTGAACGGAATTAGTAATATACAATCCGAAAGGTAATTTCTTTTTATTTTCTTTTAATAATCGAGCCACTTCGGCTATCATAAAACCTCCCATACGATTATCTAAAGCTCGACAAACAAATTTGTTTTCGTTCAAAACAATAAAATCATCAGGATAAGTAATCACACAACCTACATGAACACCTAGCTTTTCAACCTCTTCTTTAGACGAACAGCCTAAATCGATAAAGATATTTTCAATTTTAGGAGTTTCTTCTTTACCTCTGTTTCGGGTATGGATAGCAGGCCAACCAAAAACACCTTTTACGATTCCGTTTTTAGTATGAATATTCACTCTTTTTGAAGGAGCAATCTGATGGTCTGAGCCTCCGTTACGGATAACGTAAATTAATCCTTCGTTAGTAATATAATTGACATACCACGAGATTTCGTCAGAGTGTCCTTCGATAACTACTTTGTATTTAGCATCAGGGTTAATCACTCCTACTGCTGTTCCGTAAGTATCTGTAATAAATTCGTCTACATATGGTTTAAGATAATCCATCCATATTTTCTGCCCTTCTGACTCGTAACCAGTTGGTGAAGCGTTGTTTAAGTATTTTTCTAAAAATTCTAAAGATGATTTTTTAAGAATTGACTTTGGCATAGTTATAGTGTTTATTTAAATTTTCACTAAAATAGAAATTGTTTTCGAGAGTTATAGTAATTTTGAGAAAATATTAATACCAACATGAAAGAGTTTTGGCTTATCGTTTTATTTTTATTTTCTGTTTTAGAGTTAAAGGGACAACCACCTGTTGATAACGATTCTACTGATTCTATTTTTAAAGAAATTTTTCTGGAAGACATTTATATCACCAATACCCCATTATCTCCGGAAGAGATAGAAGCACGAAAAAAGTTTTTGATTTTAAAAAGAAGAGTTTACAGAACATATCCTTATGCTAGAATAGCTTCTGAACGGCTAGAAATGCTAAACCAGAGTTTATCACGACTAAAAACAAGAAAAGAGAAGAAAAGATTCTTGAAGATTACCGAAGAGTATATGGAAAACGAATTTGAGGCGAGATTAAAAAACCTTTCTAGAAAAGATGGACAAATTTTGGTAAAACTCATCCACCGACAAACAGGCCAAACAACCTATGATTTGGTTAAAAACTTAAAAAGTGGATGGAATGCGTATTGGTACGGAAAGGCAGCAAAACTTTATGATATTGACATAAAAGTTACTTATCAACCATATACCGTTCAAGAAGATTTTTGGATTGAAGATATTCTTCTTGAAGCTTTTGAAAATAGAACACTCATCGAACAGCCACCCAAACAGAAAATTGATTATCTCAAACTTAAAAATATATGGAAGGATACAGTCAGTAGGCAATAAGCTAGAAAAGACTGTATTTTCGCTTACGTTTGCTTTTGTTGCGAGAGTTTTTGAGCAATTTCTGTACAAACTTCATCTAACATTCTAAAAACATTTTCAAATCCATCTTCCATTCCGTAATACGGATCCGGAACGTCTAGATTTTCATCTTCAAAAAGTTCGTTCATAATCATTTTGACTTTATCCTTTGCTTTTGGATGAGGGGCTAAGGCAATTACATTTTGGTAATTACTACTATCCATTACATAAATATAATCGAATTTGTCAAAATCTTGTGTAGTAAACTGTCGGGCTCTTTGTGTCGAGATGTCGATTCCGTATTTTTTAGCTATCTGAATAGAGCGTTTATCAGGTTGTTCTCCCGCATGCCAAGCACCTGTCCCTGCCGAATCTACTAAAAACTCAGAACGATTCAGTTTAGATTGTAAAATACCTTCGGCTAAAGGGCTTCTACAAATATTACCCAAACAGACCATTAGTATTTTTGTTTTCATTAAGTAGAAAGCTTTTTGTTGATATCTTCAACATATTTTTTGAATTGCTTATCGGTCTCGACCAAATTATCAACGGTCTTACAAGCATGGAGAACAGTAGCGTGATCTCTATCTCCGATTTGAGAACCAATATTTTGCAACGAAGACTTCGTATATTTTTTGGCAAAAAACATAGCCAATTGACGTGCCTGAACGATGTGTCGCTTTCTAGTTTTAGATTGTAAGGTTTCGATATCCAACTGAAAATAATCTGAAACTACCTTTTGGATATAATCAATAGAGACCTCTCTTTTTACGTTTTTTACAAACTTTTCAACGACTTGTTTAGCAAGCTCTATCGTAACTTCTTTTTTGTTAAAAGAAGATTGAGCAATAAGCGATATGATAGCTCCTTCGAGTTCTCTTACGTTAGATTTTATATTTTGTGCAACGTATTCTACGATTTCGTCAGGCATTTCCACTCCATCTCGATACAAAATGTTTTTCAAAATCGAGAAACGGGTTTCATAATCGGGTTGTTGCAATTCTGCTGACAATCCCCATTTAAAGCGTGAAAGCAAGCGTTGCTCGATATCCTGCATATCTACAGGAGCTTTGTCTGAAGTAAGAATTACTTGTTTTCCGTTTTGGTGTAAGTGGTTAAAAATATGAAAAAACACGTCTTGTGTTCCTGCTTTTCCGGACAAAAACTGTACATCATCAATAATCAACACATCAATAAGTTGATAAAAATGAATAAAGTCATTTCTCGTATTTCTTCTTACCGAATCTACAAATTGCTGTGTAAAAACCTCAGCAGAAATATAAAGAACAGTTTTCTCTGGATATTTTTCTTTAATTTCTACTCCAATCGCATGAGCTAAGTGTGTCTTTCCTAACCCTACCCCACCAAAGATTAAAAGCGGATTAAACGAGGTTCCTCCTGGTTTATTAGCAACAGCCATTCCTGCAGAACGAGCCAAACGATTAGAATCTCCTTCTAAAAAACTCTCAAAATTATAATTCGAATTCAATTGAGATTCTATTTTTATATTTCTGATTCCCGGAATTACAAATGGATTTTTGAGTTCAGGAGCTTTGTTTTGTATCGGAAAATCGACTTCTTGTGGTTTAACGGAAGTTCTATCTGAACCTGGCAATTGCTCTGTAAAAGGTTGCTTTTTACCAGTAGCACTTTCCATATTTATTTTATAAAGTAATTTAGCACCTTCTCCAAGCTCTTTAGTAAGAGAGAGCTTAAGCAATTTAACATAATGCTCCTCTAGCCATTCGTAGAAAAACTTACTCGGAACCTGAATGTGAAGAATATTCCCGGAAAGTTCGATAGCTTTAATCGGCTCGAACCAAGTCTTGTAGGCTTGCTCCTGAATATTATCCTTTATGAAAGAGAGACAATTTTCCCATACCGATTGAGCAGTTTTGTTCATATTACTAATTAAGTTAACTTTGTTGGTGATTCAGAATTCATTCAAATTGAGGCACTAAACAGAAGTCTAGTTAGCCGAATTTGAGTTAGCAAATATGTAAATAAAAATCCTTAAAAAAAAATTTAAACCCTCTTGATTTATTAAAAATAATTATTATAGATAACACTATTTGATTAAAAACCAAATATAGGAATAAAATATGAAAAAACACCAATATCAAACTCGAGTTCGCTATGCCGAAACGGACCAAATGGGAGTAGTCTATCACGGAAATTACGCAGTTTTTTTTGAGATGGGACGTGTGGAATGGCTAAGAAACATAGGGGTTTCATACAAATGGATGGAAGAAAACGGAATTATGCTTCCGGTAGTTTCCCTTACAATGAATTACAAAAAACCTGCTCGGTATGACGACCTTCTCACCATTACCACCATCTTCAAAAATCAGGACTCTGTCAAGATTGAATTTGACTATGAGATTCACAACGAAAAAGGAGAGTTATTAACAACCGGCTATTCTATGCTCGTATTTGTGAACATGAAAACAGGTCGCCCCACTCCTCCTCCTGACTATCTAACCGACAAGCTTGAAAAGTTAAAAACCGAATAAAAAACAAAAAATCTCGTAGTTTAAACTGCGAGATTTTAAGTTACATCATAAAATGGGTTGAGCCTACTCTTCTAAGATATTGTTTTTAGAGTAATTTCTCCATTTTTCAATCACTTGTTGCATATCGTTCGGGATTTCTGTCTCAAATCGCATAAACTCCTTGCTTACAGGATGCTCGAAACCAAGCGTTCTGGCGTGAAGCGCTTGTCGGGGTAAAATTTTAAAGCAATTTTCAACAAATTGTTTATACTTAGTAAAGGTCGTTCCTTTTAAAATTTGATGCCCACCATATCGTTCGTCATTAAAAAGTGTATGTCCGATATGTTTCATACTACATCGTATTTGATGCGTACGCCCTGTTTCAAGCTTACACGAAACCAAGGTTACATAATTAAATCGCTCGAGAACCTTATAATGAGTTACCGCCCATTTCCCCATATTTTCATCTTCAAAAATCGCCATCTGCATACGGTCCTTAGGGTGACGACCTACATAACCTGTAATAGTTCCTTGATCCTGTTCTAAATTTCCCCACACAAGGGCTATATATTCTCTTTCAGAAGTTTTCTGTTCAAATTGTTTAGCTAAATAAAACAGCGCTTCCTCGGTTTTAGCTACAACCAACAAGCCTGTTGTATCTTTATCAATTCTATGTACAAGTCCAGGCCTATCACTCGAATTCAACGGCAAGTTATCAAAGTGATATGCAAGAGCGTTTACGAGTGTTCCAGAATAATTACCATGTCCGGGATGCACAACAAAATCAGCAGGTTTATTGACCACTAAAAGCACATCATCCTCATAAACAATATCTAAGGGAATGTTTTCTGGAATAATTTTATATTCATACTTAGGACGATCAAATACAACTCGAATTACGTCATCAGGCTTCACCTTATAATTGGACTTCACAGGAATATCATTCACCAAAATATTTCCGTTATCGGCTGCTTTCTGAATTTTGTTTCGAGTAGAGTTTTGAATTAAACCCATCAAATATTTATCAATGCGTAACAGAGATTGTCCAGCACTTACCTCAAAGCGATAGTGTTCAAAGATTTCATCCTCAAACTCCTGAGTTTCTTCGTTATTTATATTCATTTATTCTTCTGATTCAGAGGCTTCTCTATCTTGAAAAAAGCCTTTACCATCTCCTAAAACAAGGTCTATTTTTGAGGTTCTCATTACTTTATCACCTGCCTTCAGCACTTTACCTTTGTGCTGTAATTCCAACACCACGTCTTCTGCGAAATGGGGTTTATAGGTTACTCTTCCTTCTTCTAATCCTAGAGCAATCAATGTAGGTAATACTTGTCTATAAGTCAAACCTTTTAACTCAGGAATCTGAACCATCTCATACGTAGCCGCATTAAGTTTAATATAAATCTTTCTTCCGCTTTTTACTTTTGAGAAAGCGGTCGGATCCTGTTCGACAATAGAGTTTGGAGGGAATTCTTTATTAAAATTTAGAGTATCATTTATTTGATAAGCAAGACCTAAAGCCTCGAGTTTTTCTCGAGCTTGTACAAACGTGAGTTTGGTCAAATCGGGTACTTCGATTTCTTCTCCATGATTAGTTCTGACATCAAGCCATTTTATCAATCCAAAGCACAAAACTAACACAACAATCAAAGCAATAATTATTTGCCTTAAAAACACTCTACTTTTCAGAAATCCTACTAAACTCACTCTCGATTGGTTTTATGGTTTAAACTACAAATATAGAAAATAATTTAGTTTGGTTTTTGGTTAATTTCTGGTTTTAAATAATAAAGCCTCCAAAGTTTGGAGGCTTTATTATTTTGTTAATTTTACTTTTTATCCTCTCTTGGAGGTCTTGGCAGCAAAGCTTTTCGCGATACTTTAGGCTTTCTAGTTTTAGGATCAATTCCTAGGTATTTTACCTCCACGGCATCTCCAACATTTACAACATCGGTTACTTTTTCAACGCGTTTCCAGTCTAATTCTGATACGTGAAGCAAAGTCTCTTTACCAGGAACAAACTCTACAACTGCTCCAAAATCAAGCATTTTCACTACTTTCACTACATAGCTTTCACCTTCTACAGGTGCAAAAACGGTGTTTTGAATTGAAGCAATTGCCTTATCCATTCCTTCAGGAGATACTCCTAAAATTTCGATAATACCTAAATCGTCTTCTTCGTTAATTACGATAGTAGTACCTGTTTCTGCTTGTAAAGCCTGAATATTCTTACCTCCTGGTCCTATAACAGCTCCTATATAATCTTTAGCAATTGTCATCTTCAGAATCTTAGGTGCGTGAGGTTTTACTGTTTCTTTTGGAGTAGAAATCGTTTCGGTTAATTTATCTAAAATATGCAGACGTCCTTCTCTAGCTTGTTCTAAAGCCTGCTCCATAATATCATAACGAAGCCCATCAATTTTAATATCCATTTGACAAGCAGTAATACCGTCTTTTGTTCCGGTTACTTTAAAGTCCATATCACCTAAATGATCTTCATCTCCTAAGATATCCGAAAGCACAGCAAAACGATTGCCATCTGTAATAAGACCCATAGCAATTCCTGATACTGGCTTTTTAATCTGAACTCCAGCATCCATTAGAGCTAATGTTCCGGCACAAACTGTAGCCATAGATGATGAACCGTTAGATTCTAACACCTCAGATACAATTCTAATGGTATAAGGATTTTCTAGAGGAATCATATTTTTCAAAGCTCTCTGAGCTAAATTTCCATGTCCTACTTCTCTACGAGATGTTCCACGAAGCGGTCTTGCCTCTCCTGTCGAAAACGGAGGGAAGTTATAATGCAAATAGAATCTCTCTTCACCTTGCTCACTTGGCAAATCAATCACATTCGATTCTCTTGAAGTTCCTAGAGTAACTGTAGCTAAAGCTTGAGTCTCTCCTCTGGTAAAAATTGCCGAACCATGCGTAGAAGGCAAATAATCAATTTCACACCAGATAGGTCGAATTTCGTTGGTTTTACGACCATCTAGACGAATTCCTTTATCAAGAATTACATTCCTTACAGCTTCTTTTTGTACGTCATGAAAATACTTCATCACCAAGTCGCCATTTTCTTCTAATTCTTCTTCAGTAAAAAGAGCTTTAACCTCTTCTTCTAAAAGGCTGAATTTTTCACTTCTTTCGTGCTTTGCACTCGCCTCTGAAGCAATAGCAAAAGCCTTATCATAGGCAGCATTGTGTACTTTTAGTTTTATTTGCTCGTCATTTTTCTCAGGCTCGTACTCTCTATAAGTAAGACCTAGAGCAGCTCTCATTCTTTCTTGAGCTTCGATTTGGTCAATAATAGCTTCATGAGCAAACTTAATAGCCTCAATCATTTCTTTTTCAGAAATTTCATGCATTTCTCCTTCTACCATCGCTACAGAGTCCTTTGAAGCCCCAATCATCATATCGATATCTGATTCTTGTAGCTGAGCGTGAGTAGGATTAATAATCAACTGACCGTTTACACGACCTACTCTTACTTCTGAGATATAGTTATAAAACGGAATATCGGAAACAGCAAGTGCTGCCGAAGCTGCTAATCCTGCCAATGCATCAGGCATTACATTTTCGTCATAAGACATCAACTGAATCATCACCTGAACTTCACAATGATAATCATCTGGAAAAAGCGGACGAAGAACTCTATCCACAAGGCGCATAGTCAGCACTTCTTGATCACTCGGACGAGCTTCTCTCTTAAAAAAACCTCCAGGGAAGCGTCCTGCTGCTGCAAATTTCTCACGATAATCTACTGTTAATGGCAAAAAATCCACTCCAGGATTTGCTGTTTTGTTTGCTACAGCTGTAGCAAGTAACATACAATCTCCCATTCGTACAACTACCGAACCGTCGGCTTGTTTTGCAAGCTTCCCGGTTTCGATAGTTATTGTACGACCGTCTTGCAACTTGATAATTTCTTGGGTTACATTTGGAACCATAAAATCATTTTAAATTAAGTTAAACTTTAGGTTTGTTGTGTTGTTGTGTAGTTGTTGAAACCCAATGAAAAACCAAACTTTTTTTAAGCTCATCCGAAACTATTTTCGGAATATTTTTGTAAACAAAAAGGGGCACAAAGCCCCCTGTTGATTATTTTCTGATATTTAATTCTTTAATAATCTCACGATATCTGTTGATATCTTTATCTTTTAAATAATCTAAAAGACTTCTTCTTTTACCCACTAACTTCACAAGTGAACGTTCAGTATTAAAGTCTTTTCTATTTCTTTTTAGGTGTTCAGTAAGGTGATTGATTCGATAAGTGAATAACGCAATTTGTCCTTCTGCCGAACCCGTGTTTGTAGCAGATCCTCCGTGTTTAGTGAAGATTTCCGCTTTTGTTTCTTTAGTTAAATACATTCCAATATTATTTAAATAATTTTTATGTAAATCCAGGTCTATCCTGAATATGGGTGCAAATGTATGTTAATTTTTTGAATCTACAAACAAGAAATAAACTTATTTTTATTTTATATTTTATAAAAAATCCTTTCTGCTGGCAGAAAGGATTTTTTATAAAAACACGCATAACTTACTACTCTTCAGGTCCTCCGCTTACGATTAAGAACTCCGACCTTCTGTTTTTTGCATCTTGTTCTTCGGTACAATCTTCTTTACAATCTATCAGAAGTTCGCGCTTACCAAATCCTTTTCCTGAGATACGTTCTTTGTCAATCCCTTTAGAGACGATGTACTCAACTGTTGATTTAGCACGTCGTTCAGACAACCTGTCGTTGTAAGAAAGACTTCCTTTGCGGTCTGTATGTGATTTTACAAAGATTACCATATCAGGATATTTGTTCATCACTCTAACCAACTTGTCAAGTTCTTCTGCTCCTTGCTCAGTGATATCGCTCTTGTCAAAGTCAAAGTGGATAGGCTGTAGCTCCACACGTTCTTTCGGAACAATAACAACTTCCGGAGTAAGTAAAATCTCAGTAGTGGTTTTACCTCCTTTAGAAGAGGCTAGAGCAGCCGTATTGGGATGATAACCTTCTAAGCTGGCTTGCAGGCTATATTCTTTATTGCACTCTGTACGGAAACTGGTTTCCCCTTTGTTGTCTGTAGTGGTAGTCTGTAAGGTCTTCTTTGACGAATCAATAAAAGAAACACTAGCTCCAAAGAGAACTTTACCGGTTGAAGCATCTTTTACCACCACCAAAGCATCTCTACCACAGATAGGATTCACGTAATAAATATTATCACTACCGCTGCGATTAGAAGAAACAAATCCGATTTCTTTGGAATTATTAAAGCTAAAAGCAAAATCATCCTTAGCACTGTTGATAGGCTTACCTAAATTAACCGCTTCGCTTGAGCCCGCTTCTAATTTAAAAACGTCTAAACCTCCAAAACCTAATCTTCCGTTGGAAGCAAAATAAAGCGTACCATCATCAGCTATAAAAGGAAAGCTTTCTCTTCCGGCAGTATTTACCGAAGCTCCTAAGTTCTCAGGTTCACCATAAGTGCCATTAGCATTAACACTCACTTTCCAAATATCGTTATCTCCAAATCCTCCAGGCATATCCGAAGCAAAATAAAGCGTCTTGCCGTCTTTGCTTAAGCTCGGATTACCAACATTGTATTCCGTACTGTTAAAAGGAAGGGCTTTGATGTTTTTCCACTTGCCGTCTTTCTTCTCAGCTCTATAAAGTCCTACCTTACCGATGCGGGCATTAGCCTCTTTGTCTTTCGATACCGAACCTTCGGAACGACCATCACGAGAAAAGAAGATAACAGTACCGTCTGCACTCACCGCAACAGGTCCATCATGAAACTTAGTGTTCAAATCACCTACAGAAGTAGGTTCAGACAAGGTCCCGTCTTCAGAATAAACCGATTGGAAAATATCCAAATAAGTCGCTCCCGTACCTCTTTTATCTTTTTTACCACTGCGGGTACTGGTAAAGTAAACAATATTATCATCGCCTAAAACAGCTCCAAAATCACTGCTCTCTGGCTTATTGATTTTCGTTTCGCTCACCTCAAATAATTTTGGCAAAGACTCTAAACTCTGAACGTAGTTAGGATTAGATTTATAAGCAATAGCTCGTTGGTCGGTAGGGGCTAAACTAGCAAACTTATCCAACTGCTTATTTGCCTCAGCGTATTTGCCTTGAATCTTTAAAACCTGAGCATAATTAAAATACGTCTGAGCAGGTTGCTCACTCTTAACAGCTTGAGCGTAATACTGAGCAGCCTTATCCGTATTGTTCAGGTAGTAATAACTCTCCGCTAATTGCTTATACACATAGCTGTCCGCTTTTTTATCTTTGACTAATGATTCATACTCTTTAATGGCAGAAGAATACTGATAGCTAGAAAACAAATTGTCAGCCTTCTCAGTATCCTGAGTTTGAGCAAAACCAGTCAAGGCAATCATCAATCCGAGGGTAATATATAGTTTTTTCATCTCTTATTATTCTTTTTCAGGTTAGAAATATCTCGGAGAAACCGATACTTTTTTAGGGAAATTCAAATCAAACAACAACAGAAACTCGTGAGAAGCAGGAGTAACAAAGTCTAAGTCAGAAACAATATGGTCATAAGCATACCCGATTCTAATATTAGGCGTAACAGCAAAATTAACCATACCTCCGAAAGAATCCTCTAAGCGATAGGTACCTCCAATCTCAAATTTATCCCAAAACAAAAAGTTGGCCGAAACATCCAAAGAGGTAGGAGCTTCAAAAGCAGACTTCAACATAAAAGAAGGCTTGAATTTAGTATTCTGGCTTAATTCAAAAACATAACCTCCGGTTAAAAAATAGTGCTGGGTCTCGCTACCAAACTGACGCTCATCACCGTTCTGGGTAATATCCAAATGCTTTGCCTTAAGCATATTAGGAACAGAAAGAGCCAAGTAATAGTGCTGAGTATAATAAAAAAGACCCGCACCAATATTCAGATAAGTGTTGCTGATGTTCTCAGAAAAAGCAGGGTCATCCACTTGAGGAATATAACCAGGAGCAGCGATATCTGAATACAAACCTACCTTATGAAAAGTAGCACCAGCCTTAACACCAAAGGCCAAACGATGCTCACCCCCTAAATTTAAAGTATAAGAAAAATCAGCGTAAACATTGTTCTCCTCAACAGGACCAATCTTGTCACTAATAGCAGATAAACCCAAACCAACATTCTTACCAACAGGACTATGAATAGACAAAGTACCCGTCTTAGGAGCATCCTCAATATCAACCCACTGCATACGGTATAACAAACCAACCGAAAGATTCTCCTTAGAACCAGCATAAGCAGGATTCATAATGTTCATGTTATACATATATTGCGTATAATGAGGATCTTGCTGAGCCTCTGCCTTACTAACAAACAAAAAGGCTAATGAGATTGTAAATAATAGTTTTTTCATATTTTAAATTGTGTTTATTATTAAAGTTTGTAACATTTTGTTAAAATCACAAACTCCTCTTTGGTTATTAGCATTTTCTCATTGAGTACACTCAAAGAACTTATAATCAATCATTTTCATCAATAATATAGTTTTTTTCATAGAAAAATATTTTGAATTAAATTTGTCAGACCTCAAAATTAAGTTTTTTTTCTAATTTACCACCTTATTTATGTTAAAAAAACTTAAAAAAAAATTTTTAACATTTATCTACTACGTTTTCTGTGGTTTTTTTCTGGCTGCTGGAAATAAAACATTATTAAGTATTAATCTATATCCTGGGGAATTAGGGTGCAAATCCAAAACCGTTGGCGCATCTCCTACTCTATGTTGATAATCTTCAGGATCATGCCCTCCATAAAAGGTAAACATTCCTTTACCTTTTGTTCCGTGAATATATCTTCCTTCGCCATTGAGTTTGAGCTCTCCTAAAATCAAAATGTTGGATTTGATTTTATCTCTTGAAAAAGCTGTAGTTTGTCCAAAAAAGCCTTTTATGAGCCTGGTGTGATTTTGGCAAAGCATGGTAGGAATCGGATCCCATTTTGCAGAAAAATCCATTAATGTAAAATAATCAACATCCATCGGAATCGACTTTATTCTATCTTGAGTAGTGTCAATATCCGAAAATTCATAAACATTTGGATTTCGTTCCAAAACATAGTCTTTAAATGCAAAAGTTCTGGAATAATCAATTTTCGATTGATAGTCCGCATCGCTTGGATCTCCATCAAACATAGGCTCACAAATATCTACATCTTCTGCTGATAGCGCAATATCAAAACTATCTGTAGCCGAGCACATGGCAAACATAAACCCTCCTCCTATTACATAATCTCGAATTTTTTTTGCCACATCAAGTTTCAAATCCGATACTTTTTGGTAACCCAATTTTGCAGCCATTTCTTCAGCTTCTTTTTTTTGTTGAATATACCAAGGAGCGTTTCGATAGGCTCCGAAAAACTTCCCGTATTGTCCGGTAAAATCTTCGTGATGTAAATGGAGCCATTCATACATCAATAACGTATCAGCTAATATTTCTTCATCATAAATTTCGTCAAACGGAATTTCAGCATAAGTCAACACCAATGTTACTGCATCGTCCCATGGGTTTTTCCCTTTGGGAGTATAAACCGCAATTTTAGGTGCTTTTTCTAAAATTACAGTTTCCATATTTAAAGAAGGGCTGCTTATTTCTGATAAAATAGAGTTTGCTTGTGTGTCCGAAAGCACCTCAAAACTCACACCTCTAATCTGACATTCCTTACGAATTTTGTCTGTATCAGGAAGTAAAAATGAACCTCCTCTATAATTCAACAACCAGCTAACTTTATATTCTTGTTCTAATACCCAATACGTAATTCCGTATGCTTTCAGATGATTTTTTTGCGAATCTGCGTCCATCGGAAGAAGCACAAAAGATGCCTTTCCTTGAAAGGAAAAGAGGAAAAACGCAATGAAAAATATTATTTTCGCAAACTTCATAATCATAAATTTATCAAAAATAAGAAAAATAGCAGAGACTTTACAAATCTCTAAACGTTAAAAACAGAATGAAAGACCGGAAGAAATTAAAAATCATTTTATTCCTACTACGGGTCCTATTCTTATCAATTTATGAGAAGAAGCCAATTGATTAGGGTTTGTTCCAGGATGGCCTTGAGGAATTTCGAGTTCTAATTTTTGATAAAATTGCACCCAAAAATCATCAATTTGATGGGTTTCAGGATTTTTAAAATTCATAGGAATGTGCTCAAAAACACTATCTTCTCGAAAAATTCTTTCAATAAAATCCGAGCAATAGTAACTTTCTTCGTTTAAGATATAACTCCAATTATAGGGCTTTCCTAACATCGAATTTGCCTTTATAATAGCTGGTCGGATTGCTTTTTGATAATCTTTTTTAAGCCTATAAACCACCATGTTTTGATGATTTTTTAAGTTTTCTGTATAAAAATCCTCCAACGATTGCTTGTTAGAACCTGATTTGGTAGAGGCGTGTAAAACAAAGATTCCGTTTGAAGTAATTTCGATTATTGCTACGTGATCAAAGTTTTCGACTTCTGAGGTTTGAGTAACTCGATTGATGGCTCCCGACAAATTTTTTTGTTTAGCCTCTACAAAAATCAAATCTCCGGTCTGAAGCTTGCTATAGTCAATTCCGTTTTGGGAAGAACAAGAAAAAAGAAATCCGACAAATAATAGTAGTATAAATATATTTTTCACTTCGTTTTTTTACAAATTTAGCCAAAAGTACGTTCTGCGAAAATGTTTATCTTTGGAAAAAGATTTTAACAAAAATGAAAATTCCTCCTTATTTAAAAAAAGGCGATACCATTGCCTTGGTTTGTACTGCACGAAAATTTACTCCTGAAGAAGCTCAACCAGCCATTAAGCTCCTAGAAGGTTGGGGTTTGAAAGTCAAGCTCGGACAAACCATTGGTTTGGATAACTTTCAGTTAGGAGGTTCGGATAGCGAAAGAGCAAACGATTTTCAGGCGATGCTTGATGACGATTCGGTCCAAGGGATTTGGTGTGCTAGAGGAGGTTACGGAACTGTTCGGATTATTGACAAAATCAACTTCTCTAAGTTTATACAAAAACCAAAATGGGTTATGGGTTTTAGTGATGTTACGGTTTTGCATTCGCATATTCACAACTTGGGAGTCGCTACTTTACATTCGATTATGCCTTTTTCGGTTCCGAAAGCTGAACAAACAGCTAAAGAATCAATGCGAAAAGCACTTTTTGGAGAAAACATTAACTATAAAATCTCGAGTTCTTCTTACAACAAGAAAGGAAAGACAAAAGGAATTTTAGTCGGAGGCAATCTCTCTATTCTTTATAGTTTGTTAGGTTCTAAATCTTCCATCAATACAGAAAACAAAATCTTGTATGTCGAAGATTTAGACGAATATCTCTATCATGTTGACCGGATGATGATGAACTTAAAACGCAACGGCTATTTTGACAAAGTAAAAGGAATAATTGTAGGAGGAATGACCGATATGCACGACAATCAGATTCCGTTTGGGAGGAATGCAAACGAAATTATTTTGGATGTTACTCAAGAGTTTGATATTCCGATTTGTTTTGATTTTCCGGCCGGACATCTTTCGGACAACAGAGCCTTGATTCTTGGGGATGAAATCGAATTTGAAGTTTCTGAAAGTTCGACTCAAATCCGGTTTATGAATTCGAAGCCTTAACTCGTATGAGGGATAGCAGCGACATCCTTTTGTGGAGTGAAACGGAACAAAAGATAAAGCGAATAGCCCGACCTGAAAGGACACACCATAAAAAAACAGAAATGGCAGAACATAACGAATTAGGAAAAATTGGAGAAGAAAAAGCTATTGAATACCTGATTTCGAAGGGGTTTACGATTTTGGACAAAAATTGGAGGTTTCAAAAAGCAGAAATTGACATTATTGCTCAAAAAGAAAACTTGCTCATCGCAGCAGAGGTAAAAACCCGGAGTTCGCTTGGATTTGGAAACCCTCAAGATTTTGTCAATCCGAAGAAAATCAGGCTTTTGGTTCAGGCTTTTGACCAATACATCGTCTCGAAAGACCTTGATGTGAATGCACGCTTTGATATTATTGCGGTATTAGTGCGAGGTACGGAATTTAAAATCGAACATTTAGAAGATGCTTTTTTGTATTTTTGACGCATGAAATTCACTTATCCGAAGCACGAGAAGTTAAAAAGTCGAAAACAAATACAGAAGTTGTTTGCCGAAGGCAAGTCGGTATCTAAATATCCGTTGCGTTTGGCTTATTTGGAGCACGAGAACACAGAAATTCCGTTTCAGATAAGCGTTTCTGTTTCAAAAAAATACTTTAAAAAGGCCGTTGATAGAAATTATTACAAACGGATTTTGCGCGAAACATATCGCCTTAACCAACATTTGCTCAAAGAAAACTTAAACAAACCTTATTCGTTTATGTTTTTCTATCAATCTAAAGACCGTTTGACTTTCGAAGAAATTAACCGAAAAACAATTGAGCTTTTTGAGAAATTTCATCAAAACACGGTAGCAGCTAATACTGATAAATAATCGTTTCTTCCCAGCCTTCGATATTCAGAGGCACTTCGTTTTGTCCTTCTATCTGAAAAGTAACTAAATCGAAGGAAACCGTTTTTTCCACAATAGCCAAACAAACTTCTTCTGACAACAACTCCATTTTAACCGCTCGTTGTAAAGGCAAAGCGTCAAACAAAACATCTGTACTGAATAAATTTACATTCCACGTACTTCCGTCACAACCGCTCGAAGTAAAAGTAATTTCCAAACAGTCTTGATGAAGTATTATATCAGTAATAAAATAATTGTCCGTTTCAATTTCTTGAAATGGAACTTCGTCTATCACTTGAGAAATCACCTCACAATCCGACACATAACCTATACTGTCATTATCATCCGAACAAGAACTCAAGATTATTCCCAATAAAATAAAAGCAAAAATATTTTTCATAATAGTCGTTTTTATATAAGATGTATATTTGTACAAACAGTTGCTTAAAAAATAAAAAAACAATGAAAATTGCTCTAATCCAAGCAGATTTAATTTGGGAAAACATAGACGAAAATCTGAAAAACTTTGAAGCTAAAATAAACAATTTAACCTCTGATACAGAATTGATTGTACTTCCTGAAATGTTTTCGACCGGATTTACGATGCATCCTCAAAAAGTAGCTGAACCCGAAGACGGAAAAACAGTTTCGTGGATGGTTCAAACTGCTATTCGAAAGCAAATAGCCATTACAGGAAGTTTGGTCATAGAAGAAGATGGCAACTTTTACAACCGGTTGTTTTTCGTTTACCCGAACGGAACTTACAAAAAATACGACAAGAGACATTTATTTTCTTTAGCTGGTGAGCATCACAATTATAAAACTGGAACAGAAAAGTTAATCGTAAGATATAAAGATTGGGACATTTGTCTTTTGGTCTGTTATGATTTGCGCTTTCCGGTCTTTTCTAGAAATACCGAAGACTATGATTTGCTCATTTACGTAGCCAATTGGCCTACAAAGCGAATTGAGGCTTGGGATATCTTACTACAAGCACGAGCAGTCGAAAATATGGTTTATACTATCGGAGTCAACCGAGTAGGAACAGACAAAAACCAGAACGAATATTCAGGACATACTCAAATCATCGACTATTTAGGAAAACATATAATTCAACCACAGCTTTTAGAGGGAATTTTTTATGCAATTCTAGACAAGAAACCGCAAAATGAAATTCGAGAGAAATTAGGGTTTTTGAATGATAGAGATAGGTTTGAAGTTATTGTATAAAAACATTCGATTAAACAAAATAAGCCAAAACAATTCCTAAAACAATAACCGATATTTTAGCAAAATTAAATTTATGGTTTTCACTACTTTCAAAAATAATAGTAGAAGATATATGGAAGAGAATTCCGATAACTACGGCCGAAATTTCCATATAATAATTCGTTAGCAGCGGAACTCTTTCGGATAATAACGTTCCTAATGGAGTCATAAAAGCAAAAACAACCATGAATAAGAGAATCCATTTTTTATCCAAACCTCCGTTTACAAAAAATGTAGTTAAAATAATAGCGATTGGCAAATGGTGAATGGCTATTCCGAGTGCTAAATCGTGATGATGACTCACAGGCATTCCTTCTAAAAGCGCATGCAAACACAAGCTTATAAAAAGTGTCCAAGGCATAGAATTCAGCTTTTCTTGTCCATGAACGTGACCGTGTTCGGCTCCTTTAGAGAAAAACTCTAGTATAATTTGAAAAAGAATTCCGACCATTATAAATGCTCCTACTCTATATCCGACCGAATGGTCATGATGTCCGTGAGTTCCACTGTGCATAGCATAGTCATACACCTCGGGCAATAAGTGCATCACAGTAATAGAAAGTAGAAAAGCACCGCTAAAAGCCAATAGTAATTTGATGTTTTTCTTGTTGGATGGTTTTAAGATTACAGCAATAAGGTAACCGATAATAACCGATAAAAGAGGGAGCAGATATTGCATAAATTATTTGAAAATCATTATTAGTCTGTCTGAAGTGTTTTTGTAATATTTCCCGAGTTTATAATCTCCGAAAACATCTAGTAAATAAATTCCTGCCTCGTCCATCATCTGCTCAAAATCTTCTAAAGTAAAGGCTTTTACTCTTTCGGTAAATTCATATTCTTGCCCTTTATCTTCAAAAGAAATATCTTTATAAATATATCCATTTTCGTGTCTTCTGTTGATATGAAAATCAATTCCGTCAACGGTTTTTACTTCGGAAGTCACTAAATTGGAAATCACTTTTTCAACATTCATGAAGTCTAATACAGCAAAACCAAATTCCGAAAGACTTTCTTTGATTGCTTTTAGTGTGGCTAAATTATCTTCTTCGTTCTCGAAATACCCAAAACTGGTAAATAAATTGAAAATGGCATCAAATTTTTCATCAAAAGGATCCCTCATGTCGTGAACCTTAAAATGCAGTGTTTCATTTTCGTGTTTTTTGGCTTCATTGATACTATTTTCGGATAAATCAGCTCCGATAACGTCATAACCTAATCGATTTAGATAAACCGAATGACGTCCTTTGCCACAAGCTAAATCCAATACTTTTGCGTTTTCGGGTAAATTTAGATAAGAGGTAATGTTCTCGATAAACATTCCTGCTTCTTGATAATCTCTGTCTTTATAAAGAATGTGGTAATATTCTGTATCAAACCACTTAGCGAACCAATTTTTCATGGGTGCAAAAATAGGAAAATAACCGTTGTGAATTCAATAATTAACCTTGTAAATTTCGGTTCTAGATTTTATAAAAAACAAACACTGCAATAAAAACCAGTAACACCACAAACAAAAAGTTTCTAAAGTCGTATTTATGGGTTTGTTCTTCGGTTAAATTGGTTCTTCCAAAACGAATAATCAACCACCACAAAAATCCGCCCAGATTAATAATCCAATCGTATCTATGTTGGTATTTCATTTGGATGATTAATAACTAAAAGTAGTTCCGTCTTTAGAATCTTTGAGTTGGATTCCGAGTGCTAAAAGTTCATCTCTAATCTGGTCAGATAGTGCCCAATTTTTGTCTGCTCTAGCTTGGTTTCGCATACCGATAAGCATATTGACAACCCCTTCGAGCTTATCATGATTTGTTTCAGACTGATTGTTGTTTTGCAGACCTAAAACATCGAATACAAAGGCGGTAATTGTTTCTTTGAGAAGTGCCAAATCAGAAGGCGTAATTGTAGCTTTATTTTCTTTTACAGAATTTATGAATTTTACTGCTTCAAACAGATTAGCGATTAAAATCGGACTGTTGAAATCATCTAACAAAGCATCCAGACACTTCTGTTTCCATTCCGAAACATTAAATGAGGATTCTGATGAAGTTTTTAAATCATCAAGTAACTTAATAGCCTCCATCAAACGATCAAAACCTTTTTCGGAAGCCAACATCGCATCGTTTGAAATATCCAACACGCTTCTGTAATGGGCTTGTAAAAAACAAAAGCGAAGTACACTTGGAGCAAATGCTTTTTCGAAGAAATCGTTTTCTCCAGTAATGAGTTGCATCGGAAGGATATAATTTCCGGTAGATTTACTCATGCGTTGTCCGTTCATCGTAAGCATATTGGCATGCATCCAATATCGAACCGGAGAAACATCGTTACAGGCTTTTCCTTGTGCGATTTCACATTCGTGATGCGGAAACTTCAAATCCATTCCGCCTCCGTGAATATCAAATTGCTCGCCCAAATACTTGGTGCTCATTGCTGTACATTCTAAATGCCAACCTGGGAATCCGTCTCCCCAAGGCGAGGGCCATCGCATAATATGTTCGGGTGAAGCTTTTTTCCAGAGCGCAAAATCTTGTGGATTTTTCTTTTCGCCTTGTCCATCCAAATCACGTGTGTTTTCGAAAAGCTCTTCAATATTCCTACGAGAAAGTTCTCCGTAGTTCAAACCTCTTTTATTGTATTCTAGTACATCAAAATACACCGAACCATTACTCTCATAAGCATAACCTTTTTCAATAAGTTTTTGAGTAAGTTCTAACTGCTCAATAATATGTCCGGTTGCGGTAGGCTCAATTGTTGGAGGAAGTAGATTAAAAAGCTTTAAAACATTATGGAAATCAACTGTATACTTTTGTACGATTTCCATGGGTTCTAACTTCTCTAGTCGAGACTGCTTTACGAAGCGGTCGTTATTCACATCTCCGTCATCCGTTAAATGTCCTGCATCGGTTATATTTCGTACGTAACGAACTTTGTAGCCTAAATATTGAAGCGTTCTGAAAATAAAGTCAAACGAAAGAAAGGTTCTTACATTTCCTAAATGCACGTTACTGTAAACCGTCGGGCCACAAACGTACATCCCAACTTTACCATCATTTAAAGGTTTAAACAGTTCTTTCTCTCCCGAAAGAGAATTGTATATTTTCAGGTGTATCATATTCTAACTAATGATTAAACAACTCAATGCACTAACAAGCCATTAAAATTTAGTTTCTAACTTAATGTACTCTAAAAATTCTCTACGTGTTTCTTCGTTTTGAAATTTACCACCAAACTCAGCAGTTACCGTGCTACTTTCGATATCTTTTATTCCTCTAGAATTCACACAAAGGTGTTTAGCGTCAATTACACAAGCCACATCCTCTGTATTCAATACTTTTTGCAACTCTCTAACCACTTGTATCGTAAGACGCTCCTGCACTTGAGGTCGTTTGGCATAATAATCTACAATACGGTTCATTTTTGAAAGTCCTACTACGGTTCCGTTAGAAATATAGGCGATATGAGCGCGACCAACAATTGGAAGTAAATGATGCTCGCATGTTGAATATACCACTATATTTTTTTCAACGAGCATTTCGTTGTATTTGTATTTGTTTTCGAAAGTTGAAGAAGATGGTTTTCTTTTCGGATTTAAACCTCCAAACATTTCTTTCACAAACATCTTAGCTACCCGGTTAGGGGTTCCTTTTAGACTATCGTCTGTCAAATCCATTCCGAGAGTATTCAAAATATTCTCGACATCTTTTTTAATGCTTTCTATTTTTTGGTCATCCGAAAGCTCAAAAGCATCTTTGCGTAAAGGTGTATCATGAGAAGAGGCAACGTGATTATCCCCTATTTCCTCATATAATTCTTCGTTGGAAATCATTATTTCTAATTAAAATTTCAATTGACAAAGGTAGGGATAAAAATTTAATTTCCTTTGAAAAAATCCTTAATCATGAATTCCTTATCCTAATTAAAATCCTTATCTTTGTAGCTCATTACAAACACAACATTTTTTTATATTTTCCTAAATTTTCTTATGAAAACAGATTCATTTGCACTACGTCATTTAGGGGTTACTAACGAAAACGACCTAAATACAATGCTATCCACTATTGGGGT
>Ga0209075_1000869_pt1 | contig 29198 bp, 17 predicted proteins | sample Stecom2011_FD_187523 | JGI IMG/M metagenome (GOLD analysis project Ga0209075, IMG submission 187523) | Agricultural soil microbial communities from Utah to study Nitrogen management - Steer compost 2011 (SPAdes) (version 2) | ecosystem: Environmental > Terrestrial > Soil > Agricultural land...
TGGCCGGGCGTCTTGGCGAGTTTGTGTACCGCCTGGAAAACTTATGGCAAGAGCTGCAGGCAAGCCGCACACCCCAAGAGTGGGAAGAGCTCTTCTCGGCCATGCTGGAGCAGTTTTTCCACAAGGTAGAAGGTCATGATTTGTTGCTGCTGAACCGCTTTCGTAGGCAGCTGGAGCAGTGGCTGGAAGACACGCTGGCCGCCGGGCTGGATCAACAGTCGCTTCCGTTGAATATCGTGAAGGACGTGTTACTGGAAGGCCTGGATGAAGGCGGCCTGAACCAACGCTTCTTAGCGGGCAAAGTAAACTTCGCCACACTCATGCCTATGCGAGCGATTCCCTTTCGCAAGGTGTGCCTTATGGGTATGAACGACGGCGACTATCCTCGCTCACGGCCGCCGGTGGATTTTGATCTGATGGCTCAGGATTACCGCCCGGGCGACCGCTCCCGTAGGGAAGACGACCGTTACCTGTTTCTGGAAGCCATGCTCTCAGCCCGCGAACAGCTTTACATCAGCTGGGTAGGGCGCAGCATCAAAGACGATTCCGAACGCCCACCGTCTGTGCTTGTGGGTCAGCTGCAGGATCATCTCAATAGCCTTTGGCAGGTGCCCGACCAGCCGGACGTTGCCGTAACCGAAGCACTGACCACCTGCCACCCGCTGCAACCCTTCAGCCGGGATTATTTCCCCAAAGCTAACGGTCTGGGCGAAGGCGAGGGCAATCAACCAAAGCCCCTCACGGAGGTGCTGGCCGCCCGCAGCCTGTTCACTTATGAGCACGAATGGCGCGGTGCCCATGGCAACGAAGCGGAAGTACCGCGTGAGCAACAAACCGCTCTGCCGTATCAGCAACCCGAGGAACCTATTACCCTCAACGATCTGGCCGGCTTCCTGAAAAAGCCTGTGGATACCTTTTATCAGCGCCGTTTGCAGGTGCGCTTTGAGGATGTGGAAGACGACGACACGGATAACGAAAACTTTGATCTGAACGGTCTCGACCGCTGGCGTCTGGATACAGAGCTGATTGAGCAGGGCCTGCTGAAAGCCGGTAATGAAGAAGACCTGCACGAACGACTGGAAAGCACGCTGGATCGCATGGCGCGACGTGGCGACTTGGGCATGGGCGTCACCGAGCACCGATTGCGAAGCGACCTCTCTGGCCGGTTACCAGATCTGTTCCAGCGCTATCAAAGCGCCTTGGCCGAGTGGCCCGTGGCGATCAGTGAGCCGCTGCCGTTTGAATATCGATTGACCAACAGCACCGGATCAGTAGAGGTGCTGGATCTGATCAATAATCTGCGCCGCAACCACGAAGGCAAAACCTGCCGTCTGGTGATCGCCGGTTCAAGCCTGCTCACCGGCAGCGGTAGCAGCAAGAAGCTCCGATACGCCAACCTGATGCGGGACTGGGTGATTCATCTGGCGGGGCAACTCACCGCACAACCGTTTGAAACCCTGATTCTGGGCAAGGAAGAAGGCCGGAAAGTCCGCTTTGCACCACTACCAAGAGAAACCGCTACCAAGCATCTGGACGCCATACTGACCCATTGGATAGAAGCCAGCACCCGCGCGTTACCACTGCATTGTGAGGCCGGCTTTGCCTGGATTTACAGCTTCTACCAGAGCAAAAAGTTCCTCGGTGATCACGACCGCGCCATCAGCGATGCCCAGCAGGCCTACAACACGGCTCTGGAGCGGGACACAGGCTATTTGCGCGGTGCCTTTGAAAGCCCCGAAGCTCTAATGGAAAGCGGCGAATTTGAAGCCTTGCTGCACGCGCTTTATATGCCTCTTTGGGAGGCTGAACAGGGTAAATCCGCCGCTGCTCAGATTGAGGGCAAGCTATGACGGCTATCACCATGACAAAAAATCCGAACCTTGACCCACTGGCGCTGCCCTTGAACGGCAGCAGCCTGATTGAGGCCAGTGCGGGTACCGGAAAAACCTTCACCATTGCCATTCTTTACGTGCGTTTTGTGCTTGGCCACGGACAACCCGAGGGCAGCCCTCTGGCCGCCGGTATGCTGCCGCCTAACCTGCTGGTGGTCACCTTCACCGACGCCGCCACCAAGGAACTGCGTGATCGTATCCGCACCCGGCTCACGCAAGCGGCCGAAGTGTTTTCCAGCAACGGGGAGAGCATTCAGCCCACACCGGAAACCGCACTGATCCATCAGCTCCGGGAAAACAGCTACCCAGACCCGGCCACCTGGCCGGACTGCCGCAAAAAGCTTCTGCTGGCCGCCGAATGGATGGACGAAGCCGCGGTGTCCACCATTCACGCCTGGTGTAACCGGATGCTCACGGAGCATGCGTTCGACAGTGGCAGCCTGTTTCGCCTGTCACTGGAAACCGATCAGAGCGAATTGCTCGATGAAGTGGCGCGGGACTACTGGCGGACCTTTATCTACCCGCTGTCGCCGGTACTGATGGACGAAGTGCTGAGCCACTGGAAAACCCCGGACAACCTGCGCGCCTCTGTGCATAACCTGCTTGGCGACGCCGATTCTTTCGACGTCGCCACCGACGATGTAAAGCAGGCCATCGAAGCCACCGTGCAAAAGCGCATGGAACTGGCTCAGGCACTGAAAGCCTACCCCTGGGCTGACTGGAAACCTGAAGTCACCGACATGCTGATAGCGCTCAACAAGAGCAAACGCCTGCACGGTGGCAGCATGAAGCCGATGATTGCCGCCTGGGACACACTGCTGGATTGGGCCGCTTCCGATGAGCTCTACCCGGAGGGTCTGGACAAGGCCGGTTTCCAGAACCAGACACCGGACATACTGCCGACAAAACTCAAAGGCGAGGGCGATGTACCCCATCATCCCGCTTTTGATGCCATTGCAGAGCTGATCGAGTTCAGCCAGAGCCTGCCCAGCGCCGAGGCTGATATTCTTCGGCACGCCAGCCGCTGGATTGCAGCGCGGCTGGAATCGGAAAAACAAAAACGCTCGGAAATGGGTTTTGACGACCTGCTCACACGGCTGGACGATGCCCTTCATGGCCCCCGTGGTGATCAACTGGCAGCCACCATTCGTCGCCAGTTCCCGGTGGCGCTGATCGACGAATTCCAGGACACAGATCCGGTGCAATACCGCATATTCAACCGCATTTACCGGGTAGCGGAGAACCAGCCGGACACCTGCCTTCTGATGATCGGCGATCCGAAACAGGCCATTTACGGCTTCCGCGGCGCCGACATCTACACCTATCTGAACGCCCGCACCGGCGCCCGAGACCGCACCTGGACGCTGGGCCGCAACTTCCGTTCGTCCAAGCCCATGGTGAAAGCGGTCAACCGTGTGTTTGAACATGGCGACCTAAACAGCCCAAAAGGTGCCTTCCTGTTCGGGAAGGGCGACACCTCACCCTTGCCATTTCAGGGCGTAGACGCCAACGGCACCAAGCGCCTCTGGTCGGTACATGGCGAGTTACAACCCAGCCTCACCCTGTGGTCACTGGAAAGCGATCAGGAAGATAAAAATGGCAATCGCAAAAGCCTCGCCAAAGGCACCGCCACAACGGATGTGGCCGAAACCTGCGCCAGTGAAATCGCTCGCTTGCTAACGCTTGGCCAGCAGGGACTGGCTGGTTTTGCTCTGGAAGAGAACAAAAACGATCTGGAGCCGGTTGAGCCCAAAGACATCGCCATTCTGGTGAATAACCGCAACGAAGCCGCTGCGGTACGGGATGCGCTAGGCCAAAGGCGCATTAAAAGTGTGTACCTGTCTGACCGGGATTCGGTGCTTACCTCGCAAGAGGCAAAAGAAGTACTGTGCTGGCTCAAAGCCTTTGCCGAGCCGCGGCAACTGGCCTACGCCCGCGCGGCGCTGGCCACGCCCACGCTCGGCTTGCCCTGGCGCTATCTTGACCAGCTGCTGACCGACGAGATGGCGCTGGAGCGGGAGATTGACCGCTTTATGGCTTATCAGAAGCAGTGGCAGAGCCAGGGTGTGCTGCCTATGCTGCGCAGCTTCCTGATGGACTTTGATGTACCCGGCCATCTGTTACAGCGCCCGGAAGGCGAACGCCGGCTGACCGACATTCTGCACATTGCCGAACTCTTGCAACAAGACAGCCTGCAACTGGACGGCGAACACGCATTGGTACACCACTATACCCAGATTCTGCGGGCGGCGGACGAAGAAGACGAACACCGCACCCTGCGCCTCGAAAGCGATGCCGGCCTGGTGAAGGTGATTACCGTGCACAAATCCAAAGGTCTGGAATACCCCTTGGTGTTCCTGCCCTTTGGCACAGCCTTCCGCGCTCAAAACGAAAAACAGTCGTTCGTGCGTTATCACGATGACCACTCAAAGCTGATCACCGTATTTGATCCAACGCCGGAAGACGTTGCCCGGGCAGATCAGGAGCGGTTGGGCGAGGATATCCGCAAACTCTACGTGGCCCTGACCCGCGCCCGCTTCGCCACTTGGGTGGGCGTCGCCGAGATTGATAACTGGCATCTCAGCGGTCTGGGTTATCTGCTGGGTGGAGAGCCTGCTGCGCAACACCCGCTGAGTGACGCGCTGAAGCATCTGGTTGATGGCCACACAGAGCTATGTACAGAGGCTCTGCCAGACGCTACCGGATTGCGTTACGCCGAAGAAGCGCCCGCAGCACTCGGGCCCGCACTGATCTCAACCCGCGAAGCCCGGGAAGACTGGTGGATTGCCAGCTACTCCTCACTGGAATACACCGGGCTTTCCGGAACCGGCATAGCCTTCGCCGGGGAGGTGGAAGACGCCGAAACCCAAAACCTGCTGGAAGAGGGCGCCCACAACCCGGAGGATGAGGGCGTAACCATTCCCCTCAGCCACAGCCTCCACAACTTCCCGAAAGGCGCAGGCCCCGGCACCTTTCTGCACGATCTGCTGGAGTGGTGCGTACAGCAAGGCCTGCAACACGTTATGGATAGCCCCGAACACTTACGTGAGCAGCTCACCCGCCGTTGCAGCACGCGGGGCTGGAGCGATTGGGTAGATACCCTAGAACAGTGGATACTGGCGCTCATCCGCCAGCCGCTGCCGTTGAACCGCAACGGCGGCGACAGCGTTAGCCTGGCAAGCCTGAACACCCTCCGCCCGGAACTGGAGTTCTGGTTTGAGAGCCGCAATGTGAGTACCCGAGCCATGGACAAACTGGTGACTCAACACACCCTCAACGGCGCGGACCGCCCGCGAGTGGATGACGGGCGCTTCAACGGCATGTTGAAAGGCTTTATCGACCTGGTGTTTGAACACAAGGGGCAGTATTACGTGCTGGACTACAAATCCAACTACCTTGGCGATAACGACAGCGCCTATACAGATCAGGCCATGGGCGAGGCGATTCTGGAGAAGCGCTACGACCTGCAATACATCCTCTATCTGCTGGCCCTGCACCGCTTGCTGAAAGCCCGCCTGCCGGATTATGACTACGACCAGCACATCGGCGGTGCGGTGTATCTGTTTTTGCGCGGCGTGCACGCGCCAGGGGCAGGGGCGTTTACCGACAAACCACCCAGAGTATTGATCGAACAACTGGATGCCATGTTCGACGGCAAGGCAGTCCTCGGGGAGGTGGCGGCATGAGCAAAACTCGGAATACCGATAATCAATTTGCCTTTGATCTGGATGGAGCCATTGATGCGGATAAGACACCGCCAACATCTCCCAGCCAGGACACTCGCCTTGCTTTAGACCAAACCGAAAATGTTCTGGAGCTTCTGGATAGCTGGCAACAAGCTGGCTGGATTCGCCCGCTGGACGTGCGCTTTGCCCGACTGATTCAAGACCTGTCGGAAGAGCAGGGTGAAGCACCGCAACCGCTGGTTTTGTTACTCGCCGCACTGACATCCCATCAAGTTGGCCGGGGCCACGTGTGTGTGGATCTGGCTGACCTGATAGCTGATGCGAACAACACTCTCTCCCTGCCAACGGAGGAGCAAGAAAACGCGGATAGCAACCTCAATGGCCCTGAAGAAGTACTGGCTCGCGTATCCACGGAACAATGCCTGGACGCTCTGGGTATGGCGCTGGCGGTAAGTGATGGCTCACACACCACACCCTTTGTATTGAGTGGTACTCGCCTCTACTTGCGCCGATTCTGGCGTTACGAACAGAAAATTGCAGCCGGCATTCTGCAGCGTCTGGCGCAGCCATCTACCCTGACTGACCCGTCTTCACTGGCTGCAAAAACACTGAGCAATGCCTTGAACGTTCTGTTCAAACCACAGGGTTCTGCGGGCTATTCGGTTGACTATCAAAAGCTCGCCTGTGCCCTGGCGGCCCGTAATCGGTTTGCTGTTATTACTGGTGGCCCCGGCACCGGAAAAACCACCACAGTAGTAAATTTACTGGCCGCCCTGCAGTCCGTCGCAGGTGAATCTGCCGAGCGCGAGGGGCGCAAATACCGTATTCGCCTGGCAGCACCCACAGGCAAAGCCGCGGCCCGGCTGAACGAATCCATCGGCGGTGCTGTTAGCCGTCTGCCACTGGCACAGCTGCCGGGGCAGGTGTCCCTCGCGGACATTCCCACCAAAGTAACCACGCTCCACAGGCTTCTGGGCAGCCGCCCGGACACCCGCAAATTCCGCCATAACCGCGACAACCCGCTGCTGGTGGATATTCTGGTGATCGACGAAGCCTCCATGGTGGATCTGGACATGATGGCGTCGGTGTTCGACGCCCTGCCCGCCAACGCCCAACTCATTCTGCTGGGCGATAAAGACCAACTGGCCTCGGTAGACGCCGGCGCTGTGTTGGGTGAATTGTGCCAGCGCGCGCCAGAAGGGCATTACCTGCCAGAAACTGTGCAGTGGCTGAAAGCCATAACCGGCACCGACATCCCCGCAAGCCTACAAAACTCTGAAGGCCAGCCGTTGGATCAGGCCGTGGCCATGTTGCGCAAGAGTTACCGCTTTGCCGAAGGCAGTGGCATTCGCCAACTGGCCGAAGCGGTCAACACCAACACCTTGAACGACAGCATGCTTCAGCAGGCCCGCAGCGCCGGTTTTGAGGATGTGGTGTGGCTGAATGGCGGTACCAACAAACCCTCTCTGGAAGACGCTCAGGTGCTCATCTGCCGCCATGCGGTCAGTGGCAGCCCTGAAGCTTTCCACAATAACGGGGAAGGGCGAATCGATGGCAGCAGTCAGCCCTTGCCGCCACCGGTAGGCTACCGTCACTACTTATCGCTGATGCAAAATCACAGCCTCGACAGCAACAGCACAACGGAGCAGTGGGATGAACTGGCAAGATCGGTATTACAGGCCTTCAGCGATTTCCAGGTGCTCTGTGCCCTGCGCCGTGGCCCTTGGGGGGTAGAAGGGCTCAACGAACTGATCGCCCACCACCTGCTCAAACAAAGGCTCATTCCCCGCGCCGAGGGCTGGTACGCCGGGCGCCCGGTGCTGATTACCGGCAACGATTACAACTTGGGCCTGATGAACGGCGATGTAGGCATTACCTTCAGCCTGCCCTGGGGCACCGACGATCAGAACAATGACGCACAACCTCAGCCAGTATTGCGCGTGGCCTTTCCAAGCAGCGATGGCAGCGGCGATATCCGCTGGATATCACCCAGCCGACTGCAGCAACTGGAAACCGTGTACGCCATGACGGTTCACAAATCCCAGGGCTCAGAATTCAATCACACCTGCCTGGTGCTTCCCGACCGCCTAAGCCCCGTGCTCACGCGGGAGTTGGTGTATACCGGCATCACCCGTGCAAGAAATTGGTTCAGCCTGATAACCGGTGATGCCAGCGTGTTCTCGGAAAGTGTGGAGCAGCGGGTGGTTCGGGCTTCGGGGTTAGCTTCGGTTTTGTCTCGGTGATTTCCTGTTTCGAAAAATCATGATGTAACACATTTGTTCGGGCGAGCCTCCGGACGCGAGCTACGAAAACCTGGAGCGCCATGGATGGCGCGACGGAGCCCTACAGGGATGTATTTACGGGCGTTTTTCGTAGCTCGCGTCCGGAGGCTGGCTTGCACCAAATCTGATCCCAGGGAAAATCAGTCTCACGCGGGATTATCATCCTCACTGTGCTGTTGCTGCAGCCACAATCTGGCGTAGTAGCCATTCTGTGCCAGCAACTCGCTGTGCCCTCCGCTCTCCACAATCTGGCCATGATCCATTACGAGAATGGTATCGGCATCACGCACTGTGGAAAGGCGGTGGGCGATGACCAGCGTAGTGCGCTGACGGCTGACTTCGTTGAGGGCATCCAGGATTGCCTGTTCGGAGATGGAATCCAGTGATGAGGTGGCTTCGTCGAGAATCAACAACGGCGGGTTTTTCAACAGCACGCGGGCAATGGCAACGCGCTGCTTTTCGCCGCCGGAGAGTTTCAGGCCACGTTCGCCTACTTTGGTGTTGTAACCTTCTGGCAGGCTGCGGATGAACTCATCCAGGCGCGCCTGCTTTGCAGCATGGTGTACCTCCGCTTCGGTAGCCTCCGGCCTGCCGTATGCCAGGTTACTGTACAGGGTGTCGTTGAACAGCACAGTGTCTTGCGGAACCACTCCGATTGCTGAGCGCAGGCTGTCTTGGCTAACCTCGCGAATGTCCTGGCCATCAATGGTGATGCTGCCCTTATCCACGTCAAAGAATCGGAACAGCAGGCGGGCGAGGGTAGATTTACCTGCTCCGCTGGCGCCCACAACTGCCAGTGTGTGTCCGGCTGGTATAGTGAAGTTCACATCCCGCAGAATCTGTCGATCTGAACGGTAGGCAAAATGCACGTGATGAAAGCCTACCTCGCCGTTATCAACTGTGAGCGCGGGAGCCCCCGGGGCATCTTCAATGGCCGGTGCCTCGCCGAGCAAGCCAAACAGCCGCTCCACATTTACCAAAGACTGACGAATTTCCCGATAGACAAAACCCAAGGCATTCAGCGGAATAAACAGTTGGAGCAGGTAGGCGTTGATCATGGTGAAATCACCAAGGGTAATCACACCGCTGGCGACTTCCCTTACGGCCATCACCATCATGGTTATCATGGCCAAACCAATAATGAGCGCCTGGCCGGAATTGAGTGCAGCCAGAGACAGGCGGTTCTTCAGGCGTGCTTTCTCCCAGCCTTCCAGATTCTCATCGTAAAGCTCGGCTTCGAATTTTTCGTTATTAAAGTATTTAACGGTTTCGTAGTTGAGCAGGCTGTCGATGGCGCGGGAGTTGGACTGATTATCCCGGGCGTTGGCCTCACGAACGAACTTGGTTCGCCACTCGGTGACTCTGATAGAGAAAACCACATACACCACTACTGCGATGAGGATGGCAAACACATAGCTGGCGTTGAACGCCACAAACAAAATGCCTGCCACCATCAGAATTTCCAGCAGGGTAGGCACTATATTGAACAGGGTAAAACGTAGCAGGAAGCTGATACCCGTAGTGCCTCGCTCTATGTCCCGGGCCAGCCCTCCGGTTTTGCGATCGAGATGGAATGCCAATTCCCGGTCGTGCAGATGACGGAACACCCGCAGCGACACCCGCCGCATGGCGCGCTCAGCAACCCGCGCAAACACAGCATCCCGAAGCTCACCGAACAGCGTGCTGCTAAACCTCAAGGTTCCGTAGGCAACCACCAGCACGATGGGAATCCACAGCAACAGCTCAGCCTCGCGGCCCTGATCCAGATAATCCACAATGTATTTCAAGGCCACAGGTGTTGCCACCGTTGCCAGTTTTGCCAAAATCAGGAAGGCGACAGACAGCGCTACTCTCCCACGGAACTCGGCAAGATAGGGCCAAAGCCCGGCAATCACTTTCCAGTTCGGTTTATGGTTAGCGGGGTAATCACTGTCAGCATAAGCGCGCAAGGGACTTCCTTCATTTTTACGGAGAGGACAAGCGTATGATAGGGCTTGTGAATATTACTGCACCTCAACTTCAGGAGTCACATCATTAACACACGTCATCGGCAGGCCCTGAAACTGATAATCGGCTTTATTCTTCCCTATCGCAAAGCGGTTGCCGGCGCTTTGGTGGCACTGGTCATTACTGCAGGTATCACGCTCGGTTTGGGGCAGGGCCTCAAGATTCTGGTGGATCAAGGCCTGGCTACGGAATCCCCGGCTAACCTGGCCCGGGCTGTTGGTCTGTTTTTTATGCTGGTGTTGGGGTTAGCCTTTGGTTCTTTCGCGCGCTTTTATCTGGTTTCCTGGATTGGCGAAAGGGTGGTGGCGGATATCCGCAAGCAGGTATTCAATCATCTGATTGATCTGCACCCCGGGTTTTTCGAGCAGAACCGTGCTCTGGAAATACAGTCGCGATTTACCGCCGACACCACAGTGCTGCAATCGGTCATCGGCTCAACCGTCTCCATTGCCCTGCGCAATGCTCTCATGCTGGTGGGCGGCCTGGTTTTGCTGTTCATCACCAATGCCAAGCTGGCCGGGATTATCCTGCTGGGGTTTCCTCTGATTATCGCGCCTATCCTGTTTTTCGGTCGACGCGTTCGGCAGTTGTCGCGGCTAAGTCAGGACAGAGTTGCAGATGTGGGCAGCTACGTGGGTGAAAACCTCACGCAGATCAAAACCGTTCAGGCCTTCAACCACCAACCCCATGACCGACAGTTTTTTTCCGAGGTTTCCGAACGGGCTTTCGATATCGCCCGAGCCCGCATAAAACAGCGTGCATGGTTAACCACCTTGGCCATTTCTCTGGTGATGGGCGCTGTCGGTGTTGTCATCTGGATTGGCGGTCTGGATGTTATCCACGGCCGCATTACCCCGGGAGAGTTGGCCGCATTTCTGTTTTACAGTTTGTTGGTGGGCGTAGCGGCAGGCGCAATCAGCGAAGTCATTGGTGAGCTGCAACGGGCTGCTGGCTCCGCTGCACGGTTGTTTGAACTGCTCCAGACAAAACCGGCATTCATCCGGCCGGCAGAACAAGCAAACGAGTTCCCCGGGGCCATTACCGGCGAAATTTCCATCGAGGGCCTTAATTTCAGCTACCCCGGCCGGAGCGAACACCCGGCACTGACCGATATCTGTCTGCACGTTCGTGCCGGTGAAACCCTGGCGCTGGTCGGGCCTTCCGGTGCAGGAAAATCCACCTTGTTTGATCTGCTGTTGCACTTTTATCAGCCCGACAGCGGTACCATTCACATTGACGGAACAGACAGCGCCACGGTTTCCCTTGAAGCGCTACGCAGCTGCTTTTCACTGGTACCCCAGAACCCCGCGCTGTTCCATGGCAACGTGGCAGACAACATCCGGTACGCCCGCCCGGATGCCAGCCAGGCCGATGTTGAAAAGGCCGCACGTATTGCCCACGCCCACGAATTCATCGAGAAGCTGCCTGAAGGCTACAGCACGCAACTGGGCGATGCAGGGCTAGGGCTGTCAGGTGGTCAGAAGCAACGGCTGGCTATTGCCCGTGCGCTGCTGGCTGATGCCCCAATACTGCTGCTTGATGAAGCGACGAGCGCGCTTGATGCTGAGAGCGAGAGCCTGATTCAGCAAACCATGCCGGCCCTGACATCCGGAAGAACTACCCTGGTGATTGCCCACAGGCTTGCCACCGTGCGTGATGCTGACCGTATAGCCGTACTGGAACAGGGGCGCCTTCTAGCCGTCGGCACCCATGATGAGTTGATGCAAGGGAATGAACTTTACCGGCGTCTGGCCGATTTGCAGTTCCGGGAGCAACCGGTGGATTAATTTATTCCTTGCTGTCAGTTTGTGTCATTCCGTTCTACTCCCTACACTGAGGAACGAGATTGTTACTATCAGAGACACAGGGAGAATGGCAAAGTGAGCAACAAAGAACTTCAGGCACTCAAAGAACGCTATGTTGCAGCAGGCGTTGCGAGCCCAAATGAGCAATTTGCTGACCACGCAACCAACGCAGAACTGTGGGACGCTGACGGCAAACGTATGATCGATTTTGCCGGTGGTATTGGTGTTCTCAACATCGGCCACCGCCACCCGAAAGTAGTGGCAGCGATCAAAGCCCAACTCGATAAGCTGATGCATACCTGCCAAACAGTTATGCCCTATGAGGGCTATGTGCGCCTGGCGCAGAAGCTGAGCGAAGTCACTCCGGTTAAAGGCCACGCCAAAGTAATGCTGGCCAACTCCGGTGCGGAAGCACTGGAAAACGCCCTCAAGATTGCCCGAGCGGCCACTGGTCGCACCAACGTCATCTGCTTCAACGGCGGTTATCACGGCCGCACCTTTATGACCATGGCAATGAATGGCAAGGCAGCACCTTACCAGACCGACTTTGGCCCCATGCCAGGAAGCGTATTCCGCGCACCTTATCCTGTTCCGTATCACGGGGTTACAGAGGAAGAAGCACTGCGTGGCCTGCAGATGACTATGAAAGCCGACTCTCCGGCAAACCAGACTGCTGCCATCGTGCTCGAACCGGTACTGGGCGAGGGTGGCTTTTACGCAGCGCCCACCAGTTTCCTTAAAGCACTACGGAAAATTTGTGACGATAACGGCATCCTGCTGATTGTGGACGAAGTTCAGAGTGGCTTTGGCCGTACCGGCAAGATGTTTGCGCTTGAGCACAGTGGTGTTGAAGCTGACATCATTACCATGGCGAAAAGTATGGCTGACGGTATGCCAATCTCAGCAATTGTTGGTACCGACAAAGTCATGGACTCGTCCGGGCCCAACTCGTTGGGCGGCACCTATACCGGTAGCCCGACTGCCTGTGCGGCTGCCCTTGCTGTATTCGAGGTATTCAAGGAAGAGGATATCCTGGGCAAGAGCATACGCCTTGGCGAAAAGCTGAATCAGCGCTTTACCCAGTGGCAGGAGCAGTTTACCCATGTGGACAACGTACGTGGGTTGGGGCCCATGGCCGCATTCGAAATGGTTGAAAGCAAGGAAAGCCGTAAACCAATGCCCGAAATGGCCGCAGCAATTACCAAGAAAGCCCAAGAGAAGGGACTGATCCTTCTTAGCTGTGGCATGTTTGGGAATACCCTGCGTTTCCTCATGCCGGTAACGATCGAGGACAGTATCCTTGAAGAAGGCTTGGCGATCGTTGAAGAGTGCCTGAAAGAAGTCGGCGCCTGATACGTTTTAGTTGAGTCATTTGTGAAGCAAGCCGAACCTCCGGGTTCGGTTTTTTTATGGCGTTCGTCGTATACTGGCCCGAGCAGTTTAACTAATCAGGCAGAGCCATGACCGCACCAAATACTACCGCCGTGCCCGACCACAAACCCAGACCTTGGGTCGATCTTCTGGTCAGCATTATCATTCCATCCGTTATCTTGATGAAGTTCAGTGGCGACCAGCATCTTGGCAGTGTCAACGCCCTGATCCTGGGCCTGGCCTTTCCACTAGGGTGGGGCCTTTTCGAGCTGATTCGTTACAACAAAAAGAACTTTATAGCCTTGCTGGGCCTGGTAAGCGTGGGTCTAACAGGTGGTATCGGCTTGCTGGAACTGGATGCCGGCTGGCTCGCCATAAAGGAAGCAGCTATTCCCGCAATCATTGGTCTAGCGGTGCTTGCCTCAACACGCACGAAATACCCCCTGGTTCGCACGCTCCTCTACAATCCTAATGTGCTCGATGTCGATAAAATTCAGAAGACCCTGGAAGAAAAGGACCAGGTAGAAGAGTTCGAAGGGCGCCTGCTCAATGCCAGCTACTTTTTTGCCGGCACCTTTCTGTTTTCTTCCATCATGAACTACGTTCTCGCCCGCTGGATTGTCGTCAGCCCGTCCGGTACCCAAGCGTTCAATGAAGAGCTTGGAAGGATGACTCTGGTGAGCTATCCGATGATTGCCATCCCCTCTATGGTGATGATGATGCTCATTTTCTATTATCTTTGGAGAACCATCCGCAGGCTTACGGGCTACACCCTGGAAGAAGTCATGGCGCCTCATTTGGCGGAGAAGGAAAAAGCCAGGTAATCAGCTTCGTATGAAGGAAGATAATGCAGTAATCCAGTGAGGCACCCGGTTTTCAGGTATAAAAAAAGCGGCCACAGTGGGCCGCTTTTTTGTACCTGCTTAAAACCCCATTAAATGTCGAGGTTGTGCACTTCCAAAGCGTGAGCCTGGATAAAGTCACGACGTGGCTCTACATCATCACCCATTAATGTTGTAAAGATCTGGTCTGCTGCAACAGCATCATCAATCTTCACTTTCATCATGCGGCGGCTATCGGGGTCCATGGTGGTTTCCCAGAGCTGATCCGGGTTCATCTCGCCCAAACCCTTATAGCGCTGAATGGTCAGGCCACGCTGCGCTTCCTTCATCAACCAATTCAGTGCGCCCTCAAACGACAACACAGCCTGCTTACGCTCACCACGCTGTATGTAGGCTCCGTCTTCAACAAGGCCATTCAGGGTCTCGCCAAGGCGTGCAATTGAAGCGTAGGACGGTGAGTCGAAGAAGTCATGGTTAAACACGTACTCCGTCGGAATACCGTGTACATGAATGGTTACCATGGGCAGGAACAGGCCCCGCTCAGAATCCTTTTTGACGGAGAAGGTAAATTTGGTTCCGGTGCGGGTGTCCAATTCCAGACCATCACCCAGACGACTTGCCCAAGCAGCTACTGCTTGCTCATCCTTCAGATCCTCTGCTTTCAGAGTATCGTTGTGCAGCATTTGCTCCAGCACCATCGCAGGATACGCGCGGGACAGGCGCTCAATCATCGCCATAACCGCCTGATAATCCTTCACCATGGTCTCAAGGGCAGAGTCCTTGATAGGTGGCGCTTCCGGGTTCACATACAGTTGTGCACCTTCCAGAGATGTCTGGGTGAGGTAGGCTTCCATTGCCTTCTCATCCTTCAGGTACTGCTCCTGCTTGCCACGCTTGACCTTATATAAGGGAGGCATAGCAATAAATACGTGGCCACGTTCGATGATTTCGCGCATTTGGCGGAACAGGAACGTGAGCAGCAGCGTGCGGATGTGAGAACCATCCACATCGGCGTCCGTCATGATAATGATGGAGTGATAGCGAAGCTTGTCAGGGTTGAACTCTTCCCGACCAATGCCACACCCCAAAGCCGTAATGAGAGTACCCACTTCAGCAGAGGACAGCATCTTGTCAAAACGTGCTTTCTCCACGTTCAGGATCTTACCTTTCAGCGGCAGGATAGCCTGGGTTTTGCGGTCTCGGCCCTGTTTGGCGCTACCGCCGGCCGAGTCACCCTCCACTATGAACAGTTCGGATAGAGCAGGGTCTTTCTCCTGGCAGTCTGCCAGCTTGCCGGGTAGGCCGGCGATATCCAGAGCGCCTTTGCGACGGGTCATGTCCCGAGCTTTACGCGCTGCTTCACGGGCACGCGCTGCTTCAATCATCTTGTTAACGATCAGTTTGGCTTCGTTAGGCTGCTCTTGCAGGTATTCGGCAAAGCTCTGGTAGAGCTCCTGCTCAACGGCCGTTTTTACTTCCGAAGAAACCAGTTTGTCTTTTGTTTGCGAAGAGAACTTGGGATCAGGAACTTTCACACTGATGATAGCCGTCAGACCTTCGCGGGCGTCGTCACCGGAGGTGCTTACCTTTGCCTTTTTACCCAGACCTTCCTGTTCAATGTAGTTGTTCAGGGAGCGAGTAAGTGCTGAACGGAAACCTGCCAGGTGAGTACCACCATCCCGCTGGGGAATATTGTTAGTGAAGCAGTAGATGTTTTCCTGGAAGGCATCATTCCATTGCATGGCAACTTCAACCACGATGCCGTCTTCCCGTTCCCGGGTAAAATGGAAAACCCGGTTTATAGGCGTTTTATTGGTATTGAGATGCTCAACAAACGCTCTCAATCCGCCTTCGTACTCAAAAATTTCTTCCTTTCCACTGCGCTCATCCGTCAGACGAATGCGAACGCCACTGTTCAGAAACGCCAGTTCCCTGATGCGTTTTGCCAGAATTTCGTAGTGGAACTCAATAGTAGAAAAGGTTTCCGGAGACGGTATGAAATGTACCCGGGTACCAGAAGCTTCCGTATCGCCAACAGGTGCCAGGGGCGCAACGGGCACACCGTGTGTGTACACCTGTTCATACACCTTGCCATCGCGACGGATAGTCAGGGTGAGGGTAGAGGACAACGCATTTACAACCGAAACGCCTACACCGTGAAGGCCACCAGAAACCTTGTAGGAATTATCATCAAACTTACCCCCGGCATGCAGCACCGTCATGATAACTTCGGCAGCGGATACGCCTTCTTCCTCGTGGATATCCACAGGAATTCCCCGGCCATTATCCTGAACGCTTACCGACTCATCCGGGTGAATAATGATGCCTATCTCGGAGCAGTGTCCTGCCAAAGCTTCATCGATGGAGTTATCCACCAGTTCAAAGACCATATGATGCAGGCCGGTTCCATCATCGGTATCGCCAATATACATCCCTGGCCGTTTTCGTACCGCATCCAGCCCCTTCAGGACTTTGATATTGGCGGAACTGTAGCTCGATTCACTCATTAGGAAACTCCTGAAGCTTAAGGGCCGGCGCAATCCTGAAGCAGCATTTTGTGCGGCTAAAAGGTCGGTAGGCCGGTTTTATTCTTCCTTCAATTTGCCATGTTCCACGTGGAACATTCGGTAATCAGGTATTTGGTTATTCTGCCACAACGACTCCGGATCAGGATGTTCAATGGCGGTAATAAATACCTGGCAACGTAACTGCTGTAACTTCCGAGCCAGCATGGTTCTATGGCTCTCATCCAGCTCGGCGTTAATATCGTCAACCAAAAAGCTTACCTGCTTTCCAAGATCGTTTAACACCATGCTCTGGGCAATCTTCATCAGAATGACGAGGGTCTTTTGCTGGCCGCGAGAAAAGGTTTCCGCCACCGGTCGTCCCTGAAACCTGATGCGGATGTCTGCACGGTTTGGCCCATAAAGGGTATGCCCCATGCGGGCTTCCTGCTCCCTGTGACGTACCAACACATCAGCCAGAGACTGACTCGTGTCCCATCCAGGGTAGAATTCAAGTTTCAGCCCGTCTGTCCAACTCACATCCACTTCGTGAACCAGGCTGTCGAACGCCCTTTTGAACTGATCAAAGGCGGTCTTTCGGGCATCGCTTATTCGTTCGCTCAGTGCCACGTACTGGGTATCCCAGATACGCAACATGGATTCGTCTAGTCTACCATTTCTCAGCGTTTGATTCCGCTGTGATGTGACTCTCTGGCACTGTTGCCAGCTTGAAGCGAAAGAAGGTTCCACGTGGAACACTGCCCAATCCAGAAATTGCCGACGTTTTCCGGGACCTCCCGCGACAATGTCAAACACGCCCGGATCGATTACCGAAACTGGCAAATGCATCGCGAGCGAAGATAAGCTGCGTACACTTTCTCCATCGACCCGCAACGTCGTTTCTTTTTGCGCAACATCCCGGGAGATCCCCAGGCGATGGGCAAGAGCCCCTTCTCCAGGATTATTACGATGGTTGTCAAACCCATGATCCAGGCCACCAAACACGGTGAAACGCTGCTGGCCATGCTGCACAACTGCCTGATGTCTACTCACCCGGAAAGATCGGCCCAAACCCAGATAACCAATTGCTTCGAGCACGCTGGTTTTGCCACTGCCGTTCGCACCGTGAAGAAAGTTGAAAGACGGTGAGAAGGAAACAGGTTCAGCAGGAGACAGGTTGCGAAAAAACTCGGTATGAAGTTTAACCAGCGCCATAGGAAGCAAAGCTCGTCGCGGCAGCAAGAGGAATGGAACGAATCCACGAAAAAAGGCAGCAACTCGCGAATCACACGAATTGCTGCCTTAGTGTACAAAACCAGGCTTGCGAAGGCGACTGCCTTCAGTGAAGCATATTCAGGCGGTCGTCCATAAACACATCCATTTCCGGCGCGAGAATATGTACGTATCGATCAAAATACAGGAATTGTTTCAGAAGCAGAGCGAACTCCCTCGGAAAGTGCAGGCCGTGGCTTTCACCGACCTTCACCATATCCATAAGGATGCTATTCACGTCGTCCTCAGCCTGGTCCGCCTGATAAGGGACATGATCGGGCACCATTTTATCCATTTGCTGGTAAAGTTTGCGCAAATCTGCAGCAAGATCGTCTACCTTCACGGTATGCTTGGTAATCCCGATACGGATCATGGCATCTGCCATGCCCTCGAAATTCCCAACCATCACTGCCGATATAAAATCACTGACCGCTTCCCAGGTGTCTGGGCGAATACGTCCAACAATACCAAAATCAATAAACCCTACGCGCCCGTCCTTCAACACCATCAAATTGCCTGCGTGGACATCCGCATGGAAAAACTCGCACTTCGTAAGGCTGGCAAACCAGGTGTTCATGGCCGTGATCAGCGTTCGTTCCGGATCCTTTGCATAACCGCGGATGCTTTCCAGGTCCGTTAAGGGTACACCGTGGAACCGCTCCATCGTCAGGATCCGGCGAGTACTAGCATGCTCATATACCGCTGGGACTGTTGCATCTTCATTATGGGTATCATGAAGGAACTTCCGGAACACCTTGAGGTTGTTCGCCTCTTTAATGAAGTCACACTCCTCCATCATAGTGCGTTGAATTTCTTCAACGATACCTGAGAGAGACGTCCAGGAGAGCTTGGGTGCGAGGGTTTCCAGGATACGTGCCGATAGGTACAGGAAGTTCAGGTCGGTCAGCAGGATATTTTCAACACCTGGCTTTTGGACTTTGATGACCACGTCTTCGCCGGTCACCAGGCGCGCCGCATGCACCTGGGCAATGGAGGCGGAGGCCAGAGCTACCGGATCAATCTCGGAGAACACTTGATCAATCGGCCGATTCAGCTCTTTACTGATAATTCCTTTTATAACACCGAACGGCAAATTAGGCGTACGATCAAGACAGTACTGAAATTCCTCCACATACTCTTTCGGGAAGAAGGTCGGTGAACTGGCGATGAACTGCCCGAGTTTAATGTAGGTTGCGCCCAGTGATTCGAAAGTCTGGCGCAGCATACGCGGAGCAGGGGGGCGTTCCCCCCTGACCCAATTGACACCGGTTCGGCCGAGTACAGAAAGTGTTTGCCCTATTCTGAATACGCCTTTGATTCCGTTCGTTACGGTGCCCATTTCTTATCTCCTATAGCCTCATCGGCATAACCACATAAAGGCAGCGGTTATCAGTTTGCGATTCGATCAATGCACTGCTGTTGGGATTCGACAGGGTGATCTTTACCTGCTCATCATCCAGCGCATTCATTACATCTATCAGGTAGCCTACATTAAAACCGATCTGTAGTGATTCGCCCTGATAATCCACTGGCAGCGCGTCTTCGGCCTGTTCCTGATCCGGATTGTTTGCAAACACCTGCAATTCGTTTGTGGCCAGGTTCAGCCGAACACCGCGGATATTCTCATGGGACAATATTCCGGCGCGCTGAAGGGTGTTTTTAAGCGTGCCACGATCTGCCAGGACAATCTTGTCACCGCCGCGGGGAATTACCCGGTTATAGTCCGGGAACTTGCCTTCAATCAGCTTGGAGGTAAACGTGTACGACCCAACCGTAGCTCGCAGATGGTTATCACCAATAACCAGAGTAACGGGTGTTTCTACATCATCCAGCAGGCGCGACAACTCAAGCACGCCTTTACGAGGCACAATTACCTGCCGAGGTTCGGCACAACCGGTGTTCAACTGAACGTGGGCCATAGCCAACCGGTGACCATCGGTAGCAACCGTGCGCACGTGGTCCTTATCTACTTCAAGCAATAAACCGTTGAGATAGTAACGCACATCCTGCTGGGCCATAGCGAAGGCAGTTGCGTCGAACATACGCCTCAGTTCTTTCTGCGGCAGCTCCAGCCGGAAACTCTCAGGCTCATCTTCCACATTGGGAAAATGCTCAGCAGGCAGGGTAGACAGGGTAAAATGACTTGCACCACATCGTACATGCAAACGATCGCCTTCAAGCACAAGCTCGATTGGCGCTTCGTCTCCTAGAGACCGACAGATATCTGAAAGCTTGCGGGCAGGGACGGTGATACGCCCTGGATGGTCAACATGGACAGGTGTTACCCGGCCGACCAGCTCAACTTCCATATTTGTCCCGGTCAGAACCAGGGTGTTGTCTTCGGCTACCAGCAATACGTTGGACAGTACCGGCATGGTCTGCTTTTTTTCAACAACACCGGCAATGCTTTGCAAAGGTATGAGCAGGGATTCACGGCTGATCGTCAGTTTCATGTCACTCAGCTTTCTATTGTTGGAAGGATGAATGTAATTTTTTCTTGAGGCTTCACACATCTTCTGCACAGAAGTCAGGTGGTCAGCAATCTCATAAAGTTCTGATAGTCCTCGCGGATACCAGGATCTGTTTCCTGAAGCTCCACAATTTTCTTGCACGCATGCAAAACGGTGGTGTGATCTCGACCACCAAACGCATCGCCAATTTCCGGCAAGCTGTGATTCGTCAGCTCTTTGGACAACGCCATGGCGACTTGGCGGGGCCGGGTTATCACACGAGTGCGCCGCTTGGAATGAAGATCCGCAACTTTGATTTTATAGTACTCAGCCACAGTACGCTGAATGTTATCTATGCTTACTTGCTTCTCATGCAGGGCAAGCAAGTCTTTCAGGCTTTCCCGAATAAACGGCGGCGTAATTTCCGAGCCGGTGAAGTGAGCATTCGCTATCACCAAACGAAGCGCACCTTCGAGCTCTCGCACGTTTGATCGTATTTTCTGGGCGATAAAAAAAGCGGCTTCGCTGCTTAATTTAACATTGGTTTGCTCAGCCTTTTTCATCAGAATCGCAACCCGCGTTTCCAGCTCAGGGGGCTCAACCATCACTGTAAGCCCCCAGCCAAAGCGGGACTTTAGACGCTCTTCCATATCCACGATTTCTTTCGGAAACCGGTCACAGGTTACGATGACCTGCTGCCCACCTTCCAGCAACGCATTAAAGGTATGAAAGAACTCTTCTTGTGAGCGCTCTTTACGGGCAAAAAACTGGATATCATCAATCAGCAAGGCATCGACTGACCGGTAATACCGCTTGAATTCATTGATGGCGTTCAGCTGCAATGCCTTGACCATATCGGCAACAAATCGCTCAGACCGCAAGTAAGCAACCTTTGCGTTAGGGTTGCGGCGAACAATGTCGTTCCCGATTGCGTGCATAAGGTGGGTCTTACCCAAACCCACACCGCCATATAAGAACAGCGGGTTGTATGCACCACCGGGGTTCTCGGCAACCTGCATGGAGGCGGCTCGTGCGAGTTGGTTCGACTTGCCCTCTACAAAAGTGTCAAACGTAAAGCCCTCGTTCAGAAAGCTCTGGTGCTTGATATCACCCTCTACCTGAACCGGCCTGCGCCCACCGTTGGATGTGTACTCATTAAGCTGTGCTTGCCGGTTACCGCCTGAAGTTGCTGCAACAACCTTTTCTTCTTCAGTCACCCTGTCACCGGACTCTTCCTGAATCCGCTTGCCGGTATCCTGCTTAACCAGCTCGGAGCGCACAACCGGCTCACTTTCCCGGGGAGCTGAGCCTACTTTCATTCCTACTCGTGGAGCCTGGCCACCGTTTAAATCCTTCAGCACTTCTTCTATACGACGGAGGTACTTCTCATGGACCCAGTCCATCACAAAACGGTTAGGGGCAAACAACATCAGTTGCCCTTCCCGATGATCAGACTGAAGAGGCCTGAGCCAGGTATTGAACTGTTGTGCGGGAAACTCATCCCGGAGTACTTCAAGACATTGATGCCACAGTCTGTTCGGCACGACAGCCAGCTCCCGATAACCCATAATTTTCTCGGACCTGACAACAACTGTCCGATCCCGAAAGATGACCACGGATTCTAACCCGCCAGACCCTTCAGTGAAAGAGCAAAAGGCTCTTCATGAACACCCTGTGGAAATTTATCTACCTATTTATCAATATTTTACAGACTTGTGTACAACCTTGTGTACAGAAAATTCCTGACTGAATAGTTACACACAACCCTGTGTGTACAACCGATCCTCAGCTCTGTGCACAATCACCTTGTCTTTCGGTGGATAACTCAAACCTCTTCCCTCATCCCTACTTGTCCACAATCCGTTATGAACTCATCCACAGGGCTTAGGGCCACTTTTACGATCCTTTATCAATGATCCAATTATATGATTTTATTAGTATAATTTCAGTTCTCCACAGAAAACAGCCCCTGTAATAACAGTAATAATAGAATTCTTTAAAGAATATTAAAAAGACCTATAACTACTATTATTCTGCTGATCACCTCCAGGTGGCTGGTTTGTTTTCCAACCTCCCCGAACATACAATCCGGCATCGGCATAAGCCCCTACCAATAAACATTGAACCCTCAGCAGAATTTGCATAGAATGCCGCTCCTGTTTTGGCTATTAATTTTTTAAGCCATTTCCTGAATGTCCAACACACGAATTGTGAGATAGTCACCATGAAAAGAACGTTTCAACCAAGCGTACTGAAGCGTAAGCGCGTTCACGGATTCCGTGCCCGTATGGCAACTGCCAACGGCCGCAAGGTAATTTCCCGTCGTCGTGCCAAAGGCCGTGCACGTCTGTCTGCGTAATCTGTCGTTCGCCTCATGAAGGCTTTGAATTTTCCGAAATCACATCGCCTGCTACGGCCAGCTGATTACGGCAAAGTCTTCAACGACGTACAGCTGAAGGTTCCGCACAGGAATTTTCTGATCCTGGCTACTCCGAATAATCTCGGACATGCCAGGATCGGTCTTGTATTTGCGAAAAAGAACCTGAAACTGTCTGTTCAGCGAAACCGGATCAAGCGCCAGGTACGGGAAACCTTTCGTAACCAGCCTGAACTTCCCGGAATGGATATCATCGTTCTTGGACGCCAAGGGCTAGCAGCAATGGACAATCACGCCGTCCGTGCTTCTCTCGATGGTCTCTGGCATCGGTTATCGAAAAAATACTATCAGCTACCGCCATCTCGGCCAGCAGAAACCACTTCTGCCGGTGAGGGAACAGGTTAATGCGAAAGTTGCTTCTTTTTCCCATCCGCTTCTACCAGTATGCCATCAGCCCGCTAATGGCCAGCCATTGCCGCCATTATCCAACCTGCTCACAATATGCTGTGGAAGCTATTTCTCATCACGGTTCACTGAAAGGTCTCTATCTGTCAGTTAAACGCCTGCTGAGATGCCACCCTTGGGCAGAAGGCGGTTACGATCCGGTTCCTGGAACAGTAAACTCTGTGCCAGCAGAAACGAACTCCTGTTGCACCCAGGCTGACCATTCCCCAATAACAACCCAGACCAGACTGTAACTCTATGGATATTCAACGCATCGTATTATTTGCCGGCCTGGCTATTGTCAGTTATCTGATGGTGCTTGCCTGGAACGAAGATTATCACCAGCCGGTTCCTACTGAGCAGGTTGCAGAATCCGGGCGTATCCAGTCCGATAACAGTTCGGCTGATGCCATGGTACTTCCAGGCGAGGTCTCCCAGGGGAGCACAACCGCAAATCGTGCAAACGAAGAATTTACAACACCGGAAACTGGCCAATCCGTATCCAGTCCTGCTTCTTCCGGTGTAAGCGTAAGTGATCAATACATCACAATCCGCACCGATGTACTGGATCTGGTTGTTGATCGTGTTAGTGGCAACCTCGTCAAAAGCTCTCTACTTAGCTATAACAAGTCGCTGAATAGTGAAGAACCTCTCACGCTTCTCAACAACACTGAAAACCGTTTTTATGTGCTTGAAAGCGGTTTGATTGGCCAAAATGGCCCGGATAGTGCCAAGAACGGACAAGCTCCCGTATACACCACAGATGCCACTAGCTATGAACTTGCGGAAGGCGAAAACGAACTGACCGTTAATCTCGTTCACACCATGGATAACGGTGTTCAAATCACCAAGCGCTATCAGTTCGCCCGTGACAGCTATGAGATTCGCGTTCGTTATCTGATTGATAACCGTTCCAGTGAGAACTGGCAGGGTAACTTTACCGGCAAGATTGTTCGTGACCAGTCACCAGATCCTACGTCTGGCCCCAGCATGGGTATCAAGGCGTTTCTGGGACTGGTGACCAGTTCACCTGAAGACCCTTACGAAAAATATGACTTTGGTGATCTGGAAGACAAGCGCATTAACGAAACAGTCACTAACGGCTGGATGGCATTTTTGCAGCACTACTTCCTTGCTGCCTGGGTCCCTGATCGGGACCAACCCGCACAATTCCAGACCACTCGCCGTGGTCCCCTGCATGTAATGGGTTTTGTATACCCGGCAACAACAGTCGCACCTGGTGAAACAACAGAAATTGGCGCCAGTGCCTATGTAGGGCCGAAGATTATCGATCGCCTTGAAGCCGTTGCGCCCAGCCTCGACCGTACTGTCGATTTCGGTTGGCTGTTCTTCATCTCCTTGCCGCTGTTCATCATCATGGAATGGTTTCACAGCTGGGTAGGAAACTGGGGTGTATCCATTATTTTGCTGACCGTTCTGGTTAAAGCTGTGTTCTTCAAACTATCAGCAACCAGCTATCGTTCAATGGGGCGTATGCGGGCAGTTGCACCACAGCTTACCCGTCTGAAAGAACTGTACGGCGATGATCGCCAGCGCATGTCTCAGGAAATGATGGCGCTGTACAAGAAAGAAAAGATCAATCCGCTGGGTGGCTGCCTGCCAATTCTGGTGCAGATGCCAGTGTTTATCTCCCTGTACTGGGTACTGTTCGAAAGCGTACAACTGCGCCATGCGCCATTTATGCTCTGGATCCACGACCTTTCGGTAATGGACCCTTACTTCATTCTGCCGATCCTTATGGGCGCCAGCATGATGTTGCAGATGAGCCTGAACCCGACGCCTCCCGATCCCATGCAGGCGAAGATCATGAAGCTGATGCCAGTAGTATTTACCATCTTCTTCCTGTGGTTCCCGGCAGGTCTGGTACTCTACTGGTTGGTAAACAACATTCTTTCGATCAGCCAGCAGTGGTACATTACTCGCAAAATCGAAGCAGAAATGGCCACAAAAAAGCACTGATCCTGTGACCGTTTGATTGTTCAGTAGAGGCTCCGCAAAGGGGCCTTTACTGTTTCAGGAATGCACAAAATTGCTGTGGAAGAGGCATTACCCATGAACCAGAACCCTGGAATCTCCAATACGCCTGACACCATAACAGCCATAGCCACAGCACCTGGCCAGGCTGGCGTAGGAATTGTTCGAGTATCTGGGCCACTGGCAAAGGACATTGCCACCGCAATGCTGGGGTATTCGCCAAAGCCCAGATACGCCCATTACGGGCCTTTTCTGGATAAGAACAGCGAGTTGATAGATGAAGGCATCGGGCTGTTTTTCCCGAACCCGCACTCGTTTACCGGGGAAGACGTTTTTGAGTTGCAGGGCCATGGTGGCACCATCATTCTGGATCTTCTGTTGCGGGAAGTCCGTCGACTCGGGGCCAGGCTGGCTCGCCCTGGGGAGTTCTCTGAGCGTGCATTTCTTAACGACAAACTCGACCTTACCCAGGCTGAAGCCATTGCCGATCTGATTGAAAGCAGTTCGGAGCAGGCTGCTCGTTGCGCAGTCAGGTCCATGCAAGGTGTGTTTTCACGGCGGATCGAAACATTGGTTGAGGCTGTTACACACCTGCGGATTTATGTAGAAGCTGCAATCGACTTTCCGGAAGAAGAAATCGATTTTTTGGCCGATGGCAAGGTAGCCACTGATCTGCAGGCGTTGCTGGCACAACTCGAGGATATTCTGGGCGAAGCCCAGCAAGGCACCATTCTGCGTGATGGCATGAAGGTTGTAATTGCAGGGCGCCCCAACGCCGGAAAATCCAGCCTGCTCAATGCCCTGGCCGGTCGCGAAGCGGCTATTGTAACTGCCATTGAAGGCACTACACGGGACGTGCTGAGGGAACACATCCACATTGATGGTATGCCTCTACATATTGTCGATACCGCTGGTCTGCGGGACAGCCCGGATGAAGTGGAGCAAATAGGTATTGCTCGTGCCTGGGATGAAATACGTCAGGCAGATCGAATTCTGTTAATGGTGGATGCGACCACCACTGAGAAAACCGCACCCCATGAAATCTGGCCAGATTTTATCGACCAGCTACCCGCGGCTGCACCGGTTACAGTAATCCGGAATAAAGTTGATCTGAGTGGCGAAAGCGTAGGGCTTTCAGAGGTATCTGGCGACGGTACACCAGTGATTCGACTGGCAGCCAAGTCCACCGATGGTCTGGACGTGCTCAGGGACCATCTTAAGCAATGCATGGGCTTTGCCAGCACCACCGAAGGTGGCTTTCTGGCCCGTCGCCGGCATCTGGATGCGCTGGAGCGTGCAAAGGACTTTCTTGTACAAGGCCAGGCGCAGCTGGAAGGCTATGGTGCTGGTGAGTTGTTGGCTGAAGATTTACGGGCAGCCCAGGATGCCTTGGGAGAAATCACAGGGCAGATTACGCCGGATGATTTGCTTGGAAAGATTTTTGGTTCGTTTTGCATTGGGAAGTAGAAATATCAACCACATCAGTGGACTGTATGGAACACCCATCAGAGATGAGTGGTTTTGATAAGTGTTTCCTGGTGAGCTTATTTGACAGATCCCAACCCCCTGCCTATATGGATACAGTAACCGTATCCGCTGGATATTGGTTCGGCTGAACGGAAAACTCCACCCACGGGGGTGTCTCAGCCATGGATATTTTTAATAGCAGAAACGTCTTTTTTAGCCCATCTATTCGCCCGAGTGGCGCCTTTCCAAGAGTATTTCTTTGGCTAACGCTGATCATGGTGCCGTTACTGGCGTCCTGTGGCGGGGACAACGATAACAGTAATAATACAGCTCCCGCGGCGCTCTCGATTAGCTCCCAGCCAACCAGTCAAACTGTACGGCTGCCCTGTTTTCCGTAGCGGCTAAAGGGACCGGGACACTAAGCTACCAGTGGCGTCGAAACGGCAGTGATATTGCCGGCGCGCAAGGGAGCAGCTACACCTTGGCGACTGCAGCATTGGCAGACACGGGTGCCAGCTTTACGGTGCGGGTGTCCGATGACAACGGATCTGTTGATAGCGCTGCGGCCATCTTGACGGTAAATGCCGCATTGGCTGCGCCGACAATTACAACCCAGCCTTTGGCGCAGTCAGTTGAACAAGGCCAAAAGGCCACTTTCACAGTGACTGCAGGGGGCACTGCTCCATTAAGCTATCAGTGGCAACGGGACAATATAGATATTGCAGGTGCCAACGCCGCCAGCTATACCACTCCCGTGCTCACCCTCGCAGCGGACGACGGCGCTGTTTACAGAGTGATTGTGACCAACCCGGTGAATAGCGTTACCAGCAGCGATGCCGTAATTACAGTTACCCAAACACTTTTGGCCTGTTCGGGCGGTGCGCAAGCTGGCTGGTGCTGGATAGAACCCAAACCCCATGGCAATACCCTCCGAGATGTTGAATATCTGGGCGCAGATGTGTTCGTGGCGGCCGGTGGCGGTGGCGTATTCATGCGCTCCACTGACGGCGGTGCCACATGGAGCACCAGTTTTGCCATCGGTAGCAGTGTTAACGCCATGCATTTTGTCAGCAGCACCTTAGGATATGTAGTGGGTGATAGGGGTTTTATCGCTCGTACTGATGATGGCGGGCAGACCTGGTTGCCTCAGATAAGCACCGTAGAAACCACACTGCACGAAGTACACTTCTTTGACGCGAACCTGGGCCTCGCCGTTGGCGACTCCGGGACTATTCTTCATACCACAGACGGTGGCGGCACCTGGACACCGATCACAGTGCCGGCGTTCGGACACGCTTTTGGAGTGAGTTTTGCTGATGCCGATGTTGCCATAATTGTGGGTTCAGGCGGTGCCCGCCTGCGTTCTGTCGACGGTGGCGCTAGCTGGAACCGGATTGATACACCGGCTGGCTGTCAGACCTGCACTCTGATAAGCGTCACTTTCACCAGCGCCACCACCGGTTTTGCCGTTGGTGACATATCGAACTCATTGATGCGCACTGACGATGCCGGCCAAACCTGGACGAAGGTGCCGGGAATTAATGCTGCAGGAGGGAGTGCCGATTGCAGATTGGAAGATATCAGATTTTCAGGTACCAATGCCCTGGCTGTATCCACCTGCGGTTCGGTTACACGTTCCACGGATGGAGGAATAACCTGGACCAAATTCCCGGCGGGCGGTAGCAGGTTGGAAACCACCACTTTCGGCGTCGCGTTCGGTACGGGCTCCGCTGTGGCGGTGGCAGTGGGGGGTGAAGGTCAGATCTACCGCACCACCAATGGGGGAGCAAGCTGGACCAGTATTTTCCCGGAACGTGTCCAGCAGGAGTTCTATAACGTGTATTACAAAAATGCCAGTACGGCTTACATTCTGGGCAGCAAAAGCTACAAGTCGACCGATAGCGGACTCACCTGGGTTCAGGATTCATCGCTACCTACCGGGCAAAGAGCGATGGCTTCAACCAATGCGGGATTGTTTACTGCGGGGGGCAGTCAAAGTATCTACCGATCGGAAGATGGGGGGCTTAGCTGGAGCCGCGTTCTAGCTGTCCCGACCGGTTCTAGTCTTTTTACGAACCTTTACTTTGTCAACTCTATGATAGGTTACGCCTATGGCACCGGTGCAACCGTTAAAACGATAGATGGCGGTCTTACCTGGACCTATGTATTTGGCGGAATAAACCCCATCGTCGGAATCCATTTTTACACCGACCAGGTTGGTGTGATGGTGAACGTGAGAGGCATATATCGCACCGTAAACGGAGGGATAAACTGGGCCGAAGTCCAACGCACCTCCAGAGGTTTCACAGGCGCTGCGTTCTCGGGTAATCGTGGGGTTGTCGTTGGCTTTAAAGGCACCTTGTACAGATCATCTGATCAAGGAGAAACGTGGATTGAGGCTACCGGAGTGAGTACCGAACACTTCAGAGGGGCGGGAAGCAACTCATCCGGCTCTGTGTCTATCGCCTACACTGAGTCGGGTAACATGCTGAAGAGTGTGGACGGCAGCAGCTGGAGCAAACTTGCATCGCCAGTGGGTGGCCGGATAAACATGCTGAGCTACTATGACGATTCACTAGGCCTAGCGGTTGGTGATGATGGCATTATTTTACGCACGCCGACGGGCGGGCGTTAGAAAACCGTCTCATTACAAACAACACGCCTTGAACTTCCTGCCGCTTCCACAGGGGCAGGGTTCATTGCGCCCAGGTTTCAAAATACCTTCCTCCGGTTGGCCCTTCAGGTAGTACCAGCGCCCATCTTCGCGAACAAACTCCGAGTTTTCCTGCAAGTAGCCCCAACCG
>Ga0209075_1000870_pt1 | contig 29174 bp, 19 predicted proteins | sample Stecom2011_FD_187523 | JGI IMG/M metagenome (GOLD analysis project Ga0209075, IMG submission 187523) | Agricultural soil microbial communities from Utah to study Nitrogen management - Steer compost 2011 (SPAdes) (version 2) | ecosystem: Environmental > Terrestrial > Soil > Agricultural land...
TCCTGCAGGAACAAACCATATTGGTTATTCAGGTTCTGCTCAAACGACTTTAGCAGATTGGCAAACCGCAACCAGTGGAGATGCAAATTCCGTTGATGCTGATCCTTTGTTAGTAAGTACACCAGCAGCCAACCAAATTCCTACGAATCCTTTAGTAAATAATATTGGAACGCCATTGGCTGCAGTAACAACTGATTTTGGTGGAAATTTAAGAGATGCAACAACTCCTGACCCAGGAGCGCATGAATTTATTCCACCATTATGTCCGCAACCTGCTGGTATAGATGCGATAAATATAACAGCATCAACGTTAGATTTAGAGTGGATTGAAACAGGTTCAGCTACTACTTGGAATATAGAGTATGGATTATCAGGTTTTACTCCTGGATCAGGGACTCCTATTACAACAACAAATAATCCACACAGTTTTACAAATCTAAATCCGAGTTCTCAGTATGACTTTTACGTTCAATCAGATTGTGGTGGAGGAGACGAAAGTTACTGGTCAGGTCCTTTCTCAATCTACACAGCTTGTGGAGTTATAGTTGCACCTTATTATGAAGCTTTTAACAATGGAATAGAACCACAATGTTGGGTCAATGCATCATCTGACCCAAGTACTGCCGTAAATAATTTCTGGAAGTTCTCAGGGGCTCCAGGTAGCGGCGCAGCAGCCAATGGGAAAACCGCAGGAACTTTTGCTTGGTCTGATGGATCGACTCCATACCCTGACAGTATGGTTTTAGTAACTCCAGAAGTTGATATTTCTCAGTTGACAACACCTTATTTATCATTTGAATGGTTTAGTAACAATACAACTTATCCAGGAATGAATGTTCCATTAACGATTTGGATACATGATGGTGCTTCATGGAACTTCTTAGACACCTTACAAGGAGATGATCCCGAATGGTTGTTTGTGAATTATGATTTGAATGCTTACGCAAACAGTACCATTAAAGTGGCTTTCGTAACCAACCAGTCGCTTCTTACAGCGATACAATCACAAAACAATGATATTTTACTAGATGAAATCAGAATTGACGACTGTATAACGCTTGGAGGTCAGGATGGTATTTTTGATATATGTAGGTTTGACAATACTGTGAACTTGAATGATAATATCATTGTAAAACCAAATGGAGGCGGAAATTGGTCTTTCCCTGGTCAACCACAACTGATTACTCAAGATTCTATTTTCCAAGTAACGTATCTACCAGCAGGTTCACATGAAGTATATTATACAGAGCGTTTTGTTTGTTACGACACAACAGTAGCAACCATTAATGTTTTTGGTGCTTCTTCTGCAGGAACAGGTACTGTAGACACGACGGTTTGTATGAACTCGCCCATTGATTTATTTGCTAGTTTAACTGGTAATACAGATATGGATGGTGTATGGTATGATTTTACAAATGTTTTAATTGTAGGATCTCAACCTAAAGCAGCTGCAGTTCCAGGAGATTACAATTACACATACATTACAGATAATGGAGTGTGTCCTGCAGATACTGCAATTGTAATGGTTACCGTTACTGATACTTGTGATTTCTTGTCGATAGGAGAGGAAATGTTTACTGATATTTCAGTGTATCCAAACCCTGCAACAAGTGAACTGAATATTGTGAATCCATCTAATGCACCTGCTTTAAAAGTGGAGATGTTAGACATGAACGGGCGTATTGTTCTTGTTGAGGAGAAAGCACTAAACAATGCATCAGAAACACAATTGGTAATTGATCACCTTGAAAAAGGAATCTATACGCTTAGGATATATAACAATGATGGACAGAAAGTCTTTAAAATTGTGAAACAGTAAAATCGTAAACGATAGAGATTTAATTCCTTAAATGAATAAATACAAACGCCACTCTTCGGAGTGGCGTTTTTGTTTGATATAATTTGTACTATTTATAAAGAATGAATTTCAGAGTTTAACACATAAACTAGAACGATTTTTTTATTTTATAACCGTTCTTTATTTATATTTCAGAAATTCCTTTCCTTTCTGGATTACGTAACTCTTTAAATTCTGAGATTGTCATTCCTGTCTCTTTTTTGAAAACGTTAGAAAGATAAGCCACACTGTTGTAACTGAGTTGATGCGCTATCTCTGTTGTTTTCATTTCATCGTAAAAAATCAATTCTTTTACTTTTTCAATTTTCTGAATTACAATATAACGATTAATGGTCATGCCTTCAACTTCTGAAAATAAACGACTCAAATACGAATAGTCGTAATTTAACCTTTGACTCAAAAAATCTGAGAAATTTATGGTTAATGGTTCTGAATTGTGATGAATTTGTTGGATAATAGTGGTTTTTATCTCAGAAATTAACTGCGCAGTTGCTGAAGAAAGCAGCTCAAATCCTAAATTCTTCAATTTTTCATCAAGTACTGTACGTTCAGCTACCGTCATTTCTTTTTTAAGAAAAATTTGCCCCAATTCAATCTTTTCGGCAGAAACTTTCATTTCATTTAAAACGTTTTCTACCGCAGTTATGCATCGCGGACAAACCATGTTTTTTATGTGAAGTGTTGTTGTCATATTACATACACGAAAATACGAAAACAAGAACGATATAATTATGAAAACCCTAAATTTGTAATGGAAGAGTTATAGTTTAATCAGGAAGTTGTTTATATATCTTGAATCCAGCATGCTTTTAAAACCTTCAGTAAATATTTTAAGGATTATTATATTTTAAAATAACTACTTATCTGATATTTCATTTTCTTTGCAGACAAATCTTTAGAATAGGAATTGTTTTATATTTTGAGAATTGAATTAAATAAACTAAATTTGAGAGACTTATGTGTAAATAAACCCAAACAAATAACTATGAAATACTTTCTAAAGAACTTTCTGTTTCTAATTCTTATACTTAGTTTTAATGATGGATTATTAGCACAGAACATCCGCTCTCTTCTTCAAAACACAATGAATGAAAGTTCAAACAAACATAAACTCACTTCTAAAGATGTACAATCATGGGAAGTTACTGATTATCATACCGATGAGACCTCGGGTGTTTCATTTTATTACTTGACTCAAAAATATGATGCGTTATTTGTACACAATGCAATTAGTGTGGTAGCAATCAAGGATCAAAAAGCTTTTTTTACTTCCAACGGATTTATTCCTGAATTGTCGGAAAAAGTAGAAACATCTTCAGCTACTATTGCAGCAAAGGATGCTATTTTATCTGGTGCTAAATCTTTAGGATTGAAAATTTCTGGAGAAATAATTGAACAAGAAAAAAAGGAAGAAAACCATTATATTTTCACAGCTAAAGGAATTTCAAAAGAAGATATAAATGTCAGATTAAAATTGTTTCAAACGAGTGACCAAACCGTGCGTGCAGTTTGGGATTTGGATATATATCAATTGGATCAAAAGCATTGGTGGCATATTAGAGTAGATGCGCAAACAGGAGAACTTTTAGATAGAATTGACTGGGTTTCACAATGTGATGTGGGCTCTGGATCGAATTCACATGCAGGTCATAAGCATACAAAAGCAGAGTTTTCAAATGCTGGAGCTCCTTCATCTTCTCTATTTGGGGCAGGATACAATGTTTTTGCAATTCCAGTTGAAAGTCCAAATCATGGGTCGAGATCTCTAGTGATTGATCCAGAAAACCTTGCTGCCTCACCATTTGGATGGCATGATGTTGATGGTGTATCTGGAGTTGAGTTTACGCAAACCTTTGGGAATAACGTATATGCCAGTGAAGATAGAAATGATGATAATATGGTGGGTTATGCTCCAGATGGAGGATCATCTTTAGACTTTAACTTTCCGCTTAATCTCAATCAACATCCACAACTCAATGAAGATGCTGCAATTACCAACCTTTTTTACATGAATAATATCATGCATGACGTTTGGTATCAGTACGGATTCGATGAAGCTAGCGGTAATTTTCAACAAAATAATTATGGAAATGGAGGGTTGGGTAATGACCATGTTTATGCGCAAGCTCAAGATGGTGGGGGTACCAATAATGCTAATTTTGCAACTCCACCAGATGGAAATAGTCCTAGAATGCAAATGTATTTATGGTCAGCGGCTTCACCTAATTATTTAACGGTGAATTCACCTTCATCTGTTAGTGGTCCATACAATTCTGTTCCAGCTGGATTTGGACCACCAATTCCGAGTACACCGATAACAGAAGATTTGGTGCTGTATGATGACAACACTGCAAATCCTACGGAAGCTTGTTCACCAGCAGTAAATGGATCAGCAATAAATGGAAAGATTGCAGTGATAAGGAGAGGAAATTGTTCCTTCGTAAATAAAGTAGCCAATGCGGAAGCAGCAGGAGCAGTTGCCGTAATTATAATCAATAACGTTGCTGGTGCACCTTTCGCAATGGGTGGTACAGATCCAGGAATTGGAATTCCTTCAGTGATGATTTCTATGGCAGACGGTGCAGATTTAATTGCCGAAATTCAATTGGGATCAACAGTAAACGCAACTTTACAGACAACTGCTGCAAATGTACCTTTAGATGGAGATTTTGACAATGTAATTATCGCCCATGAATACGGTCATGGCATATCAAATCGTTTGACAGGAGGAGCTTCTAGTTCTGGATGTTTGAGCAATGAAGAACAAATGGGAGAAGGCTGGTCAGATTGGTTTGGTTTAATGTTAACAATTGAACCAGGAGATCAACAAGCTGATGCACGAGGAATTGGAACTTATGCTTCTGGAGAACTTCCTTCTGGAGGAGGAATTCGTCCGCGTCCTTACAGTACAGATTTTTCCATAAATAACATTACTTATTCAGCAACAAACAACACAGGAAGTATTTCTCGTCCACATGGAATTGGTTTTGTTTGGGCTACAATGTTATGGGATTTAACATGGGCGCTTGTGGATAAACATGGAATGGATCCTGATGTCTATAATGGAACAGGAGGAAATAACATTGCTATGCATTTAGTTGTTCAAGGATTGAAGCTTCAAGGCTGTAATCCTGGATTTATTGACGGAAGAGATGCAATAATACAAGCTGACCAATTGCTTTATGGTGGAGAAAACACATGTTTAATTTGGGAGGTTTTTGCAAATAGAGGTTTAGGACATTCTGCAAGTCAAGGCTCTGCTGCTAGTAGAACCGACCAAATAGAAGCCTTTGATTTACCTCCGTATATTGGTTCAACATCAAGTACGCAGACAGTAGCTTCTTGTGGTAACTTCTTGTGGACGGCAAACAATCAAACTTATACCAGTTCAGGATCTTACAATGAGTATTTGTTGAATTCAAATGGTTGCGATTCTATTGTAACGTTAAATTTAACGGTTAACACCCCAGCTTCTTCAGCAATCACAGAAGTGGCTTGTGATAATTATACTTGGTCTGCAAATAATCAAAGCTATGCTAGTTCTGGAGTTTACACCGAGATTTTAAATACTGTTAATGGTTGCGATTCTATTGTAACGTTAAATTTAACGATAAACACCCCAGCTTCTTCAGCAATCACAGAAGAGGTTTGTGATAATTACACTTGGTCTGCAAATAATCAAAGCTATGCTAGTTCTGGAGTTTACACCGAGATTTTAAATACTGTTAATGGTTGTGATTCTATTGTAACGTTAAATTTAACGGTTAATAGCCCAGCTTCATCTGCAATCACAGAAGAGGTTTGTGGAAATTACACTTGGTCTGCAAACAATCAAAGCTATGCTAGCTCTGGTGTTTACACCGAGATTTTAAATACTGTTAATGGTTGTGATTCCATTGTAACGTTAAATTTAACCGTTAATAACCCAGCTTCATCAGCAATCACAGAAGAGGTTTGTGGAAGTTATACTTGGTCAGCAAATAATCAAAGCTATGCTAGCTCTGGTGTTTACACCGAGATTTTAAATACTGTTAATGGTTGTGATTCTATTGTAACGTTAAATTTAACGGTTAATAGCCCAGCTTCATCTGCAATCACAGAAGAGGTTTGTAATAATTACACTTGGTCTGCAAACAATCAAACCTATTCTAGCTCAGGCGTTTACACCGAGACTTTGAGTACCATTAATGGCTGTGATTCAATTGTGACCTTAAATTTAACGGTTAACAATCAACCTACCTTCTCTTCAACAACTGAAGAGGTGTGTAGTAATTATGTTTGGTCCGCAAATGGGCAGACCTACTCGAACTCTGGTGTATATACGGAAACTTTAAGTACCATTCATGGATGCGATTCAATTGTGACTTTGAATTTAACGGTGGGAAGTTCTGTTTCAACTTCTGTATATGAAAACACTTGTGATAACTTTACTTGGTCTGCAAACAATCAAACGTATACTACTTCAGGGATTTATACTGAAACCTTAAGTACTGGGAACAATTGTGATTCTATTGTAACACTCCATTTAACAGTAAATAATCCTGCATCATCTTCTACGACGGAAGAAGTATGTGGTAATTATACTTGGTCGGCAAACGGTCAAACATATGCCAACTCTGGAATTTACACTGAGACTTTAAGTACAGTAAATGGGTGTGATTCAATTGTGACCCTAGACTTAACTGTTGAGAATATTAACGCAGGTATAATAATTAATTTTGATGAAAAGACTTTGGTTTCAACACCAGGTTATTCTAGCTATCAATGGGTAGATTGTGACAATGGATTTGCACCTATTCCGGGAGAAGTCAGTTCTACTTATGCACCAGTAGAAAACGGGAGTTATGCAGTTATTATCAACGAGGGGACTTGCTCTGATACATCTGCATGTACTACAATTAACATTATGGACATCAATGATGAATCAAAGAACAACCTGAAAATTTACCCTAACCCTACAAATGGAATGGTAAATATTGACTTCATGGGGAATTCAATTCAATCGACGATTAAAGTCTTTGATATGACAGGGAAATTAGTTCAAGAATTTAAAGTTGACAACCAACAACAATTTCATTTTTTCCTTAAAGGTGAAAGTGGAATATATGTTTTAGAGATCAGTTCAAACTCTGGAATAGTTCAAAGAACAAGATTGAGTAAGTTGCATTAAAAACTTTTGAGTTTATGGCTTCTGTTGCTGGGTAGGAATACAAGAATACCTTAGTTTAAGTCAAACATATACTTTTTTCCGAAGCAACGTTTCAAATGATTGCTGCGTTTGCATGCTAAATTAGTAGTATGAAGTTGATATTAGGGGTGGCATTTGTAATGTTCACAGTGTTTGGTTTTAGTCAAACAACGAAAAAAGTTTTATTTATAGGGAACAGTTATACCAGTTTTAATAACCTTCCTGGATTGATTTCTTCCATTGCAACAGCAGATGGAAATACCTTAACTACGGATGCACATATTCCCGGTGGTTCGTTTTTTAGTCAACATGCTTCAAATCCAACTGTTTTAAATAAAATAGCAGCAAACGATTGGGATTTTGTTGTGCTTCAAGAACAAAGCCAAAACCCGTCTTTTCCTGATGGTCAAGTACAGACAGATGTTTATCCTTATGCCGAAATCCTTGTAGATAACATTTACGCCAATAATGAATGTAGTGTACCATTGTTTTATGCCACTTGGGGAAGACAAAATGGCGATTCACAATGGGTTGGGATTAATACTTTTGAAAAAATGAACACCCGTTTATTTAATGCCTACACCTACATGACAGACCAAGCTGAAGGGATGATGTCACCAATAGGAATCGGTTTTGCGCATGTCAAGCAAGATGTTGCAGGATTAGTTGACTTTACAGCGCTATACAATCCAGATCAGAGTCATCCAAGTATTTACGGTTCCTATTTAGCAGCATGTATTTTCAACAATATTATATTTGATAAAACCTCAATTGGAAATACATTCTTGCCTGCTGGAGTAAATGCCAACGAAGCTGAATATCTTCAAGGCGTTGCAGATCATGTTGTATATGCTGTTGATTCAGTTCAAATTGACTTTAGACCTAGACTCACCAATAATACATTTTCCACTTCAGTAAACGAATCAGAAGTTTCATTTACTCCAGATATTCAAGGAGGAAATTTTGATTCTTGGAGCTTTGGAGACGGACAAGCCTCAACCCAAGAAAATACGACACATAACTATACAAATGTTGGGACATACGAGGTAACGATGTATACTTCTGCTATGTGTCAAACTGACTCAATAAAAAAACAAGTAGTAATTTCTTCTTTGGATTTAACAACAGAACAATTTATTGAATTCAGAGTGTATCCAAATCCTTCAATGGATGGAAAACTTAACATTGAGTTTTCTATAGCTGAGAACTACACTGTACATACTGTTTTGGGTGAAGAAATTTATGTAGGTCAAGCTAAAGAGCTGTTTTTATCGAAAGGTGTCTACATCGTAAGAATTAAGAATGAAACTCGAAAAGTAATTGTTATGTAGGAAAATAGTAAAGAACAAGAGTCAATAGAAAAGAGGCTTGTCTTTGTTGCTGTCGACTTATAATTCTTAAAAAACCAGAAGCTTATTATATTTTTTTAGCATTCCTATTCAAATAACTAAAAAGAGTTTAAACAATTTAATTAGATTTGTTTAATTATTTATTCCAATTTGAATTATGGGGTTCTTTAAGAAACTGGGTAATTTTATTATTAGTAAAAAATTCATTATCAACTTTGTGTTGTTTTGTTTTGCTTGGGTAATTATTATCTGGGGAAGTACAGCTTATTTTGGAAGCTATACACGTCACGGTGAGTTAATTGAAGTGCCAAGTCTTTTAAACAATAACGTAAAAGATATTCCGAAGTTAATAGGAGATAGAGATATTAAATATGAAATTTTAGACTCTATTTACAACCCAGATTTAGTAGAGGGAACTATAATTTATCAAAATCCGATGCCAACGGATTCTTCAGGATTGTTTGTGAAATCAAATAGAGTAATAAAAGTACGTGTTTCAAAGCGTTCGCGTTTGGTTTATGTTCCTGTTGTAATTAGTAAAAGTCATCGTTTTGCAGAAGCAGTCTTGATGTCAAAAGGACTGAGAACGCGTATAAAATATGTTCCCAGCAATGAAGATCAAGGGAGTGTTATTGCACAAAAATTCGAAGGTAGAGATATAATGACGGGGCAGCAAATCCCTATTAACTCAGTGATAGAGTTAACAGTAGGGAAGAGAACCTTAGGAGAGTTGGTAAGTATTCCTAATTTGAATGGGCTTACAATAAATGAGGCTGAACAACGTTTTGGTGGAAGTTCTAGCTTGAGGTTATATACTGTTTATACAGGATGTGAAACCAAAAGTGATAGCTTGAACGCAAGAGTGATTCGTCAGACTCCAGTTGCTTCAGACAGCAGTAGAGTTCCTGAAGGCTCAACAATTACTATTTTTGCGTCTCCGAATACGGGTGACCTTAACAACTAGGAAAACATTACCAATGAAGTATTTTTACCTCTTCTTTTTAGCCTTTTTTACTGTTTCAACTTACGCCCAGGATGGAGTGAGTCGTTTAACAGGAAACCCTGATCTGTATGGAAAAAGCAGAGTCTTAACTAAAGCTTTATCCAATAGTTTTGACAGTACTTTCCATTATAAAACAGATACTTTGACCTTGCCTTTCTTTGATGATTTTTCAAGAAATAACTTCCAACAATACAATTCGGAAATTGGTGATGCTAATGTAACGGAATCACTTTTCCATAGAATGTTGGATGAAAACACTACAGTTCCTTTGGCTCCAAATACTAGCTTAACAAGTACAAAAACATATCGGTCAATTTATGATCCAAATGCAGGTACAACATCCCGTATTTATTTTGATTCAACCCGTTTTCTCTTTGATGATTTAACAGTTTATCCACCAAATCATATTCAAGATTATGGTTTTCCACCTTATGTACTCTACGATACATTAGATGGAATGGGAAATCCTCAAGATACGGTATGGATCAATAATCCAGAATTTGTCCAAGATTCAGCGCGTATTTTTATTTCAACGATTACTGCTTCAGAAAAACTTTGGCTCAACGATCAAGCGTATCACAATTACAGATTCGCATACAAACCTTGGTCATTGGGTGTGGTAACTTTTGATGGCTTAGATGAATACGGATATCCATATAATTTCGGAAGTGCCATTAATGCTACTGCGGATACTTTATTGGCGAAACCTTTAGATTTATCTGCAAATACACCTGGGGACTCGATTTATTTTAGTTTTCTTTATCAAAAAGAAGGTTTTGGTGATGTCCCCGAAGCAGATAAAGACTCTCTATTTCTTGAGTTCTATTCTCCTACTACTGAGATGTGGAAAAGAGTTTGGAGAACAGAAGGAGGTACAACAACAGATTTTAAAGTGGCGCATATTCCAATTGTAAACACAAATTATCTGCAAAAAGGATTTCAGTTTCGATTTATTAATTTTGGTTCTTTAGCTGGTGCACTTGACCATTTCCATATTGATTATGTAGAATTAAGAGCATTGTCAGGATATCAAGACACGCTCTTTAAAGATTTTGCGATTGTTTACCCTATCTCGACTTTATTAAAAGATTACATCAGTGTTCCGTGGAAACATTATAGAAATCATCCTTCAGGTAAAATGAGTGATGAGGTAAATGTGACCGTTAGAAATGGAAGTGAACTTACAGAGAACAATCAAAATGGGACTGTAAACATCTATCACAAAGAAGTTTTACAAGGAAATTTTACATTAAACGCTTCCGCTTTGTCAGGAGGAAATATCAATTACTCCCCACGGACTACTTACACAAGTATTCATGATTTTTCTTCTGGATATGCCTATGATCACACCTTAACCAATGATACACTTGCGTATTTTGATTATGAAGGAATTGCGGAAGCACAGTTTCCAAACATCCCAATTAATGACTCTACTTTTGGTCGTCAAGTATTTGAGAATTATTATGCTTACGATGATGGTACAGCAGAAAAAGCCTATGGTGTAACTGGAGTTCAAGGACTTTTAGCATATCAATTTAAGGCCTACCAAGCGGACTCTCTTGTTGGAATTCAAATTCACTTTGTACCTTCAGTTGTTGATGTATCAAATAATTTATTTTTGCTTACTGTTTGGGGCGACAACAATGGTAGGCCAGGTGCTGTTTTATATGAGGATGAGTTCTTTTATCCAAGACAACCTATTTACACCAATAGAAGAAATAAATTCAAAACTTATTTCTTTAAAGATACCATGCGTGTTGGAGTGAATGAGACTTTCTATATTGGAATGCGACAAATTGATGAAGACAGATTGAATATAGGGTTTGATGCAAATCACGACAATTCAGATAAGATTTTTTGGAGTGTAGACGGTGGAGGGAACTGGTACAATGCAAGTTTCCCTGGCTCAGTGATGATGCGACCGTTAATTACTAGTAAAATGGACTATCAATTGGGTGTAAAACAACACATTGCAGAATCTGTTGATTATGATTTTACTATTTATCCTAATCCTAGCAATTCAATTGTTAATTTTGAGGTCACTAACCCAAATGCCAATACTGAATTTGAAATACGGGATTTGAATGGGAGAGTTGTAAAATACATCTTTGATCAAACACAAACCGATGTTTCAGATTTACAAAGTGGAATTTATCTGGTCAACCGATTAGAGAATAAACAAATAATAAAAACTAAGAAATTAGTAGTTCATTAATGATGAAGACAGAAGATCAAAGTGATAATATCGAGGAGAGTGAGAACGAAGAGTTGTATGAACATCATAAGTTTTTAGCGGATAAAGGTCAAGAAGTATTGCGTATAGACAGATTTTTAATGGATCGTTTAGCCAATACCTCAAGAAATAAAATTCAAATAGCTGCTAAAAACGGGAATATTTTAGTGAACGGAGAAGCCGTTAAACAAAATTACAAAGTAAAGCCAGAAGATGAAATTTCAATTGTCATGCCTTATCCTGTGCGTGAAATTGAATTAATCCCAGAGAACATTCCGCTAGATATTCATTATGAAGACGATACCTTAATCGTAGTGAATAAACCACCAAATATGGTTGTTCACCCAGGTTATGGAAACTATTCAGGGACTTTAGTGAATGGATTAATTTACCATATTGATCAACTTCCAACTAAATCAGATGATTATTATGGTCGTCCAGGTTTAGTACATCGTTTAGACAAACATACCACTGGATTAATGGTGGTCGCTAAAACAGAAGATGCTTTAACGCAGTTGGCCAAACAATTTTATGATCGAACTACAGAAAGGCGTTACCAAGCTTTAGTTTGGGGAGACGTTATTGAAGACGAAGGAACGATTGAAGGGAATCTTGGACGTTCATTGAAGAACAGAAAGTTAATGACTGTTTTTCCAGATGGAGATTTTGGAAAACATGCTGTTACTCATTATACAGTGTTAAAGCGCTTTGGCTATGTAACACTTGTAGAGTGTAAGCTTGAAACTGGTCGAACACATCAAATTCGCGCGCACATGAAGTATATTGGACATACTTTGTTTAATGATTTGGAATACGGTGGAGATAAGGTCCTTAAAGGAACAACTTTTACAAAATACAGACAGTTTGTAGAGAATAATTTCGCCTTGTTAACAGGTCAAGCTTTACATGCAAAGACTTTAGGGTTTGTACATCCAAAGACAAAAGAATTTATGCGTTTTGATTCTGAATTACCAGATGATTTTAAAGCAGTGTTAGAGCGTTGGGATAATTATCTATCATCTCGTGATAGTATTTAAAACATTTACTCAAGTTCTTCGTATTGAAATTAGCTAGGTTTTCCTTTAGTATTGCATAGGTATCTTAAAGAAATGAACTAGAAATGTTGAATATTTAAGTCTTATATGTGAAATCTAACAAAATTGTATTATTTTTATCAGATTAATGAGGGCAAGAATATTATTTTTGTTTAAACTTGTTAATAAATTTTTTAATTACGTTATTTCGATAAAATTACTTGCTTAAATATTGCTTTTATGAAAAATATCCTATTATTATTTTCAATATTGATTTCAACCATAGCATTTGCACAGCCTCCTGCAGTGGTTAAAGCTGATGCTGCGTTTAAAAGCGGGAAATACTATGAAGCTGCTGATCTATCGGTTAAAGCTTATGAACGTATATCTCCAAAAAATGAACGAGCATTAGATTTAAAATCTTCTCTTGCATACAAGGCGGGTTATTCTTTTGAAAAAGCCTTTGATAATGATAAGGCGATTGAGTGGTACCAACGTGCTATTGATTTAAGACATTATGAAGAGAACCCTTATGTGTATTTCCGTTTAGGTAGTGCATATAAGCTTAAAGGCGAATACGATAAAGCAAGAGTTAATTATCAAGAGTTTTTAAAACTTGTTCCAATGGACAAACAAGCTGAAAACGCTTTAGCTTCATTGGAAGATGCGGTAGTCATGAAGGACAACCGTACACGATACACTGTTAAGTCAGAAACAAAAATAAACGATGCTGGGATGGATATGGCTCCAGCTATTGCAAACCGTCGTGGTAATGCAATCGTTTTTGGATCTACGCGATCTGCAGTAACAGGAAAAGGAAAAGATCCAATTACAGGAGAAGGATATTTTAATATCTGGGAAGCTGAAAAAGAAAGAGGTGGAAATTGGACGGCGCCAAAGCTTTTTGAAGCAGATAGTTTGAATACAGAACACAACGAAGGAACATTGGTTTTTGATGGAAGATTTAGAAATATTTATTTCACAAGATGTCCTTCGATTCATAAGCAAGATTTAGGTTGTCAAATTTGGACAGCAGAGAAAAAAGGTAGATCTTTTGGTTTGCCAGAAAAATTACCATTATCACCAAACGACACTATAAGCGTTGGACACCCATTACCTAATGAAGATGGTAGTGCATTAATTTTCTCTTCTGATATGGAAGGAGGGTTTGGTGGAAGAGATTTATGGTACTCTGAATATGATAGAAGAGGAAAATCATGGTCTAAACCTGTAAACTTAGGTCCAGAAATTAATACTGCTGGTGATGAGTTGTTTCCAACTTTCGCTTTAAATGGAGATTTGTTATTCTCTTCAACTGGACATAAAGGATTAGGTGGTTTGGATATTTTCCGCGCTACTAAAACTGACGATCCTAAGAAGTTTGAAAAACCTAAGAATTTAGGAACACCATTAAATTCTGACGCAAATGATTATCATTTAACTGAAGTTGAAAAAAGAAGTGGTTTCTTTACTTCAAATAGAAAAGGATCTGTAGGTACGAAGAATTTACCAGATATCTGGTCTTATGAATTGCCGCCTAACTTATTTGACTTAAAAGTGATTATTACTGAAGTTGGTGGTGTATCTAGAATTGAAGGAGCAACTGTAGAAATCACTCCAGAGGGTGGTCAACCTTTTACTAAAGTAACAAACGCTAATGGAGAGGTTTTCTGGGATAAAAAACCAGATGGAGATCGTTACATTAATGAGGAAACTGATTTTGTAGTTAAAGTATTACCAACTGAAGGTTTTCACCCAAGTGATAATATCGAAGTTTTCTCAACTAAAGATTTGGAGTATGACCAAAACTTTATCTTAGAGATGAATTTATTACCTAAAACTCCAATTGTACTTCCAGAAGTTCGTTACGATTTAGGTTCTGCAGTATTACAAATTATTGAAGGAGAAATAAACTCTAAAGATTCATTGAACTATGTGTATGAATTACTTCAAGAGTATCCAGGAATGGTCCTTAAATTAGTTTCACATACAGATGCTCGTGGTTCTGCAAAAGCAAATGAGAACTTAGCAAAGAAAAGAGCTGAATCTTGTGTTGACTATCTAGTAAACGAAAAAGGAGTAAACCCAGCACGTTTAATTGCAACTGGTAAGGGGGAGAATAGCCCACGAATCATTTATTTAAAAGATGAAAAATACACGCCAATTAAACCAGCAGGTGAGTTTGAAGCAATAGAATTGACAGAAGCTTTTATTAATAAATTCAAAACTTCAGATAAAGAATTGTTCGAACAGTTACACCAATATAACCGTCGTACAGAAGCGGAGGTGGTGAGAATGGATTATAAACCTGCATCTACAGAAGTGAAAACTGATGAGAAGCTTGAAGAAGAAACTGAAAAAGTAGAAGAAAAATAAAAACCTTTATATATTTAAAGCCCCATATTCAACATTGAATATGGGGCTTTTTTGTGGGTTGATTTTAATCAAATATGTTGATGTTGGGAAGTATTTATTAGAAGAACCTAAAGTCCTACAATAAAGAAAATCCCAATACTTCTTCCATAAATTCTTCTGGTGCTTCTGCATGAATCCAATGTCCTGCACGTTCAATAACATGGAAATCTGCCAGAGGAAAGTACTTTCTGATGTTGTCCTTGTCTTCAGGTAAAACATAATCAGATTGACCTCCAGAGATAAACAAGGTGTCGATTAAAGTTTCCTTTTTTGGTAATGCGCTAACTATCTCATGGAGCTTGGTATCCAATACAGGTAAGTTAATCTTCCAAGAGAAACGGTCATGTTCTTCTCTGTTTAAATTTTTCAATAAGAATTGACGAATAGCGCTACTTCTAATGTGTTTAGAGAGTTCTTTACTGGCTTCACTGCGTGATGTGATTACTTCTAGGTCTAATGACTTTAAACCATCTATAATACCATCGTGCGAGATGGGATACTCCTTAACTCCCATATCTACAACAATGAGTTTTTCAACAGTTTCTGGATATAGCTGTGCATAACGCATCGCTGTTTTTCCTCCCATTGAATGTCCCATTAAAATAATCTCGTCTAATTCATGTTTTTCAATGAATTCATGAAGGTCTTCAGCCATTAAATCATAACTAAACTCATCACTCCATCCAGAATCTCCATGATTACGTTGGTCCACCAAGTAAACTTCAAAGTATTCCGCTAACTTTTTTCCATGGGTATGCCAATTGTCTGATGAACCGAATAGTCCATGCAGAATAATAAATGCCTTCCCTTCTCCGTATTTCTTGTAATTTAACTCCATATTATTTGAGTAATTTTTTATATCTTTTTATCGTTTCTTCTAATCCTAAGTATAGTGCATCTGAAATTAAAGCATGACCGATGCTCACTTCTTCCAGGTTTGGAATAGATTGTTTGAAGAAAGCTAAATTATCTAAACTTAAATCATGTCCTGCATTAATACCTAAACCTAATTCATTGGCTAATTTTGCAGCTGTGATATAATCTTTTATTGCAGCATCTTTATCTGCTTCGTAATTGTCTGCAAAAGGACCTGTATATAGCTCTATACGATCAACCCCTACAGCTTTTGCTCCTTTAATATTTACGGGGTCTGTATCCACAAAAATAGCTGAACGAACTCCTAAATCAGCTAATTCCTTGCATATTTTTGTAAGTTTATCTTTGTATTTCACAGTGTTCCAACCTGCATTTGAAGTCAATACATCTGGACCATCAGGAACCAATGTAGCTTGTGCTGGCCTGGTTTCTTCAATGAGTTTCATAAAGCGCTCATCGGGATATCCCTCAATATTGTATTCTGTTGTTACAACTTTTTTTAAATCGTAAACATCCTTTGTTGTAATATGTCTTTCGTCTGGACGCGGGTGAATTGTGATCCCATCTGCTCCAAATCGCTCACAATCAATTGCTATTTGAACAACATTCGGAACATCACCACCTCTCGCATTTCGAATTGTTGCTATTTTGTTGACATTAACACTTAATTTTGTCATACTTGGATTAATTTTTTAGCAACAAAGTTATATACATTAACGCAGAATTACTACTTTGGTCAATATAATGATAGGAATAGAATTAATAACAGATGATATCCCGCCGTTGAGACACACGGATTCAGGGGAAACTGCTTTACAATGGATGGATGAATTCAAGGTGAGACACTTATCTGTGCTCAAAAACGAAAGCTTTGTAGGCTTAGTTTCGGAAGATGCTTTATTAGATAAATCAGATCTCACCCAAGAACTTACCGTTTTATTTGACCATTTGCCGAGACCTTATGTTAAAGGAACTTCACACATTTACGAGGTTTTGAATATTGCATCTATCGACCATTTAACCGTTGTTCCCGTTTTGGATGATGAAGAAAATTATCTTGGAAGCATCGGAATATCTAGTTTGATGCAACGAATTGCAGAAACGGGGAGTATAAAAGAGCAGGGTGGAATTATAGTATTGGAAATGAGTGATTCAGATTATTCTCTTGCGCATATTTCTCAAGTAGTTGAAAGTGAAAATGCGAAAGTTTTGAGTTCCTTTATTACTTCAAATCCATTGTCAAAAAAGCTAGAACTCACACTTAAAATTAACCGATTAGAATTGGGGAGGATTCTTCGTGCTCTAGAACGCTATGATTACAAAGTTAAAGCAAGTTTTCAACGCAATAGTTATGATGATGATTTGAAAGATCGTTATGACGAATTAATGAACTATCTTAATATTTAAGCATGAACGTAGCTGTATACTCTCGTAAAATACTAAAACACGAGGTAATATTTTTTAAAAGTTTTTTCAAACAAATTGAAGCTTTAAACTGGAAGCCAATTATTGAATATGATTTTTATCAACAACTAAAACTTCAAATTGGACTTAAAGATGGATACCAAACATTTAATAGTCACAATGACTTCTTAACAGGAATTGATTTAGCGATAAGTATTGGAGGAGATGGAACTTTTTTGAAATGCGTAAGCTACGTTCGATCAAGTGGTGTTCCAATTTTAGGAATAAACACAGGACGATTAGGATTTTTAGCAGATACAAACACTTCTGATTTTGAAAAAACATTAGAAAGAATTTCAAAGAAGGATTATTCTTTTCAAGAACGTTCGCTTATTCGCGTGGAAACAGAAGAAAATATTTTCGGAGAGCATAATTTAGCCTTAAACGAATTAGCGGTACATAAAAAAGATACTGCTTCAATGATTACTGTTGAAGCATATTTAGGCGGGAAATATTTGAACTCTTATTGGGCCGATGGACTCTTAGTGGGTACACCAACAGGGTCTACTGCTTATAGTTTAAGCTGTGGTGGTCCAATTATTAGCCCAGGATGCGGAGTTCATTTTTTAACACCTATTGCTGCACATAATTTGAATGTTCGTCCTGTAATTGTTCCAGATCATATTCCAATTACATTAAAAGCAGTAGGAAGAGATAGAAAATTTCTTTTAACGCTTGATTCACTCTCAAAGCCAGTGAGAAATGGAACCGAAATCACATTGTATAAAAGTGATTTTATGATTAATGTTATCAAGTTTAGCGAAAATGATTTCTTTAAGACTATTCGTGAGAAAATGATGTGGGGAATCGATCAACGTAATGAATAAACAATAATTTTCTATTTTTACCGTTATTTTGATGCAAATGAAAATCATTTCAAACATAATTATTTTGAGTCTTCTGGTGTTTTTCACCAATGGATTAACGCATGCACAAAATCAAAACTTTAGATCAAGATCATCGCTAGGGTTCATGGTTGGAGGAAGCTATTATATTGGTGATTTGAATCAATTTGGTCATTTTAAAAACACGAATCTTTCTGCTGGCCTTCTTTACCGTTACCATTTGAACTCAAGATTAGAGTTGCGTGGAGGTTTGCGTTATGGAAAGGTAGAGGGACATGATTCAGATTCAAATGATCCTTACAAACAAGCAAGAAACCTATCATTTGAATCACAAATTTTTGAAGTTGCTGCAGGTCTAGAGTTTAATTATATAAATTATAAACTAGGAAATGATAAGTACTTCTTTACACCTTATATGTTTATAGAAATGGGTGTTTTTAAAATGGATCCGAGAGCTGAATATAATGGAGAAATGGTGAGTCTCCAATCTATTGGTACAGAGGGCCAAGGGAGCAGTTTGTCTGATAAGAACGCTTATCCATTAGTGCAAATAGCAATTCCATTTGGTGTAGGTTTTAAAGTGAATTTAGGAGATAGAGCAGCTTTGTCTATAGAGTATGGAATTCGTAAAACATTTACAGATTACCTAGATGATGTTGGTTCGGGTAACTTTATTAATAAAGTTGAACTAGCTGAACAGAATGGAAATATCGCTGCTAATTTGTCTGATAAATCGCCTGATAATATTAATTTAAGTGGTGGAAGAGGAAATTCTGCTACAAAAGATTGGTATTCGATGTTTGGGGTGATGTTTACTTTTTCCTTAGGGAATCCAGATAAATGTTTTTACCAATCCAGATAGTTGTTTTTTGTTGTTAATTGATTCTCTTTTCCTTTAGCGGCTGCTTTGCTGCAAAAAATATAATAATCATTGCCATAAAAGGTGCTTTAAATCTAACCAAGACATTAAACAATCCTGAAGTATATCCTACAAAAAACCCCAACAATAGAGAAAACATTATCCCAAAAACCAAGAATTCTTGTGTACTTATAAATGCAAAATGCTTAAGTGGATTCCCAGAGCGGAAAAAGAAACCGAAAGTAAGTACAATTAAGAGGATGCTCTCTAAACCACTGACAAATAAGAATGCAGAATTAGCTTCCCATATAAATGGACGATAAAAAGCAGTGATTATGGATAGTGGTGCTGCTTTGATCATTCCCATAGGCGTGTAATCTGTGATTCCCAAATCATAACGGTATCCGGTATACAATTTATTTTGTTTAAAATCTTGCTGTATTATAGCAACTTCTTCAAGGTATGCATTTGAGGTGTTTTCATCTGTTACACTTTGAAAATACCCTAAAATAACAAGGGTTAAAATCACTGCGCTTATTGTTCTGGTTGTCCAAAGTAAAACTGGACTATTACCAAGTTTTTTTGCAATACGAATGAGCAGAACAAAGATGAATGGGGCTCCAATTGCAATAAGCATAAAGTCCCGGATTTTATAAAGTATAAAAACAGTAAAAATAAGCAATAGAACATTTCCTATTGAAACAGTTTTCTTTTTGAGTAAAAATGAAAAAATAATGTATACAAAAACTTGGAAGGCAGCTAATATGAAGGTGTCTTTAGAAATACCTGAACACCAAAATGCTACTGTAGGAACAAATAGTACAGCAGTAGCCAATATCCATGGCTTGCAAAATTCAAAATCTTTGACTAATTCATAAAGTTTCCAAGCGCTTAAACCTGCAATGGTTGAGCAAATTAGTGTAATAGCGATATAACTATTGAATGTAAAGAATGTAAAGAATGAAATGATTTTACTGATAAAGAAGCTTTCAGGTTCTGCGTAAATCCAAGACGGAGGGTAGCCTGTTCGTTGGTTAAAATTAATGGTAATTGTCTCCGCTGAAGGTATTTGCATTATCTCTGAGAAGTAGGCACTCGGACTATCCCAAAATAAATTATTGAGATCAACCGCACCCTCCCAGTAGGCCAAGGTATCTCCGCCTTCTTCTAAAATAACAGTGTAAGTGAGCGCAAACAGCAATCCAAATCCTAATTTGAAAAGCATTGCAGGAAAAAATAATTTAAAATGATCTTTTTGAATATTTCGTATACGAATTACCCAAAGGAAAACAATAATTATAATCAGCCATCCAAAACCAATTAAAACATCAAATAGACTAAAAAACTCTGGTTTCAAGCTGCTGATTTATTATAAATTAAACAAAACGCTCATCAACCTCCATGATTTTCCCACAATTATCACAAGTTCTATTTTCTTCAGAACTATAAAAGTCTTTAAATCGGGAGAGAAAGTCTTTTTCGATGTTATCTAATTTGAATTTATACGATTTTAAAGGATGATTACAAGCTTCACAAAACCACATTAACCCATCAACCAAATCTGTTCCCTTTCGTACTTTTTCTATGACTAACCCAACAGTGTTTTCACCACGAACAGGTGAGTGAGGAGTGTTTGGGGGCAATAGAAAGATTTCTCCTTCACGAATATGAACATCTTTGGCTTTTCCATTCTCTTGTATCCGAACAAGAATATCTCCTTCTATTTGTAAGAATAATTCCTCAGACTCATTGTAATGATAATCTTTTCGAGCATTTGGGCCACCAACAACCATTACTATGAAATCACCTGCTTCAAGGTATAGATTTTTATTTCCAACAGGTGGTTTGAGTAAATTACGGTTGTCTTCAATCCACTTGAACAGGTTAAAAGGAGCTTTCATAAATGTAAATTTTTAACTAAGGTAGATAATCCCAACGGTAACATCAACGGATTCAATAAAAAAAACAGTAGAATGCTGATTTACCCTCTGTTTTTCTTCGTTTTTTATTTTAAGTTCTGCTTATATAATTTTCTTGTTTTTTTAAGAATAAGGTTAACCTTAATCTTAGTATTTAGCTTCTTCCACAACTCCATAGCATCCTTTATTCTGCGTCATTCTAATCTAAGCTATTCATTTCAAGAGAAGAAAGTTGAGATAAAAAATATATTTTTTAGAAAATAAACAACCCTCCTCTATTTCCATTCGTCTTATTTCTAGTTTGTTTGGGTTTTTATTGAAGGGGTTCAATTATTACAAACAAACATTCTCTTGCAGAAGTAGACTCAGAAAAAGCTTATACAATGATCTTGCAGATCAATAATAGTTTTTTTTGAGTCTTTTTTTTGACACTATCAGCCCTCATTTTAAAAAAAGATTACATTTGTACCAACACCTTTTAAGAAATTAGAGATGAAAAAAATATTACTTACTATTTCAGTTGCCTTATTAACAGGCTATACAGGCGCTCAACAACAATTACAAAATCCAGGTTTTGAAGATTGGGAGGGTTCAGGCGCAACAAAAGAGCCAACGAACTGGAGTTCATTAAAAACTGCAGATGCTCTAGCGAGTCTTGCACCAGAGGTGATGAGTCAAGTAGCTGGAAGGACTGGTAATTGGGCTATTGAGTTAGAAGTCAAAATAGCAATGGGAATACCTGCCAATGGACTAATAACAAACGGGAGAGTACATGCGGAAATCCCAGCATCTAATGGTTATGTTTTTACCGAAGCTACTGATCCAAGATGGAATACTCTATTTACTGATCGTCCAGATAGTATTGTGGGATGGTATAAACACGCTCCAGCAAATGGAGATAAAAGTAAAATAGAAATTATTCTTCATAAAGGAACAGTTGGAAGATTGCCAATGAATGCTGCGACTGTAACGAATAAAGTTGCGAGAGCACGTTTTGATTTTACGGAGACTAAAACTGAATGGACGCGTTTTGCAAAAGCATTTAGTTATAGTAGTACGGATGCTCCTGAGTATGTTTTAACAACGATTGCAGCAGGGGACAGTACGATTGCAAAAGCAGGTACAAAGTTATGGATTGATGATTTAGAGTTGATTTATAACCCACTAGGAGTAGAAGATCAACAGATTCAAGAAATTGCAATTAACGGTTCTAATGGATATTTATATTTCGATATCGAAGAAGGAGAAAAGGTAAATTATAGCGTTGCTGATGTATCAGGAAAGATTGTTCAATCTGGTCGTGCACTATCTCAAATGCCCTTTAAACATGAAAGTGGAATTTACTTTATCCAGGTAGAAACAGGGAATGAAACATTTACTAAAAAACTGTATATCAATCAATAATTGAGGGGTTATAGGTGTACATTTCTATGAGATTTTTATTCGTATTATTTTGTTGTGTTAGTTTAATTGGTTTCACTCAAGAAGGAACTATTATTGGACAGGTTGTCGATGAGAAAGGAAGGCCATTAATTGGCGCTTCTGTTATTTACCGTGGTGATATCACCAGAGGTGCATCAACAGACATTGAAGGGAATTATAAATTGAAACTTCCAGCTGGAAATCGAAGATTAATTTGTCGATTTACCGATATGGTTACTGATACATCTTCTATTTTGGTATTAGAAGATCAATTTGTGGAACACAATATTGTTTTAATAACTTATGGAAGTGTTACGGAATTAGATGAAGTTGAAATAAAAGTTGGGAAATTTGATAAACGCCCTGAAGATATTACAGTTTCTTTAGAAATAATCAAGCCTGAGCTCATAGAAAGTAAAAACACAAGAAGCATTGAAACCATTTTGGATCAAACCCCAGGGTTGAATATCATGGATGGCGAACCACAGATTCGTGGAGGAAGTGGATTTACATTCGGTGTAGGGAGTAAAGTTGCTGTAATTATAGATGATATGCCTTTGCTTTCTGGTGATGCTGGACGTCCTGAATGGGGATTTATTCCTGTTGAAAACATTAAGCAAATTGAAATCGTGAAAGGTGCCGGATCAGTACTTTCTGGTAGTTCAGCACTTTCAGGAGCCATTCATGTGCGAACGAAATATCCGTCAAACGATCCATTAACAAAAGTTAATATTTATACTGGAATGTATAGTTACCCTAACGATACAAGTCAGATTTGGCAAGAGAATAGACCTTCAATAATTTCTGGAGCTAATTTTCTGCACTCAAGAAAACAAGGGAATTGGGATTTAACATTTGGAGGAAACCTGAATTACGATGAAGGATATATGGGAGCACCTGTTTTAGACCCCTACATTGCTGAATCTTTCCCCGACACCATCTCAAACTTTACCAATGAACAGATGCGTTCAAAGCGGGCAAGAATTAATTTTAACATTAGACATCGTTCCAAAAAAATGCGTGGATTATCTTATGGATTAAATGGAAATGGAATGTTAAGTGAATCTCCAATGGTATTCGCATGGCTAAATGACACTTCTGGTTTATACCGAGGTTATCCTGGAGCTACTTTTCTCCAAAAACAAACCATTTTTAATTTAGATCCCTATTTGGATTTGAATATGGCTTCGGGTTCAAAGCACAAACTAAGAGGGCGTTTTTTATATACAGATAATGAAATTACAGCGAATCAAGATACTCGGTCTGAATTGTATTACATTGATTATCAATTTCAAAGATCTTACGCTAAGTTGGCTGGAGTTGAGTTTGTAGGGGGGGGTTCTTCAACCTATACTGATTCTTATGCTGAAATGTATGCTGGATCAGGTTCGCCAAATAATACCTTGTTAAATGTTTCTGGGTATGCCCAATTAGAGAAGAAAGTTTGGGAAATAGTCAACCTTTCTGTTGGTGGACGTATAGAATATTTCGAATTAAACCGAACTGAAACAGCTATAAAACCAGTTTTTAGAGCTGGAGGAAATATTAAATTGCACCAAGAAACTTATTTAAGAATGTCTTATGGGCAAGGTTACCGCTTCCCTACAATAACAGAACGTTTTATACAAACAGGTGTTGGAAATTTCGGAGTTTTTGCTAATCCTAACTTACAACCTGAAACTTCTACCAATAGTGAGGTAGGAATAAAACAAGGAGTTAAGATTGGTAAAGTTTATGGCTATGTTGATGTTGCCGGATTTTGGCAGGAATATGATAATACCATTGAGTATTTGTTCGGATTTTGGGATTTAACACAACCTTTTGGTGCTGGATTTAAGTTTTTGAATACAGGTAAATCACGTGTAATCGGTATTGATGCCTCTTTTCAAGGAAAAGCTGACTTAAACAAGAACAACGAACTGGTTTTTGTCTTAGGATACAATTATGTATTGCCCAGAACACTTAATCCAGAAGAAGTTTATGCAGTAGATGAGCATCCTGTTCAACCTAAAGAACATTCCTATAACAATACTTCACTTGATTCATCCCGTCAAATATTAAAATACCGTTTTTTACATAACGTTAAAGCTGATGTGTTTTGGACTTATAAAGACAAAATTTCTATAGGAGGAACAGTGAAGTACTTCAGCAAGATGGAAAATATGGATGGAGTTATTGCTGAATTTGAGGAAGTAACACATGTGGTAAGTACTATGCAAAACATTCGTTATATGGATTACTTTGCTGAAAACAATAAAGGAATATGGATTATTGATGCACGTGTGAGCTATGCTTTTAACAAAAAACATAAACTGGCGTTTATATGCAATAACTTGCTCAACAATAGCTATTCTCTTAGACCATTAAAAATTGAATCGCCACGCTCTCTTATGTTGCAATACACTTTGAAGTTGCAATAGGTAGAACAATTCAGCTTTAATCTTGTTCCTTATTTTTAATACTTGGTTTCATGGTGCTTTACGGTATATAATATTTAAGAGAAATGGATTCATTGACGCAGATTGTTTTGGGCGCCGCAGTTGGTGAAGCTGTCCTCGGAAGAAAAGTTGGAAACAGAGCAATGTTTTACGGTGCAATTGCCGGAACTATTCCTGATTTAGATGTTATTTCTTCATTTTTTGTAGATACCGTAACAGCTTTAGAAATTCACCGTGGGTTTACACACTCTATTGTCTTTTCCGTCATTTTTGCGCCCATTTTTGGGTTCTTAATTTCTAAAATGGACTCCTATAAATCTGTAAAAGGATGGTCACTTTTATTCTTCTGGGCGTTTTTTACACATCCAATTCTCGATGCACACACTACTTGGGGAACTCAACTCTTTTGGCCTTTTGACATTAGATTGGCTTTTAAAACCATTTTTGTTATCGACCCACTTTATACCTTGCCTTTCTTAATCTTTCTGATCTTGGCCATGTTCCAAAAAAAGGACACACCCAAACGTCAGTTTTATAATCGAACTGGACTTATTGTAAGTTCAAGCTATCTGGCCTTAACTTTCCTTCTAAAAGGTGTTTCATTTTACCAATTCAAAGATGCCTTAGAGTATCAAAATATAACTTACCAAGAAATAGAAACCAAACCAGCTCCTCTAAACACTATTTTGTGGGTGGCTAATGTTAAGCGTGAAGACGACTTCCTGATTGGAAATTATTCTTTCTTCGATAAAAGTGATATTCAGTTTTCACATTATCCTAAAAACCACCATCTCATCGAGCATTTGATTGAAAATGAAAAGATGCAAAGGATGATTCATATTTCTAAAGGGTGGTTCACAATTATAGAAAAAGAGGGTGAATTGTTTTACAATGACTTGCGATTCGGATTACTAAGCACACAAGAAGACGCAACTAATTTTGTTTTTCAATACCGCATCATTGAAAATAAAGATGGTACAATCAACTTTGTTGAAACCAAAAAGGATATTTCTGATGGAAAAAAATTGATGGGGGAATTGTGGGAACGGGTGAAGGGGGTTTGATAATTATTAATTGTCAATGGTTAACGCGTTCATTCGTGAATTGGTTTAATTGGTTGGGGAGTCATAATTGTTAATGAAAATCGATTGTTTACCTATCTCTAATTTTCTAATGCAGTAAAAGTTAGTTCGAAGCATTTCCTCCTTTGGAGGAGGATAAAGGAGGAGGATTTTTATAACTTCATAAAAGTTGTAATCGGAAGTTAAGTCCTATCCTTTAAACTCAAACCTCTCCTTTTTACCGTAGGTGAATCTCCGTGAAAAACCTCCAATATCTCTGTGTAAAAACCAATCACCGCAAATGATAAAAACATATGTTATATCACATACCTCACCACCAAACTCAGACTCGTATAATACTGTCCTTCATTCAACATACTTTGATGCCAATCTCCCATAAGAAATAGTGCCGGAGAAAAAGCCTGGGGACCTTTATGCTCCCTTACTGGAATTAATGAGTTTTGAAAACGCAGCTCCAATCGCCATTGTTCTGTTAGACTATAGCTTATTCCTAATTGCCCGCCAAAATCAAAAGTGTTGAATGGTCGTACAGGATCAATAGGACCAAAACTGGTTCTTTCTTTTTGATTGGTCTTTACACCCAAATAGAATCCAGCACTAATTGAAACCTTATTGAAATGATAATTCAAGTTTATAGGAGCCTCCACATAGTTAACCCTCAGTCTGTAAATAATAGAAGACTTTTCAGAAGTGTAAGTTCTCGCACCTTTTTGATTGAATTGTAATCCGAATGAGCTTGACCAGTTATCATTGATTTTATAATTTACATCTGCTCCTGCAATTGCTCCAAATTGAGCAAAACCATAGAATCCATCACCACTGATTTGGCTAGAAGTCACGCCACCTATAATTTCCAAATTAAACTGTTGACTTAAGCTAGAAAGTGGATGAATAAATGGAAGTATAGAAAGAAGAAGAAAATATTTTCGAATCATAGAGACAAGATAATTAAATTTTATTGATCTTTCATATACTTAAACCTTTCTGTCTTTTCCAACGCCAACTCCCATAAATAACTTAATAAATGAGACAACGATTAATAAAGCTAAAACATAATTCCATACTTCAGTTAAATCATAAATTAAACCCGCGATAAATGGTCCAGTTGCAGCAATTAAGTATCCAATAGATTGAACAATTCCTGAAAGTTCTGCAGCTGTTTCTGCATCTTTAGAACGTAAAACAATGAGCAACAAAGCCAGTCCAAAAGTTCCACCGAGCACCATTCCTATTAATCCTACCCAAAGTTCAACCAATCCTAATCCAGGAATCATTAAACCAATAAAAGCTATAATTTCTATAAGGATAAGTAAAACGATTACTAAACGTTGATCTTTTCGAGATCCTGCCCAAACTGGTATAAGAATAGCTCCAACAATTCCAGTGGCTTGAGACAATGAAAGCATCCATCCTGCATAGGTCGGGTCGAATCCTCGGTCGATAAGAATTTCAGGCAGCCAAGCAAGTATGACATAAAAAGCCATAGATTGAAATCCCATATATAATGCGAGTCTCCAAACCAAAATTGACCCGCTAAGTTTTTTCATGGCTGCTGCAAAGCTTCTTCTGGGTGGAGTTCGATTGATGCGTTTAACATTTGGAATCCAAATAATAAAAGCCAATACAGCAAAAACCGCCCAAATACTGAGGGAACCCCTCCAGCCTAAATTAAATTCATTTGCCAAAGGGAAACTGAGGCCTGCTGCAACTGCTGCGCCCAGAGACATTATTCCAGAATATAGACTTGTAACAATACCCGCTTTATGCGGAAAATTTCTTTTAATCAATGCCGGAATAAGTACGTTTCCAAAAGCAATAGCAATTCCCAATAAAACAGTTCCTAGATACAACGGAAAAACACCTTCCAAAGAACGCACTAGAATTCCAACTGTGAGTAAAGTCATAGCCCCTAAAAGAGTATTACCAATTCCAAATCGTTTAGTAAACAAAGGAGTAATTGTAGATACAACACCAAAAGCAATAAGAGGAAGCGTAGTTAATAATCCCAGTAATGTTTCAGAAAGTCCAAGATCCAGACGAATCATATCTATTAAAGGTCCAATACTTGAAAGTGCAGGCCGTAAATTTATTGCTACGAATAAAATCCCCACCAACAATAAAATGCGTGAGGCTTTATTTAATCCGTTTTCGTCTAGTTTTTCCATGATTTATATAAGACAACAAAAGTAGGGTTTTGTTTTTGAGGTAGTGTTGGAAATCATTGTTAATTATGCCTCAGTTAGACGATTTATTAATCTTCTGCACGTGTCCATAAAATCAGCACATTATAGATTCGTAGTTTTAAGTAGGTACGCGTAATTAAAGAAAAAAAAACGAAGAAAAAAACCTCAAAGTATTGATTCTCTTTATAATGTCGTATCTTTGCATCCAATTTTTAAATAAAAGTATGACCTTTAATGATTTAGGGCTGAGAAGCCAAGTGGTCAAAGCTGTTACAGACATGGGGTTTGAACAGCCAACGCCAATCCAGCTAGAAGCTATCCCACATCTACTCAAGTCTAAGAGTGATTTCGTAGGGTTAGCACAGACTGGAACAGGGAAAACTGCCGCTTTTGGTTTACCATTAGTGAACAGAATTACGGAAAGCCAAAAATATCCGAAAGGCTTAATTATTTGTCCAACGCGGGAGTTATGTTTGCAGATTGCAAAAGATGTAGAAAACTATTCTAAGTACGAGAAAAATGCAACTGTTGAAGCCGTTTACGGTGGGGCAGACATTCAACGTCAAATTAAAAACATCAGAAATGGAGTTGCTATTATTGTAGCTACACCTGGTCGTTTAGTAGATTTGATCAAACGTAAAGCGATACAGCTGAACGAAGTTGAAGTAGTAGTACTTGATGAGGCAGATGAGATGTTGAACATGGGATTCAAAGAAGATTTGGATTACATATTGAGCGCTACGCCAAACGAAAAAAGTACGTGGTTGTTTTCAGCTACAATGCCAGCAGAAGTTGCTAGGATTGGGAAAACATATATGACTGACCCATTAGAGGTGAGCATAGGAAACAAAAATGAAGGTAACGCCAACATTGACCACATTTACTTTTCAGTGAAAGAAAGAGATCGTTACGCTGCTTTAAAGCGTTTAATTGATTTTAATCCGAAGATATTTGGACTTGTTTTTTGCCGTACACGTAGAGAGACTCAGCAAGTAGCTGAAAAACT
>Ga0209075_1000871_pt1 | contig 29154 bp, 25 predicted proteins | sample Stecom2011_FD_187523 | JGI IMG/M metagenome (GOLD analysis project Ga0209075, IMG submission 187523) | Agricultural soil microbial communities from Utah to study Nitrogen management - Steer compost 2011 (SPAdes) (version 2) | ecosystem: Environmental > Terrestrial > Soil > Agricultural land...
TAGCGGGACTAACGAAAAATCTTTGCAAGACTGTGTCGGGAAAGTCTTCCACTTTTTTATAATAAAATGCAGGGTTACCGTCTTTATCGATCAGCAATGCCCGTACCCCTTCACGGAAGTCGCCGTGGAGAGCGCATTGCACTGACATGCTCCACTCCATGCGAAACGCATCAGCCAAAGACAAATACCGAACTCGGCGCTGTGCCTCCCAGACTAGCCAGGCGGTTTGCACTGCACCTTTGGCTAAGGTGGTGGCAGCCCGCTGCAACAGTGGCTCATCACCTTGGTAAGAGGTGATTTGTTGGTAGAGCTGGGGCAATGAGTCGGCATCACATAAGGTATTAATCTGCGCGAATTTTTCCTGTAAAAAACTTACCGGTAGCTGCGCATCTGTCATTTGATGCTGACGCAGTAACGCCGACACCGCCACTTCATCGCTGTGCTGCTGAGCCAGTAGCGCGGCCATTACTTCGGCTTTCGACTCGTGGCTGATAGCACGATCCGCCAAACCAACAAAGAGTGCGTCAGCGGCGTTGATATGTGTGCCAGTCAAACCAAGAAATAAACCCACCCGCCCAGGCATACGATTAAGAAACCAACTGCCGCCCACATCTGGGTGCAAGCCGATGGTGATTTCCGGCATGGCGATACGGCTTTTTTCTGTCACTACCCGGTGGGAACAAGCGGCCAATAAACCTAATCCACCGCCCATAACAATGCCGTGACCCCAGCAAATAATCGGCTTGCCAAAAGTATGCAGTAAATAATCAAGACGGTATTCGCGGCTAAAGAAATCCTCAGCGTATTGGTTGCGCTGGCCCTGCTCGGTGTCGACCATGCTTTCATACAGGCGCACAATATCGCCGCCAGCACAAAAAGCACGGTCACCTTCCGCATCAAGCCAAACAGCCGCGACCTTATCGTCTTGCTGCCAGCTAGACAGCTGCACAAAAAGCAGGTCAATCATTTCCAAAGAAAGCGAGTTAAGGCTTTTTGGCGCATTTAAGGTGGCGACACCAATAATTTCGCCACCCGCATTCTTCTCAGTGCGAAACAATACTGCTTGGGACATGACACTCTCCTTGCCTCTGCACGATTGCCGCGTTACTGCTGCAACAACCCTGAAGATAAAATTTTCCGCGCAACAATGAGGCGCATGATTTCATTGCTGCCTTCAAGAATTTGATGAACTCGCGTGTCGCGAACATAGCGCTCCAACGGGTATTCACGGATGTAACCGTAGCCACCATGCAGCTGCAGTGCCTCGTTGCAGATATTAAAACAAAGGTCGGTCGCCAAGCGTTTTGCCATAGCACAAACCATACTGCGATCATCATCGCGGCGGTCTAACTTCCACGCGGCCAAACGTACCATTTGCTGTGCCGCTATTAATTCGGTGGCCATGTCCGCTAAGCGAAACTGTACCGTTTGAAACTCTGCCAACGGCTGAGAGAACTGCTGTCGTTCTTGCACATAGCGCAACGATTGATCCAGCGCTGCCCGGGCGGTGCCCAAGGAACAGCTGGCAATATTAATCCGGCCGCCATCCAGCCCTGCCATAGCAATAGCAAAACCTTGGCCCTCTTCGCCGAGAAGGTAATGGCTCGGTACACGCACATTATCTAAGTTGATCTGCCGCGTTGGCTGCGACTTCCAACCCATCTTTTCCTCGTTGCGGCCATAGCTAATACCGGCTGCATCGGCAGGAATAAGAAAGCAGGAAATCCCTTTCGCGCCGGCGCCACCAGTACGTGCCATCAGCACCAATGCATCGGTGCTGCCGGCACCAGAAATAAATGCTTTAGTGCCACTGATTAGGTAGTCGTCACCATCACGCTTCGCCACTGTCTTTAATGACGCCGCGTCAGAACCTGCACCCGGCTCGGTCAAACAGTAAGAGGCCAGTTTGGCGCCGCTGGTTAAGGCGGCTGCCCACTCCTCACGTACCGCTGGACCACCGAAGTGACACAGCATCCACGTAGCCATATTGTGAATGGTGATATAGGCCGTGGTGGAGGTGCAGCCCTGCGCTAAGGTTTCAAAAACCAGCGCCGAATCCAAGCGCGACAAACCCATGCCGCCATATTCTTCGGCGCAGTACAGGCTCATAAAACCAAGCTCGCCGGCAGCACGTAACGTCGCCACCGGAAAGTGACTCTCGGCATCCCAATCCGCCGCGAACGGCGCCAGTTCTTTTTGCATAAACTGGCGCGCGGTATCGCAGTAGGCTTGTTGTTCTTCGCTGAGTGAAAAATCCATAGCTTCTGTCAACAACTCACTTCAATGAGATGGTCATATTGGTTTCAACAATCTCATCCTCGGGCCAGCGGGATGTGACCGTTTTAGTTTCTGTGTAGAAACGTACGCCCTGCTTACCATAGGCATGCAAGTCACCGTAGAACGATCCCTTCCAGCCGGTAAAAGAGAAGAACGGTAGCGGCACGGGAATGGAAATATTGATCCCCACCTGCCCCACTTCGACTTCTTGCTGATATTTGCGCGCCGCCGCACCACTTTTGGTAAAGATCGAGGTGCCATTACCGTAACGGTTGTTATTCACCAGCTGCAAGGCTTCATCCAAGCTGTCCACTTCGACACAGCACAGCACGGGGCCAAAAATTTCTTCTTGGTAGATGGTCATTTCTGGCGTCACACCACGGAATAAAGTCGGACCAACCCAGTTACCCTCAGGGTAGCCTGGCACGGTGCAATCGCTGCCATCGAGCAAGCACTCTGCTTCTTCTTTGCCTATGGCAATTAACTGCAGCACCCGTGCTTTCGCTTGTGAGCTAATCAAAGGACCGTAGTCCGCACTGGCATCACTATGATGGCCCGGCTTAACCTTGGCCAACTCATCGCGCAGCGACTCAATCATGTTGCTGGCGCTACCAACAAATACCGCCACACTAATGGCCATACAGCGCTGCCCAGCGGCACCGACACTGGCGCCGACCAGCTGGCTTACCACCTGCTGAGGATTGGCGTCGGGCATGATCACCATGTGGTTTTTGGCGCCAGCAAAGCACTGAGCGCGCTTCATATGGTCGGTGGCCGTGCGGTAGATATGCTGACCTACAGGTACCGAGCCAACAAAGGACACCGCTTTCACATCCGGATGGCTGATCAACTGATCGACCTGCTCTTTACGGCCATGCACGACCTGCAGAATATCTTTCGGCGCACCGGCCTCTAACAGCAGCTCTGCCAAGCGCACGGCTGTCATTGGATCCTGCTCAGAGGGCTTCAAAATAAAAGCATTACCGCAGGCCAGTGCCATCGGGAACATCCACAAAGGAATCATCGCCGGGAAGTTAAACGGGGTAATACCGACACACACACCCAATGGTTGAATCCATGAGTGGGTATCAACGCCGCGGGCAACGTTGCCAACGGTTTCACCCATCATCAATGAGGAAATGTTGGCGGCCTGCTCGGCCACTTCAATACCACGCCAAACATCACCCTTGGCATCGGCGATGGTCTTACCGGTTTCCTTGGCCACTATGGCGCCGAGCTCATCGTGATGCTCCTTAAGCAAATGCTGATAACGCAGCATCAGTCTGGCGCGCTCTGGCACCGGCACGTTTTGCCATAATGCAAAGGCTTCTTTAGCTGCGGCCACGGCGCTATCAATGTCCTCAGCCGTGGCGCAAGCCACTTCCCAAATGGTTTGGTTATTAGTCGGGTCGGTTACCGCCACAACGTCGTGACCAACATCGGTGCGCCAGGCGCCATTAATAAGGTGGGGGATACGAACAGTCATAACAGTGCTCCGCATAAAAGGCTGGACCCTTTGTACCATAGCCCAGCAGCAAGATAAGATAGCTGCAATTGCAGCGGATGGACTTTATTGCGTGAACCACTCTTCAGGGCTTGGATCAGGCCGTGGCCTAGATCATGGCACGGAGCGCACCTCAGACTGGCCCCTGAGGAACCGTGCTGAGCGCGTTCTCCTGCCGCAGCTAGCGCTGCAGGACATGGTTTTAAACCCACTCTCTCAGCACTGCTACCCACTCGCCTTTGGTTACTATCCGCAGGCCAGTGGGCACCAGATGACACGCCCGAACCCGCAGGACTATCTGGTTATTTATTGCGTCGATGGTTTAGCCACATTGGAATATGCTGATAGCCTCACGCAGGTCCAGCGTGGCGATCTGTTGTTATTGCCTGCGGCACAGGCACACCGCTATCAGGCTGATAGCCAGCATCCTTGGAGCCTCTATTGGATGCACCTGGATGGCACTGATGTGCCTGCCCTGTTTCAGCAACTGGACCCCAGTGCCAGTGGCCGTCTCCAGCTAGGGCTGCACGAACAACTGGTCAGCGATTTTTGGGCGCTACTGAGTGTTGTTGCTACCGGTTACCACAGTGCCAACCTGCTACATGCCAGCAGCCTGTGCCGGAGCATCCTTACCTATGCCGCACTATTGGGTAGCCGTGCGCAGCAAAATAACGATGGCTTCAACGTCGAAGCACTGCATCACTTTATGCAACAGAACCTTGAGCGTCGCCTTACCTTAAGCGATTTGAGTAGCGCGGCTGGAGAAACCTCACCGTGGCAGTTTATCCGTCGCTATCGCGCCGCCACCGGACAAACACCCATGCAGGCTTTTTTGCATCGAAAAATTACTCGGGCCTGCTATTTGCTGGAAGTCAGCGACCTACCGGTTGCCGAAGTAGCGCGGCAATTTGGCTTTGAAGATCCGTATTATTTTTCACGAGTTTTTCGAAAAATCACCGGCATTAGTCCTGCTCACTATCGCCAGCAAAGCACTAAAGGCTAGACACTCAGAGCTAAAAGCCGGGACTAAGAGCTAAGCACCACGCGATCACGCCCCTGTTCCTTGGCCTGGTAAAGCGCTGCGTCAGAGTATTCCAAGAGCATTTCTGTGCTGTTGTCCGCATGCGGCACGATCACTGCCACACCGACGCTGATGGTGATATGACTGACACCGTCCGGCATTGGTAGGGCCAGCCTACGCACAGCTTGAAGCACATGGCTGGCCACTTGCTCCGCTGCAGACAGATCGGTATTGCTCAGCACCAACAAGAACTCTTCACCACCATAGCGCACTGCCAAATCATCGGGGCGGCCCGCAAATTCACGCAGAGCTGCAGAAATCTGTCGCAGACACTCATCTCCAGCAAGGTGACCAAAGTAGTCGTTATAAAGCTTAAAGTGATCGACATCGATCATTAAAGCCGCCAGTGGCATTTTCTCCCGCCGTGCTCGACGCCAGAATCGTTCCAACTCTTCATCCATGTGCCGACGATTAGACAACCCCGTAAGCGAATCAGTGTGCGACAGCAATGCTAGCTGTTGTGCATGTTGCTCCGTGCGCTGATGCTCCAGTTTCAGTAGCTGTGCCTGCAGGTACCCGCGGCGATGGCCATGTTCAATCAAGTAACAGATCAGCATCCCCATCAAACTGCTGCCGGTGTAAGTGCGGTGGGCGACATCCCAGTCCACTGCGCCGCCCATTTGATGGGCAAGAATGATACCCAGTACACCACCAAGCCAACCCGCCAGCATGGCCGTGCGTAGATTCAAACCGACAATGCTATAAATAATCACCACCGCATACATAATCGCCGCATGGGTGAGCTGATTAGCCGTCTCATTATGGGTAAAACCAGTAATGCCAACCGACACGGCCACCGCCAACATACTGCCAGTGCCCGCATACAGTAGAAACCAACGGTTCAAAGCAGTAATTCGTGACAGCACACCGGCGGCGACAATAATCAGGCCTACCGAGCTATACCAAGTGGCCCAAGTAAAGCGCTCACTTTCCGGCATCAATGCATAGATGCCGGAGCTCAACAGCAGGTATAAAAAGAGAATAAAAAGGGAGCGATGACGAAAAGAACGGGCGGCATCATGCCGATAGTCCTGCTGATAGCGTTGCTCTAACTCACGCGGGAAAGACAGCCAAAGAAAACCGCGCTGCAACACTTGCTCAGTTGCTGCAATTTTCACGGTAAATCCACAGCCTGCGTCCTTCACCAGCTGCTGGTGCGGCCCTTTTTGACTCATTGCCCTCCTCCCTAGGCAAATGCACCCTAGTGCAATACAGCACTACGACTAAGAAAATATCAGTAGGTGCATATTTACAACATATGGCTAATATGTCCAAGCAATTCCTCTGTAAAGATAACTAGGACACCACCTCAGCGCCCACCCATGAAATAAAAACAAGTGGCGCACAGGACTCATTGATGACTTGGGGATGACCGTGAAAAAACAACAACAAGATTACGACAGCTTAATCCTGACCGAGCACCCGCCTTGGGCGCAGCAGTTTTGGAGTGCACTAGAACCGTTAAAAGAAAGTATTGCCGGCCACCCATTCTTCACTGAAATGGCCAGCGGCTCGCTCAAAGTAGACTGCTTTCGTCATGCGCTTCTCAATTTTTACCCACTGGTTGCCAACTTCCCTCACTACATGGGCCTGACGCTATCGCGCACCACCGACAGCCGCATAGCAGGTATGCTGGAAGCGCGGGATTGGCTCATTGGTAATATTCGTATCGAACAGCGCCATCTTTTTTGGTACCGCGACTGGGCCAAAGGTTTTGGCATCAGTGATGAACAGCTCGACAACGTTCGTCCTCCCGCTGCCATGAACGCAGTTAATCACTATCTGTGGAATATGAACCAGCGTGGCTCAGTAGCAGAGGCCATTGCCGCCACTAACTTGGCCATTGAGTGGGCTACCGGTGAGTGGAGCCAAAAGGTGGTGAGCGGTATGCGTGAGTACGCCAAAAATGGCGACGCAGTGATTGATCGCCGCACCATGGCGTGGTTGCGCGCCCACGCACATTATGACGACCATCACCCGCACGAAGCGATGGAGCTAATCAAGCGTTTGTGCCATGACGACAGCTCTCGAGAAGCAGCCCTGCTGGCAGCCAAAGAAGGAATGGAATTTTATCTGATGGCATTGGACCACTGTTTTTCTGCGTTTTATCCGCAACATCAAAGCTTCGCTGCGCAGCAAAAAATAGCAAAGTAAAAAGCCGAAGACATTCCCTGCTCGCTTGTTTAATGGCCCTGCCACAGTAACGTCAGTGCCAGCAATAAAGCAGGGAATGCTAACGCCAGCGATAGCACTCCCATCAATTGCAACCGACGAAAACGGCGCTCATTAGTTTCTGCTGCCAACTCTATTACCTGCAGTGCCTTTTGCATCTGATCCGCGAGCAACTTGACCGATTCAGCATTGCCGCCCGCCGCCTGTTGCAGCTCGCTAATTTGCTGCGCCATCAGCTCAATCGATTTATCCCCCTCACGCCGCTGGGTAAACGCAGGAATGGCGCTAGTAGCCACGCTGGCAACATAGGGCAGCATCATTTTTAAAGCAGGTAACCAGATCGCCATACTTACCTCGCTAAATACGTCAGGACAAAGATTTACGGTACTCGCCAGGGGCACAGCCTTCCCAGCGCCGGAAAGCATGATAGAAATTTGCCACGTCAGCAAAGCCAAGCTGCTCAGCAATCATGGCAAAAGAAAAAGACGGCTGGCTAAGCAGTTCACAGGCCCGTTGATGGCGCACTCGATCACGCAAATCAACGAAACGCACTTGCTCGTTAGTAAGACGTCGCTGCAAAGTCCGCGCCGTCATATTGAGACTTCCGGCAATGGCTTCGATGCCGGCGTTCGGCTGCCCCAGACGCTGCTGCAACAACTCCAGTACCTGTGCGGTTAAACCGCTGGCCCGTGACAATCGCGCCAACTGTTGCTCGGCCAAACGACGCAAGCGCTGGTGGTATTTGGGATACGCCGTAGCCAGCTCCACCTGCAACGCAGAGAGCTCCAGCTCCAGTTCGTTGCGTGAGTGCTCAAACGTCAAGGGCACCGCAAAAAACTGCTGGTACAAAGACAGATCAGTAGGCGCTGCATGGCGAAAGCGTATTGTCCGAATACCCAGCTCACCACCGGTGAGAGAGCGGCCGATGGCCACCATGGTCGCTACGACCAATTCGTTATGGGTACGGGTGCGAGTAAACTGCAAGCGTTCATCCGAACTCACCGCCAGCACGCAGTGCTGCTCGCTGGGTATTAGCTCAAACGTCAGGTACGGCACCAGCAAGTTTTTGAACTCAAGCAAGCAACGCAACGCCTCACCCAGGGTGTTGCTGGTGGCCATCAAGTTACCAAGCAGATCAAGATTGCCGTAGGCGCTGTCACGGCCCACGGTCAGCCCAAACCAAGGATCGTCTGCTTGAGCAAAAGCGCTGCTAAGCAGCACATCCAGCTGTTCTAGGCGGATGAAATGATCGCTGGAGCCCACTGTGTCAGCATCAATGCCGGCCTGTTCAAACAAGGTCTGCACGTTAAGCCGCCCTTTTAAAGCGATATCCAGCAGCCCCGGCAAAATAGATGCCGGTAATAGAATGTCATTCATCAACACTTTCCATCAGGATCTTCCCGTGTCGCTTTTCTGCCACCCACTAAATGGCATGAGATCAACATACGGTGAACTCGAGCACAGGTAAATGACACCACAGGACTGGCGAGCACCGCCGCTGACGGCTACCCTTGGGCGATCTTGAAAATGGAGCCTGCTTCAATGCTGAAACGTTACTACACGGACCTTGTTACTGAAGCACCAGTATCGGCACGCCAAGCCTATCGCTTCTTCTGCAATATTGACGACTGGGCTGATTGGTCCGCTGCTATTGATCGAGCGAAACTGTTTGGTGGCGAGTGGCGTCAAGGTGCATTTCTGATGTTTGCCCCCAAAATTGGCAAACTGCCGGCGCTACCCCTGGTGGTGCGCTTGTTAGATGTGCAACCGGATCGCAGCATCACTTGGGGGCTGCAGCTACCCGGGGGCAGCATCAAACACCGCTTCTCTTTTATCCCGCTGGATAACGACCACTGCCGCATCCACCACGAGGAATGGTCAGAAGGCATAGTCACCCTACTGGCTTGGCCTGCCGCGGGTTTGATTCGCCAATTCAATGATCGTTTCGCCCGCGAACTGGCGGCTATGTTCTAATCCTCAGGCAGAGCACTGCTCTGCCTTCTTTTTATTAGCTGCCTGCCTGCGGAGTTACTGATGTCTCATCGCCTATTTGCTCTTTACCAGCGCTGGGTCCTAGATCACCCAAAAACATGGATCCTGCTGCTGGTAATCATCAGTATTGCTAGTGCTTTTCAGGCCCGTCACTTTCGCTTAGATGCATCGGCAGACTCATTAGTACTAGAGCATGACGAGTCGTTAGAGTTTTATCGACAAGTCTCAAAGCGCTACGGCGGCAGCGACTTTTTGATTGTCACTTATAGCCCCAAAGAGCGCGCTTTATTTGACCCCGACACACTCAAACACCTAGACCAACTGCATCATGAGTTGTCCTCTATAGATCGCGTGCAAGCGGTCTACTCTATTCTTGATGTGCCGTTACTGTTTAGCCCGCCAACCAAGTTTTCTGAGCTCGCCAACAACTACCGCACATTACGTGACAGCGGTGTTGATCTTGCCCTGGCTGAACAAGAGTTCGTCAGTGAAAACCCCGCCTACCGCGACATGCTGGTGAGCCGTGATGGCCGCACTACCGCCTTATTGGTTAGTTTTACCCGTGATCAGCACTATTACGACCTGCTGTATCAGCGCAACGATTTAAGCGCTCTGGACCTGACTGGCGAGCTAGATCAGGCCGGGCAGCAACAGTTGCAACAGCTACGCCGCGAGTTCAGCGACTACAGCGCCGCTCAGCAAAAACGTACCGCAGATAATATCGCCACCTTCCGCGGCGTACTGGATGGCTACCGCGGTGAAGCTGATCTGTTCCTCGGTGGGGTGTCGATGATCACCACCGATATGGTGCAGTTTATTCGCAGTGATCTGGGCACCTTTGGTATCGGTGTGGTGCTGTTTATTTTGCTCAGCCTGCTGGTTATTTTCCGTAAGCCACGTTGGGCCCTGCTCTCGCTACTGTGCTGCGCGCTCGCCACACTCTGGCTCACCGGCTTACTTGGCCTGCTCGATTGGAAGGTCACGGTCATCAGCTCCAACTACGTCTCGTTGCTGTTAATTATTACCATGTCGATCACCATTCACTTGATCGTGCGCTTCCGTGAGTTTCAACAGCAAAACCCCGACGCCGAACCGCGTTGGTTAGTGCAGCAAACCACCATGCACATGATGCGCCCCTCGGTGTACATGATTCTCACCACCATGGTCGGCTTTGCCTCACTGGTGATCAGTGATATTCGTCCGGTCGTCGACTTTGGCTGGATGATGACCATTGGTATCGGCATGGCGCTGGTGATCAGTTATCTGCTAATGCCGACACTGCTGACCCTGCTACCTGCTGGGGAAGTGGATAACTCCCACGATTACACCCGCAGCATGACGCTGTGGCTGGCAGATATGACTGAGCGCTTTCGCCTGCCTTTGCTGGCGCTGACGCTGCTGTTGCTGGGCGTATCGGTGCTGGGTATTAAGCAGTTAACGGTAGAAAACCGCTTTATCGATTACTTCCAAGAAGACACCGAAATCCATCAAGGCATGCTATTAATCGACCAGAAGCTGGGTGGCACCACGCCACTGGATATTATTATTGATGCGCCCGTGCAACCTGATAATGCAGAAGCCGCAGCAGCGGACCCCTTTGATGATCCCTTCGCCGATCCCTTTACTGACGCATTTACAGACTCAGCCGCCGCGGATCCTTTTGCCGACCCTTTTGCTGATGAACCGAGCGACAGCACAACCCAGACAAGCTCGGCGGGACTCGATCTCAGCGAGGCCTACTGGTTTACCCCGCAGCGGCTAAAGCAGCTGACCGAGATTCAGCAATGGCTTTCTGACTTCCCAGAAACCGGCAAAGTGCTGTCCTTAGCCACCACCTATGAGACGGCAGAAAAGCTTAACGGCGGACCACTTAGCTATGTCCAGCTGATGCTGCTGGCGAGCTTTATTCCAGATGATCTACGCAACCAGCTGGTTAAACCCTATCTGTCGCCAGACGGTAATCAGCTGCGTATTTTTATCCGCGTTATCGATTCCGATCCGGCCCTGCAGCGTAATGAGTTAATTAATCGCATTCGTACTGGGCTGGTGGAAAACTTTGATCTAACCGAGGATCAGGTCACCCTGACTGGCGCGTTGGTGATGTACAACAACATGCTGCAAAGCCTGTTTAACTCGCAGATCAAAACCATTGGCTTAGTCTTTGCTGCCATTTTTATAATGCTGGTAGGGCTATTCCGTAAACCACTGTTGGCCGCCATTGCACTGATCCCAAGCCTGCTCAGTGCTGCAGCCGTACTCGGTCTGATGGGTTGGGCTGGCCTGCCACTGGATCTGATGACGATTACCATCGCCGCCATTACCGTTGGTATCGCCGTGGATGACTCGATCCATTACATCCATCGATTTGGTGAAGAACTACCCAAGGATCAAGATTACATCGCCACCATGAAGCGCACCCATGGCTCCATTGGCCGTGCCATGTACTACACCTCCATTACTATCATTGCTGGCTTCTCGATTTTGACGCTGTCCAACTTTGTGCCAACCGCTTACTTTGGTTTGCTCACTGGCTTTGCCATGTCGATGGCGCTGCTGTTCAACCTGACTGTGCTGCCGGCATTGATCGCAACGTTAAAGCCAACTCTGCCAAAGCATAGCTAACAACAAACAGGCAAGCTCTAACCAGTAGGGTGGCAGCAATCAGAACCGCCCTGCTGGTAGAGTCACAAGGTTTTGCGGACAAAAAAATGGCGCTGCTAAGAAGCAGCGCCATGAGGAAAAGTCTTACTAAAAACTATACTGGGACCTGAGGCCTAACCTTCACGGGATCTTGGTGAATTAATACATCCGCATCAGGGAAGTGCTCAAGAATGCGCCCCTCAATCGCATCGGCCAATTCATGGGCTTGCCGCAGCGTCAGGTTTTCATCCATATCCACATGCATTTGAATAAAGTAAGTGCGCCCAGACTGACGCGTACGCAGCTGATGAAAGCCCAGTGCCTGAGGATCGGCCGCAACAATATTTGCGATCACCTGACGCACTTCTGGCATCTCTCGGTCGAGCAGCAATTGCACCGACTGATAGCCCACTTGCCAGGCGGCCCACAACACATAAAAACCAATTAGCACACCGGTCAGACCATCAAGCCAGAACAGACCGTAGCTGGCCCCGAATAGCGCCAAAATAATACCGATGTTCATCGCTACATCAGACAAATAGTGCAACGAATCTGCTTCTATCGCGGTGGAGCCGGTGCGCTTGATAGTGTACTTCTGCAACAGCAGCAAACCGATAGTGATGACCGTGGAAAAAACCATCACGCCCATGGCCAGACTGGTCGCCGTGAGTGGCTGCGGGTTGAGCAAGTGGCCGACGGATTCATTTAGCAAATACACCGCTGAAATGACAATCAGTGCCGCCTGCCCTAGCCCCGCTAGTGCCTCAGCATTACCGTGGCCAAAACGATGCTCCGCATCTGCCGGTATTAGCGAATAACGGATCGCCAATAAATTCACCATCGATGCTGCCACGTCCATCAGCGAATCCACCAGCGAGGCCAGCACCGCCACGGAATCGGATAAGTACCACGCTATCACCTTAACCGTGATCAACAGCACCGCAGTGGCCACAGAAGCAGCAGCGGTAAGCAGCAATAAACGAGAATCGGTCATTTTAAGCATTAGCGTTTCGGCAACAAAGTTAGCGGATCCACTGGATTACCATCACGGCGGATCTCAAAGTGTAGCTGAGTACGAAAGGTTCCGCTGTCACCCATATTGGCAACCCGCTGACCGGCACTGACTTTCGTGCCTTCGCTCACCAATATAGTGTCGTTATGAGCATAGGCGCTAAGCCAACGCTCGTCATGCTTGATGATCAATAAGTTGCCGTAACCGGTCAGGCCACTACCGCGATACACCACCACACCCGCAGCAGCGGCGCGCACCGGGTCACCTTTATTGCCGGCTACAACAATGCCTTTCGCCGACACGGAGCCACTGACAAAACGATTAAGCAGGTTGCCGTCCGCCGGCCACTGCCAAGCGATCACACCCGCACTGGCGCTAGGTTGCCGTGTTGGTGCTGGGCTGGGCCGTGGCGCCGGTGTCGGCGTTGCTGTGGGTTTGCTCGGCGCAGGCTGGCGGCGAGTGGTTGTGCTAGGCGCTGGCGCAACTGAGCGCGGCGCTGTGCCATCAAGGCGAATTTGCTGACCAGGGTAAATGGTATAGGGCGGTGCCACTTTGTTAGCGGCGGCGAGCTGGCGAAAGTCCTTACCGTGACGCCACGCGATGGAGTAAAGCGTATCACCACGGCCGACCACATGCACCGCCGAGCTACCGCTTGGGCCGCTGGCATTGTAGCGATCAATCACCGGGGCATGACTGCTGTTACCACAGGCACTGAGCCACAGAAGTGGTAGCAACAATAACAATCTCAACAGACTCTCCTCCGCCACTGGGACTGATGTGACGACAGGCTCTGTCACTCAGTCGCTACGCTGATCAATGCGAAACAACATCACTACGACCAGCACACCGACAAAGAGTGCCAAAGCTGCCTGCGGCAACATCGCACTGCCCTGCACCAGTGCGTACTGACTTGGGCTCAACCATTGGTCACGAAAGCCCTCCTCAGCAGCCAATCGCCAGGGCCACAGCTTCACTAAGGAGCCGACCATAAAGCCACCGAGCAGCGCCATCAAGGGATCATGCCAACGGCGTAACAGCCAACGCAACACATGCACAAAAGACAGCAAACCAACGGCGCAGCCGAGCACAAATGCCAGTAAATTAGACCATTGCCCACCACGCACAGCATCCAATACCGGCTGGTACATCCCCAGCAACAGCAAAATAAAGCTGCCAGAAATGCCTGGTAGAATCATCGCGCAAATAGCCAGCGCACCGGAGAATAAAAACACTTGTGGGCTAAGGCTGATTTGCCCTAATCCTGGCAGCAAAGCGATAGTTGCCGCCGCGCCCAGACCACAGATAAAAGCCAGCGCCTCACGCCACTTCTTTTCCTGCAGTGAATACCAAATTGGCACCACACTAGCGGCAATTAAGCCGCAAAAAAACGCCCACACTGGCACTGGATAATTCTCCAACAACCAGCCCATCAGTCGAGCAAACAGGGCGATGCTAGAAAGAATGCCGGCAAACAACGTCAGCAAAAAAGCAAAGTTACCGGCCTGCCAAAAAGCGACAAATCCTTGCTGCCGCCAAACCAGTAAAAGGCGCGGATGCATGGCGGCCAGCGAACTAATCAGCTCGGTATAAATACCGGTAATCAACGCCAATGTGCCGCCGGACACCCCCGGCACGATGTCGGCAATACCCATCGCCACACCGCGGGCATAAATACTGAATAGATCCTTCACTTGAGAATGCCGCGCTGGAACGGGACAAAGCGCACCATATCCAACTCAGTGGTATGAAACTCATCACCTTGACGGTCCACCACGGTCAGACGCTGCTGCTCACGCTCGCCCACCGGCATGACTAAACGACCACCATCGGCGAGCTGATTAAGTAAGTCTTGGGGAATGTCCGGGCGGCCACAGGCTGCCAAGATGCCATCAAAAGGAGCTTCACTGCTCCAGCCATAGCCACCGTCTGCATGCTTGAACTGCACCTTGGCAAAACCCAATGCAGCAATCCGTTTGCGCGCCTGGTCTTGCAGCAAACGAATCCGCTCTACCGAATACACCTCACCACCAAAAGCGGCCAACACGGCAGTTTGATAACCACAGCCGGTACCAATCTCGAGGATTTTTTGGCGCGGTCCCTGCTCCATCAGCAGCTCGGTCATGCGCGCCACTACCCATGGCTGGGAAATGGTTTGTCCCTGACCAATAGGCAGTGCGGTGTCGTCGTAAGCTTGATGGGCCAAGGCTTCGTCAATAAAGAAATGACGCGGCGTGGAACGCATCACGTCGATCACTCTTACATCGGTAATGCCCGCTTCACGCAGGCGACTGACCAACCGTTCGCGGGTGCGTGCGGAGGTCATGCCAATACCATTGATATTCATTTCGCTGTCAGTCATTCGTCTTTTTTTCTTGTCCTTGTGGAGTCTGTTCTGTGGCGCGGCTTAAAACTCTCTAAGCCACGCGTCCATGGTGGTAAACGTATCATAGCGGGTCATGTCCGCGTGCAGCGGTGTCACCGATACATAACGGTTGGCGATGGCATGAAAATCCGTGCCCTCACCAGAGTCTGCGGGCTCACCCGCCACACCAATCCAAAAAGCACGGCGACCACGTGGATCGATGGTTGGCTGCACATCCGAGGCGCGCTGGCGATGGCCTAACCGAGTCAAACGATAGCCACGGATTTTTTCTAGCGGCAGGTTAGGAATATTGACGTTCAACACGGTGCGATCCGGCAGCGCCAAGGTATCTAGACGACTAAGCACTTGGAAAACAATTTCTGCCGCATCGGCCCAGTAGTCTGGCTGCCAACTGGTCACAGAAAACGCCACGGCGACATTCTTTAGAAAGCGCCCTTCCACCGCCGCCGCGAGGGTGCCGGAATAGAGGGCATCATCGCCGAGGTTGGCACCGGCGTTAATACCGCTAACGACACGCTCAGGATCTTCCGGCAACAGGCCATTAATAGCCAAGTGCACGCAATCTGTTGGCGTGCCATTGACGGCATAACGAATGTCATCAACCTGTTCCACGCGCAGCGGTTTATCCAAGGTCAACGCATTAGAAAAACCAGAGCGATTGCCATCCGGTGCCACCACAACAAATTCTGTCAACCGCGATACCGCACTCATCAGCGCTTTTAGTCCAGGCGCATGAATGCCATCGTCATTAGAGACCAGCCACATGTTCACTCCACTCTAAAAATGTACTCAGCACCGTGGTGGCAAAGGCACCAGACGGTAGCGAGAAAGACACTGTCAGCGATGTCTCATCAAGCTGCCAGTCCAAGTCCGTGACGACTAAGCGGGTGGCACGGCGCGCCGCTTCCACCCCTTCTCTGGCTAAGCCATCAATAAGCAGTTGATAGGGCGCCAGCACCCGCTGTTCTAACTCGGCGCAGGCTAAGGAGGGTGCCATACCGCCAGCGCCGGGCAAAGGCCCGGTGGGATGCACGTCAATAGCAGCTAGACGCTGCGCAGCTAGGGGCTCATCTTCCTCGCGAAACAGCCCACGGCTGTTTTCCGGCTGCAGGATGTCTCCTGCCAATAGCTGATTCCATAAGCCTAAGCGCTGCCGCTCGGCCAACACTTCATTAAATAATTTACTGCGCACAGCCGACAGCCAAAAACCACGCAGCGAAGATTTACGTGGTGCCTCACCTTCGCCGCTTAACCAAGCCGCACCACGATGGAAATTATTATCAGCATGGCCAAAGCGCTGTTCACCAAAATAATTCGGCACGCCGTCATGACGCATTTTCTCAAGATGAGCAGGCAACAGATCCCGCGCGCCGGTCAGGTCACGAATGACCAAGCGAAACGCATTGCTACGATGAGTGCCACGATTCAATTTACGTGAATGACGCTGTGTTTCTAACAACTCCACGCCGGCAGGGAGTGCGGATAAATCTGGATCTGCCTTACCCGGCAAATGCAAACTAAACCACTGCTCCGTGACTGCGTGACGATCTTTTAAACCACTGTAACCCACCGTTCGCACGGGTAGTCTGGCTAGCTTCGCTAACGCCAGCGCCAAGTCCATAGTGTTGACGCCGGTTTTACGCAAATGCAGCCACAGATGCTCACCGCCACCGCCGGGCGCAAAGCCCAGCTGCTCGCGCACTTGAAAGTCTTCTGGCTGCACGCGCAGACGACCACGACATAGCGGCTCAGCGATGGCGCTGCCCATAGCGCTACTCATACTTCGACAGCACCTTCATTGCGCAGTAGCAACACCACCGCGGTAACAGCAATGCCCTCGCCGCGACCGGTAAAGCCAAGCTTTTCTGTGGTCGACGCTTTGACCGATACCTGCGCCACGCTGGTATTGAGCAGCGCACTAATACGCTCACGGATCGCACTCACATGAGGTGCAATTTTGGGCTGCTGACAAATGATGGTGATGTCTGCATTACCGAGCTGGTAACCCTGCTCACTGATGCGCTGATACACCTGCTGCAGCAGCTCGGCAGAATCTGCACCGCGCCACTTCGAATCTGTGTCGGGAAAAAAATGACCGATATCGCCCAGTGCCAAGGCGCCAAGTAAGGCATCGGATAAAGCATGCAACGCCACATCGCCATCGGAGTGCGCCAGCAGTCCCTGATGATGAGCAATGCGCACACCGCCGAGCATGACATGATCGCCTTCAGTAAAGGCGTGCACATCAAAACCCTGACCAATACGTATTGCCACTAGTGCGCCTCCCGCTGTTGCTGCTGTAAATAAAAGGCGGCCAACGGCAGATCCGTAGAGAGAGTAATTTTAATATTATCCGTGTGACCCAACACCAGTTTGGGTTGCAGCCCAACGCGCTCCATAGCGGAGGCTTCATCAGTAATGTCTGCCTCTGCAGCTAAGGCGGATTGCAGCGCATCGTGCAAAGCCTTAAGAGGAAACAACTGTGGGGTCAGCGCGCGCCACAATTGCTGCCGGGGCACGGTAGCTAAAATGCGCTCATTAACAGCACGCTTTACTGTGTCGGTGATAGGCGCTGCTAAAATAGCCCCTTCAGGGCCGCACTCAGCAATCAGCTTTTCAATGTCTGTCAGGCGCACACAGGGACGGGCCATGTCATGCACCAACACCCAATCCTGTTCCGCCGCGCTTTCTTTTAAACTGGCTTTTAATGCAGCCAAACCGTTCAGCACTGACTGTGCCCGTGTCGCGCCACCCACCACGGAAAGAATCCGTTGGTCGTGGGCGATGTCCAGCTGCGGCCACCACAAATCGGCTTCGGCGGTGACCACGACAAACTGGCTCAAGGGCGCAAACGACAGCAAGCGCGACAGCGTCTGCTCTGCCACGGTGCTGCCGGCTAAGGTGAGATATTGTTTAGGGAGTGAGCCACCCATTCTCTCGCCACTGCCAGCGGCGGGAATCAGTGCATGGAGACGAGCGTCATTGGGCAGCGGCATTGGTGTCTCCGGTGTCTTCTATCATCAGGAAAAAAGTTTCTCCTACACGCACCATGCCAAGGTCACGCCGAGCAATTTCTTCTACTGCGTCCAGACCAGACTTAAGATCATCCACATCCGCCGACATCAGTCGATTACGTTCAAACAGCAGTTTGTTTTCAGATTGCTTCTGCGCGACGGTGTGTTTGAGCGCCGCCACATGACGCAGGCTACCCTCGTTGAGCCATAGCCGCGCCTGCAAGCCAAGCAGTGCCAGTACCAAAACGGCAAGGACTCCCTGTCTAGCGGGCGACATGGCCATAACACCCCTTCCGATCAGCCGTGGCTGACCTTACTTAAGCAAACGAAATTCCTTGCGACCGTGATAAGCGGCGCGGCCCAGCTCCTCTTCAATCCGAATCAGGCGGTTATATTTTGCCACTCGATCAGAACGGCACAGAGAGCCCGTTTTAATTTGCCCAGCAGACGTTGCCACTGCCAAATCAGCAATGGTGGTATCTGCGGTTTCACCGGAGCGATGAGAAATAACAGCGGTGTAGCCGGCATCCTTCGCCATCTTAATGGCGTCTAAGGTTTCCGACAGCGTGCCAATTTGGTTGAACTTAATCAGGATTGAGTTGGCGATACCTTCGTCGATACCACGCTGCAGAATTTTCGTGTTGGTAACGAACAGATCATCACCTACCAGCTGCACTTTTTTACCCAAACGGTCGGTCAGGATTTTCCAACCGGCCCAATCGTTTTCATGCATGCCGTCTTCAATAGAAATAATCGGATAACGGTCACACAAGTCGGCCAAGTAATCGACAAACTGCTCTGATGTCAGGCTGCGGCCTTCGCTCGCCAGCACATACTTGCCGTCACGATAAAACTCAGAGGCGGCACAATCCAACGCCAAGGTAATGTCTTCACCGAGCTTGTAGCCGGTCATGCTAATTGCTTCAACAATCGCTTCCAGCGCCGCTTCGTTAGACGGCAGGTCTGGGGCAAAACCACCCTCATCACCCACAGCCGTGTTTAGGCCACGCTTTTTCAACACGTCCTTCAATGCATGGAACACTTCTGCGCCACAACGAATGGCCTCAGCAATGGTCGGCGCGCCGACTGGCTGAATCATAAATTCTTGAATATCGACGTTGTTATCGGCGTGCTCACCACCGTTGATAATATTCATCATCGGTACCGGCAAGCTGTAGGCTTGATGATCATCCTGCAGGTCAGAAATGTATTCGTACAGTGGCTTGTTCTGCTCTACCGCGCCGGCTTTTGCCGCGGCCAAAGAAACGGCCAAAATAGCATTGGCGCCAAGACGTGATTTACTCTCAGTGCCATCTAACTCAATCATGGCATTATCGATCGCGCGCTGATCACAGCCGTCACGACCAAGTAGCAGGTCGCGAATATCCGAGTTGATATGACCCACTGCTGTCAGTACGCCTTTGCCTAAATAACGTTTTTTGTCACCGTCGCGCAGCTCTAGCGCTTCACGTGAACCGGTCGAGGCGCCGCTCGGTGCGCAGGCGCTGCCGAACGCACCGGAAGCTAAAGTAACGTCTGCTTCAATGGTCGGGTTGCCACGGGAATCAAGAATTTCACGGGCTTTAACATCAACGATTTTTGACATGGTAACTCTCCGTGCTCACTGCTTATTGGTTGTCAAAGGCCGGCAACGATTTAACCAACTGATCGATTGCCTGCATCTGCAAAAGGAAAGGCTCAAGACGGTCTAAACGCAACGCGCAAGGACCATCACACTTGGCATTATCTGGATCGGGATGGGCTTCCAAAAACAAACCGGCAAGGCCTTGGGATAAGCCGGCACGACCAAGGTCGGCCACTTGGCTGCGACGACCGTCGGCAGAGTCGGCTCTAGCACCAGGCATTTGCAATGCATGGGTCACATCAAAAAACAGTGGATAACCAAACTGCTTCATCACTCCAAAGCCAAGCATATCGACCACTAAGTTGTTGTAACCGAAGCTTGAGCCACGCTCACACAAAATCAGTTGGTCGTTACCGGCGTCTTCGCACTTGTGCAGGATATGACCCATTTCCTGCGGCGCGAGAAACTGCGGCTTTTTAATATTAATGATGCGTCCGGTTTTCGCCAGCGCCACCACCAAGTCCGTCTGCCGCGCAAGAAAAGCCGGCAGCTGCAGCACGTCGATCACTTCGGCGGCGGGCATTGCCTGCTCGGGCTCATGAATATCGGTCAGTAACGCGCAGCCAAAGGTGTCTTTGATTTCAGCAAAAATCTTCAGGCCTTCGTCCAGTCCTGGACCACGATAGGAGTTCAGTGAGGAACGGTTAGCCTTGTCGAAACTGGCTTTGAACACCCAAGGAATACCGAGCTTGGCCGTCACCGTAGCGTAATGCTCAGCCACCTGCATGGCCATATCACGGGATTCCAGCACGTTCATACCGCCGAACAAAACAAACGGCAGCTGGTTGCTGATATTGATATCGCCCAACGAAATTACTTTCTGCTTGGCCGCTTGCTTGGCCATGTTATTAGCCACGAGTATTCACCTTGTGCTGTAGCGCCGCGCTGACGTAGCAACGGAACAAGCCGTGGCCATCCCGAGGCGTGGAAGTAAACTCCGGGTGAAACTGGCAGGCCAAGAACCAAGGATGATCGGCCACCTCAACCACTTCCACCAAACCATCATGGGAGCGACCAGTAATTTGTAACCCTGCTGCTTCTAGCTGTGGCAGGTAGTTGTTGTTGACCTCATAGCGATGACGATGGCGCTCAGAAATTGTCGTGGCACCGTAACACTTGGCAGCCAACGAATCTTCAGTCAACAAACACTCTTGGCTACCAAGGCGCATGGTGCCGCCTAAGCGTGATTCTTCGCTGCGTTGCTCAACGCCGCCGCCTTCGGTAGTCCACTCCGTGATCAACCCTACCACTGGCTCTTTCGTGGCAGGACGCAGCTCGGTGGAATGGGCATCAGTGATGCCCGCCACATGGCGTGCGTATTCAATTACCGCCAACTGCATCCCCAAGCAAATCCCCAAGTAAGGAATCTTTTCTTCACGGGCATAACGAATAGCCGCAATTTTCCCTTCGGTGCCACGGTCGCCAAAACCACCGGGGACTAAAATTGCATTGAGGCTGGCAAGACGGCTAGGGCCATCGCGCTCGATTTCTTCCGAGTCGATGTATTCGATATTGACTTTGGTTTGAGTGGCGATGCCGCCATGGGTCAGCGCTTCATTCAAAGATTTATAGGCATCGACCAGATCGATATATTTACCCACCATACCGATGGTAACTTCGGCCTGTGGGTTAAGCTGAGACTGCACCACTCGATCCCACTCGCCCAGATCAGGCTGAGGACACTGCAAACCAAATTTTTCCAGCACGATGTCGTCCATCGACTGTTCGTGCAATACCCGCGGCATCTGGTAAATCGTTCTGCAATCGGGTGCAGAAAACACCGCCCGTGCTTCCACGTTAGTGAACAGAGCAATCTTTTCGCGGGCACCACGAGGGATTTCATTGTCCGCACGGCAGACCAACATGTCCGGCTGCAAACCAATAGAGCGCAGCTCTTTAACTGAATGCTGGGTCGGCTTGGTTTTAATTTCACCCGCCGAGGCAATAAACGGCACCAGCGTCAGGTGCACCAGCAACGAGCGGCTGGAGCCAAGCTGAATACGCATCTGTCGCACCGCTTCGAGGAAAGGCAACGACTCGATGTCACCGGCCGTACCACCGATTTCGATGATCGCCACATCCGCGTCCACCGACCCTTCAAAGATCTTCAGTTTGATCTCATCGGTGATGTGCGGGATCACTTGTACAGTGGCACCAAGGTATTCACCACGACGCTCTTTATCGAGCACGTCCTGATAAACACGGCCAGCACTAAAGCTATTTTTGCGCGTCAGGCGGCGACGGATAAAGCGCTCGTAGTGACCCAGATCAAGATCGGTCTCCGCGCCATCTTCGGTAACGAAAACTTCACCATGCTGATAAGGGCTCATCGTGCCCGGATCAACGTTGATGTAAGGATCCATCTTAATCAGCGTCACCGTCAGGCCACGGGCCTCCAGTAAGGACGCAAGAGATGCAGAGGTGATCCCTTTACCAAGGGATGAAACAACCCCGCCTGTGACAAAAATGAATCGTGTCATGCACACACCGGAAGCTAGAGAAGGACTGCACAACCTAAAAAATTCCGAAGAAACCCTGAAATATCAAGGAAAAATCAGTGGGTTGCGCGACAACAGGACGGGGGGAAATGCTAACAGAAGTGCCCTGCTGTCACAATGCAGAATCCTCAATCAGCAGGTGAAAAAAGGCCTCACCTGGGACTGGCAACCAGTTATCAGCGGTGCCAATTGCGGCCGCTGCGACCAGTTCATCACCACTAAAAAACAACGGCAGGCGCCGACGCCGCCAAGCTGGGATGCCGGCAGCACGCCATAACTCCGATACTTGCTGGTGTTGGTCACGCAACAGGATACGCTCACCGCCCAGCGCTGCCCGCACCGTTAACGGTCGGCCGTCGTCACGTATTGCTAGGCCGCCAGCACTAGCATCAGCACGGCGGATTAACACGCCATCCAGCTGTAACTCCGGCTGGCTCGCCGGGTGCCAGCTGGCCATTTGCTGCAGCGGCACACGGGCAGCAGCAGACAGCAACCACAGTCGTTGCCGATAACGCACGAATGCACCCTCCGGCCAAGCCACTTCAGGCTGTCGATCCGCCGCCGCCGCGAGCAGCTCAGTGTCAATGCGCGCCAGCGTCTGTGCTGATGGTGCACGTAGACCACGCTGACGTAGCCAGCCATATAGCAGGTTGCGCTGCCGTGGCGCTGACAACTCACTCCAGCGTGGCAGGGACAGACTCTGGAGGTCGCCATCACAGGCTTGTAGGTCGGTAGCGGCCAGCTCATCCAGCAGATCCGCCTGCTCAGCCAGCACTGCTGCAGAAGTACTGATACTTTGCTGTGCTTGCGGCCAGCGCTGGGCCAATAACGGCAGTATCTGATGACGAACAAAGTTGCGATCGTGGTGTAGCTGTTCGTTGGAAGGGTCTTCCACCCACTGCAACTGCCAGTCGGCAGCGAACTGCTCTAATTGCTGGCGCGAACAATCCAGTAAGGGCCGACAAATCTGCCGTCCTTGCTGATGCTTTTGCTGTGCCATCGCCGCTAAGCCGCGTACGCCAGCGGCGCGCAACAACATTAGTAACACCGTTTCGGCCTGATCCTGACGGTGATGCGCCAGTAGCAAGGCATCCTCAGGCCCTACGTGAGAAAACAAGGCCGCTCGCCGTGCCTGACGGGCACGGGCTTCTACATTGCCGCCGGCGGCCAAGTTGACGTGCTCGCTGGCAAAGGCCACGCCGCGCTGCTCGGCCTGCTGGCGGCAGTGCTCTAGCCACTGCTGGGCATCGGCATGAATACCATGATGAACATGCACCGCCAGCACGCGTTCGGCCAGCCCTGCGCGGCACAAGGCCTCGAGTAATACGGAAGAATCCAAGCCACCACTAAAGCCCAGCACCAAACGACACTGAGCATTAGCAAGAGGGGTAGCAAGTTGTGCGAGAAGATATGCGCGGAGATCGTCAGCCTTCATCAGTCTGCTCAATCCTATCGACCTAGCTCGGCAGGCGCTTTGTATGTCTTGCGCGGTGAATTACTCAGCACGGCCCTTGCTAGTGACATTGCTGTAGCCGGCCAATCGTTTGTAGCGCCGCGCCACCAACTCATCGATAGGCAGACGACTCAAACGCTCTAGCTGCAGCAACAAGCTTTGCCGCACCCGTTCAGCGATTTGATCATAGTCACCGTGAGCGCCACCGAGCGGTTCTGGCAGCACCTCATCAACAATACCCAGCTCATGCAGGCGCGCAGCAGTTAGACCCATGGCTTCAGCCGCTTCCGGGGCTTTGTCGGCACTGCGCCAAAGAATAGAGGCACACCCTTCTGGGGAGATTACTGAATAGGTTGAGTACTGCAGCATCTGCAGATGGTCGCAAACACCAATTGCCAAGGCGCCGCCGGAGCCACCCTCGCCCACCACGGTGGCGATGATCGGCACGCGCAGCTTTGACATCACCATCAGGTTGCGAGCAATCGCCTCGCTCTGGCCACGCTCTTCGGCATCAATACCAGGAAAGGCGCCAGGGGTATCAATAAAGGTCAAGATAGGCAGGCGAAAACGCTCGGCCGTTTCCATCAGGCGCAGGGCCTTGCGGTAGCCTTCTGGGCGCGGCATACCAAAGTTGCGGCGCACCTTTTCTTTCACAGAACGGCCTTTCTGGTGACCAATGATCATCACCGGCTGGCCACCAAGACGACCAATACCACCGATTAAAGCAGGGTCGTCGGCAAAGGCGCGATCACCATGCAGCTCATCAAAATCAGTGAAGACGCGACGCAGGTAATCCAGTGTGTAAGGGCGACGGGGATGGCGCGATAGCTGTGAGATTTGCCAAGGAGTCAGGTTCTTAAAGATCGACTCGGTCAAACCAATGCTTTTGTCCTGCAGACGGCGAATTTCGTCGGAGATATTGACTTCACTGCCATTGCCGACCAGCCGCAGCTCCTCGATCTTCGCTTCCAGCTCTGCAATGGGTTGCTCAAATTCGAGGAAGTTCGGGTTCATTTTCCTGTTAATTCCACTCGATGATTAGAAAGTCGGCCAAGTGTAGCGAGGCGATGGCAGATCGTCACCCTTAGCCATCGCTGGGTGTGACGCAATTACATTGCAAGCTGTAACTTGGCACTGGCGAACTACAAGCGCCCAGCAAGGCAGAACCCATACAGTGCGGCTTGCCCACGAGCTTTTGTCTCAGTATTGCAAGATCACCGCCTGATTACCGAAACGGCTGCGTAGGTCGTCCAGCAAGGCTTCCTCCGGCGCCACCTGCCACTCTTCACCAAGCTCCATCTTGCCGCTGCCGAGTGGATGAGCCAGTTGCAACACGATCGGACAATGGCCGCCGCGATAGGGACTGAGCAGCTGACGCAGCTGTGTCGGCAGTTCATCATTGACTGGCACCTGCACCAACAAACGGCGCGCAAACTGCTCACGGGCACGGCGAATATCCATAATCTCCGTGGCCGACACCGAGATCACCATCTCGCCATCTCCCTGTGGCCTGCGGCGCACACTGCCGCGAATAATCAGCACCACATCCTGCTGCAGCAGCTCGCCGTACTGGCGATAGGCTTCACCAAACACAGATACTTCAATGCGACCGGTTTTATCATCCAACGTGATAAAGGCGAGACGCTCACCGCTTTGCTTGCTCTTCGTTTGTCGCAGCTGCACCACTTGGCCAGCAATCAAAGCCACCTCACCTTTGCTGGTGGGTTGCAGCGCGTTAATACGACTGCTGACCATGTGTTGCAGCTCGCTTTCGTATTGGTCGATCGGATGGCCGGTCAGGAACAGACCAAGGGTGTCCTTCTCGCCCTGTAGGCGCACATCATCACGCCACAGCCGCGCCTGCTGCCAAGCCACTTCGGTGACCGTGCCGCTTTCCACGCCTCCGCCAAAGAGATCGCCCATGCCTGCTTCGCTATTACGGGCATCCTGCTCAGCGGCCTGTACGGCGTCGCTCAATGTGGCCATCAAGATAGAGCGATCATCGACCGCGCCGTTGGGTCCAAGCTGATCAAGGGCGCCGGCTTTTACCAATGCCTCCAGCGAGCGACGGTTGGCTTTGCGTAAATCGATACGACGGCAAAAATCAAACAGATCACTAAAAGAGCCGCCGTCATCGCGCGCGGTGACGATGGCCTCAATGGGTCCCTCGCCCAAACCTTTGATCGAGCCCAAACCGTAAACAATGTGGCCTTGTTCATTTGCAGTAAAACGAAAGCCACAGCTATTTACATCCGGTGGCAACACCTTCAGGCCCATGTGCCGACACTCATCGACAAAGGTCACCACCTTGTCGGTGTTATGCATATCCGCAGAGATCACTGCAGCCATAAACTCGGCTGGATAGTGGGCTTTTAACCAAGCCGTTTGATAAGCCACCAAGGCATAGGCGGCAGAGTGCGACTTGTTAAAACCGTAACCGGCAAACTTTTCTACCAGATCAAAAATTCTACCCGCCAGTGACGGCTCAATACCCTGATTCTTTGCGCCCTCTTCAAAGCTGGCGCGCTGCTTTTGCATTTCTTCAACGTTTTTCTTACCCATAGCACGGCGTAATAAGTCCGCCCCACCAAGGCTATAACCGGCCAACACCTGGGCGATCTGCATCACCTGTTCCTGATACAAAATCACCCCATAGGTGGGCTGCAAAATAGGTTCAAGCGAAGCGTGCTGGTTATCCACGTCTGGGTAGGCGAGCTGCTCGCGACCATGCTTACGATTGATAAAGTTATCAACCATGCCCGACTCCAGCGGACCCGGTCGATACAATGCCACCAGCGCAATAATATCTTCGAACACGTCAGGCTTGAGCTTACGGATCAGCCCTTTCATACCTTCCGATTCAAGCTGGAATACCGCGGTGGTCTCTCCTTGCTTGAGCAGGTCGAACACTTTTTTATCCACCAGTGGAATGCTGGTGATATCTATCGGCGCTTTGCCTTCTGGCACGATGCGCTGGTTAATCGCCTTCACAGCCCAGTCGATAATGGTCAGTGTTTTTAGACCAAGGAAGTCAAACTTAACCAAACCGGCGGCTTCGACGTCATCCTTGTCGTATTGGGTTACCAAGCCTTCGCCGGTTTCATCGCAATACAGCGGGGCAAAGTCGGTCAACTTGCCCGGAGCAATAACCACACCGCCGGCGTGCTTACCGACGTTACGGGTCAGGCCTTCCAGCTTCAGTGCCATCTCCCAAATTTCGCGCACCGCATCGCCGTCACTGCTAGTGCCGCCAAGAAGCTCGCGCAGGGCTTCCTCTTCTTCCAGCGCTTTGGTCAGCGTCATCCCTGGTGTGCCAGGAATCATTTTCGATAAACGGTCCGCCAAGCCATAGGGTTTACCTTGCACCCGAGCAACGTCGCGCACTACCGCCTTGGCCGCCATCGAACCAAAGGTAATGATCTGACCGACCGCTTCATGGCCATACTTATCGGCCACGTAACGAATCACGCTGTCGCGCTTGTCCATGCAAAAGTCGACGTCAAAGTCAGGCATGGACACCCGCTCTGGATTAAGAAAGCGCTCGAACAGCAAGTCGTACTCGATCGGATCCAGATCGGTAATTTCGAGCACATAGGCCACCAGCGAGCCGGCACCGGAACCACGCCCTGGCCCCACCGGCACATCGTTGGCTTTTGCCCAACGAATAAAGTCGGAAACAATCAAGAAGTAACCAGGAAAACCCATCTGATTAATAACATTAAGCTCGAACAGTAAGCGCTCGGTATATTCTTGTCGGTGGCTGGCAATGGTGGCTTCATCTTTAAATAGCTGCTGCAGCCTTTTTTCTAATCCAGTGAGAGATTCCTGCTCAATAAACTGATCAATAGTTTGCCCGTCAGGCAAGGGGAAATCTGGTAGGAAGTTTTCTCCTAGGGTGACTTTTAATGTACAGCGCTGGGCAATCTCAACACTGTTAGCTAAGGCTTCTGGTAGGTCGCTAAAGAGCGCCGCCATTTCTTCTGCGCTTTTTAAATATTGCTGATCGCTGTAACGCCGTGGTCGGCGTGGGTCATCCAGAGCAGCGCCGTCATGAATACAAACCCGCGCCTCGTGCGCATCAAAATCACTTTGATGGAGAAAGCGCACGTCGTTGGTTGCCACCAATGGCAGCTCTAATTTATTCGCTAAGGCAACGCTGGCATGCAAACAGTTTTCATCACCGGGACGAGAGGTACGCTGCACCTCCAGATAAAAGCTCTGTGCAAACCACTGGCTAAACTGCTGCGCCAGCTGCTGCGCTTCCACTTGTTTGTCCGCCAACAATAACTGCCCCAACTCGCCGTGGCGGGCTGCAGAGAGCATGATCAAGCCATCGCTGAGCTCGGCCAGCCACTCTCTTTTTATCAGTGCTTTGCCGGCCTGCTGGTTGTGCTGCCAGGCACGGGAAATGAGCAGCACCAAATTCTTGTAGCCCTGCTCATTACGCACCAATACAGAGACCGGCGCTGGCTCAGCGATAAAGAGGCTCTCTAGCCACAGATCAGCGCCGATGATCGGTTTAATGCCGGCGCGTTCTGCCTCTTTATAAAATTTGATTAAGCCAAACAAATTAGAGTTATCAGTGACCGCCACCGCTGGCATGTTCAGCTCAGCACAGCGCTTGGTCAGCGCTTTCACACGCACCACCCCGTCCACCAGCGAGTAATCGGTGTGCAGGCGTAGGTGTACGAAAGCGGGTTGGCTCATGCCGGCTCCAGCAGGTTAAAAGGTGTGTCAGTGCTCAGGTTAAGCCGAGACTACGGGCCACCGGAGCAAATGAGCGGCGGTGCTCGGCCAGTGGGCCAAGACGCTGCAAAGCAGCTAAATGCTGCACGGTAGGATAGCCCTTATGGCGATCAAAACCGTAATCTGGGTATTGTTGGTGCAGTAACTGCATTTCTTCATCACGGGCGACTTTGGCCAAAATGGACGCCGCGCTAATAGCGGGAATACGCTGATCCCCTTTCACCACGGCCTCAGCCGGACAGCCAAAATCCGTGACTTTATTACCATCCACCAACACCGCATCTGGCGGCAGCGGCAATCCTGCCACGGCTCGCCGCATGGCCAGCATGGTCGCCTGAAAAATATTGAGCTGGTCGATTTCCGCCGCCTCGGCACGGCCTAAGCTCCACGCTAAGGCATGTTCATGGATCAGCGGCACCAGTGCCTGTCGGCGCTTCTCCGAGATCACCTTGCTATCGGCGAGACCGACAATCGGCCGCGTGGGGTCGAGAATCACGGCCGCGGTCACTACCGCGCCAATCAGCGGGCCACGGCCCACTTCATCCACGCCAGCAATAAGCAGTCCTGAACGCCAACGAAAGGCACGAGGCAAAAAAGGCTCGAGTAGCGGGTATTCAGCAAAGGGATGGCTCATGCCTGCTCCAGCAGTGCTGCGACTGCGGCTCCCGCACGCTCGTTGGCATTACGGCTAAGCTGCGTATGAATGGCATCAAAGCGCTCTACCAGCGCGGCAGCCC
>Ga0209075_1000872_pt1 | contig 29150 bp, 15 predicted proteins | sample Stecom2011_FD_187523 | JGI IMG/M metagenome (GOLD analysis project Ga0209075, IMG submission 187523) | Agricultural soil microbial communities from Utah to study Nitrogen management - Steer compost 2011 (SPAdes) (version 2) | ecosystem: Environmental > Terrestrial > Soil > Agricultural land...
CCAACAGGAACATATTTCTATGTTATGAAGTATAAAGGAAGCGAAGTAAAATCAGCTTGGTTATATATTAATAGAGAAAAGTAAACTAACACAACCAAAATTTTATAATGAAAAAAATATATATCATTCTCGTATTCTTGTTTGCATTTGCATTGCAAATGCAGGCACAACAAGACCCTCAATACACACAGTATATGTATAACATGAACGTTGTAAACCCAGCTTATGCTGGGTCTTACGACGGTGTGGCTATAGGTGTTTTATACAGAAGCCAATGGGTAGGTTTAGAAGGATCGCCAAATACAGGTACATTTAACGTAAGTACACCTTTAGGTAAAAGAGTAGGTGGAGGCCTATCTTTTATCTCCGATGAAATTGGCCCTGTAAAAGAAAACAATGTTTATGCCGACTTTTCTTATACGTTGCCATTAGGGGGAGAACACAGGTTAGCCTTCGGTCTTAAAGCAGGAGCTACATTCCATGATATTGGACTTACAGGTTTAGATGCTATAGATTCGAATGATGCTTTATTACAAAGTGACGTTAATGAAGTTACACCAAATATTGGAGCAGGGGTTTATCTATACCAACCTAACAAATACTATGTATCTGTATCTATGCCAAACATGTTAAACTCAGTTCACTTAGATGCTAATGGTTATAAGATTGGATCAGAAACACAACATTTATTTGCAGGAGCAGGTTATGTGTTTACACTTTCTGATAATTTTAAATTGAAACCACATACTATGTTTAAAATGGCATTTGATGCGCCTATTAGTTTCGATGTGAATGCCAATGTTTTTATGTACGATATTGTTGAACTAGGTATTGGTTATCGTTTAGAAGATTCTTTTACAGCTATGGTTAATTTCTTAATTACACCAAATTTAAGAATTGGATATGCATACGATAATGTGGTGTCTGACTTAGACATAGTGACATCATCTTCACATGAGGTTTTTATTAATTTCGAAATCCCATTACTGAAGAAAGTATCACGTTCACCTCGTTATTTCTAATTACTTAAGCTAAACATTATGAAAAATTTAAAAATATTTTTTACACTTATATTGATGAGTAGTTTAAGTATAACTGCTCAAAACAAACAAACAAGAGATGCCGACAAGCATTTTAGTAAATTTGAATTTATTGAAGCCATTGCAGCCTACAACAAATTGGTGGAGAATGGAAATGGAGACGCGTATGTGTATGGTCAATTAGCAGAAGCTAATTACAACATATTTAGTACTACTGAAGCAGAACGATGGTATGCAAAAGCCCTGGAGGTTGATCAAAACAATCCAGAAATGATGTTTAAATACTCTCAAATGCTTAAAGCTAATGGCAAGTATACAGAATCTAACAAATGGATGAAGAAATTTGCTGAGGCAAAGCCTAAAGACGAAAGAGCTATCGCTTTTAAAGCGAACCCTGACTATATTCCTGGGATTTTAAGTGGTGATAAATTATATGATATTTCACCTTTAGAATTTAACTCCGAATTTACTGATTTTGGAGGAACTGTTAAAGATGGAAATCTATATTTCTCTTCAGCTAGAAATAATGCTAGAAGAAACTACGGATGGAACGACGAGCCTTTCTTAGATATTTACAGAGTAGCTATTGGAGGTGATACGGCTGGAATTGAAGCTGAATTAGTAAATGGTGTTAACTCAAAATACCACGAAGGATTAGTGACTTTTAGTCCAGATGGAAACACGATGTATTTCTCTAGAGAAAGCTTTTCTGAAGGTGATTTCGAGAAAAACAAAGAAACTAAAACTAAGAAAAGTGTGTTGTATTTATTCAGTGCTACCAAGGATGGTGATAAATGGGTAAATGTTCAACCACTACCTTTAAACAATAAAGAGTATTCAGTTAAAAATCCATCTTTAAGTAAGGATGGAAAAACATTGTACTTCGCTTCTGATATGCCTGGAGGTTTTGGTCTATTCGATATCTATAAAGTAGCTATTGATGATAATGGAAATTTAGGGCAGCCTGAAAATTTAGGAGCTAAAATCAATACTGAAGGACAAGAAATGTTCCCTTTTATCAGCGATAAAAATGTGCTTTATTTCTCCTCAAACGGACATTTAGGATTAGGTGGTTTAGATGTATTTCATACCACAGCATCTGGTGATGTTGTAAACGCAGGAGTTCCTGTTAACAGTAATTCAGATGACTTAGCATTTACAATTAACGAAGAAACAGGAGAAGGATTTGTTTCATCTAATCGCCCTGGAGGAAAAGGAGGAGATGATATCTATGCTTTAAAGCGCGTTGTTCCATGTCTTGTAAACGTTATTACAACAGTGGTGGATAAACAAACAAACAATCCTTTACCAGGTGTAGCTGTTACAATTAAAGATGCTAACGACCGTGTGGTCTCAACTCAAACAACTGATAGTAATGGAAAAGTGGAATACACGGTTTCTTGCGATAAGTCATTAGAGATTTCAGGAACGGTGAAAGATTATTTATCTAACTACGTAACTTTCTCAGGAAGTAAAGAAAAAGAGGCCTTAGTGCAACTTAATTTAGATCCAATTGAGGTAATTGTTGTAAAAGACAAGGTGGTTCTTAATCCAATTATGTTCGATTTTGATAAAGCTAATATTACTGCACAAGGCGCATTTGAATTGGATAAGTTAGTAGCAATTATGCAAAAGTATCCAGATATGGTTATTGTTGCAGAATCGCATACAGATAGTAGAGGTTCGGCTAAATATAACGAAAGACTATCTGATAGACGTGCTAAATCAACCGTTCAATACGTAATTTCTAAAGGAATTGAGGCTAATAGAATTTCTGGAATAGGAAAAGGAGAAAGCGATCCTAAAGTGAATTGTGGCGCTAACTGTACTGAAGAAGAACATCAATTAAATAGACGTTCAGAATTTAATATTATTAGTGGCGGACCAGCCCAAAAGTAGAAAACACTTAAAAAGTAGACATAAAAAAAGCCTTGCTAAATTAATAGCAAGGCTTTTTTATTATTTAATTTGATTACCATCTTGGTCAAAAAAATGATATTCTAAGTATGTGTAAGCATCTCTTGGTAAAACTTTAACCCATTTCTTATGTTCAAAAAACCATTTTGAACGAATCGATGGAAAGCCTTTTGTTAAGAAGGCTGCTATAAAAGGATGTGTGTTTAAAGTAACCTTTTTATAGTCTTTTTTTAATAATTGCTCCAAATCTTGATTGATCTTCTGTATTAATACAATGGGTGCTTCAACCTCTTCGCCATTAGTACCATTTGGGTTATCCTCTCTGGTTTTTATGTTCATTTCTGGGCGAACTCGCTGTCTCGTAATTTGTATTAATCCAAATTTACTTGGAGGTAATATTTTGTGTTTTGCTCTATCATGTTTCATTTCTTCTCGTAAATGATTGAAGAGCAATTTTCTGTTTTCAGCTTTAGTCATATCAATAAAGTCAACCACTATAATCCCACCCATATCTCGAAGGCTTAACTGTCTAGCAATTTCTGTTGCAGCAATTAAATTTACTTCTAAGGCAGTGTCTTCTTGGTTGTTTTCTTTATTAGATCTATTACCACTATTTACGTCAATTACATGTAAGGCCTCTGTATGTTCAATAATGACATAAGCTCCTTTTGCCATTGAAACAGTTTTTCCAAAAGACGTTTTTATTTGTCTTTCAATTCCAAACTTTTCAAAAATTGGGATATTAGATTGATATAACTTAACTATTGATTCCTTTTTGGGTGCAATTTCCTGCACATAATCTTTAATTTGAATGTAAAGCTCTTCATCATCAACATGGATACTTGTAAAGGAGTCGTTAAAGATATCGCGCAAAATTGACGACGCTTTATTCATTTCTCCTAATACTTTACTTGGATGATGGGCTTTATGTAGCTTATTACACATTGCGGTCCAGCGACCTAACAAATTTTGTAAATCTTTATCTAGTTCGGCTACTTTTTTGCCTTCAGCTACAGTACGTACAATGATACCGAACCCTTGTGGAGTAATACTCTTTACAAGGCGTTTTAATCGATCTTTTTCTTCTTTGCTCTCTATCTTTTGTGAAATAGAAATTCGGTCGGAAAAAGGCACTAAAACGATATATCTACCAGCAATAGAAAGCTCTGAGCTTATTCTAGGACCTTTAGTAGAAATTGGTTCTTTAGCAATTTGTACGAGTATAGACTGATTTGATTTTAAGACGTCATTAATTTTGCCGTCTTTATCAATGTCTTTTTCAAATGGGAATTTGCTAAGAGTAAAATCTCTTAGTTTACCTGTGCTTACACTTTTGGTGAACTTTAAAAGGGAAGGGAGTTTTGGACCTAAATCATGATAATGTAAAAAGGCGTCCTTTTCGTAGCCCACATTTACAAAAGCAGCATTTAAGCCTGGAACAGATTTTCTTACTTTGGCTATAAACACATCGCCAACAGAAAAGTTGTTGCTTCCTTCATCCTTATGTAATTCAATTAGTTTTCCATCTTTTAATAAGGCAAAATCAACATGTTCTGAACCAGATCGAATAATCAATTCTTTATCCATTTTGTTAATTTTTATCCATACGCTCCAGTTAAGAGTTAAAAGTTAAAAGTTAAAAGTTGAAATTTCAAAAAACAACAACTAATTCCTAATAACTAAAAACTACCAACTAAATTATACAGATGGATGATACAATATTTTATATCTAGTTATATAAATACAATTAGATATCGCGTTATAAATTACTTATGAGACGATCTCGATTTGTAATTTATAACGCGTCACAGGATTTAATAAATCCGTGGAGTTTATAGAAAAAGACAAGTTATGCCAATCTAATAAACTCATTTCAAAGAACGTTTTTTCTGTAAAACCAAAAAAGTAGTTAACTAACTACTTTTTTTGATTTATTTCTTCTTTTTGTGGCGGTTAGCGCGTCTTCTTTTCTTACGTTTATGCGTTGAAACCTTGTGTCTTTTTCTTTTTTTTCCACTTGGCATAAGTAATGCTTTTTAAAAATTAATATTATAGGTCTTATTTAACCTCTACGTTTGTTTTTACTCCTTCTACAAATACTTTTGCAGGTTTAAATGCTGGGATGTTGTGTGCTGGAATTTTAATCGTCGTGTTTTTTGAGATATTTCTTCCAGTTTTTTCAGCTCTAGTTTTAACTATAAAACTACCAAAACCTCTTAAATACACATTGTCTCCACTTTCTAAAGAAGTTTTTACTTCTTCCATAAATGTTTCAACAGTTGCCTGAACATCACCTTTTTCGATTCCTAATTTTTCAGAAATTTTCGCTACTAAATCAGCTTTAGTCATTTTTAATCTATTTAAGTTACTATTAATTATTTAAAGGGATGCAAATATAGGAATTAAAAATTCAATATTTCAAACCTAATTCATTTAAATTTAATGTTATAAACCTTTATTTTTGCTCACAAGATACATATTTAATGACTATAACAAAAATTTTAACATATTGGTACTCAAATAATAAGCGTGACTTTCCATGGAGGAACACGACCAACCCATATCACATATGGTTATCTGAAATAATTTTGCAACAAACACAAATTAAGCAAGGTTTGCCTTATTATGAGGCTTTTGTATCCAATTATCCAACCATATTTCACTTAGCAGATGCCAAGGAAAGTGAAGTTTTAAAATTATGGCAAGGCTTGGGCTATTATTCTAGAGCCAGAAATCTACATGCCACAGCTAAATATATTGTTACCGAGTTAAATGGTGTCTTTCCAAACAACTATAAAGAACTTTTAAAATTAAAAGGAGTAGGAGATTATACAGCAAGCGCCATTGCTTCTATCTGCTTTAATGAAAATACGGCAGTTCTAGATGGAAATGTGTATCGATTTCTAGCTAGATATTATGGAGTTGAAACTCCTATAAATACAACAGCGGGATTTAAAACATTTAAAACTTTAGCTCAAGAAATTTTAGACCCTAAAAATCCTGCCGAACATAACCAAGCCATTATGGATTTTGGATCGATGCAATGTTCGCCTTCAAGTCCAGATTGTATAAGCTGCCCTTTTAGTAGTGCTTGTGTGGCCTTTAAAGAGGGAATAATAACTAAGCTACCCGTAAAATTAAAAGCTAAAAAACCTGCCAAGAAGTATTTTAATTTCTTGGTTTTTTTATCAGATACGGGAGAAACAATACTTGAAAAACGGCAGGGAAATGGTATTTGGGAAAATTTATATCAATTTCCTCTTCTAGAAACGAATAAAAAACAGACTGAAAATAGTTTTCAAATGGAGTTAGAGGGGTACTCTTTATTAGATGATGTAAATTATAAGCTATCCTTGTATAACGAAAGTGATATTATCCATAAGTTGTCGCATCAACATTTACATACTAAATTCTGGTTAGTAACGGTTAATCAGCTGCCAAAGCCAGGAATCCCTATAGAAAAGATTAGAGATTTTGCCGTTCCAGTTTTAATTGAGAACTTTATAGAATCTTTCAATTTTTAATACTTTACGAATGCAACTCATAATTTTTTATTAAATTTAAAGAAATGAAAAGCAATTACGTAATTTTGCTAATTATAAACTTATAAAAATAGTATGTCTGGAACATTAAATAAAGTGATGTTAATTGGTCACTTAGGAGATGAGGTAAAAATGCATTATTTCGATGGTGGAAATTGTATTGGGCGTTTTCCTTTGGCAACAAACGAAACATACGTCAACAAACAAACCAATGAACGTATTAGCAATACTGAATGGCATAATATAGTAGTAAGGAATAAAGCTGCTGAAATTTGTGAAAAATACTTATCTAAAGGTGATAAGGTTTATATTGAAGGCAGGATAAAAACCAGAAAATGGCAAGATGATTCGGGTAACGATAGATATTCTACAGAAATACATTGTACAGATTTTACGTTTTTAACCACTAAAAAGGAAAGCGAAAGTCAACAAGGAGCTGGTCAGCCAACTCATAAACCTATAGAAAATATCAAAAATCAAATAGAGCAAGAAAATGAAGACACTGATCTTCCGTTTTAAGCAAATATTGTATAATTAAAGACTTTATAATTGGACCCTGAACCCACGAGTTTGTACGCAATCCTACTAACAATCGACTTTACGATTGTTTTTGGTTTTGCGCTACTTATAGTATTATTAATGTGCTCGGCACTAATTTCTGGAGCTGAAGTGGCTCTTTTTTCTTTAAATAGAACCGATTTAGAAAACGGACTAAAGGAAAACCCAAACACTTTTAAAATTATTTCCACCTTATTAGAAAGGCCTAAAAAATTACTAGCAACCATCTTGGTAGCTAATAATTTCATAAACATTGGAATTGTAATTTTATTTGCCTTCATGAGCGACTTTTTGTTTATAGGTATTGTAAACCCTATCATAAGATTTGTAGTGGAAGTGGTAGTTATTACTTTTCTAATCTTGCTATTCGGAGAAATTTTACCAAAAATTTACGCAAGCCGAAATAAAATTAAATTCTCTAATTTTATGGCTTATCCATTAAGGGTTTTAGATGTTGTTTTTTCGCCAATCAGTTTACCTATGCGAAGCATTACTTTAGGTATCCATGGGAAATTAGGAAAACAAAAATCTAATTTAAGTGTAGATCAACTCTCTCAAGCCTTAGAATTAACTAGCGATGAGGATACCACGCGTGAGGAGCATAAAATACTGCAAGGAATCGTGTCTTTTGGAAATACCGATACCAAGCAAGTTATGCGTCCAAGAATCGATATTTTCGCACTAAACATCAATCAAAAGTATCAGGAGATTATTCCGGAAGTTATAAATCATGGATACTCTAGAATTCCGGTGTATGAAGACAATATAGATAAGATAAAAGGAATTCTTTACGTTAAAGACCTACTGCCTTATATTGATAGAAAACAATTCGATTGGACAACCTTATTAAGAGAACCGTTTTTTGTTCCAGAGAATAAGAAACTAGACGATTTAATGGCAGCATTTCAGGAAAAGAAAGTACATCTTGCTGTAGTTGTCGATGAGTACGGTGGTACTTCTGGATTAATTTCCTTAGAGGATATTATTGAAGAAATAGTAGGTGATATTAGTGATGAGTATGACGATGAAGACTTGGTGTATTCAATGTTAGACGATAAAAATTACGTATTTGAAGGTAAAACACCTTTAAAAGATTTCTATAAAATCATTAAATTGGAAAACGAAACGCATTTTGAGAATGAAAGAGGAGAAGCAGAAACTTTGGCGGGATTTGTTTTAGAAATCTCAGGTGTATTCCCTAAAATAGGGAGTAAAATACCGTTTGAAGACTACCTTTTTACTATTGAATCTATAGACAATAAACGTATCAAACGATTAAAAGTTACTTTGCCTTAAACCTTAAAAAGAATCAGGTTTATTAATTTCTCGTTATAATATTTAGTAAATGAAAAACACCTTTTTAGCTATTTGTATTCTTTTAATTTGCCTGTCTTGTGGTCAAGATCCTGTGCCAAAACCTCAAGCTTATTTAAGGTTGGAATTTCCAGATGCAGTTTATAAAAACCTGAAGAACGACCTTCCATTTACTTTTGAAAAAAACGAGATGGTTAGTACTGTTGAAACTAAAACCATTGATGGTCCGACGGAGAGTTATGGAGTCACTTTGCAATATTCTGGATTAAAAGGCTCTATTTATTTAACTTATAAAAGCATAGACAATAATCAAGAAAATTTGATTTCTTTTTTGCGTGATGCACAGAAATTCACTCAAGAACATACAAGAAAGGCCGATGAGATTATCGAGCAACCTTATGTTAATGATGATAGAAAGGTGTACGGAATGTTATATGAGGTAGGAGGGAATGCAGCCTCACAATCTCAGTTTTATGTTACGGATAGTATCAAACATTTCTTAACCGGCTCCTTGTATTTCTACACGAAACCTAATTACGATTCTATTTATCCAGCTGCAAAATATTTAGAAAAAGATATTAAGCACATTATGGAAACCATTACGTGGAAGTAGAAGTAGGTACTCAATTATATGATAAAATCCGTCATTTATAGTTTTTCTATTGGATATTCCCTTAAAAAGGTCCAATAAAGCACTTCTAAAACATACCCATTAAATAGGCTAATCAAGTTTTGTTAATCTACTCTCAATCATACTTAGTCCTTTATTTTACTACTCTAAAGCTGTAATAACTTCTTCTAGGTTAGCTATACTAAAAATAATAGTACAACCTAAAAACAAGAAGTATTGAACTATCTATTCCTTTCCATGAATTTTCAATGAGAAAAGAATGGCTGAAAACACAGTTTAGCAGCCTTTACAAGCATTATTATTGGTACAGCCTATAGTTTTATTTAAAGAAGGACTTTAAGCACCTTATTTTTTCATTATAGGTTTATGGTCTTCTTATTAGTTGCTCCGTACTCTTAAGTCCTTCTGTATTGTTTCCTTTAACGGAAACAGCATATTTGTAAAGTGTGTTTCCTTGAACACTTTTATCAACATATGGAGTAGAAGGGTTAACCGTTGCTATTTTTTCGAATTTATTATTTTTAATAGTTGTTCGGTAAATAACGTATTCGCGGGTGCTAACATCATATGGTTTTGCCCATGAAACCTCTATACCCGATTGTAAATTTCGAAGTGAAATACTTGAAGGTGGTTTTAAAAAGTCATCACTGTTCGCTGAAATACCCACAAAAGGAGAAAGGATGCTTTGGTTCCCCCAGGTATCTATAGAGCTTACTGCATACTCATATATTTTTTCTGGTAATGTGTTTGAATCTACATAGGCAGGAAGTGAAATTGGCTTATTGCTTAGCAGTTGGTATTGTTCCTCACCTTTTTCTCTTCGGTACAAGATATAACCTATAATGCTGTTATCTTTAATTCGGGTGTTTTCCCATTCCAAACTAATTCCTTCTGGTACACGTCTCGCGTGTACACCTCCTGGTGATAGTAATATGGTTGCTTGACGAATAGAAACGGAAACAGCTGCAGATGTATCACTCATTTTTTGCCCGTTATTTAATACCTGTAATGCGTAGGTATATTGGCCTGAATATGATTTACTAAATGTACTATCTGTGTAATGATGACGTTTAATTGGTCCATCAATAACCTTCATGTTATTTAATGAAGTACCGCGTAAAACATAATACCCAAAAATATTAAGCTCAGGATTAGGTAACCAACTAAGTTCTATTTTACCATCTTTATTAACAGCTTGTAAGCCTTGTGGCGTGGATGGTAATAATTCCTCATTAACTTCTTTATAGCCGGAAACCTCCGTGAATACCATTGGTTCTACCCCTGGCAAATCAAATAACAATGGGCGTACTTTATAAAAGTAAGAGGAGCCAGGGATAACCTGTTTGTCCATAAAGGAACTTTTAGTAGGAGCTATGGTGTCTAAAACCACATAATCTTCACCTAATTTCCTAGATTTTAATATTTGAATAGCCGTGTAATAGGCTTTTCGCGGTAGCGGCTTCCATGTAACCAATAGGCTGTTTAATGTGTCAGTAACCTTTAGGTTTTCAATTGGAGCTATTTTATTTTTATTAAAATTTATAGCGTATAATGTGTCCGAAGGTTTTCCAAGGTTTCCTGCTGCATCAATGGTACGTATATACCAAGCTAGATTACCATTAGGTTCCATGTCTTCTGAATGATAAACCGAAGCAATTTTTGTTGATTTCTGACTAGTGAAAATACGTGTGTTTAGCGTGAAATTTTCTTCGTTGTTTTTTCTTGAATATAATTGAGCAAACATAGGGATCTCTTCCTTTTCAACTATTTCAGCCTCCCATTCACCAGTTACATTATCTTCAAAAATATTATACCTCGAAAGTTTGAATTTAGTTGAGTACTCTGGAAGACTCCCATCTAATGATTCAGAATATAGGTTTTGTTGAGTGCCCAATTCATTGGTTCTATCAAAATGATAAGTAACCTGATCGCCAGGCTTCCATGTGGTGTCCGTATATAACATCCCCAAAATTTTCTGCAATTCTGGTGAGATTATTAAAAGACCTAAAGTGTCTCTTCCATAGTTTCTAATAACCTCATATGCATTTTGCATATTATCTGTTTTTAGTTGGTTTAGAACATCTGTCTTCAACTCAGGACTCATTTTTTTCTCCATTTCAGAGGCAGAGGCAGGAAAGGAGATGGTGGCTATTTTTTGATTCTTTTTTCCTTTTACGTTGCTTTTGTATATAGTAATTATCTCGTTAGGTGTAGGAAAATTATTATTCTTGTTTTCCAGTTTGTAATTGAATAACCCCCCAATAGCCATAACTACGCCGTCGGGTCCAGGAAGCAACATTTTCGTTTCTATTTCCTGACTAAATGCACCCAAACTTAGAGTTAAAGTAAGTGTTGCTAAAAGTATTTGGGTAAAGTGTTTTTTATAATTTTCCATGTGATTGTTTTTTATAATTATCTACAATTAACGCCGTTATTATTTCCTCCAAGCCCTCCATCAAGCTTCAAGCCAGAAAATTGACCATAATCAATAGATGCATGTGCATTAACACAGCCTTTTGCTCCGAATTTAGTGTACCAAAACCCGGCGTCAAATGACCAATCGTTACAACGCGGATTTAAACTTCCAACCCGAAAAGTTAATTCAGCTCCAACCTTTCCATTGAAGTACCAACCTTTACTGTTATTCCTTCCTCCTTCAAAACGGTAGCAGGTATTAAAACCAGCGCTCATGCAACCTCTCCATACTCCCGATATACCAAGGCAAGCACTAGCTTTTGCCTCTATACTTCCGTTAATACTTAAAAGGTAATTGGCTTCTGCGAAATTAAGTAATAAACAAGTTTTTAAGGAGGAACGGTAGTAAGCGCTAAAGCTTGCAATCCAGAAATCCCCTTTAACTTCAGGGCTAGGTGGCCCTACGTCTACGCTTCCATAAGCATATAAACCAGAGAAGGTGTAATTGCTTGACACTAAATTGTCATCTAGGTTTCTAAAGTATTGAGCAATATCGTTATCACCATGTTTTGGGTTTTTTACATTGACTCCCATAGCAAACTGTCCATTAGCATTTATCAAACCAGCTAATTTAATCGTTGTATTAACGCCAAGGAAAGCGTAAGGTTTCGCAGTATCCCAGCTTACTCGCATTAGGCCATTCAAGTCTGCTTTACCTAAGCCTTCCATTGGTTCCATTTTAGCATCAACTGTTATAGCAAATAATTTCGAAGGGAAATTTAATTCTACAGTAGACTCCGCTAAAGCAAATTTATCACCTATTAGAACTTTGGTGTCTCCTTTAATAACTGGTCCAGATTCTACGGAAAGATTTATAGGTGAAAGTTTAACGGCTTGAGATAATCCTGATATGGATGCCTCTCCTTTAATTTCCACTTTAAATTTACTATTGCTTGTGTTGTAAGTGAAGCCTCCACCTAGTTTACCTATAGTTACTGCTCCTAAAGGAATTGGAGCTCCGGCTACAAATGATGCACCCATATCTATTCCGCTGTCTAATTTAAAATAATGGAAATTAATGTCGGCTCCAATTGAGGTGCCAGGTATTTCTAAACTTCCACCACCAGCAAGACCGTTGTCTCTTAAATCTAATTCTAATCCGCAATTAATTACAGGAACGTCAAGGTCGGCAGCAATTTTACCTACAGTTAATTCAGCACTGCCATTTTCCGTAGCCTGAAACTTAATGTTGTTTGCACTAAAATCTAAGAATGGTATGTCGGTTTTAAGCTCGCCTAAAAGTTCAATATATGGCATTTGCCCAGTGGCATTACTTATAACTAAGTCATTAATGCTATAAGATGCGAAGCCAAAATCGGAACTGTAATTTACTGGTGCTTGTACAGAAAAGTGGCCATCTGTTTGAATTTGGAATCTTGGAATTTTAATTTCTTTATCTATTAGTTTTTTAAATTTCATATCTACACTTCCAGATAAACTATAGATACCACTATTTCCAATTTGACCAAAACTAAGTTCTGTTCCATTGTCTTTTATTAAAGCCGCATCAAACAAGTCAATTCCGTTTCTTGTAACTTCAAATTTACCTCCGTAAACACCGTCTTTAGTAATTTTTAAATTTGAAAACTCTAAGGATGAGGTTTCTGAATATGGTAATTTAACCGATATTTCTCCCCCTAGTTTTATTCCGCTTTCGTTGATTATAAGTGAAGTTAAAGATCCTTTCCATCCACCAATTTCTAGTTCTGGTAGCTCATCTGTTGGTATATCAACTTCTGTTATTTTAAAAGCTTGATTCAGTTTAAGTGTTTTTAGTGGAAGCTCCAGAGCTTTAACAGGTCCGAATTGTGGCGAAATAATTTCTCCAGCAAGCTTCAGACCATCAGGACTAATTAACGTATTGGCTAAATCTAAAACCACAGTAAAGCCATATAACTCAATTTTTACCGGTTGAGTTCCTTCTGCTGCCAATCGGAACCTTAGGTTTTCTGCATCTACTACGTAGCTATTAACGGTGTCAACAGCATCTTGCAAGCCGTCAGGATTTGGCAATGCATCCTGTGCTGCGTCTTGTGCTGCATCCATTGCCATGCCTTCTAAAGTATCCATGTTCTCTTCTCCTATTCCTGGCATGCCTGTAGCACCCTCTCCTAGGAAAATTTCAATAGAACCTGGAGTAGTTTGGTCCGTGGTTATAATTTTTGGCAAATATTCTTTTAGGAAAGTGATATTGTATTCCCCTAAAATACGATCTACATCTAATTCTAATTGTCCACTTATGCTTCCCCATCCTTTCGAGTTTTTAATTACAGCAATTTGTTCTCCTTTGTTTTGAAATTTAATTGGTAAATAATTAAACAAAGTAAGTGGAAATGATGTTTTGTCCGTTATTACTTTATTGTTTTCTGGTATGGCATTCCCATCATCATCAAAAGTTACTTTTATGTTGGCAAAAGGTAAAAATGGTCGACCGTCTGGTTGAAAAACAGGTAAATAAGGAGTTATATTCACAAATCTTCCAGTCCATACTTCAGCTCCATTCGCTGCGGCTTCAGCTTTTTCTAATTCTATATCAAAGCCTAATAATTGTTCAATGTTTTTACCACCGCCATCTCCTAAAGTGAAGTTGAATTCAACATCGGAACCTGTTTGGAAGGTCATGTTTTCCTTTTGAGCTATGTAACCGCTTTTGGCCGCACGAATTTCTTGTTCTCCAGAAGGTACATATAATTCGTAGGTACCATCTTCACGAGATAATGTTGTTATATACTTACTTCCTTCTACTGATATATTTACACTATCTAGGGCAGTATTATTGCTTGTTACATTTCCATACAATCGGATTCCTTTTTCAAGGAATAATGTCATTTCATAAAGTTGGTTGTCGGATCTTAGTTCAATTGAAGATTCTAAAGGAAGATAACCAGATCCGTCTCGCGGAATAAGAGCCATATCGACACTGCCTCCAAATCCTTCATATAAAAACTCCCCATTTTCATTGGTAACGCCAGAGGTGTTAAAAAGATTAATGGTAACGCCTTCAAGTAATTTGTCAGCATCTGTTTCATCTTTTACAATGAATTTTACTTTGGCTCTTTTTTCATTTAAGTATCCTATTTCCCCCATATCTAGCGTGGCTTCGGCAAAAGATTCTGGTATCCCAAATGTATCATCCATCATTGAACCTAATGTCTCGTACGGAGTTGATAGTTCGGTTACATAAGTAGCTTGTCCAAATAAATTTGGATTCATAACCCCTCCATTTGACAATTCTATTTGTACCGTAGGTGTTTGATTCAAGCTTTGGTAGAAGCCTTCTTGATTGCTGCTATTTAAAGGCTCGTTATATGTTGGCGCCTCTAAGGTTACTACCTGTTGACTTTCTGGAACTAAAGGAGGGTCTATACTTACTTGACTCTCATTAATATGAACCTTGCCTTCCTTTGTTACATATCCAGGTTTCTCTATTATAATGGTATGTGTGCCAGGATAAAAGGTTGTTTGAAAAATTCCTGTACTTCCTGTTTCAAAGAACGAATCGCTTCCTTCAAAATGAAGTTTTGCGTGCGCTAAAGGTTCACCGTCTGCATCTACAACTCTACCTACTAAAGGTGTTACTTGAGCATCTAGTTTAAACTCTTTATAAGCAATTACACCAGAGGCTATGCTAGCTTGGAATTTTTTATTAGCAGGATTAACGGCTAAATCTCGATAGCTATAAGGTACTGAAACTAATTCAATCGTGAATTCAGCGCCCGCTTTTAGAGTTGGTAAATTTCCAATATAAAAATTTCCTGATTCGTCAGTTGTAGTTGAATAATATCCGCTATCAATTGGGGCCGGTACCAAGAAATCTGGTATGTTAAGCTCGGTAAAATTAACTGCAGAAGATACATGAAACTGGCCAACTTGAAAATTGTTTATGTTACTAACTGTTCCTAAATTGGTAGTTGTTGCTGGTGTTGTAACAGAAACAGGAAGTGTTACTCCACTTGGGCTTTGAATACCACTGTAGGTTAATGGGTTATTTAAATCTATATTCGGAAGCTGAGGTTGGCTATTTTGCATATTGTTTATTACATCTATTACTTCCTGATTGGTATATGCAGGAGGCCCTCCAAATAATACGTCTTCCGGGTTATAAGTTACTTTTACAATGGCATCTTTTATAGATACTGTGTTTTCCCCAGCATATAAAACTACTCGACCTTTTACAGCTGGTTCTGTTAGAACGGCATTATAACTTGCCTTAACCAACATAATCTTCTCCTTAGCCATGTTTTGAGGAGTAACTCTTAAGTCTGTTCGTAAAGTTTCTAAATTTTCTGCTTCAGCTTGGACCTCTACTTTAAGGTTACCTTGATAGAATAGTTTTTTAAATTGGAATATTTGTGAGTGAGGTTCTCCTTTATTAATACTGTCAACCGCTACCAAGAAATATTCTTTTCCATTAATGTTCTTGCTTTCTTTAGCTTCCGCAGGTACGTTTCCTTCTTGCTGTAAATAAGGGAATTCTGCTATTTCTTGTGCCTCACGGTACATTCGAACTTGAACTTTTCCTAGATTGGCCTTGTTGCCCTCAATATTTGGTGCATTTACTACTGCAGAGAAGCGGTAAGTGTTTGCAAGAAGCACTTTTTCTCCAAGGTTAATTTCATTAAGAGTGTCAATTTCATTTAGCGGAATTTTATAGGTGAAATCATAAAATCCAGGAGCATTTACAGTTAGAATAACCTCTTCGTATTGATCGAGCCCAGAAAATCTTGGGTGAATAAAGTCAAGCGTATAATTACCATCAGCATTCGTTACTCCTGATGCTAATACTTTTAAGGAAACATCATTTATATTGGTTGAACTGTAATTACTGTTCCCTGTGGTTGTACTAGATACGTTTGGTTGATTTGCAATCCCGGTAATACTTGAAGAACCTGGCCAATCATCAATTGTTCGTAATCCTGAGAATTGCAAATCATCTTGAATGGTATATGGTACGTAGTTCGGTGTATTTGTAAATGGAGTTACGCTAGTTTGTGATTGAGGAGCTGAAGATGCTTTCCGTTTTCCTTTTAAAACAACGGTTACATTGCTCAGCGGGTAACGTTTTTCTGCAGGATCGCTTCCTGAATTTTCATAATTATAACTTATTGATGTAGCAGCATTCGTACTAATAATATTTTCGGCTGGTACTAGTGGAGTTAATGATACCTGTGTAGCTATTTCGAAAGGAGGAAAATACGCCTCCATCGTATTGTATGTTGTTGCAATATTTAATGTGGGATCGGTCTGTCCCAGTGCTGAAGCATTTTGCATTAAAATATCATTGTTGCCCAAGTAAACACCAACGGGTGAAACCTCAAAATTTGGAATTTGAGTTGTGCCTATTTGTGTAGTAGGAGGTGTTACTGTCGTGGCAGGTGGACTAATAACGTTGTTATCAGGAGCTTTGACTTCAGAGTTTTTAAATGTCCATAATAGGCGTCCGTTAATTCGGTTAGTTGCATATTCTGTAGGGTCTTGAATTTCCTCTACTAATGGTGGCTCTTCTGGTTCTGGAATTTCTGATTTAGCTACCACATATTTTAACCCTGCCACTTGACTGTAACCTTCGTTAGCTATCTCTAGTGGACTGCCTGGCATAGGCCTGAAATTGGTTTTTACCCGTATTGTATACCGTTCTCCATTTTGGAACACATTTGGAAACCGTAAAGTGTCTAGTATGAAAGTTGTTGTAGGAATGTTTTTTTTGTCAAAAACAGGTGGATTGTATACGGCATCATTTATTGTTTGTCCTGGGAAGACTTTACGAATTTCTAAGTCATAATTTAGAGCACCAAGCGGCATACCACATGTAGTAGTTGGTGGAGTCCAACTAAATTGAATTTGGGAAGATGTAGGAGTGAAATCCTGAAACCCACTAACCGATTGCATCATCGTTGATACAGGCATAATCAATTGTGGTGCAGCAGCTCTATAGCATATTGTAAAGACGGCACATCCTGTTCCAGGAGCAGAAAGTGGTGTTGACTGGCCTGGATCCTCGAAATCATATGCTGTAACACAAATACGATAAGTACCTTCCGGTAGTTTGTAGTTAAAACCTCCCTGACTCAATTCGCTTAAACTCGTATTGTTGAACACTAAATCACTTTGAGAAAACCCTCCAAAAGCGTCATCAAGCATGGGTTGGTTAAGCCTAATCATTTGCTGCGGGTTTATCATTATAGGACTAGAAGGCTGATAACCTGGCCTTAATGAAATACTCATTGGTCCAGGTGATAAACGCTCTATTTTTCCGGAAAGTTTAACGCGCTTCTGTGAACTACCCGAATTGACTAAGGTTACAGCTAGGTGACTACTGATATCTTGATTCAACTGACCAGTTCTGTTTCCTGTAATATTTGCCTTTATCTGCGGTAGATATGGTGGTACTGGTTGTTGTACGTTCACGTTAACCTGAACAGGATATTGTGCGTATGTATTAATAGGAGTTAAGCCTAAAATTAATACAAAGGCAACTAAAAGTTTTGATATTTTCTTTATATGATTCATGGTCAATCGGATTTAAAAATTATAAGCATATGTAATACCGCCAGTAAACATTTTACTATTAACGGCATATGGAACATGATCTATTTCGTTAAGTGGATTTAAGTTTACAGGCGGTGTAATCATGTAACTTGCATAAAGTCCAAGAGAATGACTTTTAAATAACATATAACTTCCATTAAATGAGAAGGTATAGTTGTTGCCTGTTGGTGAGTCGGATGATTTGTTTAGAAAATATCCAACACTTCCCTGAAGGTTTAAACTTCGGCTCTGTAGCAACTGTACATTTCCGCCTACATTAAAACCTAAAGATGTGTATTGACTATTTTGTTGTTCATAAACACTATAAAGTACGGAAGTATTAACATCAAAATATTTTTGCGTAAAGTATAGTCCGTAATTTAAGGAAGCCGATATGTTATTACCATTAGTTTGATCTTTAGTTGATGGGTTTTGATCATCTAAATTCGTGTAGGTTAAACTTCCGCTTATGGTATGTTGATGTCGGTAATTTGAAAAGTTTAATGACGGAGCAAGAACAGCGGTAATCATCATCTGGTCTAATCGTTGTAGGTCGTTTAATTCTAGAAGGCCGTCTTTCTGTAAAATCCGAACCCCTGTCATATTCATATTGATGTTCAAATGTTGGTTTACAAACGTATTAAGGGAAACATTCCCAGTTCGAGTTACTAATTTTGTACTGAGCATGTTATGTAAATTGTTGTGTTGGCTGTTAAAAGCCGCATTAAGATTTATTTTCCCTTTATTAAAGCTGGTATTCACATTGGCACTAATCATTTCAATATCATCTAAAGCGTATGGTACACCTAACGATTTAAAATCGGGTTCTACTCTACGGTAACCCAATATCGCATTAAAATTAGTTAGCATGATTGCTAATTGAACTTGCCCAGACCAACTAAATACGGAGCTTGAATTAACAGGTATAAGTTTCTGAATAATGGTTGGCACTTTTTTCTCGCCAATGCTATCTACCGTGGCATAAGAAAGGTCACGACTTAAAACACTAACAGCGGCATCGCCAGTAAGAGCTAATTTTTTAAAAAAAGTAAACTTCCATGAGGTTCCAACAACACTGTTTTCTTGAGGCAGTATGGTTGTCAGACTGTCATTGGCTCTTTCTATCGAGTTCTCATCATCCTTGGCATGAAAGTATTGTAAACTAAAATTTGTGTGATCACCACCAACACCTACTTTTACACCATAACCTGTTCGCTTATATTGTGGTTCTACAGCATGTTCCATTCTGTGGTCCTCACTAATAGCTTTGTTTAATCTACCATAAAAAGCACCGAAGTATATATTTTTAGGTGTAAGTTCTATACCTGCACCCATAAAACTTTGCCCGTCAAATACCAAGGGTGAAAAAGAAATGTTTCGGTAACCTAGATGTAGTTTTGCCCATTTATACGATGGACTGATACCAAACTGGGAAAAAGGGGTGGTATAACTTTCGGAAAATTGAGATACGGCGAAAGAGAATGGTAGAGAGAGACCATAAACGGAAGCAGTAAAATTACCGTATAAGTTCCAAGAAAAAGGATCTCGAGTAGGAAACTCTTCATTGGAAGAATAACCATTAGCGCCCCCTCCAATACTACCATGAATAGTAAACGGTTTTTGGTCTTTTAAATTACCAATATCTTGCGCTTGTAAAAACTGTGTCATGATTAATGAAAAGAATATCCAACTTAGTAGTTTTTTTGTCATAGTAATTGGTAAGTCGTTTCTGTTTATACTAATTTGGTTTATTAATTCATTATATCTAGCTTGTTTTCTTAATCCTACAATCTGAATCAAAGAAACTTCTCTTTACATATGCTATGCGGTAGGTTTAACAATAAATAGCAAAATCCAAACTAATTAAGAATGGAAAATAATGATATTTATGTGTTTACTTGTCTAATTATCAGGGCGTAATTTGTTGGGTCGAAGGTGGTTTAAATGAAAAACAAAAACAATAGCCGTTGAGAATTTGACGTGTTTGAATTAGTAATTGACACTTATAACTTATTAATTGGAATAAAAAAAGAGAGTATAAGCCTACAAATGATGGAAATAGGTTTTGAAACCTAAAAAAATGAGGTCTTTATTGCTTAAATAAACCGTCTCAGGTGAAGTTTAATAGATAAGCACGTAATTTATAGAATAAATACGAGAAAAATCAGGGAGCCTGGAATACAAAAAATTATATCGGCCTTTTAGCGAATAGAGATTACGGAAGTTTTTAGTATAGGGTTAAGTAGGAAGTTCCGATTAACCGGTTTTTCTTTAGAGATAAAAGTATTTATAAAAAGCTAGTCCTAATTTTGAAATGAATATATTAGGTTAGTTCCCTGCCTGAATTGGGCAGGAAACTAACCTAACTACTAATGTGCTTCTAACCAATTATCGCCAATATCCATTTCTACATTTAACGGAACAGATAAAGTAAATGCGTTTTCCATTTCAGTTTTTACTAGGGTTTTTATGGTTTCTAACTCAGGTTTGAATACATCAAAAACCAATTCATCATGAACCTGTAAAAGCATTTTGGTTTTAAAATCTCCTGCTTCTAACTTATTGTAAATTCCTATCATGGCAATTTTAATAATATCGGCAGCACTTCCTTGAATTGGTGCATTTACCGCATTTCGTTCTGCAGCGCCTCTAACAACAGCATTTCTGGAGTTTATATCTTTTAAGTATCTACGTCTTCCTAAAACGGTTTGCACATAACCATGGTCGCGAGCAAAATCAACCTGCTTTCCAATGTAGTTTTTTAGCTTAGGATAAGTTTCATAATAGGTGTCAATTAACTCTTTGGCTTCACCTCGAGACAAATCGGTTTGGTTGCTTAAGCCAAAAGCCGAAACACCATAAATAATACCAAAATTCACAGTTTTAGCATTGCTACGTTGTTCTCTTGTTACTTCATTTAATGGTACGTTAAATACTTTTGAAGCGGTGGATGCGTGAATGTCTTCACCGTTTTTAAACGCTTCAATCATAGTTTCCTCTTCACTTAAAGCGGCAATTATGCGCAATTCTATTTGAGAATAATCGGCAGCCAATAAAGTGTAATCTTCATTTCTTGGAACAAAAGCTTTTCTAACTTGTCTACCTCGTTCGGTTCTAATAGGAATGTTTTGAAGGTTCGGGTTATTACTACTTAATCGGCCAGTAGCTGCAACCGTTTGCATATAATCTGTATGCACACGTCCAGTGGTAGGTTCTACTTGAAGTGGAAGTGCATCTATATAAGTGCTTTTCAGTTTGGCTAAACCACGATATTCTAGAATGTGTTTAATAATGTCATGGTCTTTAGCTAAATAGGATAAAATGTCTTCGGAAGTAGCGTACTGTCCGGTTTTGGTTTTTTTAGGTTTATCTACTAGTTTTAATTTATCGAATAAAATGTCTCCTAGTTGTTTAGGAGAAGCAATATTAAATTCCTCTCCGGCTTCTTTATAAATACTTGTCTCTAAAGACTTAATATCATTATCCAGTTGTTCTGAAAGCGAATTTAAAAACTTGGTGTCTAAATTAATGCCCTCTAATTCCATATCAGCTAAGACACGGAGTAGTGGAATTTCAATCTCGTCAAAAAGCTTTTGGGTGTTTGCGTCACCTAGTTCTTTTGTGAAATGTTCTTTAAGTTGAAGGGTAATGTCGGCATCTTCAACAGCATATTCCGTTTGTTTTTCTAGAGGAACATCTCGCATGGAAAGTTGGTTCTTTCCTTTTTTACCTATAATATCAGAAATCGATATAGGTGTATAGTTTAAATATGTTTCAGCTAAAACATCCATATTATGTCGCATATCCGGATTGATTAAATAATGCGCTAACATGGTGTCGAACAATTTGCCCTTTACTTTAATATGATATTTTCTAAGAACTTTTATGTCGTATTTTAAATTCTGACCTACTTTTTCAATGTGTTCTGCCTCAAAAAACGGACGCAACTGTTCAATGAGTTCTTGAGCTTCGTCCTTGTTTTCAGGGAAGGGTAAGTAAAAGCCCTTGCCAATTTCCCATGAAAAAGCTATTCCAACCAATTGAGCTTCTAATGGATTTAAGCTAGTGGTTTCTGTATCGAAACAAACACTAGTTTGTGCCATTAAATTTTTAATAAAAAGTTTGGTTGCCATACCTGGAGCCAAACTTTGATAGAAATGAGGCGTGGTTTCAGCAGTTTTTCTAGTGAATTCTGAAGCTGCCTCCGTGGTTGTTGTGGTTGAAGAATCGCCTCCAAACAATGAAAATTGTCCAGAACCTGCAGATGCTTGCTCTTTTGGAGTGGCTTTAGATTGCTTGTCTGTATTTGATTCACTCGTGGAACCGTTTGAAGTTCCAACAGCATCCGGGGCAAAAGTTTTTATAAAATTGTCAATTAAACGTCTGAATTCTAATTCTTGAAAAATCTGGGTAACCGCCTCAATATCCGGTTCAGACATTTCAAAGTTTTTTTCGTCAAATTCTACAGGAACGTCTAACATTATTGTAGCTAACTTTTTAGAAAGTAGTCCTAAGTCTTTTGAAGCTTCAATCTTTTCTTTCATTTTTCCTTTCAATTCATGGCTGTTTTCCAATAAACCTTCCATGCTGCCATATGCTTTAATAAACTTTTTGGCTGTTTTTTCTCCCACACCAGGAAGTCCAGGAATATTATCACTAGAATCTCCCATCATTCCAAGGAAATCAATTACTTGCTCTGGTCGTTCTACTTCAAATTTCTTTTGAACTTCAGGAATTCCCCAAACCTCGTAACCTCCACCAAATGAATTTGGACGATACATAAATATGTTTTCAGATACTAATTGAGCAAAATCTTTATCAGGAGTTACCATAAAAGTTTGATAACCTTCTTTTTCGGCCTTTTTAGCTAACGTACCAATGACATCATCAGCTTCAAAACCCTCCTTAACCATAATAGGAATGTGCATGGCTTTAAGGATCTCTTGGATATATGGAACAGCAATTTTAATGGCTTCGGGAGTAGCGTCTCTATTGGCTTTATATTCTGAGAACATTTCAACTCGATCGGTACTTCCTCCTTTATCAAAGCATACAGCTAAATGATCTGGTCGTTCACGCTTAATAACATCTAAAAGGGAATTCATAAACCCCATAATGGCAGAAGTGTCCAGTCCCTTAGAATTGATTCTCGGATTTTTTATAAAGGCGTAATAGCCACGAAATATTAAGGCATAAGCATCGACTAGAAAAAGGCGTTTTTGTTCAGACATTGTATAAAATTTGAAAGGATTTCAAAGCTACAAAAAACTTATTACACCTATATGTTTTTTAATAACTAGACTTTTGTTTTTTTAAATAGGTAAATTGTGGAATATGGTTGGCTTTAAACAAGACTACTATAGTTTTTCATTTTGTTGCTTATGGACAAAATGTATTAGGTGCTGCTTTTACTATTTCTTTAAAAACTAAATGGATGGCGTGTTAAGTCAAGTGTTTTTACACCTATCGCGATGAATTCCATATTAGTTTAAATAATTTTTACAGGCATTGTAGGAATGATAATACGAATAACTAACATCTCATAACTAAAAACTAAAAACCACCACCTACCAACTAAAAACTGACTCCGTAATGACTCCGTAGTGACTCCGTAGTGACTCCGTATATAGTCCGTGTGGATTTTACTAGTAATTTTTAGCTCATTTAAAATAAAGGAGCTGCTTATTTTTAAATGCAAAGCGTATAATAGAAGATTCTCATTTGTTCTATGCAGGAAAAGGATCGGTATTTACAGCTACGGAATCGCATGAAATGATTGCAAGTATCATAGACGGAAAAAGTTTAATTGCTGTAGCCTCCACCAACATGGTAATATTGCAGCAGCTACAACTACAGGTGGAAAGACAAACAAATAAGGGGTAGAGTAGGAGATTCACCCATGGTAGGGAATTATGCCAATAATAAAACTTGTGCCATTAATTTTGAGCTGAAAAGAAAACTTATTTGTGTAAAAAAAATCGAAGTATCAATTTTATTGCTAACTTTTATCCTTGATTAAAATTTAAAACCACTTTTATATTATGAAGTCCCAATCCATTCTTTTAATTTTAATGTGTTTAACGGTTGGTTGTGGGAAAAAATATTCAACTCAAAAACAAGATTCTGAACAAATATCTATTCCCGTAGAGAAAACACAGCCAAATAACCCTCCTGCTTATTTTAGAGCCACGGGAACAGAACCTTTTTGGTTGCTTGAAATATCGAGCGACCTTGTTGTGTTTACAACACCAGACGATTCCATAAAAGTACCCCATAAAGAACCTGTTTTTGCTATGGATGCTAATGTGAAAATGTATAGGATTAAAACTGAAAAAAATCAAATAAACATACAGATTGAACAAAAGGAATGTGCCAACGATATGTCGGGTGAGGTGTCACCCTATACTGTTTCTGTTGAGCTAAAGTTGAGTGCAAATAAGAGTTTTGAACGTTTAGAAGGATGTGGTAGGTATATTACAGATTATCGCCTTTATGACATTTGGGCTCTCGAATCCTTAAATGGTAAAAGTGTTACAAAAGAAGACTTTCACCAAGAAATTCCAGTTATAGAAATAAACAGTTATGAAAATACATTTATGGGCTTTGCGGGTTGCAATACGGTAAGTGGATCTCTGTTTTTTGAAAAAGACTTGCTGCGTTTTATGGATGTTTCTACAACCGAAATGCTCTGTGAAAAAACAAATAAAGAGAATGAGTTTTTAAAGGCACTTCAAAGTAGTATTAATTATTCTATTGAAAATAATAGATTAAAATTGTCTAACCCATCAAAATCCTTAGTTGTTTTTAGGAAAGTGGATTAAGTTATTTTTCTAACAAAATATCATTGGTTGTTAAGTGCACAATGCGTTAGTATAAGAGAATATATAAAATAAATATCAGAAATTGATTTAGATATAAAATGGTTACAATCGTGGTTTAAGGTTACTATGTGAAATCTAAACTAGTTTACAATATGTCAAACAATTCTGTATATTTACTATAATTCAAAATTAATAAGTGCAGATGAACTGTAAAAATGACGAAAACTAAGAATATATATTCAGAATTATTTGAAAAGCAAAAGACCAATCAGTTTCAGGTAGGGAACGCTTCTTATAAAGAGCGTCTTGAAAAGCTAAGGCGATTAAAAAAAGCCTTAGAGCATACTTATAAACAAGAAATAAGAGATGCGCTTTATAAGGATTTTAAAAAACCACCATTAGAAACGGATCTTACAGAAATTTACCCTGTAATAGCAGAGATTAACTTTGTTAGTAAGAATTTAAAATCTTGGTTAAAAAAGCAAGATGTAGAAACACCTATGGCTTTATTGGGGAGTAGTTCTTACATTATAAACGAGCCGAAAGGCGTCTGTTTAATTATTTCACCTTGGAATTATCCAATCAACCTTACATTTGGACCTTTGGTTTCAGCTATTGCAGCAGGAAACACTATTGTTTTAAAGCCATCAGAAATGACGCCAAACACAGCAAAAGTAATGGCGAAAATCATTTCAGAACTTTTTGAGGAAAATGAAATTGCTTTGGTTGAAGGTGAAGTTGAGGTTTCTCAAGAGTTATTAAAACTTCCTTTCAATCATATTTTCTTTACAGGTTCACCTGCTGTTGGAAAAATAGTCATGAAAGCGGCTTCAGAACATTTAACTTCCGTTACCTTGGAATTAGGAGGGAAATCTCCAACCATTATAGACGATGATTCTAATTTGGAAAATACAGTTAAGAAAATCGTTTATGGAAAATTCACCAACGCTGGACAAACCTGTATTGCTCCTGATTATGTTTTGTTGAAATCAAGTTTAAAAGAAAAGTTTATTGAGCTTTTTAAATTAAAAGTAACTCAGTTTTATTCAGAAAACGCGGAAAGCTCAGAATCATATTGTAGAATCGTCAATAGGAGACATTTTGATCGTTTGGTTTCGTATATTGAAGAAGCTAAAGGAAATGAAAGTAACTTGGCTAGTGGAGGAACATACAACGCTGAAGATAATTTTATAGAACCAACTTTGGTTTTTAACGCTCCAGAAGATTCTAAATTAATGGAAGAAGAGGTTTTTGGGCCTATTTTACCAATTAAAACCTACGAAACTATTGCGGAAGCAGTTTCTTATATTAATTCTAAGGAAAAGCCATTGGCACTTTATATTTTTAGTAAAAATAGTAAGATTATTGATTATGTACTTAAAAATACACGGGCGGGAGGTACTTGTGTGAATCATAATTTGCTTCAATTTTTAAATCATAATTTACCTTTTGGAGGTTCTAATAATAGTGGGATTGGTAAAAGTCATGGCTATTTTGGATTTCTAGAATTCGTTAATCAACGTTCAGTATTAAAGCAGCACACAATTGGAGCAGTCGATTTGTTAATCCCCCCTTACACTAATTTTAAACAGAAGCTAGTAGACTTAACTATTAAATGGTTTTAATAGAAAAAGAGGACATAACTATTTAAAGTTAATGTCCTCCAATCCATCCCTTGTTTAATAGCGTTTTAATATAATTTCAGGCATGTGGTTCAGTTGCAAACTTGTTTGCTCTAGAACCTGATAGTTAATTCTTCCTTTTTGCTTTCCTAATAAACTTTTTTCTCAGTAGTACAGATAGGTTGTTTTTGCTAACTTCTACTAGTGGACAATTAGTTGATACATAGGTGTGATGTGAAGTGAATTTCGAAGTAACTTTATTGAAGTTGTTGTTAAAAGCTGTGTTTAATTCAGGCTTAACAATCACATCCAAGGCTGTATAATCATTTTTAAATTGGAAACTAATCTCAGTTCCATTATAAGTTGTTTCGTTTTTATCAGCAGCTTTAGCTACTTCAATACGTTCTGTTATTAAAACACCTGTACTCGATAAAATGTTTGTATTAGATAATACGTCATTGACTTTTGGAAAAACCAAACTTGGCGTTAAAAAAACAAAGAGTAATACAAGTGAAAAAGTGTTGTAATTTAGTTTCATCTGATATAATTTACTTCAATGTAATAAAACTTTCGGGGGTTCATTGGTTCTTCTTAGTGAATGGGCTTTTTTATTTAGTGAATGGGATGATGTAGTTAATAGTGGTGTAATCAGCTTGTTAAGGGGCTTGTGGTTTAAGGTGTGATATTTTTTTTGGCTTAGTTAGCTTTTGGTATGTTTTGATAAACAACCAGGATGAACAAACCTTACCTGGGTCATAGGGAGATTAAAAAAAAGGGGATTCATAATGTTACTTAATCCTCCCCTCCTCAAACTTCAATTAATAGCGTCTTTAATATTATTCTATCACTATTTTTTTAGTGATTGATCCTTTCTCTGTCGTAATTTTTACTAGGTATATTCCTGAAGTGTAATTACTTATATCTATTTTTTTAGATGTAGTACGAAGCACTTCTTTTCCTAGCATATTAAATAAATGAATTGCTTGAATCTTTTGATCCTCGATATTAGAAATATGAATAAAATCTTTTGCAGGATTAGGATATATTCGAATGTTGTTTTCTATTGCCACATCGTTGCTGCTTAATGTTGAGGTACTATGAATGGTGAAACTTTTATAAGCTTGATTGTCTACATGTGCTAAGGTTCTAAAAACACGTAGTTTATAAACTGTTCCACTAGTTAGTCCAGGTACATTACCGGAACTGTCAAAACAAGCCAATTCTGTTCCGTTACAGGCATCGTATAAGGCAAATTTATTCCATGAAATAGTACCATTAATAACTAGATACCCATTAATTGGCATAGTAAATTCATACCAAACATCTGCAAAGTCTTGAGCAGGACTTCCAGCGCACCCAATTTCATTATTAATGTTAGCTCCTGCAATTCCAAAGTGAACAGTAGTAGGCGTGTCTGTAACTACAATGTTTTCTGCGGAAGCACAATCGTCATTATTTATAATTTCAAAAGCCTGAATGGTAAAACTTAAGTAGCCATTATCTGCTCCAGACCTAGATCTAAATACACGTAATTTATAATTAGTCCCGGCACTTAGTCCTGTAAATAGTTGATTGCTATCTCCACATTGAATTTCTGAACCTCCACAGCTATCATATAGAGCAAATCGATTCCAAGAAATGGTTCCGTTTACGTATAGGTTGCCATTTACTGGCATGGTAAAATCGTACCAAATGTCTGCATATTCAGAAGTAGTTCCAGTACAACCTGCTTCGTTATTGATGGAAGCACCACCAATATTAAAGTGTATGGTTGATTGGTCTGTTGTCACTACTATGTTTTCGGCATTCGCACAGTCGTCATTAGGAGCCTCTTCATAGGCTTGAATGGTAAAACTTAAGTAGCCATTATCTGCTCCAGACCTAGATCTAAATACACGTAATTTATAATTAGTCCCGGCACTTAGTCCTGTAAATAGTTGATTGCTATCTCCACATTGAATTTCTGAACCTCCACAGCTATCATATAGAGCAAATCGATTCCAAGAAATGGTTCCGTTTACGTATAGGTTGCCATTTACTGGCATGGTAAAATCGTACCAAATGTCTGCATATTCAGAAGTAGTTCCACTACAACCTGCTTCGTTATTGATGGTAGCACCACCAATATTAAAGTGTATGGTTGATTGGTCTGTTGTCACTACTATGTTTTCGGCATTCGCACAGTCGTCGTTAGGAGCCTCTTCATAGGCTTGAATGGTAAAACTTAAGTAGCCATCATCTGCTCTGGAACTGTACCTAAATAGGCGTAATTTATAATTAGTGCCGGCACTTAGTTCTGTAAATAGTTGATTGCTATCACCGCATTGTATTTCAGTACCGCTACAGCTATCATACAAAGCGAAGTGATTCCAGGAAATAGTACCGTTTACATATAGGTTGCCATTAACTGGCATAGTAAAATCGTACCAAATATCTACAAAGTCAGAATTAGTTCCAGTACAGCCTTCTTCGTTATTGATGGTAGCACCACCAATATTAAAGTGTATGGTTGATTGGTCTGTTGTAACTACTATGTTTTCGGCATTCGCACAGTCGTCGTTAGCAACCTCTTCATAGGCTTGAATGGTAAAACTTAAGTAGCCATCATCTGCTCTGGAACTGTACCTAAATAGGCGTAATTTATAATTAGTGCCGGCACTTAGTTCTGTAAATAGTTGATTGCTATCACCGCATTGTATTTC